>Ga0224555_1002001_pt1 | contig 25393 bp, 23 predicted proteins | sample 714S23034metaG_FD_180687 | JGI IMG/M metagenome (GOLD analysis project Ga0224555, IMG submission 180687) | Peat soil microbial communities from Stordalen Mire, Sweden - 717 S2 30-34 | ecosystem: Environmental > Terrestrial > Soil > Wetlands > Peat | place: Sweden: Norrbotten County, Stordalen...
ACATAAAGCGGACGTAACTTCTTTTCCGTGGACATCAACCCTTCCCCATGCGGCTGTTGCAAGCGCGCCGCGGCTTACGGATGCTCAATCTTTCCCTCGACCAGCCGCCACAAATGGAGCGGGTTGGCGTCGTTAAGCGATTCCGGCAGCAATGCCGCCGGAAAATCCTGGTAGCACACCGGCCGCAGAAATCGCTCGATGGACATTGCGCCGACGGAGGTCACGCGGCTGTCGGAAGTCGCGGGCGATGGGCCGCCATGCACCATCGCGTAGGTCACTTCCACGCCCGTGGGAAATCCATTCACCAGCAGGCGCCCGGCCTTGCGCTCCAGCAGCGGCACCAGCACGCGCGCAAGGTCCATGTCGCGCTGCGCCACTTGCAGCGTAGCCGTTAGCTGGCCGTCGATGTATTTCGCCATCGCGACCAACTCGTCCGTGCTGCTGCATTCGATCAGCAACGCCGCCGGACCGAAGACCTCTTCCAGCAGCTCCGGTGTTGCCAGAAAGTGCTGGCCGGTCGTCGTAAACACCATCGCCTGGCCCGCGTAGGAGCCGGGCGCCGCCGCACCGCCGGCGGAAACGCTGCCGATTCCACTGTCCTTCGCCCACTGCGCCGCCCCATCGCAATACGCGCGATGAATGCCGGAGTTCAGCATCGTGGTCGCTGCCTTGGCTTCCACGGCGCTGGCAACGGCAGCGCGAAAGCGCTCGAAGTCCGGCCCGGCCACGCCAATGACGATGCCGGGCTTGGTGCAGAACTGCCCGGTGCCCAGCGTGACCGAATCGATGAGTCCCTGCGCGATCTTCTCGGCCCGTTCCGCCAGCGCTCCGGGCAAAACGAATAGCGGGTTGATGCTGCTCATTTCGGCATAGACCGGGATGGGTACGTTGCGTGCCGCGGCCAGCGCAACCAGGGTGCGACCAACGCGCCGCGAGCCGGTGAAGCCGACGGCCTGGATCGCAGGGTGCCGGACCAGCGCCTCGCCAACCGTAGCCCCACTGCCGACCAGCAGCGAGAAGACGCCTTCGGGCAAACCGCAATCCGCCACGGCCTTTTGAATCACGCGGCCCACCAGTTCGGAGGTTCCCAGATGCGAAGAGTGCGACTTCGCCACCACCGGACAGCCGGCGGCAAACGCGGCTGCGGTGTCGCCTCCCGCAACGGAAAACGCGAGCGGAAAATTGCTGGCGCTGAAGACGGCAACCGGGCCCACGGGAATCTTCTGCGCACGCAGATCGGCGCGCGGCGCAGGTTTGCGTTCGGGCAGCGCCCGGTCGATGGTGGCGTTCAGCCAGCGGCCTTCGCGTGCCAGCGACGCAAACAATCGCAACTGGCCCACCGTCCGACCGCGCTCACCTTCCACGCGACCACGCGGCAATCCAGACTCGCTCATCACTCGCTCTACCAGCACATCGCCCAAATCCAGAATGCCCTGTGCGATAGCTTCCAGGAACGCCGCGCGCCGCTCCAGGCTGACGGCGCGATAGGCATCGAAGGCAGCCTCGGCGAGCGCGCACGCCGCATCCACATCGTGCGCAGTGCCTCCGCCAAATACCGGTTCCAACTCCTCACCGGTGGCGGGGTTCACCGCGTGAATCAAACCTTCGGTTCCGCGCACCGATCGCGCTCCAATCAGCATCTCACCGGTCAACACCATCTCAGCGATCATCTCTGCACTCCTGGTTCCATGGTACGACGGAGCATGCTGTGGGCAAATCCGCGCGCCTCGCACCCCCATCGGTCCCTGCTCATGTCCCTGCTCATAAGGCCGCTTCCTGCACCGGCACAAGCTTCAGCCGTTTGATCTCGCCGACAATCACCACGTAGCTGAAGATCGCCAGCAGCGCCGTTGCACCGACATAAATCAGCGCTTCGTTGAACGACCCTTTCTTGTCAACCAGGAAGCCAATCACCGTCGGCGTGGTGATAGTGGAAAGATTGCCGAAGGTGTTGAAGAGTCCGCCATTCACTCCAACCAGCTCCTTCGGCGAAGTATCGGCAATCACCGACCATCCCAGCGCGCCGAAGCCCTTGCCGAAAAACGCCAGCGACATCAGCGCCATCACCCCGGTCTGCGTGTGCGTGTAATTGCAGCCGATCATAGTCACCGCAAGCAGCATCCCCGCGATGATCGGGGCCTTGCGCGCGAAGGTCAGGGAGTAACCCTTACGAAGAAGCCAGTCCGAGGAGATGCCGCCGAGGATGCCACCGGTAAAGCCACAGAGAGCCGGCAGCGCAGCGGCGAAGCCTGCCTGCAGAATGGTCATGTGACGTTGCTTCACCAGGTACGACGGAAACCACGTCAGGAAAAATGTTGTCAACGTGTTAATGCAAAATTGTCCGATGTAGATTCCCACCAGCATCCGCTGGCTCAAAAGCAGCTTGAGCGTAGCCCATGTGAGCGGATTGCGCCGGGCTCCAGTGGCAGAGTCGAGATTGACCAAACCGCCGCCGCTCTCGATGCAGTCGATCTCTGAACGCGAGATCAGTGGGTGGTCCTTCGCGTTGAAGACAAGCTTCCACCACGCGAAGGCAAGCAGCCACCCGAAAAGTGCCATGCAGTAGAAGCAACTGCGCCATCCGTAGTGAGTGGTGAGCCACCCAAAGAGCGGCGCGAAGGCGACCAGAGCGAAATACTGTGACGAATTGAAGATGGCACAGGCGCGGCCACGCTCGGCGGTGGGAAACCACGCGGCGACGATGCGTCCGTTGCCGGGAAAGACGGGCGACTGCACAAGTCCTGAGACCAGGCGCAAGCCGAAGATGATACTGAAGACCATTGCCGCCGGCGCGTATCCGGCAAGCCCTATGAGAAAGGCGCAGATCGACCACACAATGATGCTGATGCCATAGACGCGCTTCGACCCGAAGCGATCCAGCAGCCCTCCCGAGGGCAACTGGCCGGCTGTATAGGCCCATCCGGCGCCGGAAAGCAACCAGCCCATCTTCAGCGGATTCAGCGCGAGCGCCTTCTGCATGGCCACTCCGGCCACGGCCAACGCTACGCGATCGCCATAGCTGAAGCAGCTGGCGATGAACAGCATCGTCACGATGAGATAGCGTATGTGAGTCTGCTTTTCGACGAGTATGGAGGGGTCCGGTCTGCTCACGAGCGTCCCGCGATCAGCTTGGTCAGCGCTTCCATCTCACTCGCATCCAGATCGGTCAGCGGCGTGCGTACTGGTCCCGCAGACCGTCCCACCGCGCGCATCCCTGCCTTCACAATCGACACCGCATACCCCTTGTGCCGGTTGCGAATATCGACATACGGCAGCACAAACTCCCGCAGTTCCTTGTACACCATGGCATGGTCGTGCCTCCGCACCGCAGCGTAGAACTCCTGCGCAAACCGCGGCAGAAAGTTGAAGATCGCCGAGGAATAAGTCGTCACCCCCATCTCCAGGTAGGGCAGCGCGAAGATCTCCGCCGTAGGCAGACCGCCGATGTAGGTCAGCCGGTCGCCCAAGCGCGCGTAGATGCGGGTCATCAATTCGATATCGCCGTACCCATCCTTGAAGCCGACCAGGTTCGGGCAGCGCGCGCACAGCCGCTCCAGCCACACCTCGTTCAGGATGGCGTTGTCGCGGTTGTAGAAGATCACTCCCAACCCGGTCGACGCGCACACCGCCTCAACGTGCGCCGCCAGCCCCGCCGGATCGGCATTGATCAGGTACGGAGGGAACAACAGAAGTCCATTCGCCCCGGCAGCCTCGCCGGCCCGCACAAACTGTTTCGCGATTGCGGTGCCGTAGCCGCAGCCAGCGACCACCGGAACGCGCCCGCTCGTCTGCCCCACCGCGGCGGAAACTACCGCCGAGAACTCCTCCAGCGTCAGCGAAAAAAACTCGCCCGTTCCTCCCGCCGCAAACAGACCGGCTGGTTTGTGCTGCAGCAGCCAGTCAATGTGCTCGCGGTACGCGGGCTCGTCGAAGGCGCTGCCATCGCCGCTGAAATGTGTGACCGGGAACGAGAGCAGGCCCGCTCCAATCGCTTTCGCAAACTCTTCCGGGGACATCCGGCTCATGGTTTTCCTTCAATCCAAATTCGCGCTCTGCGCAAACTATAAAGAACTGGGCAAACAGGAGACAAGCCGCTGGACTCGCTCGCAACCCGGATTGCAACCGTCGCATGGCGCCCTCTATTGTCCAGCGCATCCAGCCGCGATGCAAACCCCCAATAGAAGGCGCAAGCACAGGATTGGCAGGGATTTGCGGCCGCCGGCGCCGGGACGCGCTCGCCAACCCTGCCCTGAAACCTGCACCATTCCCGCCAAATTGATAGAATCGACTGGACGCAAAGGACGCATCTAATGCGGTAAAAGGAGCCTTTTATGGCAACTCTTCTCGAACAACTTCGCGGCATGACCACGGTGGTCGCGGACTCTGGCGACATCGATTCCATCCGGAAGTTCAAACCGACGGATTCCACCACGAATCCTTCGCTCATCGCGGCCGCGGCCGGGATGCCGGCCTACGCCCCGATCGTGGACGAGGTGCTGATGAAGGCCCGCGCCGAGGCTGGCGGCAACGCCTCCGACGAGACCGTCGCCGCGCTCGCGTTTAAGTCGCTCGCCGTTGCCTTCGGCTGCAAAATCCTCGAGATCGTTCCCGGCCGCGTCTCCACTGAGGTCGACGCGCGGCTCTCCTACGACACGGAGAAGTCCATCGCCATGGCGCGCGACATCATCGCGCAGTACGAGAAGGCCGGCTTGTCCCGCGAGCGCGTCCTGATCAAGCTCGCCTCCACCTGGGAGGGGATCAAGGCCGCCGAAATCCTGGAGAAGGAAGGCATCCACTGCAACCTGACCCTGCTCTTCGGCCTGCACCAGGCGATTGCGTCCGCGGAGGCGAAGGTCACGCTGATCTCGCCGTTCGTCGGCCGCATTTTGGATTGGTACAAGAAGGACACCGGCAAGGACTACACCGGCGCCGACGACCCTGGCGTTCAGTCTGTCACCACCATCTACAACTACTACAAGCATTTCGGGCACAAAACGGTGGTGATGGGCGCCAGCTTCCGCAATATCGGCGAAATCACCGAGCTCGCAGGCTGCGACCTGCTCACCATCGCACCCAAGCTGCTCGCTGAACTCGAATCCAAACAAGGCGATCTGCCGCGCAAACTCGACGCCTCCAAAGCCGCCGCCATGAGCATCGAGAAGATCCCCATGGACAAAGCCACCTTCGACAAAATGCATGCCGCCGACCGAATGGCCAGCGACAAGCTCACGGAAGGCATCGAGGGATTCTCCAAAGCGCTGGAAGAGCTGGAGCAGTTGCTGGCCAGGCGCCTGAGCGAGATCAGCGAGAAGCAGACTGTCGGCGCACACTAGAGTCGCGGACAGGAATTTCAACAAATTCCAACCAGCAGCAGCGGCGGCCTTCCACTGGTCGCCGCCTTTTCTCGTCCGCCCTCAGGAATCCCGGCTCCAGTGCGATAGACTCAATCTCCCGCCTCCCGTTCGGCGGTGGAGGTATCCAACGCCCATGGCTCGAACCGGCCAATCGGCGCTCCCAATCCGGAATCTCGGCGAGGTTGCTGCCTCGCTGGAGGCCGCGATCCGGCTGTGCCTGGCCAAGCCGCTGAAGCGGGCAGTCCACGATCTGCGCACCGCAACCCGCCGCGTCGAAGCCCAGCTTGAGTTGCTCTCCATGCTTCCGGATCTCCCCCCGCACGCGCAGCAGCGCCAGCATGCCCTTGGCCTGCTCAAGAAGCTGCGCCGGGCCGCTGGCCAGGTGCGCGATATCGATGTCCAGCGCGACCTGATTCGGCGCGAAGCCGACGCCGACAAAAGCGCTCCCAGCCCCGACCCTGCCGTCCGCGTGGAGGCCCGCCGCCTCCGTCGAGCGCTCAACCGCGACCGCGACCACGCGGCAGACCATCTGCAGCAGTTGCTGCACAAGCAGCATGCGCGGCTTCCACTGGCCTTTGGCGAGTTGCTGGCCACCCTGGCTCCGGCCGAATCGATGGCCCTCAGCGAGCCGCGGCTAATTGAGTTGATCCTCTCACGCTATGGGAATCCCGACCAGACCGAGGCCCCTGCACCACCGGTTCCCGACGACACCGCCCAGTTGCACGAGCTGCGCAAGCGCGCCAAGCTGGCTCGCTACCTTGCCGAATCCGCGCCGAAGTCCGCCGTTGCGGCCCAACGACTCGCCGGACAATTTGCAATCCTGCAGCAGGCCGGCGGCGAGTGGCATGACTGGCTCGTGCTGGCGCAGGTTGCCGCTGGCGAGTTGGGCCCAGCGGCGAAGCTTCCCCAGCGCTTCGCCGCGCACGCCGATCACGCCCTCCTCGCCTTCAGGCGTTGCCTCGGCGAAGCCATCAGCCCGGCAGATTCAGCTCACAGTATGTAACGGCTCAAGTCGTGGTCCTTCACAATGGAAGCGACCTGCTGGCGCACGTACTCCGGATCGACCACAATCACCTTCTCCACCCCATGCGCGGTCTGCCGCTCGATCACGGGCAGCGGCGGCAGGGACTTGTGCGGCTCGCCGGTCAGCGGCGCCGACGCCGCTACCCGCGCAATGACGCCTTCTTCGGTCGCCTCCGAGCGCGGACTCTTGAACAGGTCCGGCGCCTGGAAGCTGATCTCGTCCAGCACGCGCTCCATAATCGTGTGCAACCGCCGCGCCCCAATATTCTCCGTCGTCTCATTCACCCGGAATGCGAACTGTGCCATCTCCGCCAGCGCCTCCGGCGTGAATTCCAGTTTCAGCCCCTCGGTCTCCAGCAGCGCCGTCGACTGCTTCACCAGCGACGACTTCGGCTCCGTCAGGATGCGGATGAAGTCGTCGACCGTCAGTGAGTGCAGCTCCACGCGAATGGGAAACCGCCCTTGCAACTCCGGAATCAGGTCGCTCGGCTTGGACACGTGGAACGCGCCGGCCGCAATGAACAGAATGTGGTCCGTCGAAACCATCCCATACTTGGTGTTGACTGTCGTGCCTTCCACAATCGGCAAAATGTCCCTCTGCACGCCCTCGCGCGAAACATCGGGCCCGTGCGCGCCTTCGCGCCCGGCAATCTTGTCGATCTCGTCGAGAAAGACGATGCCCGAGTCCTCCACCCGCTCCACCGCCAGCCGCGTCACCTGGTCCATGTCTACCAGCCGCTGCTCTTCCTCTTGCACCAGGTACTCGAACGCCTCGGCCACCTTCATCTTGCGCTTCTTGGTGCGCTGTCCGAACAGCCCCGGAAGCATGTCCCTCAGGTTCATGTCCATGTCTTCGGGCGACTGGGCGGACAGGAACTCGAAGGTCGGCTGGTTGCGGTCCCTCACATCCAACTCCACCATCCGTTCGTCCAGCCTGCCCTCGCGGAACTGCTGGCGCAGCTTCTCGCGAGTGCGCTCCTGGCTGGACCGCGCAGCCGAATCGTCAAGCTTGGCGTCCGCGGAGCCGTCGATGGTCTGGCCGGCGGAGGGCACCTGCAGCACCTGCACCGCGCGCATGCCCGCCGGGGTCATCATCACCGCGGCCGGCCCCGTGGCCTTCGCCTGCACCGCGGCCTGTGTCGGCGCCGGCGGCAGCAGCAGGTCCAGCAGCCGGTCCTCGGCGTTCATCTCGGCCTTGTCCTCCACGTCCTCCATCTTCTCTTCCCGCACCATGTCGATCGCGATCTCCACCAGGTCGCGCACAATCGACTCCACATCCCGCCCCACGTACCCCACCTCGGTAAACTTCGACGCCTCCACCTTCAGGAACGGCGAGTTGGTCAGCTTCGCCAGCCGCCGAGCGATCTCGGTCTTGCCCACCCCCGTCGGCCCGATCATGATGATGTTCTTCGGCATAATGTCTTCGGCCAGCTCCGGCGCGAGCTTCTGCCGCCGCATCCGGTTGCGCAGCGCAATCGCCACCGCGCGCTTGGCCGCGTGCTGCCCCACCACATACTTGTCCAGCTCCGCCACAATCTCCCGCGGAGTCATCTCATCCAGCGCCAGAGCCTGGTCTTCCGCCGTTCCCGGTAAATAAATCGCCATCAATCCCTCTTCCTTCTCAAGACATCGACTGCAACTGGCCGACTCTTCCTAGCTACGGCTGAACGGGCGGCGGAGGCCCATTCGGACTCACTAGCAGCTTCACATTGTTTATTACCTGCAGAATCGTACCAGTGAACGCCGCATCACGGTTCTTCTTGCGAAACGCCGGATTGATCTCTTCCGCAAATCCCCACAGCGAAACCCGTCCATTCGCGCTCATAATCCCCAGCCGAATCTGTGGAAACGCCAGCCCCGGTGACTCCACAAAGCGAATCGCGAAGATCACATCCGCATCCTTCGGATCGCTCACCAACTGGTACCGTCCCCACTGCTGCATCCCTTGGTAAAACTCGTTGTACGCTCGCTCCGGCCCGCCGCTGTACACCGATGGGAACGCGCTTACGTCGCCCAGCTCAAACGAGATGAACGCCTTCTTCCCCTGAAGAATCGGAGCAGGAACCGAAGCCGAGGACGAGTTCACCGGCGCTCCCTTCACTTGTGCCGAAAGTCCGCAAGGGCAAACCCCCATGTACATGACAACGGTTGCTACTGCTATAGTCCGAATCGCTCCCAGCATAAAAACGTCCTTTGCCAGATCTCACTTCGCAGCTGGCGCCTTCAATTCTTCAATCGTCAACTGATCGTTCGTGTAGATGCATATCTGCCCCGCGATCCTCAGACTCTTCTCCGCAATCTCCCGCGCGCTCAAATCCGTGTTCTCCACCAGGGCCCGCGCGCTTGCCAACGCGTAGCTCCCGCCCGACCCAATTGCCACAATCCCCTCGTCCGGCTCGATCACGTCACCGTTCCCGCTCAGCACGTAGGTCCCGGTCACATCGCACACAATCAGCAGGGCCTCCAGGTGCCGCAGCATCCGGTCGGTCCGCCAGTCCTTCGCCAGCTCCACCGCGGAGCGCCCCAGGTTCCCCGCATACTGCTCCAGCTTCGTCTCAAACCGGCTGAACAGCGAAAACGCGTCCGCCGTGGACCCCGCAAAGCCCGCCAGCACCTTGTCCTGGTACAGCCGCCGGATCTTCTTCGCCGAGGCCTTCATCACACTCGCCCCCAGCGTCACCTGGCCGTCGGCCGCCATCACCACCGAGTCGCCCCGCCGCACGCACAGCACCGTGGTCGACCGCACCCGCCGCCGCTGTCCCGTCTCGTCCCGCCCCAAATCCAAAGGATGCCCCATCGAACGGGTCATAGGATCAGCGTCAGTTCCAGCAGTTTTTGTGGGAAGCGAAATGGCAGCGGAGTCGTAAAAAGTCGATTTCATGAGCAATCTCCAGTATATCGTCATTCCGCCGCCAAATCGGGTCAGTCTCTTCGCCGCCTCGCCCGCCCGCTGAGCGCTGAACGCCGATTGCTGACTGCCGATTCCCAATCAAATACACTAAGAACGATGCATATGGTCGCGACATCGTCGTGCAAGATGCAGCGCGTGCTGGTTGTGTCCCTATGCATGACCGCGCTCTATGTGGCCGCCACCCTGTACTTCGGCCTGCGCGCCCACTCCCTCGCTCTCATCTCTGAGGCTGGCCATAACGTATCGGACATGCTGGCCATCGCGCTCTCCTTCGTCGGAGTTTACTTCCAGCGCCGCCCCGCCACCGACCAGAAGACCTTTGGCTATCAGCGGGCCGGCGTCCTCGCCGCATTCGTCAACGCCCTCACCCTCATCGTCCTCGCCGCCTGGATCGGCCTCTCCGCCATCCATCGCCTCTACGCCCCGGTAATGGTGCAACCCCGCATCATGATGTACGTCGCCGCCGCCGGTGTCCTCATGAACGGAGCCATCGCCACCCTGCTCTGGAAGTTTTCCGGCGACATCAACATCCGCTCCGTCTTCCTGCACATGCTTGGCGACACGCTCTCCACTGCGGCCGTCATCGCCGGCGGCATTGGCATCCTCGCCACCGGCGCCCTGTGGCTCGATCCGGCGCTCTCTATCGCTATCGCTGCCATGATCGTCTGGAGTTCCGTCACCATCGTCCGCGAGACCCTCAACATCCTCCTCGAAGGCACACCCCGCGCCCTCCAGCTCGCCGACATCCGCGATGCTCTCGCTGAAGTCCCCGGCGTCCTCGACGTCCACGACCTGCACGTCTGGTCGCTCGGCTCAGCCTCCCACGCGCTCGCCAGCCACGTCACCATCCCGGAGATGCCGCTCTCGGAGTGCTCCAGCATCCTGGACGCCATCAACTGCGCCCTGCGCGACCGCTTCCACATCACCCACACCACCATTCAGTTTGAGATCAACGGCTGCGAGACCACTAACGGCTGCTCCGCCCCGCCATCCGCCGAAGCCGCCGAAGCCCACACCCACCCGGGCCACTCCCACTAGACCAGACAAAACAACCGCGGGTTGCCACGGAGTAACACGGATTGGAGGCATCTCGCCTTCGTTATCCGTCTTGATCCGTGACCATCCGTGGTTGGTTTTCGTCTTTGCCAATCGTCCGCTAAACCAGCGTAGCGTCTAGCGAAATCTCCGCCGCTGCCAGCAGCCGCGAAATCGGGCAGCCCGCCTTCGCGCCGTTGGCGATCTCGTCGAACTTCGCCTTGTCGATCCCCGGAATCTTCGCCTTCGTCGTCAAGTGGCTTTTGGTCACGGTCGGCTGGTCGTGCAGGTCCAGCGTCACCACCGCGGTCGTCTCGATCGAGTCCGGCGTAAAGCCCGCCTTGCCCAACTCAGCGCTCAGCGCCATCGAAAAGCACCCGGCATGCGCCGCCGCTATCAACTCCTCGGGGTTGGTCCCCACGCCTTCGGCAAACCGCGCCGCGAAGCTGTACTGCATGTTCTTCAGGGCGCCGCTCTGGCTGGATATCGTGCCCTTGCCCTCTTTCAAACTGCCATTCCAAACTGCACTCGCACTACGGTCCATAACGTTTCTCCTAAAGATTCAAGTCGCTGACTGTGAAGATTGTCCCATACAAACGGTACCCCATTCGATGCTCCCATACACACCCATGGCAAAGAAAGATGAGTGAAAATCCTCCCAATGTTTTACGCTATCCAACATGCAGACGGAACCGGCGCCCCCGGCCAACTCGCCCAGCCCCGAGGCCTGCCCGCTCACCGCCGGCGAGTTGCGCTCGCCGGGCCAGAGCGGGGCCCCCGCTGAGCCTTGCTCGCTGGGGCAGCAGGATCATCACTCCGTCTTCTGCCCCACCTGTTCGTCGCGGCTGGAAGAGAGCCGGTGCAAGCTCATCTGCCGCACCTGCGGCTACTTCCTCAGTTGCGCCGACTTCTACTGACCCTTCATACGTCAGACGATCCCAGAACCTGCATCCTACTCAAGGAGTGCCGCAATCGAGGTACGTCCATGCTCGCCGCTCGAAGCCGCAACTTGAAATTCATTGCGTTGCTCGCCGCCACATTCCTTCTGCTCCCGCCGCCTGCAACTCCAAATCCAAGGCAACTCCAGAGAACTTCGTCACCGGCCTCAACGCCCATTTCGCGGACCAGCCCGAATGCCTGTTCCCCAATCCGCCGATCTTTCCCTACGAGACCACGGATCCAGTGATGACGAAGCAGTTGAACGCTCTGGTCGCCGCGCAACTCCTCACCGTAGCCGTCGAGCGCGACATCCACGCCAGCCGCTACACCACCACCGACGCCGGTGCCCGCGTCGCCCCTCGCTTCTGCTACGGCAACCGCAACATCACCACCATCGACAGCTTCACGCCACCCACCCCAACCAACGGCTTCCCCGAGACCCAGGTCACGTACCACTACACCATGCAGGATGTCCCCGTCTGGGCCAAATCCACCGAGGTCCTCGCCGCGTTCCCCGCTATGGCCCAGGCCACCAGCGGCAACGCCGCCGACAAAGCCACCCTTGCCGGCACCATCACAGGCTGGCAGGTCCCCGACTAGGAAATCGAAGCTTTTCCGATGCGGCGACAGTGTCTGCTCAAGGCCGAAGGCAATGCGCAAGGCCGCCCCACTCACCTGAATCCTCGATAGCAGTCGCGCCTTCCTGTACGGGAATATCCTGGCGCGAAGGGATGCTGCGCTCGGCGCGAGCGACGAGACGAAGAGTGCCGTCAGGATGGGGCGCTTGTCCTTTATCGCCTTTGGGTCTCAGCGAGACGCACATCGTCGGATCAAGATACAGATCAAACTGGAACGCACACGACGAACAGAGCCAGAAAAACTCTGTGTTCGCGCACTGCCGCTCGAACGCGTAAAGATCACCTTCGTTAAGAAGCTTGAACTCAGCGCGACAGACCCGATTAACGCAGCACTTAACGATGAAACACCTCTCAAGTTTCGACGGGAAGTCCCCTAATCGCTATAGGGTTCCTCGACATACCATCTGTTTTAGTTCGAACCTCGGCATGCCACTTGAGTTGGATCAATCGTCTCGCGGAGTCAAAGCGCTGGAGATGCGCTGATCTTCGAGAAAAGGCCCAATAGAGAAGAGAGAAAAGGGCCAAATTCCCTCAGCCAGGATCAGGCCGGAAGGTGGTTCGATCATACGCACGGTGATCCACCGCGTCAAAGATCAGGCCGCCTCGCTCTCCGCCTTCAGCTTCTCCGCCGTGTAGTGCGCAATCAGCGCGTCGATGGTCGGCTGCAGTTGCCCTTCCATCACCTGCGCCAGTTGATGGTTCGTCAGCCCGATGCGGTGGTCGGTCATCCGGTTCTGCGGAAAGTTGTACGTCCGGATCTTTTCGCTGCGGTCGCCCGTGCCGATCTGCTGCTTGCGGTCCTTCGCCTGGATCTGGTGAATGCGTTCCGCCTCAACCTCATACAGCCGCGCCCGCAGCACGCGCATGCCCTTCTCGCGGTTCTTGATCTGCGATTTCTCATCCTGGCAGCTCACCACCGTGTTGGTCGGCAGATGCGTAATCCGCACCGCCGAATACGTCGTATTCACGCTCTGCCCGCCCGGCCCCGACGAGCAGAACGTATCGATGCGCAAGTCCTTGGCCTCGATCTTGATGTCCACCTCCTCGGCCTCAGGCAGCACCGCCACCGTAATCGCCGAGGTGTGCACGCGCCCTTGAGTCTCCGTCGCCGGCACGCGCTGCACGCGATGCACGCCCGACTCGTACTTCAACTGCGAATACACGTTGTTGCCTTCGATGATCGCCGTCACGTCCTTCAACCCGTGCCCAATCCCCGACTCCGTCTGCGACAACACCTCGACCTTCCACTTGTGCTGCTCGGCGAAGCGCATATACATGCGGAACACCTCCGCCACAAACAGCGCTGCCTCGTCTCCGCCGGTCCCGGCGCGAAGCTCCAGGATCACGTTCTTCTCGTCGTTCGGGTCCTTGGGCAGCAGCAGCACCTTCAGCGCCTCTTCCACCGGCGCCACCTGCGGTTCCAGCAGGGCAAGTTCCTCCTGCGCCATCGCCTTCACATCCGGGTCCGCGTCGGCGAGCATCGCCTTGGCCTCGGCGATGCCGTCCTTGATCTTGCGATACTCGCGAAACTTCTCAACCGTCGGCTCCATGTCGCGATACGCCTTCGACACCTTGCGGTAGTTCTCCTGATCGTTGACGATCTTCGGGTCCGAGAGCTGGCGTCCAAGCTCTTCGTACCGCGCTTCAAGCTGGTCTAAACGGTCAAACATGGAATCTCTCCTCTTGCCTTTCATCGCAAAGTTTAAGAACCAACTACGCGTAAGTTCGCGCTGAAGGCGCGAGCTATCGTAGCCTAGGGCGAAGCCCTAGGACTCCCCCGCCGAAGTCCTCTGCGGGCTGAAGGCCCGCGCCAAAAGCACAAGGAAAAAACATAATCCATCATCTCGAGAGGTCGATCCAGCCTGAATTGTCATTCTGAACGGAGTGAAGAATCCCCGCATTTCGTTTGGGGCGGAACGGCTCTCGCCCGCAGGCGAAAGCTGCCGGTTAGGCGCAGCTAGTGCTGATCGCGACGCAGAGGCGTCACGCGGGAGGTGTTCACCGAAATTGCACTGGCACGCAGCATCACTCCTTAGATGTTACCGCGAAACTCCCGGATTCGCCCTTGCCTTTCGTCACGGAATCATGGGCGCTGGCGGCGGTGTTGGCGGCGGCGTCGGAATTGGCGCTGGCGTCGTGTCTGGAGGCGCAGGCGGCCGCGGCGGCGGTGGCGCGGGAAACTCGGACTGCCCCATCGCGGTCACCTGGTACGTCCGGACTTTCCCGTCCGCCATCAGAAAGTCGTAGCCTTTGTAGATGTCGTAGGTGTTCGGGTTCTTCGGACCGTGGACCTTAGTTGAGATGCGCGCCGAATAGTCGCCAAGCGCCAGAACGCCCAGGCTGAATCCAGTCAGTTCCACCCGTTGCCCGTCGATCACGGCCTCTATCTGCTGGTACGCTGTGCTGGTCACGTAGCGCGAAAAGACAACATGGACCTTGACCGGAAAATTCGCCGGATTTGGAGCGGCCGAAGCAGCAAGCAGCAGTGTGGTTTGCAGCAGAAGGAACATCAATGCCATCTTTTTCATCGAAGAAACTCCAGTAGAAGGACTGCCGCGAACCAGCATAGCGGGCCAACCGGTTCTCCGCGCATCTTTATTGCACGAGTGTCTCGAATACCGTGCAATCCAACCGAATGCTGGTTGAACCTGTAATGGACGAGGGAGCATCCTATTCCCATGGAATACCGACAACTTGGCCGCTCCGGCCTCAAAGTGCCGGAGCTCTGCTTCGGTTGCGGAACCTTCGGCGGCCACGACGAATTCTTCGACGCGTGGGGCGCCACTGGGGACATCGCCGAAGCCCGCAAGGTCGTCGACATCTGCATGGAAGCCGGCCTCAACTTCTTCGACACCGCCGACATCTACTCCTACGGCCGCAGCGAGTCCGTACTCGGCGGCGCCATCAAGCACCTCAAGCGCGAAGAAGTGTTGATCTCCACCAAGGCTACCTTCCGCTTCGGCGATGGTCCCAACGACATCGGCTCCTCCCGCTACCACCTCATCCAGGCGCTGGAGGGATCGCTCAAGCGCCTGGGCACCGACTACATCGACGTCTATCACCTGCACGAGGTCGACTCGCTCACACCGGTCGACGAGATGCTCTCCACGCTCGACAATTTCGTCCGCAGTGGCAAGGTGCGCTACATCGCCTGCTCCAACTTCTCCGGCTGGCTGCTGATGAAGTCGCTCTCCGTCAGCGAGCGCTACGGCTGGAGCCGCTACGTCGGCCACCAGGTCTACTACTCCCTGGTCGGCCGCGAGTACGAGTGGGAGCTGATGCCGCTGGCGCTCGATCAGGGCCTGGGCGCGCTGGTGTGGTCGCCGCTGGGATGGGGCCGCCTCACCGGCAAGATCCGCCGCGAAACCGGCATTCCGAAGGAAAGCCGCCTCAACTCCAAGCTCGTGGTCGATATCGGCCCCCAGGTCTCCGAAGAACACTTGTACAAGGTTGTAGCCGCCATCGACGAGGTCGCCCTCGAGACCGGCAAGACTGTCCCGCAGATTGCGCTGAACTGGGTGCTGCGCCGGCCCACCGTCTCAACCGCAATCATCGGCGCGCGCAACCAGCAGCAGCTCCGCCAGAACCTCGGCGCCGTCGGCTGGAGTCTCACGCCGGAGCAGATTGCCAGGCTCGACGCCGCCAGCGACCTCCCGCTGGGCTACCCCTACTGGCATAATCGCCAGTTCCTGGAACGCAACCCGAAGCTGACCTGACTCTCGACCGCCGCAGCCTGCGCTCATCCCCATGCGCCCCGCGAACCCACGCGCAGCTTGCTCATCCCTGCGTTGTCCCGGCCCGTCCTCCGGCCGCTTTTCTTGCCTGGCTGGCCAGGGCATAGGCCTCTTTTTCGGCGCGACGGCATCCCAAGATGAGAAGATGGGTAGAATTCGAATGTCGACGGCGTAGGTACCGGGGACCAAGGGGCCGGAGTTTGATGAAGCAATTGAGACTTATACAGGCGCTGGCGCTGCTGCTGGCGACCACCTCCGGCTGGCGCATCGCAGCAGCGCAGTCTCTTCCCACCGCCGCCCGACCGCTTCAACTGTCGGCCTTCGGCGGAGTGTCGGGAGTCTTTACCGGTTTCGGGGGCGGCAAGAACTTCAGCATCACCGCAGGCGGTGACCTCGGCCTGCCGGTTTGGCACAGGTTGCGTCCGGTCGTCGAGGTCCGCGGCACCTATCCCATGGACCGCGGCCTCGTCGTCGCGCAAAAAGACGCCATGGGCGGGCTCAGAGTCAACTTCCTGCTGGGCCGTCGGATCCATCCGTACGGCGATTTTCTCGCCGGGCGGGGTGAGATGGATTACCGGCTCGACTACATCTTCGGCGCCAAGGTCTACGGCGACACCACAACTTGGGTCTACTCGCCCGGCGCCGGGTTCGACTACGATCTCACGGACCACCTGTCCCTCAAGGTCGACGCGCAGCTCCAGCATTGGGGCGGCGACACGCCGAACACCAAGGGGCGCGTATACTCCTCCGTCGGGACCGTCGGCCTGGTCTATCGCTTCAACTTCAGAAATCGCAACGGCATGCAGTGAGGGACCGGTTCCGTGCGGGCAAAGTTCTCGTCGTCTCGCGTCGCTCTTCTTCGCCTGGCTGCAACCTGCCTGGCGGCTCTGTGGGCCGGCGTGGCTGTGCCCTGTGCCGCATCCGGCCCCGCAGCCGGCCCCGGCCTGGCCGCCGATATCGCCTCCCCGGCGCCGTCTGACCCGGCAACGCGTCCTCTCGACCTCGCCGCCCGCAGCTCTTCCCTGCCCGATGCACCGCAGGTGCAGTTCGCCGAAGCGCCTGCTGCCGTCGCTGAATCCCCCCTGGCCGGCTTCAGCCTGGGAAGCCGCGAGTCCGTCGCTTCGCTCGACGCCGGCGCCCCCGCACCGAAGCTCACCACCGCGGAGCTCGATGCAGCCTGCCAGTCCGGCAAGCTCCGCGGCAAGCCATGCAAGCTGGATTGGCTGCCCATGCTATGGCAGGCGTTCGAAGCCACCGCGGTGGAGAACGCCGGAAACATCGCCTTCGATTCCGACACCCGCAACGCCCTTACCAACAATCCCTACATTGCTACCTGGTTCAAGTGCGTCCATCAGTACCGCTACCGGCAGTGGTCGGACGATACGCCATTCATCGTGCATGACATCGGGCACCCGATGCAGGGCGCGTCCGTGTACAGCATCTACGCGCAGAACGACCCCAAAAGCCGCGGCCTCATCTTTGCCAACAACGGCAACTACTGGCGCGGCAAGTTCAAGGCAATGGCGTTTGTCACCCTCTTCGAGATTCAGTGGAAGGTCGGCCCGGCCAGCGAGGCGGCCATCGGCAACAGCGGGCTGAACACCTACCCGGTACCCGGCACCACCACCGGGCGCACCACCAACGAGACCGGCTTCCAGGATTTTGTGATTACGCCGGTCTATGGGTTGGGATGGAATATCGCCGAGGACCTGGTGGACCGGTTCGTCATGCCGCACATCTGGAAGCGCACGCACAACCGCCTGATTCTTACCGCGCTGCTGCCGCTCACCCCCTGCCGGGACGCAGCCAATATCCTGCGCTACAAGCCGTTCTACTATCGCGACTACCCCATCACTCCGCTGCGCTAGGGTCCCGCCGGTTACAGGTTGAAGAGTTCGCGCAGCCGCTTGGTCTGCGCCCTGCTCACCGGGATCTCCGTCTTCTTCGGGTCGTCCATGCGCAGCTGGTAGCTGGACTTGAACCACGGAACCACCTCGCGAATGTGCTGGATATTGACCACGAAGGAGCGGTGGGCCCTCCAGAAAGCCTCCGGATCGAGCTGGTCCATCAGCTCTTCCAGGGTGCGGCAGTTCGATTCGCCCTCCATCCCGCGCGTGATCACGCTGATGGTCCCGCCTTCGATCGAGGCGAAGCATATCTCCTTCTGGTCGACCAGCAGCAGCCGTCCCAGCGCGCGCACCACTACCTTGCTCGTGCTGGGGCGGGCAGGCTGGGTCCGCGTTTCCACCAGCCGCAGCAGCGCATCCAGCTTGGCCTCGCCCCCCGGATCGGTGCGGTCTGCAATCCTCGCTCGCACCTTTTCGATGGTCTTCAGCACTCGCTTGCGGTCGAAGGGCTTCAGCAGATAATCCACCGCATTCACCTCAAACGCGCGGACCGCATACTGGTCGAAGGCAGTCGCAAACACAACCTGGGGAAGCTCCGTCTTCTTGTCCAGCAGCTTCTTCAGCACCGCGAACCCGTCCAGGCCGGGCATCTGGACGTCGAGGAAGACGACATCCGGCTTGTGCGCGCGAATCAGGTCCACGGCCTCAATGCCGTTCGCACCCTGCGCCAGCACCTCCACGCCCTCGGCGCTCTCCAGCAGATACAACAACTCCTGGCGGGCCAGCGGTTCGTCGTCGATGATGAGAGCAGTCAGGGCCAAGGCGATTGTTAGTTGTTAGTTGTTAGCTGATAGTCGTTAGTTGCTGGTTGCTGGTTGACCGCTGTTGGCTAGCCAGCAGACCGCACAAGGTGTGCCGCACACACTACTCTAGCCGCCTGAGCAGCCCTTGTCAGCATTTGAATGTCGATGGGGGAATAAAAGGCCGCGTCTTTCAACTAACAACTAGCAACTAGCTATCGCTGTAGGCGCGCAGCCTGGCCGGAGCGTGATCGTCGGCGGTTTCGTGGCCGCACTGCGGACAAAACGCATCGGTAATCTGCACGCCGCGGAAGCACTGACCGCACACCGGCGCCACCTGAAAGCGGCACTGCGGGCAGAAGTGGACGCCCGCGATCAGCTCCGTCGTGCAGTTCGGGCAGCGCACCATGATCGGCTGGCGCAACAGGAAGTAGACCACCGCGCCGATCAACCCGGGCATGAAGATCACCACCAGCATCCACAACCCCGCCGACATGCCCCGGCGCTTCACATCGCGGCTTACGAAGCCCACCACCAGCGAATAGCTCGCCAGCACCGTTCCGGTAATGTAGCCCGTAATCAGATGCATGGGCAGCGAACCCGGACGGCGATGCACCGGCGCGGCATGGTTGAAGAAGTAAATGGATCCGGCGAAGACCAGAACCGCCAGGACGATCGACCACAACGGGATCAGCTTAAGGCTGTCGCCTTCACCCCCGTCGCGGGTCTCCTGCGAATCAGTTGTCTGCAGATTCCAGAACTTGCTCATCGAACCGACCCGCCTTCGCGGCCTTTATGTGCGCGGCGAAGCCAGATGGCGGCCAGCAGGGCCAGCGAAGCCGGTACGAACCAGAGCAGCAGCACCAGGAAGTGGTTGTTCGCATCGCTGGCAGCCAGTGCCGCCACATCGGCCTGCACCGCCTCAGCTGCCTCCGTAGCCTGATATTGATAGAGCCCGCTCCACACCGCAACGACGGTCAGGATCAGCATGGCGGCGCATAGAATCAGCGGCACCGTCAGGCTACGCATGTGGCTGCGACGCGCCTGCATCACCTGGGCCCGCTCCCGCACCACCCGGTGAGTACGGTTCACCACGCCGGCGCGCGCCATGGTATCCGCGCCATTCAGCGGGTTACGCGCAAGGATCGCTGCATCTGCCGTCTGAGACTCGGACTCGAACTGGGGATCGAAGGACGCATTCATCCAATCGCCTCCGCTGTGCGGCATCCACGCAGCTTTTCGAGCTCGGGTTTCAGCGCGGCCAGCCCGCGGTACAAACGCGACTTTACCGTCGACAGCGGCGCGCGCGTTACGCTGGCAATCTCTTCCAGCGACATCTCCTCGTGGAAGCGCAGAACCAGCACCTCGCGATAGTTGGCCTCCAGCTTCAGCAGCACCGCGGCAACCTCGGCGCGGTCTTCGCTAACCTGGAATTCATCGAGCGGCGATGGGGAGTCGGTCGCAATCTCGAACCCGCGCCCTTCGTCCGACACATCGCTCATCTCGTCCAGCGACGCCATGGTGCGCTTGCGCGACAGGTCGATGACCAGGTTGCGGGCAATGGCAAACAGCCAGGTGTCGAAGCGCGCCTTGCCGTTGTACTGTCCTCCCCGAATCAGCACCCGCATCCAGGTCTCCTGGAACAGGTCTTCCGCAACCTCGCGCTTGCCCGTCAGGAACAGCAGGTAGCGCAGCAGCCGGTGCTGGTACAACTCAATCAGATGGTCAAGAAGCTCGGGGTCCTGGCGTTTCAGTCCAGCGGCTATCGCCGCATTTTCATGCTGGCTTTGTTCAGCCTGTTCTACCGAAATGGCAATCGCCGCGCTACGCATAGTGGTAAAGACGCTAGTTTGCCTGGAAAAGTCTCGGTCGGAACCGCTCTTTTCCCCGTGAGACAGAAAAATCACTCGAAATACCTTCCGAAGGAAGCCTCCGCCCACTGCAAACGGCCCCTAAAAGGCCCCTGCCCTCCATTGTAGGGGAAACCGGAGGGTTTCGATACCGGCATTTTCAAAGGGAATTCGGCAGTAAACTTGAGAGATGGAAGTTCTTTACGGCCTGCACCCGGTCGAGGAGGCGGTACGGTCGGGTTCGCGGCGCCTGGACTCGGTCATGCTCGCGCGCGAGCGTTCAGACGCCCGGCTGGAGCGGCTCGCCAGCCTCTGTCGCGCCGCCGGTGTGCGAATATCGCTCGAATCCCGCGACCAACTCACGCGTCTCAGCCGTACCGACGCCCACCAGGGCGTGGTGGCTGTGGTGCGCGAACGACCCTTGCTCGACCTTCCAGACCTGCTGGGGACGAAAACCGGCCCGCAGAACGGGCTGCGGCACCGGTTCTTCCTCGCGCTCGACGGCATCGAGGACCCCCACAACCTCGGCGCGCTGCTCCGCACCGCCGACGGCGCGGGAGTTGACGGCGTCATCTTGCCCGAGCGCCGGTCCGCGCCCATCTCTGCCACCGTCGCCAAAACCTCCGCCGGAGCCTCCGAGCACGTACGCATCGCCCGCGTCACCAACCTGGTGCGCGCACTCGAGCAGATGAAGAAGGCCGGCATCTGGGTGCTCGGCCTGGACGAACGCGGAACGCCCGACTACACCGAATTCGACTTCCGCACCGATTGCGTCCTCGTCCTCGGCCGCGAGGGCGCTGGGCTCCACGACCTGGTTCGCAAGACCTGCGACCACCTGCTGCGCATCCCCATGGCCGGCGCAGTTTCCTCGCTCAACGTCTCGGTTGCCGGCGCGGTCGTCATGTACGAAGCGATGCGTCAGCGCCGCCAGCCTGCACCGCCGGCGGTCGGGCCTCCCGCACCGGAAAAGCCGCGCAAAGGGTTGGGCTCGTGAGACTTCGCCGCCTGGCCTCCGCCTTCCTGACGCTCGCCCTCGCAGCCGGCTCGCTGAATCTCCTTCGCGCCCAGGCACCCGCAACCACGCCGGAGCAAACTCCCGCGCCTGGGAAAACTCCGCAGCCGCCTTCCGCCCAACCCGATGCGCCTCAGCCCTCACTCCCGGGGGGAACGATTCTGTTCTCCCGCGATGCCAATTCTCCGGGCCCGTCTCCCAACTCGCCGCCCGCCGGACTGCAGCAGCCCGCCACGCTCGACCAGAACGATCCGCTCGCCGTCACGGACGCGGAACGCAACGCGCTTACCTTCACGGCCTACGATCTCGACCTGCATCTCACCCCAGCTTCCGCGGCAATGTCCGCCCGCGCTGCCCTCACCGTAAAGAACTTGGGCACCGCCCCGCTCAGCCGCCTGGTGCTCCAGATTACCTCCTCGATGCACTGGGACGCCTTCTCCATCGCGGGCGCGCCGCTCAAGTTCGCAGTCCGCCTGGTGGATACCGACGCCGACCACACCGGCCAGGCGCAGGAGGCCGTCGTGACCCTCCCGATCTCGATGCGGCTTGCGCCCGGCGCATCCATCGCCGTCACCGCGCTCTACTCCGGCGCAATCCCTCCCTCGGCAGCTCGCCTGGAACGCATCGGCGCCCCTGCCGACCAGGCCCTGGCGGCAGATTGGGACGCCATCGCCACAAGCGGGACCGCCCTGCGCGGTTTCGGCAACGTACTGTGGTATCCGGTGGCCGCGCCCCCGCTCTTCCTCGGCGACGGGGCCCGGCTCTTCCAGGCCGTGGGCAGCGCCAGGTTGCGCGAGTCCGCGGCCGCCGTCCGCCTGCGGCTGGCGATCGAGTACCTCGGCGACCCGCCCGACGCCGCCTTCTTCTGTGGGCAGCGCCAGCAGTTGAAGGCCATCAGCGACAACTCGAACCTCCCGGAGGCCGACGCTCCCGGAATCGCCACGGCCGTCTTTGCTCCCCACCCGCTGGGCTTCCGCACCCTCGACCTCTTCGTCACCGGCCACCCGCCCAGCGAGACCGGCACCGCCGCCAATCCGGGGCTGATCTCCGCCGTCACCGACCACTACGATGCGTTGCCTGCCTACTCCGCCGCGGCCGCGCTGGTCGAGCCGATGCTGGTCGACTGGTTCGGTCCGGGTGTGCAAGCTGCCCTCACCATGCTCGACCACCCCGGCCAGCCATTCGAGGACGACGCCCTGCTGGTGCGGCCCATGCGCGCAGCCGATCCGGCCACCCTGGCGCCAGCGCTCGCCCACTCGCTGACCCACGCCTGGATCCACTCCGCCCACCCCTGGATCGACGAGGGCCTGGCCGAGTTCATGGCTCTCGTGTGGACCGAGCGTACCCATGGCCGCGCCGCCGCGCTGGACGCATTGCAGGACGCCGCCCCCGCGCTCGCCCTCGCCGAACCTGAGGTGCCCATCTCGGCGGAAGATCGTCCCGCGCTTCCCCCCGGCGCATCCAGCTCCTCGCCCGCCAGTTCGACGGACGACACCCCGCAATCCAACTCACTCCCCACTCCAACCCCCTCGGTCAGCGTCGCCGGCGTAAGCCTGGCCGCCGCCACCGGCGACATCTTTTACCGCACCAAGGCCGCTGCCGTCTGGTGGATGCTGCGCGCAATCGTCGGCGACGAAGCGCTCAAACACGCCCTTCAAGCCTACCGCTCGGACGCCCGGCTCGACCTCGACCCGGAAGGGCTCGAACGCGCAGTCGAGAAGTCCAGCGGCAAGGTCCTGCGCTGGTTCTTCAACGACTGGGTGTACCGCGACCGCGGCCTGCCCGACCTCAGCATCGCCGCCGTCACTCCCAGCCAGCTCGAATCGCGCGCCGGCCTGCCCGCCGGATGGCTGGTTGCCATCGAGGTCCGCAACGACGGGTATGCCGCGGCGGAGGTGCCGGTCACCGTGCGCTCCGGCAACGCCGCCCAGACCCAGAGGCTGCGCATCCCCGGCCGGTCGAGCGCCTCCACCCGCATCGTCTTCGCCGGCAGACCGGACCAGGTCCAGGTAAACGATGGCGGCGTTCCCGAAACCCGGACCAGCATCCACACCCGCGACCTAGTCCTCCCCGGACACTGAACCGGCTCCCATAACGGCTGTGCGGAGTTCTGAACCCATCAGGTCGAAGATGGGGTAAGCTAGATTAGGGGTTTCCAATGAACCATACACTGCGGTCTTTTGCCACCCTTTCCTGCGGTATAGCGGTTTTCTGGATACTTTTCGCCGGTTCGCCGGCGCTGCACGGCCAACCTCCTGCGCAGCAGGCGCGGCCGGGAGCCGTGTCCGACTGGTCGCACCATCATCTGCTCTACCCGGAGACGAAGGAGGCCGCCGTGCAGGCCCGCATCCAAAAAGATCCTCGCTGGAGCCAGAACCGGGTTCTGCGCCATCCCGAAACCTGGTGGCCAGAGCGTCGCACGCTGCGCCGCAACGCCAAAGGGGTCGAGCGCGACTGGAGCGAATCTCTGGGTACGCTCGGCTTTGCTCCTCAGTTGGATGCCAGCTTCAGCTTCAGCATCGGCGCCGACGCGGGCCATGGCACCTGGAGCACCACGGCCCAGGCCAATGGCGGCTTTCTGGTCACCGCCGGCACCCTCACCGTCACCGCCACCGACGACGGCAATAACCTGGGCCTGTACACGGTGTATCCTGGCGGTCCCAATCTCACCGTCAGCCCCAGCGGCGGGTTCGATTACGACAATCTGATTTACCCCGCCGGCAACCCGGTGCTTTCCACCGCAGGCGGGCCGTTGTTCATCAACAGCAGCGGCTTTGAGATCAACCTGTGGGGCAACTCCCCGGCGGACAATTATTCCTTCTATGGCTCCAGCGCCGCCAGCGGTTCCAGCTATCCCTATCAGGATACCGGCACGCCCTTCACCCTGAATATGAGCGCCGCTCCAGACCCCGGCGGTGGGCAGACCTTCCCCGCCAAGTTCGTGTTCGACGTGACCGCTGTGCCCAGTTGCACCAACGATTACGTGGCGATGGGTCTTCCCGCCAGCGGTGCTGCGGGCGGACAGGCCAATATCGTCGGCCTGAACAACCTTTACACCGACTCTGCTGGAACCGGCTACTGCACCGGCACCGGGCCGACGGTGATGTTCGCCTACGCCTCCGGCAGCGGGCAGGTGCCGGCCGCCGTCTCCCTCTCCACTGACGGAACGCAGCTTGCCTACGTGGAGAATCTGCCTCCCACTGCCTACTTCCACGTCCTCACCCTGGGCAAAACCGGGACCAACGGCGCCAGCCCGACCGCAGCCGTAGCGCCCGGCAGCGCGGGCGGAAACAACGCCGTGGACAAGAGGGTTCTGCTCTCGCCGAACGGCGGCACTACCACCCAAAGCTCCACCAGTTCGGCCTTCGTCGATTATCTCCACAACGCCGCCTACGTCACCACCTACAGCACCGCCGGCAGCGGCTCCGGCTACCTTTACAAGATCGGCAACGTCTTCAACGGCGGCTCGCCGGCTATCGCGTGGAGCGTGGCCATCGACGCGGTTCCGTCCTCTCCGGTGTACGATTCCGTGTCCAGCAAGGTCTTCTTTACTGACAGCACGGGACGCATCGATTACGTCATCGATACCGCGTCGCCCACGGTGGTGTACGGCACGGTGGTGGCTGCTGGCGCCACCTCGGTGAATGCCGTCAGCATCGACAGCACCAACCAGATGGTCTACGCCACCTTCAACACCAACGGGACCAACGCCCTGGCGGTTCAGGTCCCCACCAGCATGGCCAGTTCGGTCTCCGTGCCCGTAGGCACGGGCACCGCCACCTACACCGGCCCCTACGGCGTTGATTTCAACAACGCCTTTTATACCGGATCGGGAATCCCGCTGATGTTTGTCGCCGGAACCGGCAGCACTGGGACGCTGCCGACCCTTTACGGCGTCGGCTTCACCCATGGCGCATTGAACCCGGCTAGCGTCTCCAGCACCGCGCTGGCCACCGGCACGGCAGACTCGTCGCCCGTGTTGGAGTTCTACAACGCCACGCTCGGCCAGGACTTCCTGTTCGCGGGCGTCACCAACAACTGCATCGCGACTATCGGGGGCGGGTCGGCCGGCTGCACCATGAGCCTGAACATTACCAACGGCTTTCCCGCCGTCACCGCCGCCACCACCGCGCTGGCCGCCGCCGGAGGGCCCACCGGCATCGTCATCGATAACGACAGCAGCGACGCCCAGACCTCCAGCGTCTACTATGCGACCAAGACCGGCGCTACCCTGGTAAAAGCCACCCAGT
>Ga0224555_1002004_pt1 | contig 25358 bp, 23 predicted proteins | sample 714S23034metaG_FD_180687 | JGI IMG/M metagenome (GOLD analysis project Ga0224555, IMG submission 180687) | Peat soil microbial communities from Stordalen Mire, Sweden - 717 S2 30-34 | ecosystem: Environmental > Terrestrial > Soil > Wetlands > Peat | place: Sweden: Norrbotten County, Stordalen...
AACTGTATGAAGATTCTGCTTGATCAACAACTGCTAAAATAAATCCTTGCTGAATTTATAGGGATTGGTTTATTGTGTGTCTCTGAAAGAAGGCGATGGAATGGCTACCGCGCAGCGGTTTAGTTCTACAAACAATAATCCTCAATTATTTTAACCCTGACAATTGTTGACTTGTAAGTATAACACGTAAGAGTATTTTCAAGAAAATATTAGTCCCATTATTTTATTGAAGTCACCATTTGCAACTCATGCAATTGTGGAGTACTTCTTGAAATTATGAGGCTGAACCGTTTCCGGTATTTCACGTTCTTTAGAATAAGCCAATGAGCGGCAAAATATTCTTGACTGTTAAGTATTGTTATTTGTATATTCGTGCTACATAAATCAGCGGGAGGAAATTTATGTCCAATTTAGTTCGTTTCGGTGTTTCGCTGGAAGATGACCTTTTAAATAAATTTGACCGGCATATCAAACGGCATAAATATACAAACCGATCCGAAGCCATTCGCGATTTAATCCGGGAAGAACTGATTAAAGAAGAATGGACGGAAAATAAGGAAGTAACCGGCGCGATAACCATTGTTTATGATCATCATGCCAGAGAACTGGTCAACAAAGTTATGGATATCCAGCATGATTATCACGACAGCATTCTTTCCACACAGCACATTCATCTTGATCACCATAATTGTTTTGAAATTATTGTGACCAGAGGCAAAGCGACGGAAATAGAAAAACTCTTTATGAAATTAAAATCACTCAAAAGTGTAAAGCACGCGGGATTTATGATGGCGACGAAAGGCAAGGATCTACCCTAATAAACAAGCTTATCGTTTCTGAAGCGACAGCGGAAGCTCCAGATGATTTCCTTCCAGAAGTATTTTATTGGTAAGTATTTCCGAAACAGGGCCGTCGGCAACAACAGTTCCTTCCTTAATCACAATGCAGCGATGACATACATCTAGAATCAGGTCAAGATCGTGTGAGGCGATTATTTTCGAATGTTCAAAGGTTTTGAGCAGATTGATGAGCAATCGCCTCGATCTGGGATCGAGATTTGCCGCAGGCTCGTCCATGGCCAGAATATCCGGCTCCACAGCCATGACCGACGCAATAGCCACGGCGCTTTTCTGGCCGCAGGAGAGATGATGCGGAGGTTTATCACGCAGTTCGAGACTGTTTACCAGATTCAGTGCCACTTCCACCCTTTCTCGAACGGCAGTCTCGTCCATGCCCATGTTGAGAGGGCCGAAAGCCACGTCTTCATAAACGGTCGGCATAAAAAGTTGATCGTCGGGATTTTGAAAAACGATGCCGACCTTTCTGCGGATTTCCTGCCGGGTCTGCCGCGTCAGATAAAGATCGCCGATGTTTACCGTTCCCGAAGTTGGCATCAGATAGCCGTTCATGTGCAGTAGGAGGGTGGACTTACCCGCTCCGTTGGCACCGATGATGCCCACCGATTCGCCGTGGGTAATCCGGAAAGAAATATCCCGCAGAGCTTCGGTTCCGTCAGGATAGCGGAAATAAACATTTTTAAATTCCACAATATGATGGCTCATGAAAACACTCCTTGAACAAACCGGCCAAGAATTTCCGTTGCCGGATAGAACCGGAAGATATAGAGGAAGACCGCAACGGATACGGCAAAAACAAGATCGCCGGCTTTAATATGAAAACGTTTGAGCGTAGGCATATCCCCCTGAAATCCCCGGGACAGCATGGCGAAGTATACTCGTTCCGCTCTCTCGACGGTTCGGATAAAAAGGATTCCGACTATACGGACAAAAACTTTGATGCCTTTGCCGTGCTGTTCGAAAGATCGCATATTTCTGGCCCTGACGATCCGCATGGTTTCTTCCATGAGGACAAAAATATAGCGATAGAGAAAGAGAAGCTGAGAAACAAAAAGCGACGGAACGCCCAGCTGCCTGAGGGCGTGGCAAACACCAGGAAAAGAGGTTGTAGCGACAAGCAAAAGCGCCGTGCTTACGGTGAGAGTGAACTTGATCAGGATCGAAAAAAAAGAAAGCCATCCCGCCGAAATCGTCAATCCCTTAAAAATAAAGACCTGTCCTGAATCCAGAAGAGGATTGAAAATCCCGATAAAGATAGCAAAAGGCGAGACTAAAGCTACCTTCTTGAGGATAAACATGAGCGGAATTTCGCCTATGGTCATCAGCAGCACCGGATAGAGGAAAAAAGGCAGCAGGGCGACGATCTCATACTTGGAAAAGGATATAACCGTAAAGAGAAAGAGCAAGGTTACGATCAGTTTGATCCGTGGATCCAGCCGATGAACAAAGGTGTCCTTGTAGGATAGCTGATCGAGAAAACCGATATTGTAATATTTTTCATCAAAATTCATGATTTTGTCCGGCGAAAATTTCAATAAATAATTTTTCGTAAAAAAGCTATTGCTTTTTAAAGAGCCTGATTCCAAAACCGATAAACAAAATAAACATCAGAACAATTGCTCCCCCAAGAATACCGGCAAACGAAGTGCCGGCTTCAATTCCCGGCCAGACGGGCGGTTTCTCTTTACCTCTCTTTTCTTTGTCTGACGGTTTGAAGTTATAATCTGGAAAAAAGGCGGTTTTCTCCTGAATATCTTTGAGCAGAGAAGCAACGCCGTTTGTCTGTTCGGCAAGTTCTGTCTTGCCGGTAACTTTTTTAATGGACCATTCCAGACCGTCCGGATGAGTTGAAGCGAGCCAGGAGAGGGCGCCGCCGGTAATAACGGCCAGAATCAAAAAAGCGACCAGAACGTTCTTCAGCGAAATGCCGGCATCGAGAGGCCGCAAGGAATTGCCGGATTCGAGAATCTCCGGTCTGACTTTTTTTACAGAGCTGATTATTCCGGCTGTGATAATTCCCTCCACAAGGCCGATGGCCAGATGGATCGGCTGCATAAGCAAAACAAATGTGCCGAATGGCAGTTCACTCCTGCCGGATGAAAGCGTCTCCAATACAACCGAAAAAGCGCCCAGTTGCAGCGCAATGATTGCGCTCACGATTGCAGCGATATATATCCGCTTGGCGCTTGTTCCGTCACCTGCGATGGGTCTGTAAATCAGTGGATAGACAAGAAAACAGGGATAGAAGCCCATATTCCAGATATTACAGCCAAGGGCGAGCAGTCCGCCGTCGGCGAAAAAAAGCGCTTGCACCATCAGTACCGAGGCCAGGATGAGAAAAGCCGCATATGGTCCCAGCATGACGGTCAAAAGTATGCCTCCTGCGATGTGCCCGCTCGAACCTGTGCCGGGGATGGTAAAGTTGATCATCATGGCCGCAAAAATAAATGCGCCCATTACTCCCATCAGCGGAATCGTCTTGTTATCAATATTTTCCTTCAGTTTTTTGGATGAATATCCTAAGGTCGCCATTGAACCGGCCCACATTGTCGCACCCACCGCCGGGGAGAGTAAAGCGTCTGCCATGTGCATGATAATTTCTCCTTTGGAAGAATAATATTAAATTCTTATTCCTAAAACCTGAAAGTAACTCCGGCCAGCGCAGAAATATCTGTCTCAGAAGAGTCTAAACTGCACTTAACACCGAGATCAACATCAAAATTTTCATTTATGGAATAAATGATCCCCCCAATAATAAAGGCGGGATCGTTTTTTGCGTCCTCATCGGGATTGCGCTCAATACCTATGTCAGCGACCAGCTTCAAATTCTTAATAACTTCCCATGTGGCGGCAAATGAAGCATGCCAAATATCCTTGCGTTCATCGACTTTGTTTTCATTTCTGATGTAACCCAGATTGCCATGAAATGCCCATGACCCCAGTTCCTGGGAAGCGATTAAAAAAAGATGGCCACCCAGAAGACCTGCGCCCAACCCTTTTTCATCATTGCCTGTGGGGATGCTTATTCCCGGTTTTAATGCCACGCTGAATTTGTCTTTCTCGAATAACCGCCACTTCGTTTCCAGCACCGCATCGCCGATTCCTTTTTCATCATATAAAGTTGTTTCATTTGCTTCCGCCTTTCCCCAAAGATAGGGCAGGCTCAGAACCAGGTCAACGTTTTCGGCAATCCCGTAAGATAGCGTGGCCGCCGCCTGACCGCCCGTGCTTCGGACAGACACATCTTCAGAGTCATCCTTGTCCCAATCGTATTGACCGTTTAATTCCAACTGAAATTTGCCTTTTCCCTGTGTTCCTGTATCATCGGTGATCAGCGGGTGGGCCGCCCATGATGGGTAAGCGATGAGCAGCAGTGCAACAAATATCAGTCTCTTTGTAAACCATTTCCACATCATCTTAAATCATCCTTTATGTGTTACGATTTTTTATTTAGTAACACGTTTTGTATTTATGTCAAGTTTTTTTTGAAAAGGGAAGAGACGGGAAGCACTTTGATTATTTAACACAGAGAGGAAATTGATGACAGGACACGTTTTTCAGGAAATACTGTAAATTATTTTTTATTTGATTTTATGAGGATTTATAAGTTAATATTAAACATTACTTTCGGCGGAGAACTAAAGAGATATTGGCGGATCCCGCATAATTTTGAATATTAAAAGGAGAAACGTATAATGGAAGATGTTAGAAAAATACTCGTTGTGAACTGGATGACTCAATATTGTCAGAAGACGTTTCATTACGCGGTTTCACTATCCGCAAAGTACGGCGCTGAACTTTCCATAATTCATGTAATCGATACTTTATGGCTGCAAGGCTGGAATTTGCCCACAATGTCGCAGGAGGAAAGTCGAGAGAAGGATATGAAAAAAGTCAATGCCGAATTGGATTATCTTATTGGCAGTGAAGCAAAAAAGGGTGTAAAGATCAAAAAAATTATTAAGGAAGGCGATCCTATTGAAGAAATTCTGAAGGTTATCGGAGAAGAAAAAATTGATCTGGTCATTTTACGTGCCCATGAAGAAAGCCGTATAGAACACTTTCTGGTCGGCAGCAGTAACGATGCGATCATCAGGAAGATGCCTTGCTCTATTTTTTTGGTGAAGAATGAATTACTCAAAAAATTTAATGGAAAATGTTAAATTAGTGCTATCCCATGCCGCTCATTTTTTGCAGGTGCATTAACTGATACCGGTACCAGATTTCGAAAAAGAAAATCAGTAATTTAGCCATAATTATATGGTCTTAGTAAAATATTACTTACCATGACTTATTCTTTCATTATAGTACTTATTTCCCTGTTAAAATTATCTTTACAACTATTATTTTTTATGCTAGTGACCGATAGTCATTGCATGAAAGTATTTTTTTATGATGATGTTATCAGTTAAAAATTAATAAATTAAATAAATTCCTCTTTATTATTTATATTATTATGAAAAATAACCCGCTTGTGTTTAATCACAAAATTACAAAATTAATAGAAATTAACGATATGGGCATGTTGCACCCAGGTGAACAGCCTTAGATTATTGAAAGGGGGAAGTATGGCAAAAGGAAATAACTCCGAATACAAGAAAATGATCGACAAGCAGTACAGTGACTTGATGAAGCATTGTCAGGTTCAAATGGAAAAGATTGAAAAAGATTTACCTGAGCCAAAGGAAGATTTTCAGGCAGTGTTAAAGGAGCATGGTGTTAGTCGTAGGGATTTCATTAAGTGGACCTCGGCTATGACTGCCGCTTTGATGCTTCCGCCGATTTTCCGTCCGATGGTCGCAAAAGCAGCCGAAAATTTCAGCCGCCTTCCCGTGGTGTGGCTGCATTTTGCCGAATGTACCGGCTGCTCAGAAGCATTCTTACGTTCTTCTTATCCCAATGTTGATGATATTCTCCTTGATACTATCTCGCTGGAATATCATGAAACACTGATGGCGGCTTCCGGCTATCAGGCAGAGCAGAATCTGGAAAAAGCCATTAAAGACTTTGCCGGTAAGTTCATTTGTGTCATCGAAGGCGCTTTACCCAGAGGGTTGAACGGAAAATATCTTACACTTGGCCCCAAAGGAAAAACAGGTATTCAGGTAGCCAAGGAAGTAACTTCCAAAGCTGCAGCCATTGTCTGTATCGGCTCCTGTTCGGCTTTCGGAAATATTCAGGCCGCCAAACCAAATCCTACCGATTCGGTCAGCATCAGTAAAGCATTAGGAATCAGTACGGTCAATATCGCCGGCTGTCCGCCCAATTCCGTTAATTTCACAGGCACGTTGCTTCATTACCTCCTGTTTGGTTCTCTGCCCACCTTGGATTCACTGGGCAGGCCATTATGGGCTTATGGAAAGCGTATTCACGATGATTGTGAAAGAAGGTCGCATTATGACGCCTCAGAATTCGTTGAAGAATGGGGCGATAAAGGCGCGCTCAAGGGATGGTGCTTATATAAAATGGGCTGCAAAGGGCCTTATACTTATGCCAATTGCGGTAAAGTTCGTTTCAACGACGCAATCTCCTGGCCGATTATGGCCGGTCACGGCTGCATCGGCTGCACCGAACCGGCATTCTGGGATACCATGGCCCCGTTAGAAAAACCGCTTGATGAAAAAACATACGGTGGTGGTGAAAAAACAGTTGATAATATTGGCATCGCCTTAACCGGTGTCGCTGTAGCCGGTATTGCTGTACATGCAGTGGCAAGCGGAGCCAGACACTCAGGAGGTAAAAAATAATGACTAAAAGAATAATTGTCGATCCCATCACCAGGATTGAAGGACATTTAAGAATTGAAGTAGAAGTTGATAACAACAATGTTATCAAAGACGCGTGGAGCAGTATCACTCTCTGGCGCGGTATTGAAACAATTTTAAAGGGCCGTGATCCGCGTGACGCCGGATTGATCGTCCAGCGTTTCTGCGGAGTTTGTACTTTTGTCCACTATGAAGCCAGCATTCTGGCCTGCGAAGATGCTTTCGGCATCAAACCGCCGCCCAACGCTAGAATCGCCCGTAATTTAATCAGCGCTTCTCTTTACCTGACTGACCATGTTATGCATTTTTATCATCTGCATGGTCTGGACTGGGTGGATGTAGTCAGCGCCCTTTCGGCTGATCCTAAAAAAGCAGTCGACATGGCTAAAGCTTACAACCCCAATCCTTATAACTGCTCGGCAACTCACTATAAAGCAGTTCAGGAACGCCTTACCAAGTTTGTCAAGTCCGGCCGCCTTGGACCTTTCGCCAATGCTTATTGGGGAAATCCATCCTACAAACTGCCGCCGGAAGCCAATTTAATCATTCTTTCCCATTATCTTGACGCCCTGAAGATTTCTAAAGTCGGCGCCCAGATGATGGCTATCCTTGGCGGAAAGAATCCTCATCCGCAGACACTGGTTGTTGGCGGTATTACTTCGGGCATGGATTTATTTGATGCCGAACGCATGGGGCAGTATTTGTTCCGTTTTAAGGAAATGAAAAACTTTATCGAAACAGCTTATATACCTGACGTTCTTCTGGCTGCAACATACTATAAAGATGAAGGTCTGAAAGGTATCGGCGGCGGTGTGAAGAATTATATGTCTTACGGCGGATTCCCTCTGGATGACGATTGGAGCAAACTGCTCTTCCCGCGCGGAATTGTCAAAGACAGAAACCTGGCCAAGCCCTTAAAACTTGATGAAGAAAAAATTACCGAAGAAGTAACGCATGCCTGGTACAAAGGAAAAGAAGCACTGCATCCCTATAAAGGGACAACAGAACCCGACTACACAGGATATGACAGCAACGGCAATGTAAAGGGTGACGAAAAATACACTTGGTGCAAAGCTCCCCGCTATGACAACAAACCTTACGAAGTAGGTCCTTTGGCTCGTATGGTTGTCGGATATGCTCAGGGTGATAAAAACATTAAGCCGCTTATCGATTCCACGCTGAAAGCAACCGGACTTCCTGCAACTGTTCTCTTCTCTACATTGGGCAGAACAGCGGCGCGCGCTTTGGAAACCAAGCTTGTCGCGGACAATACCGAAGGATGGGTGAATGAGTTGATCGCCAATATCAAGAAGGGCGACACCCGCACCTGGACACGGTGTGATGTGCCCAAAAAACCAGCCAAGGGTCGCGGTATGACGGAACCGCCGCGTGGGGCCCTCGGTCATTGGATAAATATTGAAAATCAAAAAATTTCCAATTATCAGGCAGTTGTTCCTTCAACCTGGAACTGCTCACCCCGTGATAAAAACGGGTTACGCGGTCCTTACGAGGAATCATTGATCGGAACGAAACTGGCTAAAGTAGATCAGCCGCTGGAAATTATTAGAACGATCCATTCGTTTGATCCGTGTATGGCTTGCGCGGTGCACATTATTGATCCGAAGACGAATGAGGTCAAAAAATTCAAAGTGGCATAAGCAATAAGGAGGTTACAGTGGAAAAAATCGTTTGTAAAAAAGAGTGGTCCGTGGCAATGCGGATTAACCACTGGGCCATGGCTCTTTCGATATTTATTTTGATTGCTACCGGATTCTATATTGCTAATCCGTTTACGGTATCTCAGGGAGACACTGTACACAAGTTTCTTATGGGACATGTGCGTTATGGGCACATTCTTTTCGGGGTATTTCTTGTGTTTCTTTTCCTGTGGAGAGTTTACCTGGCATTCTTCTCTCGCTTCCATGCGGACTGGAAAGATTTTTTTGCCTGGGCGGATGTGAAAGCTTCAGTAGAGCAAGTTAAATTTTATTTGCTAATCAGAAAGGATGCACCGGAACATAAAATGCTGTATGGTCCTATGCAATCACTTGCCTATATCGGATTGATGTTCATGGTTTTTGTTATTGTGGTTACAGGCCTCATTCTGATGGGCGCAGGTTATCATGCCGGTTTTACGGCATTATGTTATAAGATTTTGCGGCCCATAGAAAATCTGCTTGGCGGTTTGGCCGTGGTACGCTATATTCACCACATATTCACCTGGTTTTTTATCCTGTTTATTGTGGTGCATATCTACATGGCTTTCTGGTATGATGCTGTTCTTAAACAGGGCACTATTTCATCAATGGTCAGCGGTGTCTTGTTTGAAAGAGAAAAAAAGTAGCAATCCTGCTCTAAAGAATTGAGTAACAGGAAAGGGGAGAAGAACTTATTCTCCCCTTTTTTGGCAATTACGGACAACTAAAAATGTTGTCCTGTTTAAACGATTGAATTAAAGGAATCAATGCCGGAAAACAATTGTGTAACTATTTTAGGTGTGGGAAATATTCTGCTTACGGATGAAGGTTTTGGTGTTCATTTTATTCGCTGGTTTTCCGAGCGCTATAAACCTTCGGACAGCGTCAAGATGTTTGATGGCGGCACACTGGGTTACGCTTTGATAGATATAATTTGCAGTTGCGACAATTTGATTGTGATAGATGTTTTGAAGGCGAAAGATACGCCCGGTTCTATTTACCGCTTCAATACCGAGGAAATGCAGGCACACATGCCGCCTCCCACAACAGCTCATGAAGTTACTTTTTTCGATGTCTTATTTAAAGTGGAACTGATGGACGAATTGCCCCAGACGATATTCTTGTGCATTGTTCCTCAAGATTATGGAGACATGAATATGGAAATGACCCCTGTTATGCGGGAGAAATTTCCGGTTATGGAGAAATTTCTTCTGGCCGAATTATCCAAATTGAATGTGACTTTGGAAAGAGCCGATCATGCATGAACTGTATTTAGCGGAATCAATTTTGAATATCGTTCAAGAATACGCGACACTGCAGCATTTCAGCAAAGTTAATTCCATTTTGCTTTCCTTCGGCCGCTTATCCTGCATTGAGTCCAAGTCTTTACAATTTGCTTTTGAAGTGCAGGCAAAAAATACATCTGCTGAAAATGCCTCACTGGATTTTCAAATTCTCCCTGCCATTATCCATTGCTTTTCCTGCGAAAAGGATTTAGAAGTGGAAACATATTCGGCCATCTGCCCGAAATGCGGCGGGGAAGAAGTCATTTTAACCGGCGGTACGGAAGAGTTACAAATTTTAGAAATGGATGTAGATTAGTAAGTTAGAATTTGCTTTCTTTAAGAAAGCAAATTCTTTAACGCACTTATCCCATTCATTGGGGTTAGGAATTTATTATGTGTATTGGATTTCCCGGAATAATCATTTCGATTGATAAAGATAATTACGCAGTCATCGATATCAGTGGCACCAGACGTGAGGTTTGTCTGGATATCGTGGATGAACCCGTTACCGTTGGTGATTATGTTATTACCCACGCGGGTTATGCAATTCACCGGATAGATGTAGAGTCAGCTAAAGAAAAACTCTCCGCGTTACAAGAGCTTATCGACAATGAAATATATTGACGAGTATCGTGATCCTGCGCTGGTGGCGGGACTCTTAAAAAAAATAAGTAAAGTTTCCGATGCGCTTGCCAGCCCTGTAACTATTATGGAAATCTGCGGCAGCCATACATACGCAATCGGTCACTTCGGAATTCGAAAACTCTTTCCGGCAAACATCAATTTAATTTCCGGGCCGGGCTGTCCGGTTTGTGTAACGTCCTCGCGTGATGTGGATATAGCTCTTTATTTAGCCAGTCAGGAAAATACCATATTTGCTACTTTCGGCGATATGCTCAGAGTTCCTGGTACAAATAGCGACAGCCTCCAGAAGAGACGAGCGGCAGGCGCGGATGTCCGGGTAGTCTCATCCGCTGATGAGTGCATAGAATTGTCCCAATCCAATCCGCAAAAAGAAGTAATTATGATGGGCATTGGTTTTGAGACAACCGCGCCGACAATTGCCGCCACCGTTGAGCACTGCCGTAAAAAAGGCATTAAAAATTTTTCCGTCTTTTCCGTGCATAAGATCGTGCCTCCGGCGCTTTGCGCTTTAATTGCCGATCCATTGCTGAATATCGACGGCTTTCTTTGCCCCGGCCATGTTAGCACCATGATCGGCTCCGATGCCTACAAAATGATCACCCAAGCCGATCGGGCTGCCGCAATCACCGGATTTGAACCGGTGGACATTATGGAAGGCATCTGGATGATTTTGTCGCAGATCGAAAGCGGCAAAAAAGAAATAGCGATACAATACAGCAGGGGCGTTAGACCGGAGGGAAATATCCGGGCCATGAATTTCCTTAAGTCCATGTTTCAAATGGCTACAGTGGAGTGGCGGGGACTGGGACCTATACCGGCGAGCGGTCTGGTTTTCAATAATACCTATGCCGCATTCGATGCCTTAAAGAAATTTGATATTCCCGAAATTCATTCGGTGGAAATCAAGGGCTGTGGTTGCGGCGATATTTTACGAGGCATAAAAGCTCCGCAGGATTGCCCCTTATTTAAAAAAGCATGCACCCCAATGAATCCGATAGGTCCCTGTATGGTCTCTTCGGAAGGAACTTGTTCCACCCATTACAAATATTACTAACGGAGGTAATAAAAGTGAAAGTATCGGTTGTAAAAAATGTCCTGGATGCCAATGATCGAATTGCCGCGGACAACAGAGAGCTGTTCGATAGAAATAAAGTATATGTAATTAATCTGATGAGCTCACCCGGCGCGGGAAAAACATCTCTGGTGGAACGCACCATTATGGCTCTGAGAAACAAATACAAAATCGGCGTAATCGAAGGTGACATTCAGGATACGTATGACGCCGACCGTATCGCCAAACTCAATATTCCCGTTGTGCAAATCAATACTGGCGGCGCCTGCCACATCGACGGCAACATGATCCGCGAGGCTCTGCCTACTTTCGATTTGAGCAAAACGGATCTGCTTATTGTCGAAAATGTCGGCAATCTTGTTTGTCCGGCGGAATTTAAAATTGGCGAAAACGTAAAAATCATGCTGCTCAGCACGCCGGAAGGCGCTGATAAACCGGCAAAATATCCTTTAATGTTTCAGGAATCGGCGGCGCTTCTGATCAACAAAATCGATCTGATTCCTTATGTGGATTTTGATCTGAAAAAAGCGAAACGAGACGCGCTATCGCTCCACAAGGATTTAAAAATATTTGAAGTATCCTGTAAGACCGCGGCCGGTCTCGATGCCTGGACTTCGTGGCTTACAAAACGCATAGATGCTTTTAAGAAATAACGAAGTGATCAAGAGAGCACGTTATCTTTTTGCCGGTATTGTTCAAGGGGTCGGCTTCCGGCCTTTTATTTACCGCCTTGCCGTGCGCCATGGCCTTGCCGGTTTTGTGCAAAACCGTCCCGATGGCGTTCTTGTGGAAGTCCAAGGAACAGCGTTAGCAATAGAAAGTTTTTATTCCGGTGTCGGTAAAGAACTCCCGTCGCTGGCCGACATTACCGGCGTTGCATCTTCAGAAATAACAGTTACCGGCGATACGGAATTTAAAATTATCGTCAGCGACGACGAAGGGCAAGGTGGTGTCCATATTACTCCCGATTCCGCTGTGTGTGCCGATTGTTTAAAAGAATTATTTGATCCGGCAGACCGCCGTTTCAGCTATCCTTTCATTAACTGCACCAATTGCGGCCCCCGCTTAACGATTATCAATGATATTCCGTATGACCGTGTTCATACTTCCATGGCCTGTTTTCCCCTTTGTCCTAAGTGTCGCGCTGAATACGAGAATCCGGACAATCGCCGTTTTCATGCCGAACCCAATGCCTGTCCTGTCTGCGGCCCGCAGTTGGCATTGCGGGATGCGGAGGGAAAAATCATTGCCTGTGACGATCCGCCGGGGAAAGCTATTGAACTTATCGCCGCAGGCAATGTGCTTGCGATCAAAGGACTGGGTGGATTTCATTTATGCGTGGACGCGACAAGCGATGAGGCGGTAAAGAAGCTCCGCTCACGCAAATACCGGGAAGAAAAACCACTGGCCATTATGGTGAGAGATATTGAGCAGGCCATGCAGATTGCTGAAATTAATGATGAAGAAAAAACTCTGCTTTCTTCTGTGCAGCGGCCGATAGTTCTTCTGAAGAAAAAAAAGAACACCCTGATTTCAACTTTTGTTGCTCCGTCCGTTCCGAATCTGGGCATCATGCTGCCTTACACTCCACTGCATTATTTACTGCTGGAAAATAGATTTCTGGCGCTGATTATGACCAGCGCCAATCAGGTTGACGAACCAATCTGTATCAGTAACCGGGAAGCGCAAAGCAGATTAAAAGGCATTGCCGATTATTTTCTAGTGCACAACCGCGATATTCTGGTGCGCTGTGATGATTCCGTTGTTTTTCTTACCGGCGGAAAGCCCCAACTGATGCGGCGTTCGCGCGGCTATGCGCCCCGGCCGCTGATTCTCAAAGAATCATTTCCGGCAGTGCTCGCTCTCGGCCCGCAGTTAAAAATGACACAGTGTATCCTGAAGGATAACTTCGCGTTTCTTAGTCCCCATATCGGCGATATGGAAACACCGCAGGCACGGGATTTTTTCCATGAAAGTCTTGCCTTAATGAAGCGAATAACTCAATCCGATCCGCAAATTATTGCCTGCGATTATCATCCGGCATATTATTCCACTCATGTTGCACAGGAACTCAAAGAGGTCAGGGTGGTCCATGTGCAACATCATCATGCCCATATTGTCAGTTGCATGGCGGAAAATCAGATTGATGGCGATGTCATTGGGCTCGCGATGGATGGTACAGGCTTCGGGCTGGACGGCAACGCCTGGGGCGGTGAATTTTTAATAGCGAATGCCACCCAATTTCAGAGGTTCGGACATCTGCAATATTTTGTCCTGCCGGGCGGTGAGAAGGCCATCCATGAACCGTGGCGCATTGGTGTGAGCTTACTCAGGAAGGCGTATGGCCAAGCCTGGCCGGAGCTAGCATCCCGCTTGAAATTCGCACCCGATCAAACTAATTTTGAATTGCTTGATAAAATAATGGAGACAAGACTTAACTCGCCGCTATCGTCGGGTATGGGAAGGTTGTTTGACGGAGTTGCCGCCATAATGGGTCTGCGCCGCAAGGTCAGTTTTGAAGGTCAGGTGGCAATGGAGTTGGAAGCAAAAGCTCAATTATCAGGTGTTGTGCTGCCTTTTGACATATTGCGTAATTCCGATGATTCATATATTCTGAATGTATCAGCGGCAATCCGCGCCATTGTGGAAAATATTTTCTCCGGGAAAAGCGTGGAAGAAATAGCTTCCGCTTTTCATGCGACACTTACTGCGGCCTTTGCGGCAATGTCCATTAAAATGCGAAAGCTGACCGGCATCAACCGCGTAGCGCTCTCCGGCGGCTGTTTTCAAAATCGGTTACTTCTGGAAGGAACTGTGACCGAGTTGAAAAAGAAAGACTTTGAAGTTTATTATCACAGTCAGGTTCCCGCCAACGACGGCGGCGTATCTTTGGGACAGGCTGTAATCGCGGGCTCCATAATTAAAAAGGAAAAAAATCGCACAATAAAGATTTAGCGGAAAGGGATTAAAAAATGAACTACGATAAAATTTTATTGGAGCACGGCGGCGGCGGATTATTATCTAATGAGCTAATCGCTGAAAAGTTTCTGCCTCATTTCAATAACGCCTATCTTGAGCGCTTGGAAGACAGCGCGGTATTGACCATCGGCTCTCGGAAATTTTGTTTTACCACGGATTCCTATGTTGTCAGCCCCATCTTTTTCCCCGGCGGCAACATCGGCTCCCTGGCGGTGCACGGCACTGTCAATGATCTTTCGGTGTGCGGCGGAAAACCGCTGTATCTCAGCGCCGGCTTTATTTTGGAAGAAGGGTTTCCGGTAGATTCACTGGATAAAATCATCAAGGCAATGGCCGAAGCGGCTGCGGACGCGGGAGTGAAGATTGTCACCGGCGACACCAAGGTTGTTTCCCGCGGCGCTGTTGATGGAATATTTATCAACACTTCCGGAATAGGTATTGTCGAATATCCGGGGACGTTATCAATAAAAAGCATACAATCGGGTGACGCCATAATTTTAAACGGAACCATTGGCGATCACGGTGCGGCTATTATGAAAGCCAGAGAGAATCTGGGTCTTGTCGCGGATATTTTATCCGATTCGGCGCCGCTCAATGATTTGATTGCCTCAATTTTAAAAGCAAGCCCCAACATACACTGCATGCGCGATGCCACTCGCGGCGGCTTAGGCGCGATTCTGGCGGAAATTGCCAAAAGCGCAAAAGTACGAATAGATATCAGCGAACATAGTATTCCCGTACAGGAAAATGTCCGGGGTATTTGCGAAATACTGGGGCTCGATCCGCTGTTCCTCGCTAATGAAGGAAAAATGGTTTTGTTCTGTCCGGCAGCCGATGCCCATATTGTTTTGTCTGCCATGAAGAATCACAAATACGGGAAAAACGCTGCCGTTATCGGCAGTGTCGGTAATATTGATAAAGGACGAGTTGTTCTGAAAACTATAATCGGCGGCGAACGTATTGTTGATTTGCCGACGGGTGAGTTGGTGCCGAGAATCTGTTAGAGTGATCGTTAAGGTAAAAAAAGACCGAAGAAACCGAAAAAAATAGGGAGAGTTTCTTTGTGAGTTCTTGATTTTTCCATCCGACCTATTTATGCTATGTTATAAATATAAATAAACAGGATCATGCTAGACAGTACCGTCAAGATCCGCCGCAGGAGGATGACGGAATAATAAATTTAAATCCGTTGCAGACGAAAAATATAGTCGAAGGGGGTATCATGCCTGAAGAAATCGAAGTTCCAATCGAAAAGTTACACGAATCCATTCAGGAGGAAGCAGAAAAAGCCGGAGAAAAGTGGGTGTTCCTGGTGGCTCTAAGTACGGCTATACTCGCTGTATTTGCTGCCTTATGTTCACTGATGGCGGGCCATCATGCAAATGAAGCATTGATTGAGCAGATCCAAGCCTCTGATCAATGGGCCTATTATCAGGCGAAGGGAATCAAAGCCGCTGTTCTCGATAGCAAGGTTGAAACACTCCTTGCATTAGGTAAGCAGACCTCTGCAAAAGACGAAGAAAAGGTCAAGAGTTATAAAAAAGAACAGAGAGAAATTGAAGAGAAAGCGAAAGAAAAGGAGAAGTCTTCTTCTATTCATCTCACGGCTCACAACATATTGGCAAAGGCCGTCACAGTTTTTCAGATCGCAATTGCCGTTTCAGCGATAGCTGTTTTGACCAGAAGAAAATGGCTCTGGTATGGCAGCGGCGTTCTCGGACTGATGGGTCTCATATTTCTACTGCAAGAATTGCTTTAATATCAATTCTAAATCAAAGCGCTATCTTTGTTGACTGCGTCGTCCGCGTCCTCAACGTATTTGTTAGCTGTGCCATTATAGCTTAGCTAACCGGAAAGGAAATGTTTTTGTTGTGCTTCCTTTGGGATGCACTACCGGAGCATATACGCCTTTGGCGCCTCCTCCTTACCCCACTGAAAGGGACCAACTAACGAATTCTAGTTTGCTGTGCAACTGTAATTCGAGTTTCACTGCCGCCTCGATATCATCTTTGATTTAGAACCGGTATTAATAAAATTGTGCGGTCAATATTTGATAGTTTAGAAAAAATCCAATAATCGTTTGTTTCTAGGTAAAAAAAAAGAACAGATGACCTCTCGCTAACTTCTGGTAACAGAGCATACTGCAATTTTGACGAGCATGTTTGCTTTCAAACGATAATCAATAGTGCAGTTAAACAAATTTCTCATGAATTTTTCTTTTTAAAAAAAATAAATAGTGTTATAATATATAATCAATTGGAAAAGGCGAAGTTCATATATTAATTGTTCGGGGGCGGAAGAGTAGTTCATGTCTTACAAATTAACGATCACCCTAAAGCCTACATATCTGCACATCATCGTTACAGGTCAGCTCAGCGTAGAGAATGTGTTGCGATATTTTGAGGAAATCCATCGTGAGTGCACCGCCCGCAACTGCTTCAGGATTCTGATTGAAGAGAATCTCGATGGACCACGTTTAAGTGTGACAAATGTGCTCGAACTTGTATCGGAGGAAAGCAGCAAAAACCGGGGATTATATAAGGCGATCGCCTATGTCGACGTAAATGCTGTTGGCGATTCGATGAAGTTTATCGAGAACGTGACGGTTAACCGTGGGATACCCGTGACAGTTTTCTCGACCGTGACCAATGCTGAGAAATGGCTGTTGAATAAAGCTCGTTGAGCCACAAAACTACATGCTTCAATTGACGTGGACTAGCAATGTCGCTAAGCTTTACTTTTCACAGCTTTCAATTCATAATCCTCAATTGTTTTAAATATAAAAATTATTGACTTGGTGAACTCATCAAATAGATTTCTATTTACTTTTTATTTTTCATTTCATTTTCTAGGGCCAGGATTTAAGAATAACAAGTTCTGTTAATAATAATCTTTTTTAAATCATCGGAAAGGTCATTAAAGTATGAGCAATAACCTGCAACACGAACCAGGAGATGTGGGTATTTTTCCGGATCGTCGTATGCGTCAAGTAAAATTTGTCTGTCAATGACGTTTGGCTGGAACTGCATACCGCCTTTATCAAAGTACGTACTGATTATACCTGAGAGGTTTCTGACTCCGTCCGGACCTTGAAACAGCGCTGAGTCAACAGTGAATGTAACTGTTGTGCCATTGGGGGCATAGTTTACAAAATCAACACCGGCGATAGCATTCAGCGATGATAATAAATCAGTCGTCTCCATTCCATAATGAGGAGTAATACTGTTAGCGAGAGAAACGCCGCTCAATCTACCCGAAGGCAACGCGGGCGTCTTCTTTCCGTAAACATCATTTACATTCAAGGCGTAATATCCGGCGGTATATATGCCGCCTCTAGGACAGTTCGCAACCGACTTCAAAGCGTTGACATAAATCTGTAATGTTTTGTTCACCCAAACAACTGCTTCACGGGAACCATCATGACCAAATTTCGGGACTTCGAGCAATGCCGATCTTACCTGCTGATAATATTCCCCCTCAAAGTTGTTGTTGATGGCGTTGATGACGTCATTAATCGAATACAGCTTCCTCTTGTATACCACCTCATTGATGGCAAATAACGAATCCGCGACGTCCGTAATTCCCACCGCCTGAATGCCGCTGCTGTTTATTGTCGCGCCGCCTTCGCACAGGTCTTTTCCGCTTTCAATACAACCCTTAAAGAGTGTGGATGAAAGGGGCGTCGTAAAGTTTTCACTAATCATCTTTTCAATGCTCTGATGGTCGGTCAAGATGGAGTTGGTCAGATGATTCAAACGTACCTGAAAGCGTTGAAGTAACTCATCCATGTTCGCGGGCGGCTTAGGTGTGGCGGCCCTTTTCTTTTTGAACCGTTTCCAGGCGTTCATATATTTTGCAAGGACATATTTGGAAAATTTATTGTCCCGTCGGCAATTGTATTCGAAAAATTTAGTGGTTATTTTCTCCAGTTGATCAATTAAGCCGAAATTCCACAGATCATCTTCTTCGCCTTTGATGGCCTGTAAGAAAGGCAGGGTAACGTTCACATTGGCGCAGTCGGTATTGCCAAAATGATCATCAGACACATTTGGTTCAACGCATCCGATTACTGCGTAATTTCTCGCATCCTCCGCAAGAGTGGTAGGGTAATGCTTCGCCAAAGTTTTAAGATAAATTTCATCATTATACAAAGCGGGCATGGGTGCTCCGTTAATATATACCTCCGCAAGTCTATCCAGATATTCAGGGGGACTGTCCTTATGAATCCTGGCCGTCATATTGCAGGAGTAAGGTTGCAGTTCGCAAATATCGAGCAGCATATAGGTAATGTCGTTGGTGGCGTCCTTTCCGTCTCTGCCAAGACCTCCGGCTGTCATAGCCTGGTCGGTAGACATGGTCTCAAAGAGTCTTCCGATTCTCAGATAGGTATCGCCATCGTTTACTAAAATGGCTTCGTCCATTTTGAGAATATATAAGGCCAGCAGTTCTTTCGCCTTACCGTAATCGATGATGCCGGCCTCTTTATCTCTTTTATAGTAGGGATATAATACCTGATCGAGGCGTCCATGGGATATTGCATTTTCATAGGATTCTGTACAAATCGCGATCTGCAAAAACATCATGCTTTGGAGTGCTTCATGGTATGTGCGGGCAGGGTATTGGGGGACATGTCTGCAGATCGCGGCCATTTCTTCCAATTCTTTGCGGCGTTCCGGGTCCGATTTCTCCCGGCTCAGGCGAGACAGGCTGTCGGCGTAACGCGCGGCAAAAGTTTCCAATGCCTTGATGCCGATGGTTGCTCCCTCATAGAAGGCCTGGCTGCTGTCAGGCTTTCCTTTTCGCGTGGTTTCAATTTCTTTTATGATCCCAGTGGTTCCCAACTCAAGCATGCGCTCGAAGTTGACGGTAAAATGCGCGATTGCCGCCATGTTGTTATTAAATCCGGCAACACTCTCAGAGGCGCGGGCAATGGTTAGCACAAACTTGGGGACAGAATTAGACACCTTCAACATGAGGCAATGTCCCAGCCAGAAAGGAAGTGTTCTATAAAAGAAATTAAATCTCTCCTTCCAGGAACACTGGAATGGAACCGGTTTCTGGCGATGGATCTGATGGAGAATCGAAGCGAAGAGAGCGCCGTAGTGTTCCTCCCATATCTGACCGCCGCATCTCTTGGTGGTGAAATTGCCAACGAGCAATTCATCAGGATAGATAATAACACTCTTGTTGTCCAATACATAAGACAGACGTTCCGCCCTGTGAATGGGGTTCGGTTTCTTAAAACCATGCTTCTTGTAGTAATCTGTTTTTAGTCTGGATACTTCAAAACAGAGACTCCTGCCACTTTCCCTGATAGCGTTTTGTATGTCATAAACGCGCTTTGAAAATACGGCTTTATGCCTGGAAGCATCCAGATCATAACATTCGGTTTTGATGCCAAGAGATTTGAATAATTCGACTGCCCTTTTTACGGAGGCAAGACTTTGGTCATTTGTGATATTCAATGACGCTGATTCCAAACCGAGACGCCTGGCTTTCTCTTCATACATGTTGTGGTATTTTAGCAGTTCGATGGAGTCGTGATTGGCAGACTTCAAGAAATCCGCAGCCGCCTTAATGTTGTTTTCCCCATCGTTGTAACCCGGTACAATCACCATGCGGAATTTAACATTGGCGTTTAAAGCAATCAGTTTCTTTATATTGGCATGGATTAGTTTGCTGTCCTGATTGGTGTATTTCTTATGGAGGCTGTCATTGCCGACAACTTTCAAGTCAGCAAGAAACAGATCTACATAGGGCGTCAATTTTTCGATATTCTCCCACGGTACGTGAAATGAAGTTTCAACGGCAACATGTATGTTCTCTTTCCTTAATGCTTCCAGTAAAGTTATCAGGCTGTCCGGGTCCTGTAATAGAGGCTCGCCGCCGCTCAGGGTTACCCCGCCGTTTGTTTTGTAGTAATAATCCTTGTCTCTCGAAATAAGTTCGATTATGTCGGGAATCGAATAATCGCTGTCCGTCACCATGTCAGGCTGGAATGACAGAGCTTCGGGATTTTGGCACCATAAGCACCTCAGTCCGCACCCCTGAAAGAAAATCGTTGTGCGGATTCCGGGACCGTCATGAACACAGGTACGCTGTATTTTTAAAACTTTTAGCTTATCAGTATCAGAGCTTTGGCTCTCATAAGATAAATCTTCATCTCGTTGTCTCAAAAGTTGCTGGGACTGAGCGGTTTCCATTTTTAGCTCCATTGATATGATTTAATCTATAAACAGAGGTTATCTGGTTTCTTTAGACAACCTGGAGCGAGTTATAATTTTTTAGCTGCCCTGGTTTATACCGCTTCTTTCAATTTTGGTATGGTGTTCCATTAAACATCATCGGGAGTCATGTTGTCAAGCCCCTGATGGCGCCGCTTTTATTGTATCGATCAAAATACTTTGTAAGCTACTGCTTGGTAAGGAGAATACTGAAGAAGTCGGAACTACAAGTACTTTCTCCGATTGTAATATTATAAAGAAGGCAGGGTCAGACGGCTCTGCCTTTTTTTATGCACATTTGAAATTGGTAACAAGCACAATTCGCGCCTGACAAACATCGGCACTGCACCCTATATTTTGTGTTCATAATTACCTTGACGTTCGGGATGTTTTTTATTATCCTCGTATACAAGTTAATTGTATGCGAGGATAATAAAAAACTATGCAGGAAATGGATTGTATTTTCTTTCAGTTTGCCAAGGCCTATCAACTCAGCAGCCGCTTTCTCACTCAGAAGGTTTCCGAATTGAATCTTACCTCCGTCCAGGCCATGGTTCTGGGGTTCCTTAACTATGAAGACCAGATTACATCCGGCGAACTGGGTAAAAGAACAGAACTCGACAGTGCGACACTGACGGGGATTTTTAACCGCCTGGAAGCCGCAGGGTTTATCGAACGCAAGAACAATCCCGATGACCGGCGATCCATCCGAATTCACTTAACCCAAAAAGGCAAAGCGATGAGCCGGGAAGCCACACGGGTGATCGCCGAGGCTAATACCGAGTTTCTGCAACTGTTGACTGAACAACAGAAGCGTGATCTTCACGGCATTATTAAAAAGCTGCGTCTTTCCACCCCGCATGTATAAAGACGCAAATACTGTATCCGGCCAGGCTGCCGTAGAAAAGGAGCAAAGATGGGAACGATTCATAAAACCGGCTGTGTCCTCTGTGCGCAAAACTGCGGTTTGGAAGTGGAAGCGGAAAACAACCGCATTGTCAAAGTGAAGCCGGATAAGTCCAATGTCAAAAGCGAGGGCTATTTCTGCCGTAAGGGCATGAACATCGCTTATCATCAGCATAACGCCGACCGACTCAAATATCCTCTGAAGCGCGTGGCTGAAAGTTTTGAGCGTATCTCCTGGGACCAGGCCATAGATGAGATAGCTTCCAAACTCAAAAGCATTGTCGGCCAGTATGGCCCGCGCTCTTTTGCTTACATGGGAGGCGGCGGGCAGGGTTGCCATCTCGAAGCGGCCTTCGGCCTTCGCCTGATGCGAGGCCTGGGCTCCCAGTATCAGTACAGCGCTTTGGCGCAGGAATTTGCGGGCGCCTTCTGGGTATGCGGACGTACCCATGGTCGTCAGTACCTGCATGATCAGCCCGATGTGAATCAGACCGACCTCCTGCTGGTGATGGGCTGGAATGGCATGCAGAGCCATCAGATTCCTCAGGCGCCCCGGCAACTCCAGCGACTGGCCAAAGATCCGGACAAGATGCTCATCGTCATCGATCCCCGTCTTTCGGAAACAGCCAAAATTGCGGACATCCACCTGCCTATCCGTCCTGGCACGGACGCCCTGCTTCTCAAGGCGATGATTTCTATCATTCTGAAAGAAGGCTGGGAGAATAAGGCCTATCTGGAAAATCATACCTCAGGATTCGAACAGGTAAAATCTCTCTTCCATGATTTTGATGTCCGCGCCGCCATTAAAACCTGCGGGCTTGATTTTGATCAGGTGCGGGAAGTCAGCCGTCTTTACGCTACTCGCAAGTCATCCCTGCGCTATGATCTGGGCATTTTTATGGGCCGTCACAGCGGCCTGAACTCTTACTTAATTGTCATTCTCCAGGCCATCTGCGGAAGGCTTTGCGCCGAAGGCGGCAACGTCATTAACGGACACATGATGCCCATGGGTCCACACACGGATGAACGAAACCCTAAAATCTGGCGAACCGTGGCTACAAACTCGTTTCCAGTTTGCGGCTCTTTCCCGCCCAACGTCATGCCGGAAGAAATTCTGTCCAATCATCCAGAGCGGTTGAGAGCCGTTATCGTTACAAATGCCAATCCACTGCGCTCCTACGCGGACACAACCGAGTATGAAAACGCTTTCCGCAGCCTCGATCTGCTGGTCACGGCGGAGTTGGCCATGACCGAAACGGCCGCCCTGTCTCATTATGTTTTGCCTTCCCGGACCGGCTATGAATCGTGGGACAGCACTTTCTTTCCTATGACCTATCCGGGCATTCACTTTCAAATGCGGCGTCCCATCATTGAACCGGACGGAGAACAGATGGAACTGGGCGAAATTCACCTGCGGATCGCCGACAAGCTGGGACTTATCCCGCCGATTCCCGAAAGTCTTTACAAGGCAGCCTACGAAAGTCATGCCGCCTTTGCCAATGCTCTAATGGAATACGCTATGACGGAACCCAAAGCTCTAAAGGCCATGCCTTTTATTTTGGGAAAAACGCTGGGCAAGGCCATGGGCTCCGTCCATCTGGCTGCCCTCTGGGGTATGTTGCAGGTCGCACCCAAATCCTTCCAGGAAAATGCCGCGCGAACGGGCTTCAAACCGGGGCCAACGCTTGGTGAGGAAATCTTTCAGCAGATTATCGACCACCCCGAAGGCATCTGGGTGGGAAAAATCGATCCGGAAAATAACTTTGCCGAAATCAAAACCGAGGACAAAAAAATTAATCTTCACATTCCGGAACTCCTCGACGAACTGAAAGCCCTGGACGTGGCAAATGAAGAAGCCGCGCTGGTCATGGATACCAAATTCCCGCTGATTCTTATGGCGGGACGGCATATGTCCACAAACGCCAACACACTAATGCGCGATCCGGCTTGGAACGAAGGCAAGCGTGTCTGCACATTGGCAATGCATCCAAACGATGCCGCGTCTCTGAAGTTAACTGATGGCCAGCAGGTTCGGGTGATTACAGAGGCTGGTTCCGAAGAGATTGAGTTGGAAGTGTCGGATACGGCGCATATTGGTCATGTGGTTATTCCGCATGGTTTCGGCCTTGTTTATAATGGCAGGAAATACGGAGCCAACGTGAACCGCCTAACCAAAAACACGCACCGGGACCAGTTCGGTACGCCCATACATCGATATGTCCCCTGCCGGGTGGAGGCAATCTGATTAATATCTGACAAAATATAAATCCCTCGCCCGTCAGGAGAAGAGGGTTGAGTCAAGCATTATAAAACAGGAGTAAAGCATGAATATCGGCCAGTACAGTTTTGATGAATTCATCGAGAAGATTAAAGTTTTCCATGGTAGTATCGCACCGGGAATAGTGGCGGGCGGTATCATGGTGGATATTGCCAGGGACAACCTCCCTCAAGGCGAGTTTTTCGATGTAATTTGTGAGAGCCAGCATTGTTTGCCTGATGCCGTGCAGCTTCTTACCCAGTGCACCATCGGCAACCGATGGCTCAAGATTGTCGACACAAGTCGCTACGCGCTCACCTTCTACAACAAGTATACGGGCGAAGGCATCCGGGTATATCTCGATGCAAAGAAGCTTCAGGAATGGCCTGCCATCAAGGCCTGGTTCTTGAAGGAGAAACCGAAGAAAGACCAGGATGAGCAACAGATACTCAATGAGTTTCACAGGGCGGGTACGAGTATCTACAGTACGGTAAAGGTCGCCGTGAAGTCCTCATACATCACATCTCCGGGAAAGAAAAGTTCCAGTATCGGCTTATGCCCTTCCTGCGGTGAGGCGTATCGGACGGATCTCGGAGAGACCTGTCCGGTATGCCAGGGTAGGGGCCCTTACCTATAGGATGGGCATAAGCTTTGGCGAAACCCACTAATTCAATAAGCATGAATCATAATGAAACGAAGTAGTATATGGACCCATCAATTCTTGTCTATCTGATCTTCTGTATCTTCATAGTGGCTATTCTCTATTCCTGCGTCGGTCATGGGGGTGCCTCAGGGTACATCGCCGCTATGACACTCTTCGGTTTGACGCCCATGGTCATCAAACCAACGGCTCTAGTGCTCAACATCCTGGTCTCCACCATAGCCTCCGTCCAATTCTACCGGGCCGGTTATTTCCGATGGTCAGTGTTTTGGCGATTCGCCCTGACATCCATACCATTTGCCTACATCGGCGGCTACTATGTGCTCCCTGCTTATACATATAAGTACATAGTCGTCTTTATCCTCTGGTTCTCTGCAGTTCAGCTTTTTGTCCGGCCGGTCATGCAGACAAATGAAATACGGCTTCCCTCAACCGCCTTCACCCTGCTCATGGGTGCCATTCTCGGACTGTTCTCCGGCCTCATGGGCGTGGGCGGCGGCATTTTTCTTAGCCCGCTCCTCATCCTCATGGGCTGGGCCGGAGATAAGGAGACTGCCGCGATATCGGCTTTCTTCGTTTTGGTCAACTCGTGCTCAGGATTCTTGGGTTTCGTGAGCGGAAATCATGTGATCCCCTCCTATGCCCTTACGTTTGCTCTTGCAGCCGTCTCCGGCGGATTTGCGGGATCATACATGGGAAGCAGACAGATCCCCGTTTTGGGCATACAGAGACTCCTGTCCGTTGTCCTTGTAATAGCAGGATCTAAAGTATTGATTTCATAGCTTTGTAAATGTATGTGAATTCCAGGCAACTCTCCGATGGTCTCATGATGAGAAGTTTCCTTAACCAAGTCAGTAAATGAGGTCAAATTTTATTTTCAACCTTTCGAATAAGCGTCAATCCAAAGTTGAGTTAGCAAACGAAGAGATTCGGGTTCGAGGCGTTGATTCAATTTTGGATTGACGCATGAAGAACTAAGCCGCGTATTGTGGGCTATGGCGTTTCAATC
>Ga0224555_1002005_pt1 | contig 25356 bp, 28 predicted proteins | sample 714S23034metaG_FD_180687 | JGI IMG/M metagenome (GOLD analysis project Ga0224555, IMG submission 180687) | Peat soil microbial communities from Stordalen Mire, Sweden - 717 S2 30-34 | ecosystem: Environmental > Terrestrial > Soil > Wetlands > Peat | place: Sweden: Norrbotten County, Stordalen...
CTCCTTTATAATTTAATCCGTCTACATAATAATCAAATCCCGTAAATGGTTCTATAATATTAGTGCTTGCTACTTCTGCCAATACATATATATCTACCATTCCCCCTAATCCATTATCTCTTGTCATTAATGGGTTGCCAGGAGTTACCACCAATACATCCTTAACGTTCCTAAAATTGGTCATTATTAAATTTTTATACCCGTTCAATGATCCAAACGTATTTCCCGATAATACTGATTGTAATCTATTAATATATTGTGCGTCTGTTTCTGCGTCCTGTCCGTTAGTGAAATTATCTATATTAGTAACATAATTTATACCCGTTATACTTCCTACTATTTGAGATATGCTCCCCGATACTACATTGCCTATTGATCCCGTTTGAGTGCACGTTATAGATCCTGCAACTAAATATCTACGATAATCTATATTATAATAACTAGGGTCATTGGCGTTCATTATAACCGATTGATCTAACGAAAATTGTATATTGCCTAAAGTAGATACCATTTGAAATTGATTAATTGTTATTTGGGTAGACGCTAATTCATTTCTACCGAAATATATAGTTCCCGTAGAAGGAGTAGCACCAAACCTGACTTTACCAAAATTTATTCCTATTTTATCTATAAATCCACTTATATCAGAACTTACTTGATCTACGCTTTCTAATTCTACATTTGCTATTTCTTGTAATGCTGCTTGATTATTAATTAATAACGATATGCTGAATAATGTTTGTAATGCTTCCGCATAAGATATTAATACTCGGTTCTTATAAACTACATACGATTGCGGAGTAATAACCGCATCGGATGTCACACTTCCAGGGTTTGTGGCAATATCAGAACGCAATTGTAATATATATCCTTTTATTTCATTGTAAACATCAATCTGTGCCATTTTATTATTTCTCCTTATTTATTATTTGACCATGGCGGGTTGTATAATCTGTAGATATGTTCCGTCAGTGAGTAAAATTGCTAATGTTATTTGTATTGTTCTTGCGTCAACTATACTAAAATTCTCACCTATTACTTTGTCTATATTTAATGTTTCATTATTGGCATTGTTCATAGATTTAACATATTTCAATCCCGAATCAACCTCATCTTTTATCTGGCTTATTGTGGTTTCATTTATTCTATTATTTAATAATGAAGATATGATAGTCCCATAATTAGGAAATAATGGGACACTGCCAAACTCAGTCAATAAAAACTTACATATCTGTTGTTGTATTCTTTGCGTTCCATCAACTAATCCAATATCAAAATTATCTATTATTAAATCATTAAAGTTCCCATAATTTTTCCCGTCAGTTGATTGAAGTAATGATAAGTCTTTCAATTTTTATTTCTCCTTCTATCTATTAATAATTATATCTCCCACAAATCCCTCATTTTTAATTCTTGGATCAATCTATTCTTTTCATCACTTTCTTGTAATCCGTTAATTACTTTCCTTTTATCCATATATTCTCTATATCTATTAATTACTTCTTTTATTGCTAAATTATCATTGGTAGATAACGCTTCTAAATTAGTCAATCCTACATCTAATCTATTTATTTTTAATTCATATTTTAAATGCTTTAAATATATTTTAATAAATTGGTCTATCTTTGCCTGTGCTATTTTAATCTTTGGTTCTTTACCTGACTCTAAATATTCATGAACCTTTTTTGCATCTTCCATCGTGAATGATTCTGAAATAGTCATGTCTTGTCGCCTCCATAATGTTTATTAATTATATCTCGGAGCATATTTGGTGTTAAGTATTATATGCGTTTCTCATGTAAAATAGAAATATATAACTAATGAATCTTAGAGTGTAGTAGATATTGCTTGAATATAGTTTTGGACTGTTACCATATCGTTATCATAATCTATTAATTCTGTTTTTACTTCTGTTTTACGCTGCTGGATACAAGATAATCTATAATTTAATTCGGTTATTTGACTATAATATTCTGCATATTCAGCATTAGAAATATTTTGAACCCCTTGATCAATATTTTGCGCCATTAATGAACTTAATGTAGTATCACTATTATTTAAATCGTTTATTTGTTGATTTAATATATTCTCGCTTTGAGTCAATTGCTGAGATTGTAATTGAGTGTTGGCACGGTTTTGACTTATATAACTTTCTATTTGAGTTAATAAAGATATAACGGTATTCTTTTTATCAGCACCCCACGATTTAGTAGGGTCTGTGGAATTAACTATAGACTGTTGATAATAATTAATAACAGATTGGTTATCCGCTGACGGTGTTCCCTCTGAGGTTACATACGCTCCTGCTTCTAATGACCCTAATAAATCTATTGCCATGAATTATCCCGCCGCCTTTACTGTTGTTGACCCTATAATGGGCTGTCCTGTAACGGGGCATATGGGGAAGGTGTTAGTTGTAATTATTCCACCACATGGTTCATCCCCAAACTGTATACTATTTGCCCCAGTTATTTTAAAATTATTATTGTTATCTATTGTTATTGTTACACTTTTGTTTGTTATGTTTACTCCATTATCGTCTATTGTAGCAGTAAATGTAGGAGTATCATTATTTGGATTTCCTCTCGTAATAGTTATATCTTTATTTAATAATACACTTACGCCATCATAAGTATCTATTTCAAAGTTTTTCACTTGTGCCAAAAATCCATTAACAGTTAATTGAAAATAATTTAACATAGTAGAATCAACAAACTTTATATCTCCATTTTTATTAAGATATATATATTGCCCTACCACTCCTGTAAATTGAAGTTCTCCTTCCAATAATGGATATTCTCCTTGTCTTATAAAATTAGATTGTTGAATATTCCATATAGCAACTATATGCTGTATTTTATCATCCATGTTAAAATATAATACTATATCCCCTATCATGGGCATATATTGCATTTGCTGTTTATTATTTAAAGGAATATCTATAATCGCTTTATTATAACTATCCCTAATAACTATTTTATTATCTGACTCCATTAATGATATTACTTCGCCAATTTGGAACATTTTTTATTTCTCCCTTATTATTTTTATTTATCCAGCAAAATTACTATGAGGACTTACTTGCAAAACTTCCGTTTGAGGATTTAAATAGTCTTTATCTATAACTTCTATATGGTAAACATATACGGCATACGATTGCATGTTTGATGTAGTGGAAGTAATACCTTGCATTTTATTCATATCAAATCTAATTATGTTTGGAGTTTTAGTTACTTTGTCAAAGTATTTTCCTAATATTGCGTCAAATTGATTTAGCGCACTTGCTGCAATAGAATAATTTCCTAATAAATAAGGGTATACAAATGGCATTGGCCATGCGCCATTAACTCCCGTTTGGCAAGGCAATATAAAATCAATTGCTCTGCCGTCCTTATGAGATTTTACTTCATCACTATTTTCTGCTATTCCTAATTTTTTCCAATTGTTGAGATCATCCGAAGTAGGATAAACTACAGCAACGTTATAATATAATATTGTTGCTAAATTAAATAGAAATCCAGGACTAAATACTGCAATGTTATTATTTCCATTCCACGTCCAACCATTATAGGGAAAATTAGGATTGTTATACCAGTCTCCCGTGATTAAATCTTCAACAAATACCATTTCATTTTTTGATCCTTGTGCTATCATATTTTGTGCTAATCCGCCCTGAGTTATATCAAGAATATTTCCTAAAGGCATATTATTTAATTGAAAAGTCATTGGATTAAATAATTTAGAAATAGAATTTCCCACATCATTTCCTATAAGAGAATCTGCCGAAGGCAGTTTTGCGAATACTGCAGGAGGCATAGCACAAACATTACCTTTTTGTATTGACTTAATTAAATCGGCATATAGCGGAGCCGTTGGATTTTCCTGAACATTTTGCCAGAGAATAGGAGGAGTAGTAATAATATCATTACTATAAAACAGATCTCCTACCATATCTTGCCCCCATGTATCCCATATTTCTGCTTCCGCCTCCATTATTCTATTAAATAATTTTTGACTTATCTTGCCCAAATTTATATTATTATAAGACATCTGCTTAAATTTAGTTTGAAACTTAGTCGGTAAAAAATTATCTCCATTTGAATTTTCATCATATCCAGCAGTATTATTAAATATTTGAAACTGTTTCTTTTGATAATTAGTAGGTAAATATTGAGGCAATATAAATGATGCAGGAGATCCCGCCACCGTAGCACTAACAGTAGAATTAGTAATGCTATCATATATTCTTTTATATATGGGGTCGAATAAATCTTTGCCCAAGTTATCTTTATCAAAGATTCCCATTGTAGTAGTTAAATAATAAGACCCATTGAGAGTAAACATTTCGGGACTATAAGATAGACCGGTATTATTGCTACTATTCATTGCATTATTTGTAGAATTTGAATTCATTGGAGAAAGTCCAAAAAATCTTTGTGATTTAAATTTATAACTTTTATACGATAAATAACCATTATCTATTTCTACAGAATCTAACGAACTAGTGGTTGGTTCGGAACTTAAAACTTCATTTATTGAAGTTATAGTATCACTATCTGCATAAGTTAATTCTATAAGGTCTAAAACAGTTGGCATTGTTTTAAACATAGGGAGCACTATATTTGGATTGTTATTAAGTTTTAATGCTGCTTTTAAATTAGATAATTGAGTATTTTTAAATTTTAAATATGTTTGCGAATCTATTTTTTTAGTTTGTTGCAAGGAAGCAACCCCATAGGGATTAACTATATTGTAAAAATCCCATAATATTTGATCTATTTGCGAGGCAGACCCTTGTAGACTAACCAATGACATATCCCTTACAAATATAAAACTTAAATCATAAACTATATATTTTCCATATGCGTATTCTTTTGTTATATTTGCTAAATATCCCACTACCCCATTAGGGCTTACTGTAGAATTATTTCCAGTTGTAGTATTAATATATTCCTTACTATTTATTCTGCTTAAATCCAAATAATATAATCTCCCTATCTGATATCTCAAAGAAGATAATCCTTTATCCGTTTTAAGGGTTACTGTTAAATTTCTTGATTTATTATTAACCTGATGATTATATAGCATTGCTAATGTTCTTGCCATTTTATCCGACATGGAATTAGGATTATTTTTGGTTGCGGCATTGCTAAACCCATACTTAATCAATCCAGGAATGTCTTCAAAAAATTGTGGTTTTGCAATTGCTTCACTTATTTGCCCGTAAAAATTCCAACTATATAATGCATCAGTCCGAATTTCTAAAGAAGAGTTATCTTCCGAAAAGTTATAATTTAATACATTGTTATTTTGGATAACAAACATATTGTTATTAGTAGTATTATTAAATTGGTTGGTATTAAAATTAAATACTTTTTGCCCATTATCATAATTAGTATTAAACCCCATGGGCAGATAATTATACATGGGAGGTCTTACTGTTAACGAACCATTATAGTCAACAAACATATCATATAAAGAAAAACTCATTACGTCCTTTAAAACCTCTTCCGCAGATTTTACTTGGGGTTTATAATTTTGAAAGTTTTTCTTGATTGCGGTATTATATGCTAAATGATTCCCGTTAGATATAGAACATAAAAAAAATGTAGGATTCATTGCTTGATATAATTGTAATGCTTTAATTAAAGGAAATATAATATTAAAAGCACCTTGGTTGGCTTTTGCTAAATTTCCTATTTTGGTGTTATCAAAAGCATATTGAACATCGCCTATTGCCCCTGTTTTACTTTTACAGAGAAAAAAATAAGTCATTAAAAAATCTATAATCTCAAAAACATTTTTATTGTTAAATATATCATCAAATACAATTTGATCAACATTTTTAACGTCTGACCCGTCTATTGCATATGTAGCAAAAGAAGGATTATATGTTATTTTAGATTTAGTAAACATTTTACCTATATTTAATAAAGTTATATGTTGTTCATAAAATGCAGGATATGATAAATCAGTAGATTTTTGAGTCGCAAATCCTAAAAATAATAATGCTCCATTTTCTTTTATTTCGATTAAATCATTTTCTTCAATAACTATTTCATGTTCTTTGAGAATTAATTCTGCCGTTTCTGTTATATTATTTAACGTTATGGACGAAGTAAAACTAATAAAATATTCGCTTAAATCTATACCATCATATACGGTATAATTTCCAGTATTTCCTGTCTGTGTATGGTTTTTCCCTTGAAACCCATATGTATTACCCGCAACGGTAGTTAATAAACTATCAACCCTTTTTTTATAATATGCCAAATAATCTTCATTACTTAAATAAGTACCATCTGTTTTTGTTAATAAATTTCTCCAATAATCAGGAGATAAACTAACAGGAGTATTTTTATTATCTATTGCTTGCCTAAAATCATAATGCAATATATTATTCACTTCATCTTGATCACTTCCGGTGCAAACTAATTTAAATAATGTTACCTGAAATGTAGCAAAATTGTCTGACATTTATTTTCCTTTTATTGGGTTATAGTTTTAATAGATCTATTGACCATTGAAGATACATAAAGAACAGAAGACCCTCCCGGAACTTGACTAATTACTCTATCTATATTATTTGTCTGATTCGATGTTTGCGAAGTAACACTAACATCACTTGCTTGTTTTTTTGCTCCATTTTGGGCAGCATTAAAATATTTCCCTTCAAACTCTAAGCTATAATCATATTTATCTACATAATCCGCAGATTCGCTGAAAGGGAAACTCTTAATAACTCCTTCAAATTGGTCAAATGATTGTATACCGTTGCTTATTAATAATCTAAATCTAGGTCTATTATAATAATTAAATGTTGATTCTGACAAATATTGATTAAATTTAGCAATCATAGCAGGTATAATATTATCTGAATTTATCATAGGATTAGGAGTAACAATCGATACCCCCTGAATAGATATTGTAATAGGTTCAACGTACCAGTTTACTAAATCAGCATCATTTAATCCCATTACTTTTTCTGTTCCCAATGTAACTCCATATTTTATTGAATGTGCTAATAGTTTTATTGGATTTGCATCAATAGAATCAACGGATGTAGAATTTCCGTTACTATCTGTTGTAGTTTTAGTATTTATAGCAAATATTTGAATTAATTTTGTTCTTTGAAGCATAATTTAACACTCCTTTAGATTAATACGCCCTTAAACTACCACTTATATTTGCTTTATATGCGCTATCTCCCGGTCTTGATGCTGTATCTTCTATTTTTATATCTTGTAATTTTGAAATCGCTCCTGCATCTTTTCCTTTGAGCATTCCCATAAATCCTGTTGTTATTGCGGTTAACATCTTCATAAGTGTTTCTAACATTTGCCCTTGAATATCTTTTCCTGCTAATATCCCCGTTGATATTTGTGCCCACATATCTTCTTTTCCTGGTGCTACTCCTAATATTTTTCTCATTTCATCTACGTTATTTCCGCCTTTTAAAGCATTAACTGTGTTAGTATCTTTAAATGCTTCTATCATTTTCATTCTCATTGCATCTGGCAATTGAGTAAATAATCCCATTTGTTGTGTTGCAATTGCTTTATCCGTTGTGGTCATGCCTTGTTTACTTAACGTGTCTAAAATTGATTTTGCTCTTGTTATAGGATCTATTGTTAACGCAGTAGCGTAATCTTTTTCTAAATTTCCTTTACCGCTTGCTGCCATATAAAGGAAAGTATCAACACCCGAACTTAATGATTTCACGCCCTCTAATAAAGTATTAGTTTCAAAAGTAGTTAATTTCCCTGCTTTCCCCATTTTAGAAATATTTTCTATTAAAGGTATAAAAGTGCTATTTAAACTATCTATTCCTACTCCTGTTCCTAATAATGTTTTGCCCATGCCATTTATAGTATCCATCATATTTCCAGCGTCTAAATGTAATCTACTTGACATCATTCCTATTCCTGTTCCGAATACTTTAACCCCTTCTGTAGTGGTAATATTAAAATATTTAGATACGTCAACAAACCTTTTTAATTGGTCTGTGCTTCCAAACATAACGGTTGACATTCTGCCCATATCCATAGTCAATTGGGTTGTTCTTTCGTTTGCTATTACAGTTTGTTCTTGTAGAGAAGAAGAACTGCTTGTTGTCTGCGCCGCTGTCCACCCCAACGTCCATGACATATCTTCCATACCTTTTGCGACTAAGGCCGTTGCTTCTTTCATGGTATATCCTGCAGAAGTAAATCCTACCATACTGTTTGTCAGGGAACTTGACATTCCTATAAATTGTGCTGCGGAATTAGCAGACATCATACCAGCAGAAGCAGCACTACTACCAAGCGAATCAAACCCCATTCGTGCTTGATTGGCAGCATATTGCAATGCCATCATAACGCCTTCAAAAATCATAAAAGGTATTACTAATTTCCCTACTATTCCCATGAGCATTTGTGTTGCTTGCGTCCCTAATATTTCGCCCATAGCAGACTGTAATTTAATTTGTTGAACTATTGCCGCCCCTACAATCGTTCCTAAAAATTTACTGCTTTTTGCTTCTAATGATTTATTTTTTAAATCTTCTAAATCTAAATCATACTTCATTTTATTAACTGCCGCTTTTGATGCAGCAGTCATATTAGTCCCAAGCGCAGTAATCATTGTTTCTAAATTACTTCTTACTATTCTTGTTTGTTCCTGTGATTTTATTCCTAAATCTCCCCTTGATATTTCTTCTAATGCCGCACTCGCTTCGTCTATTTCTTTGGTTGTTTTCTTTGCATTTATTCCAAGGTCGGCAAACCCCGCTGCTAATGCTTCAATAGTATCTGGTTTCATTCCTTTTGCAATAGCAAAGGTTTGGTTTAAAATTGTTTTGAATATTTTTTCTAACTCTTCGGGGGACATTACCTTCTCAGCCATTTTTTATTTCCCTTTTTTATTATTTTTGATGTCTTGACTTTACAAATTCTATTTCGTCTGCTAATTCGCCATAATCTTCTTCAACCAATTTACCGTCTAACCTGCCTATATCTTCCAAATCAGTATCCACATCTACTTCTATGCTTGTATCGTTCATTGCTTTTTTATATGCTTTTTCTTCCAATTTTGAGTCTAATAATATATTTCCTATAATCCATTCTATCTGGGAATCTGTTAAGTTACCTATTAACGGGTCATTGGGTAATTTATCCAGGGTTTTACATATGGTCCAAATACTTCTGCTTAGACCGCTTTTAATATTGTTTTTTTTTGAATTGAAGCGAATTTATCTATTACTACATTATCATATTGCATTGCTAACCCTGCAATTACTCCTTCACTTAATGTCCATATAAACTTTTCTACATATTCTTTTTTTATCGTGGGATCAATTATTATTTTATCATTCTCATCTTTCAATTGCAATATTTCTCCATCAATGAACATATCAATATACGCTGCCGATAACCTTAATACTTTTAACGCCGTTTCCCATTCCTTATAATTCTTCTGAGCGCTAAATCCTTTATCGAATAATTTATTATCTATATCATTTAATTCTTTCTGATTTAATTCTTTTAATTTTATCTCTATATTTTTCTCTTTATTTAAAGTAATAACAAATTGCATATCCCCACAAATAACTCTCCTCAATTCTGATAAATTCATAGCGTTTAATGTTGATTCTTTCTTTTCATTCATTTCGGTTCCTTTTTCATTTTCCATTTCTTTTCTCCCTTTTTTAATTTTTACAACGGATTTATACTGTTAAATTGAAAATCAATTGCGTTAGTCGTTTGATCTACCAATCCTAATCCCTCTATTGCTAAAGTAGATACGTCAGAAAAAGTATCGCTTGGTAAAAATACTTTTGTGCATTCAATTGCCATGGAATTAACTACCAATGTATCTCCCGACAAATTATAACTTATTTTAGAACTCTTAACCCAACAATCCATATACATAATAGTTTTTAGATTTCCTTTTGGATCTCTTAAATTTTCCACTAACATTATAGGGGCAGTTTGTTTTATCGCTCCGTCATAATTTATATCTAATATATTATCCAAATCTATAAGAGATGAAATGTTATTATTTGATACATTGTTTGCATTATTATAAAATATTACTTTTTCAATCGATAATGTTACTCCTATAGTCCCTGGAATACTTTGTAAATATTCATAATTCCCTAATTGTTTCCTTTTAAATACTTCTCTGTTATAATTTTTTGTAAATGATTTTATACCCGCTATGGCAGACATGTTTTGAGAAGATAATAATATATTACCAACTGCTTGTGAAGACACATTTTGATTTAATTGGTTTAGTGCGGATGCCCCTAATGAATCTGTCCCTGATGGCAAGGCGTTAAATCCAATCATAGCAGTAATAAATTGAGGATAAATATAACCAGAAAATTCTGCGGATTGGACAAGTCTTCCAACAGTAGAGGGGATACTGAAATTTCTTTTTAATGCCATTTTAACAATCCCCCAACTTTATATAAATAATAAATATTATCCTTGATCGGATGAACCTTCTATAACGCCGCCACAAGATAATTTCATAGATTGTGTTAATAATAAATCGCCTGGCATAGCATCAAAATCATAAGGGTTATCTTGCATCCAACACGATTTAAATATCCATGTTCTTGGTGAAATATTATTAGGAGTTAATCTTTGAATCTGAACGATAAGGGGAGAATCATTATATCCTATATCGGCAGCGCCATATCCCAATACTTCCAGAAGAGATCCCTTATGTAATACGACAGTATCTAAACTTAATTCATATTCTGCTAATCCAGGATATGTTTCATCAATAGTTCCGGGTGCACCGCTATTAAATGTTCTATAATATCCGCCACCTTTTCTAGTGTTAGTAAATGTGAACTTTTTAATTGTTCCCACTTCAACTAACCCCGCAGATAAAGATAATATTTGTGAATCGTCAAAACTCTTTGTTCCGTCATAAGTCATCATTTTAAGAACAATAAAAGGCTTTAATACTGCTGCTGTTCCAGGTACTACATATTCTCTCTTTAATTGTGTCATTTAAAAATCCTCCCTAAAAATTATTTTAAATTATTTACTGTGATATAGAAGCAGACTGAGTTACAACACACCAGTTCATATCAAAAGTTGGATAGAAGCGGTATGATATATCTAATTCCCTGGGTTCATTGCTATTTATACTAAGTTGAAGATTACTAAAATTATTTATTGCTCCAAGATTTTTCTTAGTTTGTAATATAAGATTCATAAAACTTGCCGCAATTGATATTAAATTTTGCCCATCGTTTACAATTCTAACGTTTGATATTGCGGGCTGTAAAGTGCCACGTATTGTTTTTTTCAGGTCGTCCTCTTGCCTTATAACTTTTAATTCGCTCTTAATTATATCGCTTGGGTAAGTAGACAAGTAATGTAATATATTATAAGATGCCCCTTCTTGTTCTACTATAATAGAACCAGCACCACCCATTTGCCTTTTTTCGTAACGAAGCCAAGGGTCATTAACAAAATCAAATAATACCGCTTTGCCTGTAATAGGTTCGCCTGGATCATAAGAAGGATTACAAACTATGCCAGCAATAGCAGCGGCAATATAAGAACCATCAAGAACACCAATTCCAGTTATGGTTGCCGAAGGCGTTGCTATTAATCCGATTCTCTCATTATTTATTCCCGTTGCTAAATTAACAACATCAAGATAATTAGTTGTGGCGGCTATACCTAATAACGCCATTCTCTCTTGTTTATTAGTAGGAGTATTTACAACGGATAAATATTGTTCTATATAAGATACTATTGAATCCCCTAAACTAACTCCCTTAAGATAGACTAAACACCAACCTTGCTGACCCTGAACTAATTCTTTTGTATTGTCTATTGCCAACCTTACATTGTTATCGTCTACGATATCATCATAAGTTTGTGATCCCATAAAATTAACGGCCCCATGCTTTTGTGCAATCGTGCAAGCAATAGATATTTCAGATATCGGCCCGTCAAATATAGTATAAGTTGAAGTTGTATCCAATATATCATTCCAGGAATCTCCAATGGTAATTATTTTACCCGTTATGTCTATTGAGGTTATAACCCTTACTTGACCTGATCCTGCACCAGTCATTATTTTAACATAATCTCCTATTGATACATTTAAAAAATTAGCATTAGTATCCGTAAAAGTAGTATCTGATACCGCTTGCCCCGTTGTTAACGTTCCACCATTTCCTATATCAACAACATTAGGATAAGCATAGGGACCGTATTCTGCATATACATCTGAAAGACGTGAAAATATTTTTGCACCATATTCGGATAAAAGTTTTAACCTTTTATAAACTATAGTATATCCTGTATTAACTAAAGGTTGACTACTTTGAACTTTTGTCCCCATAGGGAATCCTAAATCATCAGTTGCATTTCCACCAGTAATATTTATTAAATATTTTCCTGTTAATGTTATTGCTCCACCAACATTAGTGGCAACTATTGTGGGAGTAAATGCATTATTAATTGCAATTATTATATTCGCAATTGCTATTGGATTTGTTCCAGTAAAATTTATTGATTGAGTATTTCCATCTATATTAATACTTATTGATTTACCATTTTCGGCATAACTTGCGGCAATTACGCTAGAAGTTAATGTTACGGGAACTGCCCAATTTACATATGCGGGAGCATTTGGCCCTGCAACACTTAAAGTAAAATCTGTGCCCTTATTATATTTATTCCCTAATGTGTCAACTATAGACAATATATCGATAACATTATATGCCTTAGTAATTAAGTCTAATGAGGTTGATCCCCTTGTCATAGAAGCAGAAACATCATATTCTTTTCTGCCCAATCCAACAAATATAGGAGTGAAATTTCCGCCTGTAGGATTTGGTGCTGCCACATCGTCTTCTACAATAAATATACCTGGTTCAATATACCCTGCGCTAATTGACATTGCCATTTGATTACTACCTCCGTTATTTATTTATTTTTTATCTGGTGTTGCCGTTGCTACGTTGCCATTAACTGCTGGTGCTTTTTTTATAGTAGAATCATTAATTACAACATCAGGAATTAATTCAACGGTTATTATTTTGCTTCCCTGTAAATCTATAATCTGTTCAGTAAGTTTAGATACGATAGTAGATCCATTATATCCTAATGATTTACCATTTATTTTTACTGATCCTATTACCCTTGAAGTTATTTTATACATTGTATTTATTCCTCCCTTTATTTACTATTGTTTATCCCTGCATTGAAACTTATATTTATATTTTGGATTGTTTCATATAAATCCTTACTCAATATCTGGTCGAATTGCGCTGTTATTTCTGTTCCTATCGTATTCGTAAATTGATCCCCTTCTTCACTTATCTTTCCTACATTTACTTCTACATATGCTAAATTTTCTGCATAAAATAAATTTCTAAATAAATATCTCATATATAACGTTACTAAATCCGATAAATGCTCGGCATCCCTCATTTTATCTGCATATATTTTTATATTTACATTTAATAATAATTTTCCGCCATACTCATATCCGTCTATTCCATCTTCTTCCAGAGTTGCTATTCTATTAAATTCATCGCCTACATACGTTACATTTGCGTTTCCATTTCCTACTTCCACTACGATCATTAACGGTTTCGGTTGGCGTTCGGGATAATCACTTCTTATGTCCACTTGCGATATTAAAGTATCAGGATCATATCTATATCTTGCTGGCGTATCTTTATGAGCAAATGCACCCCTTAAAGAATCAACAAACGCCCTCTTTATACCATTAATATAAAAGTATATAAATCCGTCTTCATTAGTCGTAATAATTTTTGGGCCACTACTAATTGTCATTTATATATATCTCCTTACCAAAATAGAAATATATAACTATATTATCATTTTTTATTTACGGCAAAATGCCTTTAATTAGTGCGGAAGTTACGGTATCAACTCCCGTGACAGTTTGGGTTGATTGCCATCCTTCCCACGTATCTGCAATCCCTTGCGCAATTGCTCCTACGATATTATCTAAATCTTGAGGCAATCCTCCGATTATAGTTATAACATTATTTCCATTAGCATCCTGGGTTATTGTTTTTTTTGTATATGCCAAATTGCCATTAGGATCAACTACTACTTTTAACGCTGCAACTATATTCGCTTTAATTATCGATTGTGTTGGTGCTGGCATTTTTATTCTCCTTTTCTTTTCATAATATTTTTAATATAATTAAGCAGATAACGCTGACATTTCTATACTTTTTTCTTCCATTTCTTCTTTCTTTATACTCTCCGCAGACGAATAATATTTATCATTTTTATCAATTTCTTTTTCCTTTGCTTTCTTTTTGTTTAATAATACTTCTTTTGGCACATCGAACATTACTCTATCCTCAAATTCCGAAACTTTGCCTTCATTCCATTGAGAGGTAGGTCTGAAATACCCAACTACTCTCGACCATACTTCACATTTTGTTCCCTTTGCATTATTTAATTCTTCCTGCAATTTCCATATTTTTTCTACTTTCTTTTTATCTTCATCGGTCATTTGTTCATACGGCACTTTGGGTTCGTATTTCTTTATTTCTTTTTTATTATTTTTTTCGATAGCAATAGTTAAAGATTTATCAATCATTTCATTTCTCCCTATTTTTTATTATTTTTTAGGTATTGGTATTAATTTTATATCGTTTGATACGGGTATATTTGTCCATTGTGATAGATCTGATATTCCTAAATGTGTCCACCCAATTGTGCCATCTTCAATTCCGCTAACGCCTAATTCTATTAAATCATCTCCGCAAGTAGTTAACATATCTTTTTGAACCTGTAAACTGTCTACTCCGACCACTACAAAATCTATTGCTAAATTATAATTGTGATCGGAAGTTAACATATACGCCGAATCTCCAGGCAATCTTAATACCCTACCGTCAAATTCGCCACCATCCATATACGTGTTTAATTGAACTGGCTTTTGATATTTTTTTCTAACATAGGTGGCAATCTCAATTAATATAGGGTTAATAAATCTAATAGATAAATCGCCATCTCCCCATTGAGTAACAGCATGTTGATGTAATCCTTTTGGAACAAATTCTGGAACCTTGAAAAATTCTCCTACGGTTAAACTCATTTTATTTCTCCCTTCTAAACATATATCTATCTATCTAACAAAAATTTTGATCTTCTTTTTTGTTCTTTTTCTTTTTTTCTTTTTTAATTTCTTTTTTAGGATCTAACCCTAACCCTACCCCTATTTCTATTTTTTTATTTGCTTCAGTATTAACATTATTTTTAATACTTATGCTTAATGTTCCTGCGGAGTAAGGCATATCTTTTCTAACCGAAATTGCCCTAACCCCAAACGCCATTTGGCCTTTCGTGGTGGTAGGAATGGTTAAATACCATCTCTCTTTAATATTTTTTAATTGCATCCATCCCTTAATCTCTCCCATGCTATATATTACTTCCTTTTTTTATAATTGATTTTTTAAATCTTCTATTTTTTGTTTTGTTTCGTTCAATTCATTTAGTAATTGTTCTTTGTCATACAATAAATTTAATTTCTCATAATTTTTTAACTTTACTTGTTCCCCCGCCAATTTTTGTATCGCTTTAATCTCCATATCAATATTTTGTAACCGTATATCGATTGCTGAAATACTATTCCTTGTCGTTGCCATTTTCTTTTGATTAGAACTAATTAATTTTTTAATGTCCATTTTTACCGTTCCTCCAGTTTAATTTTATATATACAATTATTTAAAAGTCAGTCCTATTGTTGATTTCAAATCTTGGATCGTTTAAAGTAGATAATGCTTTATTTATATTATCTAACGATACTAATTGTTTTATATCATTTGGCATAATTAAATCCAAATTGAATAATTGGCGTAATGGTGCTCCCCTAAAGAACGATTCCTGACATGCTTTTATCTCCCAGCGTTTACCGTCTATTTTACGGACTACTAAATCTTTTTCTCTAAGGAATGGAGGTATTATCGTCCAGGCATTATATGTTTGGTCTACTGTTAACCCCCTTATAGACCCTTTAAAATCTGCAGAAGGAGTAGCATTAAATCTAATATACATTTCCATAGGAGGATAATAACCACTAAGTATACCAGTTCCAAAACATAAAGGGCATTGTGCACTCCCCATAAAGTCAGGATCGGTTTTATCTTCTACACAAGTGCAAGGTATCCCATAAGGTGCGTTTGCTCCCCATTTGCGTAAATATACATCACACTTTACCCCTAACATTTGAACCGCCATTTTTTCATCATCTCTTACCCTTTTTAATATTAATGCAAAATCTTCAAATATATTGTCGGTTTCAAAGAATTGTTCATTGGGTTCTATATTGTTAAAATCAAATGTTTCTGCTTCTGCCGTAGTAAATGCTGTTTGACCTATTGGCGTTCCTTTATCATCCAAATCGTTCAACATTACTTCTACTCCATTTATTATTGCCGTTATCCAAAAATAAAATACTATATTGCTTGGATACAAAGGTAATGCAAACTCAAATTTATTATCTGTTATTAATCCCGTAGTATTAACTTTATGTTTTACTAAAGGAAATGTAGAGAAATATATATTATATCCAGTTAACAATAAATCAGTATTGGGTGGCCATTCTAATTTAACCCATGTCTTTGCCCCTTTATATACGTTATCTCCACTTGGCGAAAATATAAATATACCATTAGGGTCAGTCACATAATTCTGCTTTATATTAATTAAAAATTTGGGTTGATATGGGTCTGCCATGGTTATTTATCCTTTATATGTTCATTATATACATCTTCTAACCAAACATTTCCATTATTTACTATTATTAATCTTGGTGGACCGCAAAATTCTCTTTGACATTTAACTCCAATACGGGTTTTAAATTTATATTCATTGTATTCTCCACCAACAATTTCCATAGTGTTAACGTACCACAAAGCTTCATATTCTCCATCTTTCAATGTTACTTTTTCTTTATTCATAGGCTTTATAAAAATATTTTCATCTGCTGACCAATCTTTTTCTTTTGCCATTACGTGTTGTTTAATAGTATTCGCTAAACTAAACTTAGCATCTTTCCAGTCTTGATATGTCCATTTATTTCCATTATCAAAAAGTATATACCCTGGTTTATCTTTTGCAATAATATCGTCTATAATATCCAAGTGCCTATCATCGCCTAATTGTATTCCCATATCTTCATTATATTCCCTAATTCTTGTCCAACCATGCTGAATAATAAATTCTGACAATTTTAGGTCACCATAAGTTGATTTTTCTTTTAATTCATCAAATAAATCCAAATCATTATTTATAGTTTTTCTAACAATATACGAATTTAGCATAACCCAAGTTGAATGCTGTTGCTCTTTAATTTCATATACTTTTCCATTAGGATCTATCCAATACTTATTATAATTATTTTTTGCTTCTATATTATTTTTTAACGATATATTATAATCTTCTTCCATCATTAATGCTATTCCTCTACGAACACTATCATATATCCCTTTAGTTACATCTAAATTATTATCTTTTATAACGTCATTCGTTATTTTGCCATGCAAGTTCGTTCTATCAATATCTAACTTTTTGAGTTCTTCAATCTCGCTGCCACTTAATTTACTTCCATCCCATAAAGAATAACATTTAACTTGCATATTATATAATTTTCCATAATCATCATAATTTATCTTTAATCTTCCCTTGCTAAGTAAATCCTTGACAGTTTCAGCAGAAATCCATTTATCATTTATATCTTTATCCATTCCCCTTATCTCATCATTCGCCAGATTTATTGTTTCTTTTACTATGTTGTTCGATATAAACTTGCCTAATATATTTATCCCATTCATTATATATATTTTATTATTCTTATCTATTCCTGCAAGCAATAGTTTCTCTGCTTCATTTAATCTATCTATCTGACTTATAAAATGACGCTTTATATCCATCATATTTATTCTTATTTTATCCGTGTTTGATATCATTTTATTTATTTATCCCTTTTGGATTTCAAAAAGTTTTTTCTTGTTTGCTCTGAACCCGTATGCCCAAATTTTCTTCCCATGGGATGCCTATCGGGTTGCCATGCGAACTAGCATTCCGAGGGACCCCGATAATCTTGGACTTCCCAATACAAGATGATACATTTGATTGCGCTTTATTGATAATACTTTTTTCTCATAAAGATCCTGAAATATTTTACAAGGTCCACTTATCTTACTAACACGATCGTAGACGATAGAAAAGCCGCCATCCGAAGTAGATATGTCTTGTACGCTCCACTTTTGTTCCATGAACAACATTGAATAAAATTGTGTTCCTAATACTACTGCCGTATCAAAATATGTCGGTATTGTATTTGCATCATAATCTGTCAACGGGGCAACATAATCGATGTCTCCCACCACTAATTTTATCCACCCCAATATCCTGTTATTATCGTTTTTGAACTCAGCAAAAAATGGAGGACTCATCACTGTCTTGACTAATGTTATTAAATCGTTTTCTCTCTGCGTAAAGGATGTAAGAGGTTGCTGTATAATATTATCCATTTATTTTCATCTCCTAAAAAATTAAATATTATTCCCGACTAAAACTTTTATATTGGCGGTTAACGTGAGAGAAGGATTAGATATAGTTAATGAATTTATCGCATCTGATACTATGGTGTATTCGTCTGTTATGTTTATTGGCGTAGCATCTCCATTAACGGATACTGATATCATGTTATCTGTATATATAGTTAATAATTGGCAACCAGCATTAACTAATGGAATAACTTTGTTAGCGGTTGAAGGCGGAATCGCATAAAAATCTTGATTGGTTTCCGCAACCGTGGTAACATAAGTATGGGGGGGATATCCCAATAGGTTGCCGAAAGAATCGTAAATTTGGAATGATTTGGTTGATACAATTTTGTAAGACATTTTTATTTCTCCTTGTTTTTATTTATTATTTTATTGATTATTTCTTCTTCATTCATTCCATTAATTAGCATTTGTTTAATATTAGATAATGTTACTTCTCTAGTATTAGGCGACCATGGATCGGGAGGGAATTGAGATTCAAGTTTATTGCCCGTAGGTTCATTATCTACATTTATTTTTTTATAACAATCATCGCAATATTTGTCATTCATAGTTTTCTTATTATCAATAGCCTTACCACATTCCTGACAAATTGAATAACTTGATTGCATTTTATTACTCATTCCATTGACTCCTAAGTTCCAATATTTTTTTGCTTTATTTTTATCTCTTTTATTTATATAGTAAGGTGGTGCGTTTGGTAAAAATCCATTCTTAGGATATTTTATTTTTTTTTTACCTTCTATTGTAATCGATTCTTCTTCATCTCTTAAAAAGTCTTGTATAACATCTTCGGGAATATCCAATTTAAGAAATTGTTTAAGTAAATCTATTGCTTCCCTATATTGCTTGTTTTTTAAATGATTCCAAAATATTTTTAATGCCCTCTTAGGAGCATCTTTATAAAATGACATAATTTCTTGGAATAGACAAGGTTTATAATTTTTATTTTTATCAGTTCCTATATATCCTTTAATCATTTTTTTACACCAATCCTGCATAATTTACTTTAACCGAGGTTCCATTTTCATGAGATACTTCTAATATACAGAGGCAGTTCACGTGGCTACGGGTGTATATAGGTGCGTCAAATTGAACTCCCTGTAAAAATTCTTCCAATGTCCATTCTAATCCATTAAGTTCCGCACATTTATCATTATTGCTGTAATCTGACTCGTTTTTAATCCATTTTATTTTAGAATATCCTTCTTGTAGTAACCCTTGTAATGTAGATAACGAATAATCGATTCTTGGTGCTGCAAATATTTTATTATCAATGCAATGTTGGCACATCTTTGTTATATCCTTTTTATAATAGAAATAGACAAACTTATATCTCCATAATAGTTTCAATTCAAAGGATATAATATTTATATATCCCTACACTAAAATAGAAATATATAACTATATATGTGTGTGTGGGGGAAATAGAAGTAGGAAATTAAAGGAATGAATTATATATATAGGTTATTTAGAAGTTTATAATTTTTTTGTATTAAAACAGACGATATTGATATATCTCTGATTAATATATTGGGGGGTGCAAATACCATTATTACATACAAATACTTTATATGCTCCACCAGCGTTATAAGCAGCAACCGCCTTTTCGAGATTGCCATGATATCTTACTATTTGCCTATATAAATGCTTAATACCATATTTAATATTAGTTTTTATATCTAATAAATCTTCGGGGCGATTAAATCTACACCCATCATCAACAGCAGTGGAAGGAACCAAACTCATTAATCCCCAGGAATAGCAATGTAAAACGGGTTCATAAGTTTTACTGTCTACGTGAAATCTACTCTCTTGCCATATTTGTCTATAAACCATATCTTCTAATTCTTTTCTTTTTAATTTCTTCCCCGTCATAGGATTGATTCTTTTATATAACTGATAATGGTTATACCAATAATTACTATAATAATCTACATTCTTGGTTATCTTTACAAAATCACTATTGGCAAGACTTGTTGCATTATCAAATGGAATATTAAAAATAAATATCATAAATGCCCCTAATATTATACTTATTAATTTTTTCATTTTTATACTTTTCTCCTTTAATTATATTTATAAATATATTAACATTTTTTAAATGTTTTGTCAATCATTATTTTTATTGATATAATGGTATATATTTATATCCTGTCGGCTTCGGTATTACTGCGACCCAATTTAGATATAATACATATTGATTATTCCAATTTTCATTTCCTCTCATGTATACTGCGAATAATCCTGTGTCGAACACTAATCGCAATCCATTCAACGTAGTTCCAGGTGTAGGAGGAGTTGGAATATAACTTATTATTGGCGTTATCGTAGGGGTAAAAACTGGAGTATTTGTGTAAGTCGGCGTATTTGTGTAAGTCGGCGTATTAGTGTAAGTCGGTGTATAAGTCCAAGTATAAGTCGGGGTTGGTGTAAGTGTCCAAGTTAAAGTAGGAGTTAAAGTCCAAGTAAGTGTAAATGTTGGAGTCGGGGTAAAAGTTGGAGATGGGATAACCGCCGTTGGAATTTCAGTTCCATTGTATAAATTAGTTGATAATAAAAATCTATCAACATATCCTTCTATAGACGCTGTTGTGTATGATGATTGCGCCCAATTCGCAACATAAAAAGTTTTTCCTGAAGGCTGAAATGTAGACGTAATACTGCCTTTCAAGGCACTATCTAAATAATATTGTATGGTCGTTCCTGTAAAATCAATTTGATAATAATGCCAAACATTCGGAGAACTATTAAACGGGCCAATTTGTGAGCCATCTATGAATATATAATGACCATAGTTTCCCCCGCTCATATACCCGTATATCGTTAGTCCCGATGATCCTCCAGTAGTAACGGAGAAAAGAGATTCTATCTGGTTCGCCGCTGAACTCTTAACATATGCCCAGAACGACAATGTTTTTATTGTTTCCGTAGCAACAACTGATAGACTTTGTGTTGTACTTGCTGTTTGTGCGCCCAATGAACCAGTTCCGTATTTATAGACACTTGCTGAAAATGATGCACTGTTATTATTGGTTACTGTTTCAGAACCATTCCCAGAATTGACCAATACCCCCGGAGTTAATTCAAAATCAAGGGCGACTGAAACATCTGATGTGTAACTTGATGCAAAAATCTTTAAAGGTATTAACAATAAAAGTAATATGAGTATTTTTTTCATAGGGTGCACCTCGAAACCACTTCAATAAATAAAATTACGAATATAATATAAAATAAGATTGATATTATTTTTTTCATAATTAGCCTGGTGTTGGAGTTACAATAATGTCGAGTGGTATTGGAGTTGGCGTAACAATAACAATATTTGATACTATAGCATTATAATTATTATTATATTGCGTTACTCTTATTTCATTTGTCTGCCCTTGTAAAAGTTCTGGAACACTAATTTCAAAATAATTATTAGATAACGATTGATTATAATATTGCGTTAAAGATTCTGATTCTTCTAATGATAATCCATATTGAATCAAATAAGTGCAAGATGTATCACTATTCGGCCAACGAACATGAACATGTTTATATATATCAGTTCCAGTATATTGTAAAAATGGTGTAGTTATAGGAGTTATCGTTGCTGTTGCAGTTATTGTCGATGTTAAAGTTGCTGTAGGAGTTATTGAAGATGTTGCAGTTATTGTCGATGTGAATGTCGGAGTGAAAGAATTTACAGGAGTATTTGTAGGAGTTGTCAATAAACAATTATCATAATTTTCTATACTTCCAGAAAATACTGCTAATCCTACAACTCCATTCGATCCATCTTGCATTTCTTCACTGAAAGGCATATAAGTATATCCGTTCCAGGTTACTAATCCACCTGTATCTCCTATCTGATTCCAACCCATAGGAGGCCAATTCACTTGTGGAAGTCCGCTCACAGACAGTGTCGCCGCAGTATCAGGTCGCCAATTATATAAATCATAAGATTTAACATGAACAATAGGACCTGAAAATCCTACCCCTTCAAAAACGTCATACAATCCTGTTGTAGAAGTATATGTAAGTGAACGAGGGTGAGCATATATATTTCCTAATGTGGGTGCTGCCATAGAATACAATGGAACAGGAGATATTGGATTAAAAGTATTTCCGCTATCAGTGCTATAAAAAAGCCATATTGGATATTGGCCTAACGAACCAAAATTGCTACTTAAACTTAATTCTGCCATAGCGTAATAATCATTACTGTTTCCATTAGGGTCAGGAAATACTGATGCTGCATCAAAACTTGAAAACATTCCTGGCGAAGTGTATAATGAAAAAGGTAATAAAGTATTTAAATTTAAAGCTATCGCAGCAGTAGAAGTGATATAATGATAACCACTATCATAACTGTCTAATCTCCATGTATTGCCATCTGCCATATTTCTAAAATATAATCTATCAAATCCGTTCATATGCACTTGCTTTGCCATACATGCGTTTGCGATCCCGCACACACCATTCCCAACTAATGTTCCTTGATCTACAAAATTTCCACCAGTAATAACATTAAGATTGCTACTGGTCGCAAGCACTACAGTATAATTCATAGGACTTTGCACTTCTCTTGAACTTATTAAATGCATTTTATTATCTGTAGGACAATAAATCATATCAGGTTCGGATATCGTCTCTGGAGATAAGTTTGGAGTCAAAACTGGACTTGAACAAGGTGTAAAAACTTGTGGCCATGGAGCAGAACATTGTGGTGCTAATGTTCTAACTGCTGTCGGAGTTTTAAAATATGTGGCGAATGGAGTAATTGTAGGGATAGGTGTAAATCCACACCCATCTATAAAAGGTGGACTAATAACTGATGAATTAGAAAACTTAATTTGGCAGATATACCCACTACAAGGGTGGTTTGGAGATCCGTCTGATGTGTTAGCCCCAAGAGACAATTGAGTAATATTTGACATAAAATGTCCTACGCTATTCAATCCATATCCTGCATATTTAAGAACTTTATCAAACCAGAAATATAAATGCCCGTCAGAAGACCATGAGAAAGTATATTCGTGCCAAGTGTTTATTGTTGGCGAACCTTCAAGGGTAACTGCAGCACCCGAAGGGAAAGCTAATAGGAAATTTGCACCATTATAATATAGATACATAGTTCCGCTCCAAAAATCATCGTGCCAGGAAAGAGGCATTTGAACAGACGAAGCGTCTGTCATATACCATTCAAAATCTATCGTTCCAGATGACGTATTCGATAATGAACTTTTCTGTAAAGTCGAGAAAGTAATATAATTAGAAGTTGTAAAATTGCCTATACTATATGTTCCGCTATTAGGGGGAGCGGGGGAAGTATAAAAAGATGGGGATCCTATTATAGTAGCTGATCCAGCCCCGCCTATAGAATTCATATTATTGCTGCACGATGAACATAAATATTCATCGGATAGATTAGACGATATACAAGGGGTCAAAGGCGTTAATGTTGGTGTGAATGTAGGAACTATTGTTGGCGTGGGCGTATATGTTTGAGTAAAAACTGTTCCTGATATTTCATTCATATTAAATACTGTGTTTGAAACAGAATTTGAACTATACATAGCGAATGTAAATGTATTAGATTGAGATAATGTATATGCAATAGCAGAACTCATATTAACAGTATTTGAACTATTAACAACAGACATATTTTGATTAGTTGTAATTGTAGGAACTGCACATTGCTGAGTAAAATTTCCTATAAACCAATCTCCTGGGGTTACGGGGGTAGCAACTATAGACATATAAGGCGGCCCGACAACTACGTTTTTTTTAACCAGAGTCATAGGTTCTCCATAGAATAAAGCGGCAGAAGCAGATATATCCGTTATTGCCGAAACAGTTACGGTAACATTACAACTTGTAGTATTATTAGAATACCCATAAAATATATAATCAATCATACTTCCATTTATATTTACTAATGTCCATTGTGTTAAATTTATACCATTATATGCGGCAGTGACAGAACAATCACTGTTTGCTACCCCAACATTTAAGAATATCATTTGGTTATTTGTGCTTGATCCTTGCACGGTAAAAGTAACTGAATTTGCACTAGACCACGATGCCCCTCCTGTATTGCCCTGTGAAGCACCAAATAAAGGGATATATAAAAATATTGATATAATTAATAATAATATTTTTTTCACGAATTATTTTCTCCTTTTTTCTGCTTCGATATTACGCTGGTGTTGCCCATACAATACCTGAATCTTTTACTGACACTCTGAATTGGGTTCCATTGGGAGATGTTAATAGTAACCCGTGTGCATTATCAGTAATCGCAATATCTTTCGCAGTTGTTGTATTGGCAGAAGGCGCAAGAACGATATTATTAGATGCCGTTAATGTTAATGCCGTGGTAGATATTACTATAGGGTAAGAAGTGGAATTTAATTCTACATCGGCGAGGGAATTATTCCACCCAAAAGACCAATTACTTGTTGTTAATAATATATTATTATTTGTGGGGTTTTGTAATGTTACCCCCCCATTGTTGGCAATTATATTTATAAAACCATTCGAAGAATTAATATTGATATATCCAGAATTAATAGCCACTCCACACGTAATGTTTCCATATATATTAATTGCGGAATCCATTGTTGTAAGATTGCCTATCTGGAAAATACTATATGCTTGCTCTACATTGTGATTAAAATATGTATTCAGATAAGAAGATTCAAACGTAGGTCCTATTGCTGTTACGGGAGTTATTATATGCCCTAATTGTATTCCACCACTTACCGAATTATCTATTTGTATTGTCC
>Ga0224555_1002008_pt1 | contig 25335 bp, 18 predicted proteins | sample 714S23034metaG_FD_180687 | JGI IMG/M metagenome (GOLD analysis project Ga0224555, IMG submission 180687) | Peat soil microbial communities from Stordalen Mire, Sweden - 717 S2 30-34 | ecosystem: Environmental > Terrestrial > Soil > Wetlands > Peat | place: Sweden: Norrbotten County, Stordalen...
CCGCTATCGCCCAATGGCGCAGTAGACTCCCGCACCACTCCGGTTCTCTTTTCTCCCCGCCGCTCCCTCAAGACCACAATGTCGGCGAATCTGGAATTCAGCCACTTGCGCCACGGGCTGTTAGGCTACGAACCCGGTTTGTTCCGGGCCGTTTCACCGCTTGAGACCCGAGGCTAAAGCCTCGGGCTACCAGCCTGCTGCTGCTCCGAAAAGCTGACCTCAGGGATTGGCGAGGAAGCGGTAGCCGACGCCGCGGACGGTGGTGAGGTGCTGGGGGTTGGCGGGGTCGTCCTCGATGTAGCGGCGGAGGCGGACGATGAAGTTGTCGATGGCGCGGGTGTCGGTGTCGGCGTGGACGCGCCAGACCTGCTCGAGGATGGCTGATCGCGAGATAATCTGGCCTTCGCGCTCGGTGAAGAAGCGGAGCAGGTCGGCCTCCATGACGGTGAGGTGGGTGAAGCGGTTGGGGGCGATGAGTTCGAGCGCGGCAAAGTCGATGGTGCGGTTGTTGAAGAAGTAAGTGTCGGCCGGAGGCGGGAGTTCGGCAGGAGTTGCGGCCTGGGCGGCCTGCCAGGCGGTGCGGCGGATGAGTGACTTGATGCGGACGATGAGGATGTTGAGGTCGAAGGGCTTGGGGAGGTAGTCGTCGGCGCCGGCTTCGAGGCCTTCGAGGACGTCTTCGGGGCGGGTGCGGGCGGTGAGCATGAGGATCGGCGTGTAGCGCTGAGCGTCGCGGAGGGCGCGGGTGATGGCGAAGCCGTCGGCGCCGGGGAGCATGCAGTCGAGGACGATGACGGAGATTTTCTCGGGGCCGGATGGTGGGACGGCAAGGAGGTAGGCGAGGGCGGCGTCGCCGTCGGACTCGTGGTGGGTGCGGAAGCCTTCGGCCTGGAGATTGAAGAGGAGGCCCTGGGCGAGGTGCTCTTCGTCTTCGATGAGGGCGATGAGAGGAGATGGAGTTGATTCGGTCATGATTATGGATTGAATTCCGCGGGTGCCTAAAGCGAATCACAGAGAACACAGAGGAAGAGAGAGAACGCAGAGAAAACGTTGACGGGACAATCGTAGTTCATCGGGACGAGGACTACTTGGGATGGACGACGCTGGCTAGGAGGGGAACGAGGCCGTTCCAGGCGATTTGGACGCCGATGCAGAGGAGAATGAAGGCGATGACGCGCAGGATTCCGTGGGCGGTGGAAGGGGAGATGCTGACGGCGATGCGGTGCGCGTGGGCGTAGCAGAAGTAGACGGAAAGGCAGAGCACGAGGATGGCGATCAGCAGGCCGGCGTGAGCGAGCAGGTTGTCCTTGATGGGGCGCTGCGGGGTGTGGGCGGCGAGGGTGAGCATGACGACGATGCAGCCGGGGCCGGCGGTGATGGGGAAGGTGAACGGGTAGAAGATCTTTTGCCGCAGATCGGCCAAAATGTCGCCGGGGTGCATCTGGGCGGCTGCCTGCATCTTCTCCGGACTTGGATCGGTGCTTTCCTGGTTGAGTAGCGACCAGGCGATGGAGGCGATGACGAGGCCTCCAGAGACCTGGACGATGGGAAGGGAGATTCCAAAGAAGCGGAGCAGCGTCGAGCCGACGAGGTCGATGGCCACGAGGAAGAGAACCGTGTTGATGGCGATGCGGCGCGCGAGCGAGTGGTAGACGGGGACGGGCGCCGGACCGACCAGGCTGAAGAAGATGAGCGCCGAGCCGAGCGGATTGATCAGCGGAAGAAGGGCGCTGAAGGAGAGAACGAAGTAGTTCCAGATGAGGAGCATGTGGGTTCAATTTTAAGCGAATCACAGAGGACACGGAGGAAACGGAGAGGACACAGAGGATTCAAGAGGTGCCGGGGTTGGCGGGGTTGGCGAGGGGGAGGGTGAGGGTGATGGTGGTGCCGAGGTTGGGGCCGGGGCTGGACGCGGAGACGCCTCCGCCATGCTGGCGGGCGATGGAGCGGACGAGGAAGAGACCGATGCCGGTGCCCTTGATGCGGACGGCAATGCGGCCGGGGACGCGGTAGAAGCGCTTGAAGATGCGCTTGAGCTGGTCGGGGGCGAGGCCGACGCCGGTGTCGGTGACGGTGAGGGCGACCTGGATGTAGCGGACGATGGCGATGGAGCACTGGATGTGGACGGCGCTGGGGGAGTACTTGACGGCGTTGTCGAGGATGTTGAGGACGGCGGTGCGGAGGTCTTCGGCGATGGCGCGGACGTGGAGGCGGACGGCGCCGGGGATGGGAGCGAGCTGGATGGCGTCGGCGGGCAGGTGGTGGCGCTTCAGGGTGATGTCGATGCAGTCCGCGACGAGCGGGGCGAGTTCGAGCAGAGTGCGGTTGCGATGGCGGCGGCGCACGCCGAGCTCGCCGGCTTTGAGGACCTGCTCGACGGTGCTGAGGAGGCGGTCGGAGTCGGCTAGCATGATGCGGTAGAAGTCCTGGCGCTGGGCCTCGGGGACGTCGCGGCGCTGCAGGGTTTCCAGATAGAGGCGGATGGAGGCGATGGGAGTTTTGAGCTCGTGGGTGACGGCGTTGAGGAAGGAGTCCTGGCGCTCGTTGCGGCGGACCTCGCGGACGAGGAAGACGGTGTTGAGGACGACGCCGGCGACCAGCAGGCCGAAGAGGATGAGGCCGAGAACGATGAGCAGGAAGCTGCGCTCGTTGACGATGATCCAGGCGATATTGAAGGTGATGAGGCCGCCGACGATGAGGACCCCGAGGGTGATGGAGAGGGCGATGGTTCCGCGGCGTCGGGTGATGTTCATGGCGTGGCTTGAGTATAGAAGGGCGAGTGGCAAGTGGTCAGTGGTACGTGGTAAGTTGAGGCGACTGGTACTGGAGGATCGATGGACCGACGGGATTTGATGAAGGCGATGGGGGTAGCGGCGATGATTCCGATGACGGCTGGGCAGGAGCTTCTGGCGGAGGACGCGGTGACCGATGAGACCGTGTATGAGCTGCGGATTTACCACCTGAATGAGGGGAAACAGGCGGCGATCCTGGATCGGTTCCGGACGAAGGAGACGGCGATCTTTGCGCGGTGCGGGATGCACGGCGTGGCGTATTGGGTGCCGACGGACGAGCCGCTGGCGGGACGGACGATTATCTATCTGCTGCGACATAAGAGCCGGGCGGCGGCGACGGAGAGCTGGGCGAAGTTTACGGCGGACCCGGAGTGGGTGGCGCTGAAGGCGGAGACGGAGAAAGATGGGGCGTTCGTGAAGCTGCACGACGTGACGTTCATGAAGCTGACGGATTTTTCGCCGAAGGTGTAGCGCGGAGAAGAAGCAGGCAAAGACGAAATACGGAGATTCTGACTCTTCGAGTCAGAATGACGAACGGAGGAGGCGCGATAGGCCGTGTTTATCTCCGCCAGTAGTCGGGTGGGTAGTAATACGCGGGGTGGACGTAGTAGCGCGGGGTGGAGAGCAGCGCCCAGAGCAGCATGACGATCCAGCCGATTCCGGTCCAGCCAAAGAAGAGGTTGAGCAGCAGGATACCGGCGACATGGTGGCCGCGGTTGGCGGCGACGATGGTGGGCAGGAAGTAGAGAAGGGCGAGAACGGTGAGATGGATCATGGTGGCTGCCTCGGCTAGGGGCTGGGATCCCTGGATGAGTGTACTACGTTGGGCGGCGGCGGGAAGTTCCGCTTGCACCTCGTCTGTGTGCGGCACGGCGAACGAAGGCCCGGGGCTAAAGAGGCTGCTGAAAAAGGCGTCTGCGGCCGGAAACAGTGACCTCAGCGGCTGAAGCCGCAATCGTTATGCGGCGTTTGCGGCACGGATAAATCCGTGCCCTTAAGCAAAGCGGACTTTTTCAGCAGCCTCTAAAGCCCCGACAGATTTGGACAGGTTTACCGCGGGCGGAAGCCCGCTGCTACTCCGAAGGGCAAGGACTTCTAAAGTCCGGCGCTAACCTGGAGGGGTTTCCTCTGCAGCCTCGATAGCCGCGGTGTTCAAAGCCAGGCGCCAGTTTGGGGTGGGGCCGGGGTATGATCGTGTGCGGTTGAAAGTGGTCTGAAAACTTGGATGGGGAGTGATGGCTATGAGGCGCTTCGATCGTCGTACGTTGTTGCGTAATTCTGGGATGGCTGCGGCAGCGCTGGCGCTGCGGACGAAGGTTTGGGCGGGGATTCAGGTGCCGCCGGATCCGTTGGCGGCGACGACCGCGGGAAAGATCAGCGGCGTGGTGGAGGACGGGATCAATGTGTTCCGGAGTGTTCCGTACGGCGGGGATACGGCGAAGACGCGGTTTCAGGCTCCGGTTGCGCCGGAACGCTGGAGCGGCGTGAAGGAGTGCGCGAGCTTTACGACGATGGCTCCGCAGTTGGTGGCGGCGCGAGCGGGGGCCGGGCCGAGGCCTGCGCCGTCGCCGACGGGGAATGCGCCGACTTCGGCGAGCGGAGTGCCGGGTGGCCCGCGGGACCAGGGCGTGCAGAGCGAGGACTGCCTGCACCTGAACGTGTTTACGCCGGGGCTGCGGGACAAGAAGAAGCGGCCGGTGCTGCTCTATATTCACGGCGGCGCGTACAACAACGGGACGGTGAACAGCGATCTGTACGACGGCAAGCGGCTGTGCCATCGCGGCGATGTGGTGGTGGTGACGGTGAACCACCGGCTGAATGCGTTTGGGTATATGTACCTGGGCGATCTGGCGCCGGCGTACAAGGACTCGGGCAACGCGGGGCAGTTGGACCTGGTGCTGGCGCTGAAGTGGGTGAAGGAGAATATTGCCGAGTTCGGCGGCGACCCGACGCGGGTGCTGATCTTCGGGCAGTCGGGCGGCGGGGCGAAGTGCGCGGCGCTGATGGCGACTGCGGTGGCGAAGGGGCTGTTCCATCGAGTGATGACGATGAGCGGGCAGCAGATTAAGGGTGCGTCGATCGAGATTGCTTCGGGACGGACGAAGACGGTGCTGGAGAAGATGGGCGCGGCGGGCCTGACGGGCAAGGACCTGGAGGCGAAGCTGAACGCGCTGACCATGGAGCAGATCCAGGAGGGCGCGCGGGCGGTGAGCTCGGACTGGCTGCCGGTGGTGGATGGCGTGATTCTGTTCCGCAACCCGTTCGATCCGGATGCGCCGGCGCTGAGCGAGATGGTGCCGATGATGCTGGGCAACGTGCATGACGAGACGGCGGTGGGCGGTTCGCCGAACATGACGTGGGAGCAGGCTGCGGCGGCACTGGATACAGCGGTGCATGAGTACCTGGGACCGGTGAAGGCGGAAGATGCGGTTGCGGAGTTTCGCCGGATCCACCCGGACTACACGCCGATCCAGGTGGATATTGCGGCGGCGACGGCGTTTCGCGCGTGGCCGGGACAGCGCTGGGAGGCGGAGCGGCGGGCGGCGAATCCGACCAGCCAGCCGCGGACCTGGGTGTATCAGATGAACTTCCAGGGCGCGAACGGGCGGGCGATGCACACGATCGACATCCCGTTCATGTTCGACAACATTGCGATGGCGAGTGGGCAGATTGGGACGGACCCGCAGCACGTGGCCGATGCGAACGCGCTGGCGGCGGTGATGTCCGAGATGCTGATCACGTATGGGCGGACGGGGAACCCGAACGGCGACGACAAGAGCAAGGCGCCGACGCAGGATGGGAAGCTGCCGTACTGGCCGGCGTACGACCTGAAGAACCGGAGCACGATGATGTGGGAGCGAAGCCCAAGAGTAGAGAACGATCCGCGCGGGGCGGAGCGGCGGTTTGCGGAGCAGTCGCATTATCACCAGGCGGGGACGCCGTTGCCGTAAGAGTGCAGGTGCTAGGTACTAGGTACTAGGTGCCAGGTGAATGCGGCGGGGTGGTATGCTCGGCGGCATGGGACGGGAACTGGATTCGCAGGCGTTGCAGCGGTTGCAGGAGTATTACGGCGAGATGTCGGACGGCGAGCTGCTGGGGATTGCGGCGCGGCCGGACGATCTGACCGAGATGGCGCGCGAGGTGATGCGTGGGGAGATGGCTGCGCGGAAGCTGAAGGTGGAGGCTGTGCAGCCGGAGTCGGGACACAGGTGGGCGAGCGATGCCATGACGCAAGGCTCGTGGGCACCGCAGTCGGTCGCCGGGGTGATTCTTGGGTCTTCGCCGGAGTTGGACATGGGTCCACCCAGCACTGGCGTTAAGGCGGGCGAGGTCTCGCTGACTGTATTCCACGATGCTCTTGAGATGGGCCAGGCCTGCGATTCTCTGGAGGAAGCAGAGGTGTCGTTTCGCGTGGTGGATGTGGCACAACCACGAAGCGGCCTCGGCGTTTACGACTCGCCGCCAGTGGCGTTGAGCCTGATTGTGGACAAGACGGACCGGGAGCGGGCGATGAGGATTCTGCGCGAGAAGATGGGGCTGTTTCCGGTGCAGGAGGTGGAAGAGGCGGACGCGGTGGTCGACGACGGGACACTGGCGACGCTGGGGGATTTCGGGCGGCGCGAGGATGCGGATGAGGTGGCGCGGGTGCTGGACGAGGCGCGGATCTGGCATCGGGTGACGGCGAATCCGGAGGGAAGCGTGGCGGACGAGAACGCGTACACGCTGGAGGTAAGAGAGATCGACCTAGTGAAGGCGGGGGACGTGGTGGAGAAGGCGATGGGGCTGCCGGAGGGGTGAGGCGAGTTGTTAGTTGCTGGTTGTTAGTTGTTAGTTGAAAGGCAGATTCCTGCGCTGCGCCGCGGAATGACAAACGAGAGTGAAAAGGCAGAAGCAGATTCCCTTCCCACCCCAGCGAGCAAATGCGCTCGCCGGGGACCCCGGCTTCGGGAATGACAAACAAAAAGGCAATGGAAAGGGCAGGGGCAGGGGCAGAAGCAGAAGCAGAAGCAGAAGCAGAAGCAGAAGCAGAAGCAGAAGCAGAAGCAGATTCCCTTCGGGAATGACAAACAAAATTAATGACAAAGAAAATTAATGACAAACAAGATTAATGACAAACAAGATTAATGACAAACAAGATTAGTGACAGACAAGATTAATGACAAACAAAACTAATGGCAAACAAAATGAAACGGCCGTCTCCGGGGAGACGGCCGTTTGGATTTGTGTGGGCGTTGGTTACAGGACGCCGGCGGGTTTTGGGTTCTTGGGATCGAACCTGGCGACCTGGACTCTTTTGGCGAGGCCGATTTTGGAGAGCAGCCAGATGCCGTAGTAGTTGATGTCGAACTCGTACCAGGTGAGGCCGTGGCGCGCGCTGACGGGGTGGGCGTGGTGGTTGTTGTGCCAGCCTTCTCCTCCGGTGAGCAGGGCGACCCACCAGGAGTTGCGGGAGTCGTCCTTGGTCTCGAAGCGGCGCGAACCGAACATGTGGGTGGCGGAGTTGACCAGCCAGGTGGCGTGCAGGCCGACGACGACGCGGAGGAAGGTTCCCCAGAGGACCATGCCGAGGGCGCCGACGATGCGATGGCCGGTGGGCGCGAGCGCGGCGCCGAGAGCGATTTGCAGAATGCCGACCACGGTGAGCGGGAGCCAGTGGAACTTGCTGAGCCAGACATGGCCCTTGTCGCGGGTGAGGTCGGGAGCGTAGCGGCCAAGCAAGGCGGTTTCGGAGTGGAGCGCGCGGCCGGAGATGATCCATCCGGCGTGGGCCCACCAGGCGCCGTCGTGCGGGGTGTGCGGATCGCCGTCGTGGTCGGAGTTCTGATGGTGGACGCGATGGGTGGCTACCCAGAAGATGGGCCCGCCCTCAAGCGCCATGGTTCCGCAGGCGGTGATGAAGTACTCGACCCACTTGGGTGTGCGGTAGCCGCGGTGGGTGAGAAGACGGTGGTAGGACATGCCGATGCCGACGTTGATGGCGAAGAAATAGGTGATAGCGAAGACGGCGAGGTGAATCCACGAGAAGCAGAAGAGCGCGGCGATGGCGCCGATGTGGAAGAGGCCCATGACGATGGCGGTGATCCAGTTGATGCGGCCTTCCTGGTGCTCGCGGCCCATGCGCAGGTCCTGCTTGACCTTTTGCGCGACTTCGGCGGCGAGGCGGCGGGCTGCCTCGATGCTCTCGGGCGTGATGGGAGCGGCGATGGGGCGAGTGGTGGTTGGCGTGGAGGTCCGGGTTGCGGTTGGTTCGGGTGCCAGGAGCGTAGGTGACATAGAGTGGAGTTCGCCTTCGACTGGGGGTCTGGAGCCTCGTACTTGCTCGGGCGTGCTTGAATTAAAGGCTAGCAGGGTGCGGCTGCGTCGGGTGTAAGACTTTTGTAATCGTGTGGGATCAAGGGTTTGTTAGGGTGATTGCATGACACTTTCGGGAAGTATCGGGCCGGGTTATCGCGATTTATGCGGTGGAGCGCGGCTGGTGGCAACTGCAATGTTGCTGGTTGCTTCGGCTGGTATGGCGCAGGAGAAGGCAGTGGTGAATCTGCCTTCGAGCAAGGAGTTGGGTGCGGTGCCGGGGAATCCGCAGCGGGTGAACTCGCTGCCGATTTCGATGGCGGTGTCTCCGGATGGGCGCTACGTGGTGACGGTGAATGCGGGGTATGGGACGTTTGAGTCGGCGTACGACCAGTCGCTGGCGGTGATGGATACGCAGACGGGAAAGGTCACGGACTTTCCCGATGCCCGGACTGGGTTGACGAGCAAGCAGACGCTGTACTCGGGGCTGGCGTTCAGCGGGGATGGGAAGCATGTGTACGCGAGCATGGCTTCGCTGACGGAGCCGATTGCGGGCAAAGTGTCCAGTCCGACGAGGGCAGGAGACGAGGAGCGGCGGAGATCTCCGGATACGGGGAAGGCGAACACCGGGAATGGAATTGCGGTGTATGGGTTCGCGGATGGGAAGATTGTGCCGGAGAGAGTGATACCGATTGGGTTACAGAAGCTGGCGGGGGCGCGGCGGACGGAGTTGATTGAGGCGAGTGGGGACCGGACGCTGGGGGTGCCGTTTCCGGCGGCGATTGCGGTAGTGGAACCCTTTGTGCAGATGCCGGGAGACCTTGGGCGGGGTGTCAACGTAGCGAATGAGCGCCTGTTGGTCGCGGACGATCTCTCTGACGACGCGCTGCTGATCGATGTGCAGAGCGGGAAGATTACAGATCGCTTCGACCTGAGCGAGAGCGATGCGGTGCCGAGTACGTATCCGGTAGCGGTTGCGGTGTCGAAGGATGGCAGGCGCGCATTTGTTGCGCTGTGGAATGCAAGCGAGATGGTGGAACTTGATCTGTACTCGGGAAAGGTTCTACGCAAGCTGGCACTGCTGAAGCCGAGCGATCCGGTGAGGCCGGGGACTCATCCGTGCGCGCTGGAGATATCTCCGGATGGGAAGACGCTGTATGTGGCGCTGGCGAACCGGGATGCGGTGGCCGCGATCGATATCTCGGGAAGCGACCAGATGACTCCCAACATTGCGGCAGAGCGCGGCGGACCGGGTTTTGTTCCAGAGAAAAAAGGGGCGGCGAAGTTTGCGGTGAAGGGGTACTTCGACACGCGGCTGCCGGGGCAGAGTTATTTTGGCGCGGAGCCGGATGCGCTGGCGGTCAGCGGCGATGGCAGCCGGTTGTATGCGGCGAATATGGGATCGGATGCGGTGGCCGTGATTGACACGAGCAAGATGACAGCCGCGGCGGCGAAGCAGGGGATGGTTGAGCCGGTGGGGTTTATTCCGACGGAGTGGATGCCGACTGCGCTGGCTATGGATGGAGAGAAGCTATACGTTGCGACGGACAAGGGGCGCGGCACGGGGCCGAACAACTTTGCGCAGAAGGTGGTTCCGGGGCTGCCTGCGGCGCGGCAGAAGGACTTCACGTACATTGCGACGTTGTTGTATGGGTCGCTGGCGGCGGTGGATGTGAAAGGCGTGGACCTGAAGGCGGCGACGGCGGAGGTGATGGAGCGGAACCGGATGAAGGCGGCGGAGGAGAAGATACAATTCGCCGCTTCAGCAAAGACAACGGCAAATTCCTCCGCTCCCTCACCCCAGCGAGCAGGCTCGCCGGGGACCCCGATTTCGCTGCGGAATGACAAACAAAAGGACGGGAATGACAAGCAGGGGGATGGGACTGACAATCAACCTGGGGCGGGACCGATCAAGCACGTGATCTACATCATCAAGGAGAACCGCACGTACGACCAGGTGTTCGGCGACCTGAAGCTGAACGGAAAGCCGGTGGGCAATGGCGACGCCAGCCTGGCGATGTACGGCGAAAGCATAACGCCGAACCAGCACAAGCTGGCGCTGCAGTTTGGCGTGCTGGACAATTTTTTCGATTCGGGCGAGGTGTCGGGCGATGGGCATGTGTGGTCGAATGCGGCGATCGGGACGGACTACCTGGAGAAGACGTGGCAACAGAACTACCGGAACAACCAGCGAACCTACGACTATGAGGGCGTGGTGTCGGACGGGTATCCGCTGCTGCAGAAGATTCCGGATGTGAATGAGCCGACGAGCGGATACATGTGGGGGAACGCGGATGCGCATGGCAAGACGCATTACAACTTTGGTGAGTTCATCGCCTCCACCTTTTGCAACACCAAGGGGACGACAGCGCGCGAGGGGCCGATGCTGAACGGCGGCCCATGCTCTGTCCCGGAGATCAAGCCCGGTGCGGCGATCCCGGCGGAGTGGGGCGGCGGGGTAAGCAAGTGGCCGTGGGCGATTCCGCTGCTGGCGAAGAATGTGGCGACCAAGCCGGAGCTGGTGGGACACTTTGCGGCAGAGTCGCCGGACTTCAATTTGCGGGTGCCGGACCAGATTCGGGCGAATGTGTTCCTGCGGCACCTGGCGGGATGGATTGAGGACAACACGGCGGGCAAGGACACCATGCCGAACTACATTACGCTGCGGCTGCCGGACGATCATACCGGGGGGACGGTGCCGGGCGGGCCAACGCCGAAGTCGTCGGTGGCGGACAATGATTTGGCGATCGGGCGGGTGGTGGAGGCGATTTCGCACTCGGATTTCTGGGACAACACCGCGATCTTTATCCTGGAGGACGACGCGCAGAACGGCGCGGACCACGTGGATGCGCATCGCAGCCTGGCGCTGGCGATCAGCAAATATGCGCCGCATGGGGCGGGCGGCGGGGCGTTTGTCGATAGCCGATTCTACTCGACGGTGAGCGTGGTGCGGACGATGGAGACGCTGCTGGGGCTGCCGCCGATGAATAATAATGACGCGCTGGCGCCGCTGATTGGATCGGAGTTTACCGGCCCGGGCGATCAGAAGCCGTTTGCGGCGGACACGACGAACCAGGACAATGGGCTGATCTATACGGCGAATGGACCGCGGGCGGTGGGCGCGAGGGAATCGGCGAAGATGGACTTCACGCACGCGGACCGCGCGGACGCGCAGAAGCTGAACGCGATTTTGTGGAAGGATGCAATGGGAGATGCGCCGGTGCCCGCGCGGTTGCTGGAGAAGCAGAAGAAGGCGAAGAAGGATGACGATGACGACTGAGGGCGCGATGGCAGATAGCAAGCTGGGGCCGTTCCGGCTGGCGCCGTGGTTCAGCGAGCGGCCCTGGGGAAGGCGGGATTTGCGGCCGTGGTACGCGGCTACAGGCACGGGGGAACCAGTCGGTGAAGCTTGGTTGACCGGGCCGGAGAGCTTGGTGGAGACGGGGGCGTTCGCGGGGAAGACGCTGGCGGAGGTTGCGGCGCAGGCGGGTGAGGCGCTGGTGGGGGCGGGCTGGATCGATAAAGACAAGGGTGCGGAGTTTCCGCTGCTGGTGAAGCTGCTGTTTCCGCATGACAAGCTGTCGGTGCAGGTGCATCCGGACGATGCGCAGGCGCAGGCGATGGGACAGCCGCGGGGCAAGACGGAGTGCTGGTACGTGCTGGAGGCAGTGCCGGGCGCGACAATTGCTCTGGGCTTGCGCGAGGGCGCGACGGCGGAGGCGGTGCGGGCGGCGATTGCGGACGGGACGCTGGAGAAGTTGCTGGAGTGGGTGCCGGTCGAGGTGGGCGATATGATCTTTGTCGATGCGGGGACGGTGCATGCGATTGGGCCGGGGGTGGTTCTTCTGGAGACGCAGCAGACGTGCGACATTACTTTCCGCATGTATGACTATGGGCGTCCGCGGGAGTTGCACGTGGAGCCGGCGCTGCGGGTGATGAAGCTGAAGACAGCGGCGGGGAAGGTGAAGCCGGTCGCGATGGACGGTTTTGTGCGGCTGATCGAGCAGAAGTATTTTGTGATGGACCGGTATGACATCGCCGGGGTGGGCGAGGTTTCGGTGGCGACGGATGGGCCGGGGTGTTTGGTGGGGCTGAGTGGCGGGGCCGCGGTGATTGGTGGACCAGAGGGAGAAGTAGAGTTGGTGGCGGGCAAGGCGGTGGTGGTGCCGGTGGAGTGTCCGTCGGTCATTGTCGAGACTGGCGTGGGTGCTTCCTTTGTGAAGTGCTGGGCCCCTTAAAGCAAAAGCGAATCACAGAGAACACAGAGAAGAAGAGAACACGGAGGTCTATTGTGCCGGTGCGAGACTTGTCGCGGTGGATGCGGGTAGGATGGTGCGCGGGATTTGAAGCGGGAGGGACGATGCGGCGTGGCGGATTTGTGCTTGCCTGGGTGGTGGCGATGAGTGGGGCGATGGGGCTGGCGCAAGCTCCGGCGGCGCAGGTTCCGGCGGCGCAAGCTCCGGCGGCGCAAGTGCCGGCGGCTGCTCCGGCTGCGAATGGGCCGGCGCCGATGCTGTTGTGGGCGAATGGTGCGCCGGGTGCTGTGGGCGATGCGGATGACGACAAGCCGAGTTTGACGGCGTATATCCCCGCGTCGAACCCGACCAAGACGGCGGTGGTGATTGCGCCGGGGGGCAGTTATATGCACCTCTCGATGGTGAAGGAAGGCTCGGATGTGGCGGCGTGGCTGAATGCGCGTGGGGTTGCGGCGTTCGTACTGAAGTACCGGCTGGGACCGAAGTACCACAACCCCATTGAGCTGGGCGATGCGCAGCGGGCAATCCGGACGGTGCGGGCGGATGCGGCGCAGTACGGCGTGGCGCCGGACCACATCGGGATGTGGGGATTCTCGGCGGGCGGGCATTTGACGGCGAGTGCGGGGACAAAGTTCGATGCGGGAGGTGCGGCGGCTGCGGACGTGATCGAACAGCAGAGCAGCCGTCCGGACTTCCTGATCCTGTCGTATCCGGTGATTACGATGGAAGACCCTTACGTGCATAAGGGATCGCGGACGTATTTGCTGGGAGATGCGCCGACGCAGGCGGAGATGGATGCGATGTCGCCGGAGCTGCATGTGACCGCGCAGACGCCGCCGACGTTCTTGTTTACAACGACCGACGACCACACGGTCCCAGTGCTGAACAGCGTGATGTTCTATTCGGCGTTGGTGAAAGCGGGTGTGCCGGCGGAGATGCACATCTTCCAGCATGGGGCGCATGGGTCGGGGCTGGCGCCCACGAATCCGCAGTTGCGGCCATGGACGGACCTGCTGATCAAGTGGATGCGCGAGCGCGGGTATGCGGCGGCGGAGGGGTCTGCGCCATAGGCGGGCGCGGTGGTGTGCGAAAAACGCGGGAGGCGGCGGAGTTTAACGGTTTGCTAACAGCATCCTTGTGTACAGTGACGAAAGTGGCTAAAACGCCATTGCCGGGGAGCTGTGCCATTGGTCACATTGCATGCAGCGATCGCGGCGAGAAGATAGAGTCGATCGGGCGCTGAGAGGCCTTTTCCCGGCCAAGGGAACAAGGCGCGGCGACCGGTTGACCCATTTCGGAGACAGGTGATCGGCTGATGCGTTCGAAGCTTGGGAAAGTGCTGCTGGTGTTGTGCCTCGGGGTGTTGGCGGGTTGTCCGCCGGTGGGAGTGACAAAGGCGAGGGCACAGGTTCCTTTGCCGGCGGCGTGGGTCGCGGCGCCCGATCCGTCGGGGTCCGGAGCGACTTCTGAGGCGGACCGCATTGCGGCGTTGGAGAAGCAGGTGGCGGCGCAGACGGCGGCGATCGCGCAGGCACAGACGGCGGGAGATAACGCGTGGATGCTGACGGCGGCGGCGCTGGTGCTGCTGATGACCGGCCCCGGGCTGGCGCTGTTTTACGGTGGACTGGTGCGCAAGAAGAACGTGCTGGGCACCATGATGCAGAGCTTCGCCATGATGGCTGTGGTGACGGTGTTGTGGGCGGTGGTGACGTACTCGCTGGCGTTCGGCAGCGGGAACGCGTTTATCGGCGGGCTGCACAACATGTTTCTGCGGGGGGTGGGGCTGGAACCGAGCGCGTACGCACCGACGATTCCGCTACAGACGTTCATGGTGTATCAACTGATGTTTGCGATCATTACGCCGGCGCTGATTACGGGAGCGTTTGCGGAGCGGATGAAGTTTTCGGCGATGCTGGTGTTCATGGTGCTGTGGGCGATCATGGTGTACAGCCCGATGGCCCACATGGTGTGGGGCGTGGGCGGACTGCTGAATGCGGCGACGGGCAAGTTCCCGTGCCTGGACTTTGCGGGGGGCACGGTGGTGCACGTGACGTCGGGGGTATCGGCGCTGGTGACGGCGCTTTACCTGGGAAAAAGAATTGGGTATCCGAAAGAAGCGATGCAACCGCACTCGGTGGTGCTGAGCTTTATCGGGGCGTGCCTGCTGTGGGTGGGCTGGTTCGGGTTCAATGCGGGATCGGCGCTGGCGGCGGGAACGCTGGCGACGTCGGCGTTTGTGGCGACGCACTTTGGCGCGGCGGCGGCGGCGATTGGATGGAGCGCGGCGGAGTGGATGCGGAACGGCAAGCCTTCGGTGCTGGGAGCGATCTCAGGTGCGGTGGCGGGTTTGGTGGCGATCACTCCGGCCTCGGGGTTCGTGACGCCGATGGGAGCGCTGTGGATCGGACTGCTCGCCGGCGCGGTGTGCTTCTGGATGGTGGTGAAGGTGAAGACGTGGTTCGGGTACGACGATTCGCTGGACGCGTTTGGGATACACGGAGCGGGGGGAACGCTGGGGGCGCTGCTGACGGGGTTGTTTGCGAGGAGCGCGATCAACCCGATCTTCGGGGCGGGCAAGGCGACCGGATTGTTCGAAGGGAACTGGCACCAGCCCGTCAATCAGTTGGTTGGCGTGGCGATTGCGTGGACGATTTCATTGGCGGGCACTCTTATCATTCTGTTCATCGTGGACAAGACGATTGGGCTTAGGGTAAGTGAAGCGGATGAGAACACCGGGCTGGATCTTTCGCAGCACGGGGAAGAGGGTTACGAGTGGGCGCATTGATGAAATAGGTGCCCGGGTTGGGTCTGGCCCGGAGGGGCTATGGCGATTCCAACTGAGCGGAGCGTACTATGCTAGAGCTTTACAGAAGGCTTATGTGAGAGGGACAAGAAATGCAAAAGATTGAGGCGGTAATACAGCCTTCGAAGCTGGACGCGGTAAAGGATGCGCTGGTGGAGATTGGGGTTCAGGGCATGACGATTACGGAGGCCCGCGGACACGGGCGGCAGAAAGGGCACACGGAGTTTTATCGTGGGCGCGAGTATTCCGTGGACCTGTTGCCGAAGGTAAAGCTGGAGACAGTGGTTGCGGACGAGATGGTGGAGAAGGCGATCCAGGCGATTATCGGGGTGGCGCGGACGGGAACGATCGGGGACGGCAAGATCTTTGTAACCAAGATCGACGAAGCGATCCGGATCCGGAACGACGAGCGGGGGGAAGTGGCCTTGTAAGACGGGTGCCAGGTAGCAGGCGCCAGGTGCCAGGGCGGTTGCGTGGAGTTGTGTGGCTGTATGCTGTAAGTTCTATTTACGCACACAGCTTATGCCGGAAAAAGAGACGCCAGAAGGCAAAATGCGCAGCGAATACCAGCGCCGGATGCTGGCGATTCGCGATGCCTTCGAGGCAGGGGCGGCGGGCGCGGCAACGATTGGGGCGCGGGCGCAGGCGATGGACGAGTTGATCGTCGGTCTGTGGACGCGGGCGGCCGAACGGTCGGCGGTGTTGCGGTCGGGGATTGCCCTGGTAGCCCTGGGAGGCTACGGCCGGGGCGAGCTGTTTCCGTACTCGGATGTTGACCTGATGTACCTGCTGGACGGGAAGGTCCAAGAGAAAGATGTGAAGCAGCCGATCCGCCGGATCAGCCAGGAGCTTTGGGACTGCGGGATACGGCTATCGCCGCTGACGCGCAAGCGGAGCGAGGCGGAGCGGTTCGACGCGGACAATGTGGAGTTCGCGCTGTCGTCGCTGGACCACCGGGTGCTGGCGGGAGATGCCGCGGTGTACGAGAGGTTCGCCGACACCGGCCTGGCGAAGATGCTGGAGCGGGACGGCAAGGCGATGGTGGCGGGGCTGGTAGAGCTGACATCTGAGCGGCACAAGAAATATGGAGACACCCTGTTCCACCTGGAGCCGAGCATCAAGGATTGTCCGGGCGGGCTGCGGGATGTGCATGTGTGTGCGTGGTTGAAGACACTTGGCGCAGCGGCTGCGGGAATGAAGCCGGGGGCAACGGGAGCCGGCGAAGGATGGGCGGCCGGGGACCGCGAAGACTTCCGGCAGGCGGTGGGGTTTTTGTACACGGTGCGGTGTTTCCTGCACTACCGGCATGAGCGCGACGACAACACACTGGACTGGCAGGCCCAGGATGCGGCGGCGAAGGCCCTGATTGGGCTGGACCGGGAGCGCGCCCGGCTGGAGGGACCAACCGGAGCGGCGTACTGGATGCGGCTCTACTTTCGCCACGCGAGGATCGTAGAGCGAAGCCTGACCCACATGCTGGAAATGGTTCCAGCCAGGGAGCGTGTGGGGCGATGGACGGTGATGGGCAAGGCCGCTTTGTCGAAGGTGCGGCGCCGGCCCGAGCCTCCGGCGGTCGGCTACCGGGTGGATAACGGGCGGATCGTTCTGGGCGCTGCGGTGGGTGCTGCGGGCGATCCGGCGCAGGACCCGGAGGTGGTGCTGCAACTGTTCGCGGCGATGGCAAGGACCGGATGCACGCTCGACCGCGGGAGCGAGGAGCGGATGTCGCAGGCCCTGCCGCTGCTGTCGACGCATCTCGAGGAGGGGCCTGCGCTGTGGCGGCATCTGCAGGAGATTCTGCTGGGCCAGTATGCGGGGAACGCGCTGCGCGCGATGCATGCACAGGGAATCCTGGAGCTGATTATTCCGGAGTTTCACGGGATCGACGCCCTGGTGATCCGCGACGCCTACCACCGCTATACGGTGGACGAGCACACGATGGTGCTGATCGATACGCTGCACGGCCTGGAGACGCCGCAGACCGGCCCGATGGGCGAGTGGGCCGGACGCTTTGGCGGAATCCTGCGCGATGTGCAGCACGGCGCGCTGCTGTACCTGGGCGCGCTGATGCACGATACGGGCAAGGGCAGGAGCACCGGCAACCACGCCGGCGAGAGCGCACGCATGGCGGAGAGCGTGGCGGAGCGGCTGGAACTGGATGTGTACGAAAGCGAGTTGCTGCTGGGGTTGATTCGCAACCATCTGGAGATGTCGGCGGCGCTGCGGCGGGACATTTTCGATCTGGAGACGGTGAGCGCGTTCGCGGGTAAGGCGCAGACCCCCGAGGCGTTGCGGATGCTGACTCTGTTCACCTATGCGGACATTCACGCGGTCCATCCGGACGCATTGACGCCGTGGAAGGCGGAAAACCTGTGGCGGCTCTACCTGGCCACGGCGAACTACCTGGACCGCAGCGTGGATGATGAGCGCGTGGGCGCGCGGGTGGGCAAGGAACTGGTGCATCGCGTGTCGGCCCTGCTGCCGGGCAAGCGGGAGCAGGTGGAGGCCTTTCTGGAGGACTTTCCGGAGCGGTATCTGCGGACGCGGACGCCCGACCAGGTGCGGATGCACTTCGAGATGGCGGAACGATTCGCGCAGGACCGGGTCCAGATGGAGTTTCGCTATGCGCCGGAGACGAGCGAGATCACGCTGGTGACCCCGGACCGCCCGCTGCTGTTCGCGGACATGGCGGGAGCGCTTGCGGCCTGGGGAATGAACATCGTTACGGCAGACGCATTTTCGAACCGGCAGGGCATCGTGGTGGACAACTTCCGCTTTAGCGATACGTTTCGCACGCTGGAGATGAACACTTCCGAGCACGCGGCGTTTGTGGCGAGCGTGCACGATGTGATGGCGGGAAAGGCGGCGGTGGAGAAGCTGCTGGCCGGGCGGCGGCGCGGACGCAGGAAGGCGCCCAAGGTGGCGGTTCAGTCGCGGGTGGATTTCGATGACGAGGCGTCGTCGCACAGTACCCTGCTGCAGGTTGTGGCGCAGGACATGCCAGGGTTGCTGCGTGCAGTGAGTCAGACACTGGCGGGCCGGGGGTGCAACATCGAGGTCGCGCTGGTGGACACGGAAGGAGAGACAGCGATCGACGTTTTCTACGTGACGCGGAACGGGGCCAAGCTGGATCGAGACCAGCAAGGAGAGCTAAAGAGGGACCTTCTGAGTGCGATTGAGGCGAACGCCAGCTAGGAGCGGATACAGGCGGCTGGGATTAACCGGGGTGGTTCGGCAGTTTTTACGGACCGGCGGCCAACCACGGGTTCCGACGTGGCATCGGAACCAACAGTGGCCGGAATTTTCTTCCTGTTGGCCGGAAATTACTACTTCCCGCAGGAGAAATGAACCGGATCGCAGGGTTATCGATTTATACTGTAACTACACATGGCACAAGGCTCCGATCAAAATTCCAGTAGTGGCTGCGCTCTGCCGGTGCTCCGGCAGAACGATCGTTACCTATTTGGGTCGCTGGACAGCTCTGCCGCGAACCGGGAGAAGCTGAATGAGGTGAACTGGGGCTACGACCAGCAGGAAGGGGTCGTAATGGCGTCGCTGGATGCGGCGATCAACTGGGTACGAAAAAACTCGGTATGGCCAATGACGTTTGGTCTGGCGTGTTGCGCGATCGAGATGATGTCGATGGGTGGATCAAGATACGACATCGCGCGGTTTGGCGCGGAGGTATTCCGGCCGTCTCCCCGGCAGAGCGATCTGATGATAGTGGCGGGGCGGGTATCGCAGAAGATGGCTCCGGTGATTCGCCGGTTGTACGAGCAAATGCCTGAACCTAAATGGGTAATCTCGATGGGGGCATGCGCCACGTCGGGCGGGGTTTTCAACAACTATGCATTGCTTCAGGGAGTAAATCAGATCATTCCGGTGGACATTTATGTTCCGGGGTGCCCGCCGCGTCCTGAGCAGTTGCTTTATGCGATCACGCTCTTGCAGGAGAAGATCCAACAGGAGCGGGGCACGGTGCGAAAGACATTGAATTTGTCGTAGGGAAGGACTAGAGTTCCACCGAAAAACTCGGCGGGCAGCGCGCGGGAGCCGGAATCAGTTTTCCGCGAGCCCTGGAATCTGGCGGTAAATCCCTCTGGCGTATGAATTAGAGCATATTTTTTGCTCTGGACAGGGGGTACAACTGGGTTACACTCGGGGTGACCCGATTTCAGCAGTTTTCTAAGCAGGGCAGGGGTAGTACCAACAGTTTTGGGAGTGGAGTAAGGATTATGAGTGGAGGCAGTCGAATGACTTATCGCCCGTTTCGCAGTCTCGGCCGGATCGTGCTGGCTGCGTGCGCAGTTAGCCTTGGTATAGCAAGTCTGGGTGCACAGACAGCCGCCCCAGCCGCCCCGCCAGCGGGGTCCAACCCGTCTCGTGTGGATGTCTTCACGGGCTACTCGTATTTTGGGGCGCATGGACGCCTCCAGCCCCAGGCCAATCCGTACTCGTCCGTCGACCTGGGCGCGATCGGCAGTGGCGCGTACTACTTCAACAAGTATTTCGGTGGAGAGATTATCTACGCGAACCACCCGGACGGTGTGAATGATGGTGTGTCGTCGTTTTCCGCGGGGCCGATTGCCCGCCTGCCGATGGACCACTTTACCCTGTTTGCGCATGCGGGGGTTGGCAGTGAGAGACTGGGTGGCCCGAACAGCGAGCCTGCCGCCACGCACGCATGGAACTACTACACATGGGGCGTAGCACTGACAGCCGGGGGCGGTATGGACTACGACCTGCCGTTCTTCAATAATCGGTTCAGCCTGCGTCTGTTCCAGGTCGACTATCGTTATATGCACGATGATTTCGGCCCTGTCACTCCGACTCCGTCATTTGCCGCGCCGGAGGGCGGGCGCGCCAACCTGGACGCGATCGAATTGAGCACCGGCATTGTGACGCACTTTGGCCACATCATTCCGCCGCCGCCGGTGGCGTATAGCTGCTCGGTTACTCAGCCGCCGCCGCCGTCCGCTGTTTTTCCAGGCGAGCCGATTACAGTCACCGGTACGGCCCTGAATCTGAACCCGAAGAAGACGGCCACCTACACCTGGAACTCAAACGGGGGCGCAGTCTCAGGCACGTCGAACACGGCGAGTGTCGATACCAAGAGCCTAGCGCCGGGAACCTACACCGTAACGGGTCATGTGAGCGATGGGCCGAAGGCGGGCCGATCTGCCGACTGCTCGGCCCAGTTCACGGTCAAGCCGTTCGAACCGCCGACCATGAACAGTTGCACGGCGGATCCGTCCACGGTTGGTTCGGCTGGATCCTCAACCATTACGGCCAGCGCCACGAGCCCGCAGAACCGTCCTCTGACCTACAGCTACAGCGCGTCGTCCGGATCGGTCAGCGGGACCACCACGACGGCGACCCTGACTGCGCCGGCTGTGGCGGCGGGAGGCACCAGCTCGGTTACCGTAACTTGCAATGTTGTGGACGACCTCGGCAAGAGCGACTCCAAGAGCACCACGGTTGCGGTGATTGGGCCGCCGATTCCGCCGCCACCGGCTGCGCCAACGGCGTCGAGCCTCTGCTCGGTAAGCTTTGAGCGTGATGCGAGGCGTCCGGAACGCGTGGATAACGAAGCCAAGGCCTGCCTTGACGACGTTGCCCTGGCTCTGCAGCGCTCCTCCGACGCCAAGCTTGCGCTGGTTGGCAACGAAGACGCCAAGGAGCAGAAGGTGGATGACAGGCTGGCGAAGCTGAAGCACAACAAGAAGCCGACTGCCGCAGCCGAACGCGTCGTCAATGCCAAGGACTACCTGGTCACGGAGAAGGGGCTCGATGCTTCACGCATCATGGTCTACACCGGCACGGATGATGCGCAGACGGTGACCACCACCCTGATCCCAGCCGGCGGAGTCAACCCGGTTGCAAGCGACACGGCAGTGGACGAGAGCGCAGTGAAGGCTGTGCCTCGGACTCCGAAGGCGAAGGCAAAGTAACGACGTAGCGAAGGAAACAAGCACAAGAGGCTGACTGGGTTGGTTCCCAGTCAGCCTTTGTGCAGGTGTGCAAGTTAGAAATGGCTGCATCAACCTTATATTCTGAGGAGAACTCGGTACGGGATGGGACCACAACGTTGAATTGCAAACTGCACCGTTTTCGTCTGCCTGGGATGGTTCTGATCCTTGGTCTGGTTTGCCCCCAGATGCACGCCGTCTCGTGGTTCCCGGAGGGGCCAGACGGCGGGTCTGCGCGGTCCCTTGCAGCGGACCCGCAGAATCATGCGCATCTTTATCTGGGTGCGGCGAACGGATGCATTTATCAGTCGCAGGATGGCGGCAGGACGTGGGCGCGGCTGGCGCGGGTCGGCGGCCGGGATGACCTGATTATCGACAACATCCTGGTCGATCCGGCCAATCCAAAGCATCTCGTGGTTGGGGCTTATGCAGTTGCGGACGGCGGCGATATTTATGTCAGCAACGATGGCGGCGCAACGTGGGCCGGCGAGCCGGAGATGCAAGGGCAATCCGTACGCGCGCTGACATCGGCTCCGTCGGACCCGAAGTTGTTGGTGGCGGGAACGCTGGAGGGAGTGTTCCGCTCGACCGACAGCGGAGCGCATTGGGAGCGGATCAGTCCGAAAGACAGCGCGGAGCTTCACGAGGTGGAATCGCTGGCGGTCGATCCTGCGGATCCCAACGTGATCTATGCGGGCACGTGGCATCTTCCGTGGAAGACCACCGATGGGGGAAAGACCTGGACCAGCATCAAGCAGGGGATTATCGAGGACTCGGATGTCTTCTCGATTGTGGTCGATCCGAAGCAGTCGAATGTGGTGTACCTGAGCGCGTGTTCGGGGATCTACAAGAGCGAGGACGGCGGCGGCAAGTTTACCGGCGGGGTTGGCTTGAATAAAGCGCAAGGCATTCCATCCACAGCGCGGAGGACGCGGGTGCTGATGCAGGACCCGAACCATCTGGATACGGTGTTTGCGGGGACGACGGAAGGGCTGTATCGCAGTTTCGATGCGGGGAAGTACTGGATGCAGACCACCGGGGCGGACGTGATTGTGAATGACGTCTATGTGGATCCGGAGAACTCGAAACATGTGTTGCTGGCGACCGACCGGCGCGGCGTGCTGGCGAGCGACGATGGGGGCGACAGTTTTGTGCCGTCGAACAGCGGCTTTTCGGCGCGGCAGATTACCGCGTTTACGGGAGACGCGCTGCACCCCGCGACCGTGTATGTCGGGGTGGTGAACGACAAGGAGTCGGGCGGCGTCTTTGTGAGCCATACGGGTGGGCTGAGTTGGGAGCAGTTGAGCGACGGACTGGATGGACGGGACGTGTTCAGTCTTGGCCAGGCCCCCGACGGCACGATCCTGGCGGGTACGGAGCATGGGATCTACCGGCTGGAGGACGAGGAGTGGCAGCGCGCGGGAGACGACACCAAAGCTTCCGGTGCGCCTGCCGCGGTGGCCAAGAATGCGCCTGCAGCTATCGGCAAGAGACAGCCCGCGCGGAAGGCGGCAGCGCGAGCTGCGGCCAGGCAAAGGCAAGCTGCGAAGGCACACGGTGCGGTTGCCGCGCCGTCGAATCGCTTCGACGGAAGCGTGTATGGGTTTGCGTTGACGGGAGAGACGCTGTTTGCGGCGACCGCGGAAGGGGTGCAGCGGAGCGCGTCGAGCGGATTGACATGGAGCCTGGTGGCTTGGGTTCCGATGGCCGAATGCCGCTTTGTGGCGGCGGCGAAGACGAACGTGGTGGCGGCGAGCCTGGGCGCGGTGGAGATGTCAACCGATGGCGGCGACACGTGGCAGGCGGTGGCGCTGCCGGCGAAGATGACGCAGGTTTCGGCGCTGTCGGTGGATGGGCAGGGCGATGTGTGGGTCGGCGACCGGGATGGAGTTTACATTTCGACCGACAAAGGCGGGCACTGGCAGACGCCGGCCAACCTGGGTGTGCGCAACGTGAACAACCTCGACTTCGACGAGCCGGGGAACCGCATGCTGGTGACGTCGAACGGGCCGGCGACGACGGCGTTCGCGGTGGAGATTCCGTCCATGCAAGTGACCTCGTGGGACACGAAATGGAACCTGCGGTTTGTGCGTCCGGTGGGCGACCACCTGGCGGCGGCGACGTTGTTCGACGGCATGGTGGTGCAGCCGAGATGGGTGGACTCGGCGCTGGTTGGCAAGCAGTGAGAGTGGCGCGGCAAGCCGAAACAAAAAAACAGATTCCCTTCCCACCCCAACGGACAAATCCGTCCGTCGGGGACCCCGGCTTCGGGAATGACAAACCAATAAGGTCGACTGCCGGGCGGGATAGAATGGGATTGGCGTGATTTCTCTTGCTTCCAACCCGGGACCGCGGCACGGATTCCAGACGGATGACGCGGCGCTGCGGCCGATTGCGGCCAAAGTGGAGCGCGGCGAGCGGCTGAGCTTCGCCGACGGCGCGGCCATGTACCGCAGCGGCGACATCCTGGCGATCGGGTGGATGGCAAATGCGGTGCGCGAGCGGATGCATGGCGACATTGCCTACTTCAACGTGAACCGGCACATCAATCCGACCAACGTGTGCGTGGCAAGCTGCAGGCTGTGCGCGTTCGGGCGCAAGAAGGGCGAGGCCGGAACCTACACGATGGCGCTGGAGGAAGCCTGGGAGACGGCCGGATCCGGGCTGACGGAGGCGGTGACCGAGTTCCATATTGTCGGCGGGCTGCATCCCGATCTTCCGTTCGAGTACTTCGAGGACCTGGTGCGCGGGTTGAAGGTGCGCTATCCGAAGGTGCACATCAAGGCGTTCACGATGGTTGAAGTCGCGTTTCTGGCGAAGCGCGGCAAGATGACGATCGAAGAGACGCTGGTTCGGATGAAGGCTGCGGGCGTCGATTCGCTGCCCGGGGGCGGCGCGGAGATCTTCGCGGACCGCGTGCGGCACATCATCTGCGACCACAAGATCGACGGCGGCGAGTGGCTGGAGACGGCGCGGACAGCGCACCGGATCGGGCTGAAGTCGAACGCGACGATGCTGTATGGGCACGTGGAGAACGACGAAGACCGCGTAGACCACATGCTGCGGTTGCGCGAGGTGCAGGAGGAGACGGGCGGATTCCAGACGTTCATTCCGCTGGCGTTCCATCCGGACAACACGGCGCTGGCGCACATTCCGAAGACGACCGGAATGATGGACCTGAAGCAGATCGCGATCGGGCGGCTGCTGCTGGACAACTTCCCGCACGTGAAGAGCTACTGGCAGATGGTGTCGCCGGAACTGGCACAAATCTCGCTGCGGTTTGGCGCGGACGACATTGACGGGACCGTGATCGAGGAGAAGATTTACCACGATGCCGGTGCGACGACTCCACAGGGAATGCGGCGGGCGGACCTGGTGCGGCTGATTACCGAGGCCGGGCGGGTGCCGTTCGAGCGGGACACGCTGTACCGGGCGGTGACGCGCAGTGAGGACTCGTTTACGGTTGCGGTTTAAGAGCGAGTGGTAAGTGGTTAGTGGTAAGTGGTCAGTAAGCACCCCTTTGTATATACAAACCGGTGATTTGTTGATGTGGTTGAGGTTACGGCTTTGTATATACAACTGACGGTTGATTCAGTTGAGGTTATGGCTGCGTATATACTCGCCTGTATATACTTTCCGCACGTTTCATGCTGAAATACGGCGGCCTCCAGGTTCGGTTCGGATTGCATGGCCACCCCACGCTTCGGGCCTGAGTCCTATTGCTATTTTACGCGGCTGGCGGGGACAACACGCTCGTGCAAGTCATGCGGGTGAGGTGGGTTGCGCGATTTTTCTTGACAGGCGCAGGAGCGAGCCCACATCTCAGAATCGAGATGTGGGGCACCCGGCAATTTGGGGACGCGGCCGTAAGGGTGGGTGAGGCAAAAGCAGATTCCCTTCGGGAATGACAAGCAAAAGGGATGGGCGCAGGAGCGAGCCCACATCTCAGAATTGAGATGTGGGGCACCCGGCAGCAATTTGGGGACGCGGCCGTAAGGGTGGGTGAGGCAAAAGCAGATTCCCTTCGGGAATGACAAGCAAAAAGGATGGGCGCAGGAGCGAGCCCACATCTCAGAATCGAGATGTGGGGCACCCGGCAATTTGGGGACGCGGCCGTAAGGGTGGGTGAGGCAAAAGCAGATTCCCTTCGGGAATGACAAGCAAAAAGGATGGGCGCAGGAGCGAGCCCACATCTCAGAATCGAGATGTGGGGCACCCGGCAA
>Ga0224555_1002009_pt1 | contig 25333 bp, 27 predicted proteins | sample 714S23034metaG_FD_180687 | JGI IMG/M metagenome (GOLD analysis project Ga0224555, IMG submission 180687) | Peat soil microbial communities from Stordalen Mire, Sweden - 717 S2 30-34 | ecosystem: Environmental > Terrestrial > Soil > Wetlands > Peat | place: Sweden: Norrbotten County, Stordalen...
GGAACGAAATTGCCGAGCCACTCACAGACCTCCTCGTGACTAGGATCATTGGCGTCCTGGAGTGCGTTGAGCATTTCTGCAAATCCTTGCGGTCCCCCGCAGTCTTCCGGTGGACAACATCGTTTACGGTCGAGGAGATCGACCAGTTTGTGGCTGCCGGGAAGCCCGCGTTACTGTACTTTTCCAGCCGCCCCATCGACCCGAACAAGATCGATCTGAAGCAGCACAAGAAACTGAGGAATTTCAAGGGTGCTACGTACAAGCGGGCGCTCACAGGCAGCTTCAGCACCGTCGATGGGCTACGGCAAACGCTCATCCGCGACGTGATGCGCCAAGTCCGGCAACTAAGAGCGAACAAGCCGGTCCGGAGTGGCAGGCTTGAGCAAGCATTCGCGATTACCGAACTGTACCGCACGCACCAGAAGCACAAAATCAAGCCGGAGCAATTCCAGCGGTTCAAGGAAGATATTTTGGGCTTGAGGAGGATGTCGAGCGCCGGGACGAGCGATCCGATCGAACCGGGCGAGGTTGGACCGAACGGCTACCCGGTGGGATACAACAAGGATGGGGACAAGGTGGAGTGGCTGCCTGATGACGAGCATCCGGGCAAGGAATGGGGGATGGTTCTTCGACGCAATGACAACGCAATTCACTCGGCACACGAGGAATTCTGGGACAAGGTGTGGTGGAACCGCCACCAGAACTGGCTTTACAGAATCAAGACCGGAGAGGAACCTTTAACGGAACCACAAAAGCCCATTCTGGAAAAAGCAAAGAAAGCAGCACGACGCATCGAACGAAAGTACGGCAAGAAGAATCTTGGGTGGGATGACTTCGAGTGGGGGCTCGTGAGCGGCAAGCTGTCCGCACTTGCTTGGGTGAATGGTGCTGAATGGAATGAGTCGTTGGACACTTAGCTGTAGGAAGGGGATGGCCGCTAAGTTCGGTCAGGGTCCACTCGCCAGAAACGTTTATTTATCCCCACCCGCCTTTGGAGGCGCAAACTCGTTCATCACACGATTCCTCCCCGAATCGGGGACAGCCTATCACTCTGGTTCGAGACATGCACTCACTGCGTCACATAGTTCCACTCCTATACAATTGGGCCGCTATCAAAATACCCGAGGGGGAATTCATGGCAAATCTAAGCGGGCTGGCGTCTTTTGTATCGGAGTTGAGGGTAGTGAGAACGAATCTGGTGGATGAGCTTAGACATGTTGATGCGGCTCTTTCAGTTCTTGGCAAGTTGAGCGGCGGGAGTTCCTACACGAAATCGCGGCACCGCATGTCGGCTGCCGCTCGCAAGCGGATGAGCCTCGCACAGAAAGCGCGATGGGCGAAGGCGAAAGGTCACGCGCCGAAACCCCAGCGCACAATATCAGCGGCAGGCAAAAAGAGAATCGCGGCGGCACAGCGGGCACGTTGGGCAAAAATCAGGGCGGCAAAGAAAGGGTAGTGCGCCACTTTGAATCAGTCGGCGAACTGTCTCAGCTCTCGCAACTGCATCTCTGGGTCTTGCTGTCCGTTGTTTGTGCCGACCCGCGCGTAAAGCGCGCAGCGCTCTTTCATAATCCCTCCTATTTTTCGTGAGAATGCCGATTGTCGCGTACGACACCTCAGATAAGCTTACGATGCATGGCATGCATAACGGCCTGGAGCCGGTTATGGGTTCCAAGCTTGTCGTTGACTCGGTGGAGATGGTTGCGGAGTGTTTGCAGGCTGATCCCAAGTTGCCGGGCGATTTCGGCAGAATTCTTACCGTCTGAAAACAGGCGCAGTACGTTTTGCTCCTGTTCGGAGAGTGAGGAAACAGGAGCCTTGCGTCCTATCCCGTTTTCATCCGATATTGCAATAATCTGTTTGGAGAGTTGAAGCATTTTGTGCAGGAGGTCCTCATTGTGCTTCCTTTCTGTGATATTGCGGGACAGATGCACGATGAGCCGCGGGTGACTTCGGCCATCTTTGAAGACCAGGGTTGACAAATCCACCCATATCCGACGGCCTGAACGAACCGTGACCTCCAAATCAAAGTTGGGGATTCTGCAGTGTTCTGCTGTCGCTTGTCGGGCGTAAAACTCACGGGTGCAAAGCTTGATGCCGAGGCTGCCGCGGCATTGCAAAAGTCCATAACACGATTTGCCAATGGCCTCCGAGTCTGAGTAGCCGAAAAGCTTTTCTGCCGCCGCATTCCAGGAACAAATTTCGCCTTGTTGGTTCACACAGAAGGCAGCGTCGGCGGTTTCCTCGAGAAATTCAAGCAGTTCACTCTGCAGCATAACAAATCCCGTCAGTGGTCCCGATGCTTCCTGCGAGCAAGCGGGACGGGAGGAGCGGCGTGGTGCTGCGTCAGGATTCAGCGACTGTCGTCTGGATAGAGTTACAGGTTCGTCGGCGCAGCGCCTGGCTCGCCAGGGTTCCCCGATCAATTCCTGATCAGCCAGCGAATGCCGTTATCACGTGACCGGATAATATCATAGCTGTGCTGAGGATGGGGGGCCAATGCCAACCTCCGCCATTGAACGTCCAACTCGCAGTAAGTCGGATCGGCTCCCTCCCAGGTCACATCCGCGGTTGGTCCGTAAGCGGAGGGGACACTCTTGTTCATCATCCTCAAATACACAGTGAGTTGAGTACGATGATGGCAGGTGTGAAGAACGCGCCGCCAAAAGACCCAGATTCGTTCCCTGATCACGTCGAAAAAAGGAACTTTCTCGGTCCACCATGCTTCAGTTTGTTTCGCAAAGAAGCTGAGTCGGGGCTCGGCTAATTCCCGCATTCTCGCGGCATAATCTTCCGGGGTCTCACGCGCTGGCAGTACCTGTGCGGCCGGAGGTTCCGGCACGCCCATGAACTCGCCAAAGAAGCGCCGCTCGGACAGCAACTGATGTTTCACGATTTCCAGAACTGTCTTCGAGCGCGGGTGAGGCCGAAAGGTCATGTCTTCCGCGGAGAAATAATGCCAAACCGATATGACCTTGTTTGTCTCACTGGCGTAGGTATCCAACAGGTGCTGGAAAATGGGAGATGAGGCTCGGGGAATGTACGAGTCGGGGATTGCAGCGTGGGCGTACTCCATGGGCATCGGGCACCTCCGCGAATCAGTTATCCTACAGTCTCAAAACGGGGGCCAAGGCCCCACGCAGTTAGTGGCTGAGGCTGGCCGAGCCGTGAAAAAGTAGAAAGTCTTCGCCCCGCATGCGACTCTCCTAGCGTACCACGATTCGGCATCATCTCCGTTCCGTCGTGGCTTTTTTCGGGCGCTGGTGAGTTCCGTCTTTTCGAATAAAATCTCCGATTGCCTGGTTCATTACTTGGTCATAAACACATAAACAATGGATATGGATGTTGTCAATAGAATGTTCTTGGGACAAATTTGTACTCCGCCATCGCTCATCATCGCTGTCAAGCGTTCGTGTCAGAGGTGCGCTCCGGTCGCGTGGGGGTTGAAGGCGATTCTCCAGTTACCTCTTAAACGGATGCGAGTCCTGGCCACGCCGGGAGTTACTACGCGGACCTCCGGGCAACGGCCTTCGTACCTTCCAGATTGGCGGGGTACGTGAGTTGCTTTCCTCTCACGCGAGCCCAGGCGTTAAGAGTGTGCGGACGAGTACGCTTCTGGCTGGTGATCTTTTCTACTCGAAGACCTCGAACCAGGAGCGCATCGCCGATCAATGAGCGATGGCACCGCCAAGGTAAGGCCTCGGCGCACATGATCGCGGTTGGTCGCTTTTGAGCCAAATGAATGAGCTGGTCCAAGGCCTTCTCAAATTCTGGTGTCTGCATGTAGTCGGCAAAGCCACGGAAGCTGGCATTCCTCCAACCTGCATTGATGGAGTTGCGACGTGCATGCCTGAGGCCGCCAAGTCCAGCCATGTGCCGGTAACGAATCCCCGCTTGTTCAAGCGGGCGGGGTAGCCGGTTAAGGTTGAACTGCGGGTTGTGTCGCGAGCGTGGGATCGTTCGAACATCGATTAACTGCTTAACGCCGTGAGCAAGCAATAGAGCAACAAAATCCTTCACGGCTCGTGTCGAGTGTCCCACTGTCAACACGAGAGGGGGCTGATCCAGCTTGCTGGCAGAGGGATGCGGTGCGGCACGGGGCTGTTTCCCCGAAGGCCAGGTTCTTGGAATAAGGCTCACACTCGCAGATATCGATCGCGGGCGCCGCTTTTTACGGAGCTTTAGAGCCACAGGTCTCGGACCTCACGTCATTCTGTGTCGTAGGGTGTAGGTACCGAGTACGGTACGAAGACTGACCGCATCAAGCAATCGATTGTTTGTACCAGACATGGTGAATTGGCCTATCGCTCAATGTGGAGCTCCTCAGGAGCGGGGATGTGCTCGTAATCGTAAGCCTCCCACGTGACTTCCGGGGTGTGGTCAAAATTGACAGTCGGCGGCGGCGAAGTCGTCATCCATTCCAAGCCGGAAGCTCCCCAGGGATTGGCTTCGGCGACCTTTCCGTACCGCATGGACCACAGGAAATACACCATTGGGAGAAGGTATCCGACCGCCAGAATGGTGGAGCCGGCAGTGGAGAGCACGTTCAGCACCTGGAATTCTGGCGGATACTGCCAGTACCGGCGCGGCATTCCCAGGTAGCCAAGGATGAACTGCGGAAAAAACGTCAGGTTGAAGCCGATGAACACGATCATCGCAGCCAGCCTGCCCCAAGCTTCTGGATACATTCGGCCGGAGATTTTTGGCCACCAGAAGTGCATGCCGCCAAGATAGCCCATCAATGCTCCCCCCACCATGATGTAGTGGAAATGGGCAATGACGAAATATGTGTCAGTCACGTGCACATCGATGCCGAGAGCGGCCACGAACAGTCCCGTCATTCCGCCCATGGTGAACAGGCCGATAAAGCCAAACGCGTAGAGCATGGGGGTGGAAAACGTAATCGAGCCCTTGTACAGGGTCGCGGTCCAATTGAACACTTTAATGGCGGAAGGCACCGCAACCAGGTAGCTGAAGATGGAGAATATCATCGCCGAATACAGGGAAATGCCGGCGACAAACATGTGGTGCGCCCAGACCAGGAATCCGAGCACCGCAATCGCGATACTCGCCATGGCCACGGCTTTGTAGCCGAAGATGCGTTTGCGGGAGAAGCAGGGGATGATCTCGCTCACTACGCCCATCGCGGGCAAGATCATAATGTAGACGGCCGGGTGCGAATAAAACCAGAAGAGGTGCTGGAACAACAATGGATCGCCCCCCAATCTTGGGTCGAAGATGCCAAGATGGAAGGCCCGCTCGGCGATAACCAATAACAGCGTGATCGCCAGCACGGGCGTGCCCAGCACGAAGATGATGCTGGTGGCGTAGGTCGAGTAGAGGAACAGCGGCAGGCGCGACCATGTCATTCCCGGGGCTCGCATGCGGTGAATGGTCACTATAAAGTTCAGTCCGGTCAAGATGGATGAGAATCCGGCGATGAAGATGGCAAGCCCAGCCTCAATCACCCTGGTATTGCTGTAGGTTGTGCTGAAGGGCGTATAAAAGGTCCAACCAGTATCCACGCCACCGCTCAGGATGCAGTGCAGCATCACGATGCCTGCAATGATGAAAAGGTACCAGCTCAGCAGATTGATGCGAGGGAACGCGAGGTCTTTGGCGCCGATCATCAGGGGTACCAGGAAATTTCCCAGCACGGCAGGAATAGAAGGAATCAGGAAAAAGAACACCATCACGTGGCCGTGCATGGTGAAAAGCTTGTTGTAAGTATCGGCCTGCACCAGGTCGCCGGCCGGCGTCAACAGTTCCAGCCGCATCACGAGGGCAAAGAACCCTCCGACGAAAAAGAAGAACGTAATCGACACGAGGTACAGCAGCGCGATGCGCTTGTGGTCCGTAGTGAGCAACCACGACTTGATGCCGTACTCTTGGTTCAGATAGTTCTCGCGTTCGGCGGTGATTGCTGTCGTGGCCATTGCTATTGCACCTTCAGTTGCTGCGATTTCGTGCCCGGCGGAACGGTTGATGCACCGCCTGTTGCGATGGAGGCTGGCCTCGGTGAGTTAGCGTACGCAACCAGCACATTCGATTGCTCTTCACTCGCCAGTCCATGGAGGACCAGCATGATAGGCAGATTGCGACGGCTCACTAGCGCTCTAGTGTCACTCCCGTTGACTGGGACGCGACCCGTTTCCAGTTCCCTTTGTGCTTCACCCACACGAAAGTCGTACGGAAGTCCCCGCTAATTGGCTTCCCATTGCGCGTCAGTTTTAGGGAGGCTAATGAGTCGACGATGGCCGTGTTTCCATACGTTCGTATCTTCGTTTCGCGTACATCAATCGATGCATACTTGATGGCGCCCGACTTGAGTTCCTGGATCGCCTGATCCTTCGTGGCGATCGCTCCACTACCGTAGATTCCAATGTAATCATCGGCCAAGTACTTCTCCAGAAAGCTCGCATCCCCTTTCAAAGCCGCCTTTCTGGATTCCTCCTGTAGACTCTTAATTTCTTGCTCGACATTCCCGAGGGTCTGTTCGACACCAGTCATGCCATGACCTGAGGTTGCCCCGCTTTCCTTGGTGCTGGCCGGCGGGTTTTCGCCCTGGCCCCAAGCCGGCCGCGCCCACGCACCGAGGACCAAAACTCCGGAAGTCAAGATGGAAATCGTCAAACGGCCTAAATCTTTCATGGTTCGCCTCCTGCCCGCGTTCATTAGAAACTGACCCGAGTGATCTCCGCCGTAAACTTAATTTGATTGTTCTGACCGCCGCTTCGGACGCGCGAAGGCTGAGCTCGTCACACCAGCAAATACACGTACATCGGGCTTCATGCTCCCACGCCCCCCGGTTCCTAGGACCGTGTTGGCTGCCCCATGTCCGAACAGGCTGGTCTTCGTACTCGTACTGAAACCTCGCGGCCTTGTTCAGCGCATCAATCGCGGGTATGCCAATTCCAGTGACGCTCCCTTGCTGAAGTGCTGGCGCACCGGCAGCGGCAAGAAGCGACTTTATCTTAGCCGTCACGGATACGCATATAGAACATTTTGTTCAAGCCTTAGTACAAATCTTCTATTGTCCAGTCAAGCGAGTTCTTTCGGGCCACGATTGATAGTGCGGTCTACTCCAAAGCCCACGGTGTTGTTGTCCGACTGTCACCGTCGGATTGAGATGTTCTTGGGAGTTCTTCACCGCATCGCGGAGCTGGAGAATCGGCTGCTCACGAAAGGTGAACAAGGCAGCTTGGAAAAGGCGGTACTGGTTCAGTTTGGAATTCAAACTGAACCAGTACCGAAAAGACGCTTCGTTATTTTCACGAGGCTGCCCCGAAGCATACGGCGGATGAGGAACAATCCCTTTTCCCACGGCTTAGACACAATTCGCAGACTGAAGTTCAATCAGCACTCCGGGAACTCGAACGCCTGGAGAGTGACCACCAACGCGCCACTCCGATGCATGCTGAAATCGAACTGCTCGGTAAGTGCTGGCTGGCAGTCGGACATTTGACGTCCGAGCAGCTAGGCCGCTTTCGAGAGTTAGTAGCTCATCTCGTCTCTATGTATCGCACGCATATTGAATTTGAGGATGCCGTTCTGTTCCCGCTTGCCACGCGCGTCCTCTCCAGTGCAGAGCAATCGGAGATGGCACGCGAAATGGCAAAACGACGGACGGCCGCAGCGGTCTGACAGGATCGGCTCCCCCGAGACTCTGCCCGAAGGCGCCCCGGTTTCTCCGGAAGTCCTCGTACCTCACTCTGTCGCTCATCAAAAAAAGATCGGTTTGTGAGCACACACCGTGACAAAAGTCATCGTCGTACCTTCGCGGCTTCTCTAGGCTTGGTACTCGAGAAAGGGGTGAGCCAATGATGCAAAGGTCGTGCGTTCACAGCAGCGAAGAAAACATATCTCCGGTTAATCCTCCATTGGTTGGGGAAGGGCAACACCCTGACAAGATGCAGGGACATTGGGTACTGGCACGTGCAGGCAAGCGTGTGCTGCGACCAGGCGGGATTGAACTCACACGGCAGATGCTCGATGCGCTGGCAATCAGTCCACGGGACAGCGTGGTTGAGTTCGCTCCAGGACTTGGTATCACGGCTGGAATGGTTCTGAAACGTCGTCCGGTGGCTTATTGGGGAGTGGAGCGCGAGCCGGCAGCAGCAGAATGCCTTCGAGACCGGCTGGCAGGGACCAAAGCCGAGATCGTGCTAGGACTGGCAGAACAATCGGGGCTACCCAGCGCGTGTGCGACCGTGGTCTATGGCGAAGCCATGCTGAGTATGCAGAGCCCGGAACAGAAGAATCGAATTGTCGCGGAAGCCCGGCGGCTTCTTGCTCCCGGAGGACAGTATGGAATCCACGAACTGTGTTACTCGCCTGACGATCTTTCAGACCATCTTCGTCATGAAATTCAAGTGGCTCTCTCGGAAGAGATCCATGTCGGAGTACAACCGCTATCGCGGATTGAATGGATAAGATTGTTCGAACAGAACGGACTGAAAGTGACCTGGAGCACTGAAGCGCCGATGCATCTGCTTGAGCCACAGCGCGTGCTGCGGGATGAGGGATTGAGGGGAAGCTTGCGAGTCGCGTTCAACGTCGCTACAAACCCGACGCTACGTCACCGGATCTTTGCCATGCGGCAGCTCTTTACCAAGTATCGGGAGCACCTCCGTGCCATCTCTCTGGTTGCGCAACGAGAGTCAACGAATGCCTGACTCAGTTCATCAGTTCTCAAACTCCAGACACTCTGGGTCACTGCGACTCGTAGCATAGATTCCCATTGTCCAGGCAAGCAGCTTGTTCATCTAATGGAACAAGCATAGGAGATACTAAGTGACTTCAACCACTGCAACACGTTCGGAAATTCCCGCGGCCCAATCAGTTCCAATAGTCGATCTGGTCAATTATCAGGACGGATCCGTCGTAAGCCGAGTTGTCCTAAAGGGGGAGAAGGGGAACGTCACGGTTTTTGCGTTTGACGCTGGTCAGGCGCTAACGGAACATACCTCCCCATTCGCCGCGCTCGTGCAGGCGATCGAAGGAGAAGCAGAGATTACAGTCGCTGGTAATCCGATAGCACTCACGGCAGGTGAAATCGTCTTGTTGCCCGCCGAGAAGCCGCACGCTGTCAAGGCAATCACCCGCTTCAAGATGGTACTGACTATGATCCGGTCATGAACCAGCGGACTTGCGGCGTCGTGAAGCTCCAGACGCCCGAAAGGCCCTGGATGTCCCCGCATGGAGCAGGCGCGCGCCGGTTCGTTCGTCAGTTGATCTGGTCCGGTACAATAGCCACCGTGTCGGAAGCCAAGTTCACATCGGGGCAAATGCTCGCGAAGGTAGCGATTTTTTCAGGGTTAGCGGAAGGCGAACTGGCCTTCCTAACGCAGCGTACGGTTCCGCACCGCTACACGGCGGGTGAAATCGTTTTCAGTGAAGGCGAGTCCTGCTCTGGGCTCTACGTGGTTGAGACTGGCCACGTCCGCATCTTCAAAAGCTCCGTCAACGGCCGCGAACAAGTGCTCAGCATAGATGGACCGGGCAGTTCCATCGCGGAGCTCCCTGTGTTCGATGGCGGGAACTATCCGGCGTCGGCCGCGGCGATTGACGATGCGACTCTGCTGTTCGTCAGCAAACAGGACTTTCAGGCCCTCTGTCTGGCCCACCCCCAGGTGGCACTCAAAGTATTGCGGGTAGTTGGGGCGCGTCTCCGCCGGCTGGTTGGAATCATCGAAGAACTTTCGTTTACCACGGTGCGACACCGGCTTGCGTCCTTCTTGCTGCGCCTGGCTGAGAAGGACGGTAAGCGCACAAGCCAGGGCGTGGAAATCACCCTCCCGGTCAGTAACCAGGAACTCGCGTCACAGATTGGCACCGTACGCGAACTCGTTTCCCGTAATCTTTCCCACCTCCAGGCGGAAGGAATGCTGAAGATAGATGGACGCAGCTTAACCATCTGCAACCTGAAAGCTCTCGAAGCCGAACAGCACTCTGCAGAATAGTTCGCTGACGCCTCTCTTCTACGACTGTTTCCCGTTTCGCTGTTCATGCCGCCAATTGAACATTGTTTGCGCATTAGGCGCCACTGGGATGAGTGTGACAAAAGTCATCGGCAGCCTCCCTTCGCTCCGGTAATGTCAAACCATCAAGCGCGGTCGGAAGCATGTAGCCGGCTCGCCAGGAGGATGCGATGAGCGTTATTACCGAAAGGACCGTACGGGAATTAGCTCTGGAAAACCCGGCGGCCACGAGAGTATTTGAAAAGCTGGGTATCGACTATTGCTGCGGCGGCAACAAGTCACTCGATGAAGCTTGCCGCGCTGCGAATCTGAACACGGATGAGGTACTGGATTCTCTGGAGATCGCTGATCAGTCGGCGCGAGCGGTGCAAGAAGAGTACAACTGGCAGACAGAAGCTCTGGCGGACCTGATCGCGCACATCAAAAACACTCACCACAAGTACACACGCGAGGAAATCGCCCGTCTCGGTCCCCTCTTCGATAAGGTTTGCTCCGTGCACGGGAAGAACCACCCCGAGCTTCTGCGGATTCGCGGAACCTTCCAAGGGCTCGCCCAGGAATTGACCACTCACCTGATGAAAGAAGAGATGGTTCTGTTTCCGTACGTTGTAACGATGGAGGAGGCCACGATTGAGAAGGAACCCATCGTGCCAGCGCCGTTCGGCACGGTGCAGAACCCGGTTTCCACAAAGACGAGCAGCAGTGGTCTCCAGTCGTTTACTTTGACCGGCCGCGGTGCATCATGTGCTACCGCTGCGTGCGCGTCTGTGGTGAGGACATGGATGTCTGGGCTCTTGGGATTGCCAATCGCAATTCATCCCAACTGATTGTTCCCAACAAGGGCGACTATCTTGAATGTGAAGAGTGCGGCATGTGTATTGACATCGAAGGCCTGTGGGGCCAGCAGCGTCGCCACGTCAATCCACGCGGCTTGTCGTTTTGAAAGCTGTACCGGAGTGCGAATTCCATGGTACTGCTCTTGAAGTCTGGCGTGGCGATCGGAGCTAGACCTGGAATGGCTCTCGAAGCCAAGCCGCCTACCATCATACCCGTAATAATTCCACGTCACCCGATAGGCGAAATTCGCAATTCGGCGGCCTAATCGTATTTTTCGTAGCGAATCAACTCCCGGTCCCAATCTAAGCTCTTGAGCAACTCACAGTTGACCGATACCATCCTGTCGAGACCGCAAATGTAAGCACGCATATCGCGGCGTCCGCCCACAACTTCTCTCACGTGCTCCTGAACATATCCTCGCAGCCCCGGCCACTCCGGTCCGCCACGGCTCAATGTTGGCATGAAATGGAAGTTGGAGTGTTCAGCAGCCAAGCGTTCGAACTCTTTACGATAATAGATGTCTTGTTCAAACCGCGCACCAAACAACAACCAAAATTGCTGCACCGGGGGAACGACGGGTGGCGCCGCCAACCTGTCACCAGCCCGATGTTCGACTGTTTGGTTAAACAGCCCCTGCACCATCGATCGAAACGGGGCAATCCCGGTCCCCGTAGCAATGAGCAGGGTGTCGCGCAGCGGCGGCCGCAGGATGAAATCGCCGAACGGGCCCTGAAACGATATGTCCGCGCCTCCTTTCAGATCACAAAGATAGTTCGACATAAAGCCGTCCTGCACGCGATTCAGGCAAAATGCGAAATCCCTGTTCGCCGACGGCGCCGAGGCAATTGAATAAGCCCGAGTGATCTCCTCGCCACCAAGAGCTGTGGCTCTCACCGAAAGCCATTGCCCAGGGACGAAGCCGAAGCGCGCAACTTCCTGGACCTCGAATTCCAAGTGCTTAGTCAACTCAGAGAGCGGAGTCGAGCGGATCAGCCGTGCAGCTAGGGTTCTAAATTGCGCCATCGTTCATCTAGATGATCTAAATCGACAGCCGGTCGCAACCAAGCAGCGAGGTCTGCAAATCCGTTGCCTAATTTAATGCAGTCACTCTTCTCGCCGATTTTCTAGCTGCCTTTGCCTCCTGTGACAGACATCCTCTCCAAAGGGTACGAATGAACTATTTGCGGGATCGGCTCGTCGTGCGGAAATAGAAGGTGAGACGAGCAAGTTTACGAGGAGGGCTGGCGATGACGGCAAAATGCGCGAATCCTTCGTGTTCTGTGCCATTTCATCGATTGCGAGGCGGCAAACTGTTCCGTTTTGAGGTGCGATTGCCCTCCGAAGCCTGCCTTGATGTGCCAGAAACCGTTTGCAGCACGAAATCAGGACGTGCCTCGGTTTACTTCTGGTTGTGCGAGAAGTGTGCCTTAACTACTTAACTACAACTCTGAGCTTTGACGCCGTCAGAGGGCTGAGGGTCGAGCCAATTCAGTCGTTTCGTGATTTTGGGCCAGCCGCGCGAAGTCTCGGGCCTGCGCGAATGATTGAATAGACCGGCAGGAGGATGAAGTGGAACCGCGATTAGATTTCGACGAACGCCCATTCATTGTGATCTAAAAAACCACTCAGCGGATATTGTCAAAGTCCCCGTATTCAATCGCCTCAGGATCACCTAAGCGTGGATCGGTGAAGTTCCGTCTAACCGGTAGTCAAGCGCCTGAAGTTTCTGCTTGCCGAGGGTCTCAAACATTATAAACGCGGATCTCCAATCCAAAGCCAAACTCGTGCAGTTCAAACTTTTATTAGCACGGATTAAGCTTTGGCGAAGGACAGGGGATCCGGTGGGGTGAAGCCTTTACGGCGTGGGAGAGAGATCCCTCTTCCACATACTGCGCAACGCACCGAGCGTGATGGGCAGCGCGCCGGCGAGGAGGAAGACCACATCCCCCACCATGCGCAGCCATTCCAGCTTGTGGTAGGTGCCGCCCATCAGAAATGTCAGGCGGCGCGCGTGCCAATACCCGTTGGCGATGGAGTCCCAGAGCTGGATTACTCCTCCGGGGAACAGATCCAGGACGATCATGAGCGCGAGGCCCACGTTAGCGCCCCAGAAGCCCACCCGGATGAACTTCTCCGTCCCCTTCCATACGGCGTCGGATTGCATGGCCCGCAAGCAGAAGACCAGGACGGCTAAGGCCAACATCCCAAAAACACCAAACAGTGCGGCATGTGCGTGATTGGCGGTGAGCGACGTGCCCACCTCGAAGTAGGATACGACCGGCAGGTTGATCAGGAAACCGAAGACCCCTGCGCCGACGAAGTTCCAGACACCCACGGCCATGAGGAAGTAGATGGACCACTTCTGGCTCCAGGCCAGATCATGGCCGCACGCGGAACATTGCGCCTTTCTCAGCTTGATGAAATCCCATGCGTCCAGAGTCAGAAGCGTCAGAGGCACAACTTCCAGAGCGGAGAAGCACGATGCCAGACCCATGTTGAGCGTTCCCTGGCCTGTGAAGTACCAATGGTGGCCTGTGCCGATGATCCCGCCGCTGAGATACAGGATGGCATCCAGGTAGATCAGGCGCGTGGCGGCCTTGGTGCTGACCACGCCCATCTGGTGGAACATGATGGCCACCAGCACCGTCGCAAAGAGTTCAAAGAATCCCTCAACCCAAAGATGGATGATCCAGAAGCGCCAGTTATCGATGATGGCAAAGTTGGTGTGAGGGCCATAGAAAAGAGCGGGCAGGTAAAAGACAGGGATGGCCACGGCCGTGTACAGAAAGAGCGAGGACAGTTCGCGCTTTTCAGGGTTTTTGAAGGTAGGCCTGAGAGCCCGAAACATCAGAAACAGCCACAAGACGAGGCCAACTGCCAGCAGAATCTGCCAGAACCGCCCGAGGTCCAGGTACTCGGAACCCTGGTGACCGAACCAGAACCAGAGCTGCCCCAGCTTGTCGTTGAGGCCAAGGAACTCGCCAACCAAGCTGCCGACGACGACCACCACCAGCGCCCCGAGGAGTGCGTAGACGCCTGTCCTCTGATGTTTGGGCTCTTCGCCACCGACCCACGAAGCCAGGAAAAGACCGCCGCCTACCCAGGACGTAGCGATCCAGAAGATGGCGAGTTGGAGGTGCCAGGTGCGCGCCAGACTGTAGGGCAGCCAGCGGGCGATGTCAAGCCCGTAAAAGGCTCCCGTCTCCACCCGATAGTGAGCGAGCACGCCTCCCAGGGATGATTGCGCCAGGAACAGGAGGGCCACGACGGCGAAGAACCATCCCGTAGCCCACTGGCTGGGCGTGAGCTTCAAAGCAGCGGGAGCAGAGTGCAAAACATGGGGGCCAGCGCCCTCGCCCTTCCAGCCCAGGTAGTCGAATTTGCCAACGACGAAGAGGATCAAACCCAGTCCTGACAGGAGGGTAATGAGACTCAAGGCGCTCCAGACATAGGCCTCGGTGGAAGGAAGGTTTCCCGCCATGGGCTCGTAGGGCCAGTTGTTGGTGTAGGAGTAATCCTTCCCAGGGCGATTCGCCGTTGTCGCCCAGGCCGCCCAAGCGAAGTAGGTGGTCAGAGCCTTTAGCTCCCCGGGGTTGTGAATATAGTTGGCTGGTAGCCCGGGAGCAGCATCCTTCCTGGTGAAGTAGTCGCTCCATTCGCGAAGCTCTGTGCGGTAGGCAGCCACCTCGCCTGAAGAGAGGCGGAGAGTTCGCGAAGCCGGATCGTACCGGTTTTCCTTGAGCTCAGTGATCGTCCGTGCGGATGCGACGCTCTGCTGGTCCGAAGAAAGCTGCGCAAAGAGCTTGCCGTACTTTTCGGTTGCGATCGTGTCCCGGGTCACCTCGCTGAGCCTATGCAGGTACTCCGCACTGTAATCAGGACCTAAGTAAGCCCCATGGCCCCACAGGGTCCCGTGCTCCATAAGGCCGTACTTGAGGAACACCTCTTGGCCCATTAGGATGTCGGCCCCGGTAAACATCACAGTGCCCGTTGCATCCACGGCCTGCTCGGGAATCGGTGGAGCGTTCGTGTAGGTCAAGACCGTGACAAGGGATAGAACTGAGAAGCCAGCGATCATTACGAGGATGACGGAGTGTCTCCACCACGGAGAGAGACTCGTAGCGTCGGCAGACGTGTCGATCATGAGATGCCCTTTTCAATTCCTAATTTGATGGGTGGGAAAGAAATCATCACTATAAACATAAGACACCCCCAAACGTTTGCGTCCACTTCCTTCTGCTGCCGCACCTCGGCTGAACTCACACAGCCCTTCCAAGTACCGCCGCGGCTCCGCGCGCGCGTTCACACCAATGATGCGATTCAGTTCAGTAGAACGCGCTGTCTGCAGTGTCAACTTCTTCGGCCGTAGCGTCGGTACTCCTTATAAGCGAGACCTGGCGAACGAGTCGACAGATGAATAGCACGATGCATCGTCAGCCTGGTTAATCTCCTGTTACCGTAGGGTGGTGTTGCTCGTTCGCGTTTGGCACGAGGTATAAATAGACCTGCTGCGGAAGCTCAGTGTTCCATTGGCCAGTGATCTTGGCATAGCCGACCAAGCCAAAGAAAACGATCGCAATTCCCGCCGCCATAGTCCACGCAGGAATCGCCCGTCGGGTTTGCAAACCCACGGGCAAGCTTACCGCGAGCGTGTTGTTGGCCGGACAAACCGCGACGCACTCCAAGCATCCGGTGCACTCGGCCGAGCGAATCTGCACCAGCTTGTCGACCGGCAGTGTCGACGGGCACGCCTTGGCGCACTTGGCGCAGTCGATACAGGTTCCCAGGTTGCGTGTGATCCGCGCCGGGCTGAACAGAGATGCGAGTCCGAGGAAAGCTCCGTAGGGGCACAGATAACGGCACCAGAAGTTCTGCACGAAGATTGATGCAATCACTAGCCCAAGGACGACGAATGCTGTCGTGCCTCCCGGGTAACGGAAGAAGTTCAGCATCCGCACATCGACGACAAGCGCGTAGGAACTGCCGAGGAATTGGGCAATGGCCCCTACGGACATGCTCGCCACTGCGTAGGCGAAAAAACTCAACAGGATGTACTTCAGTGAGCGCAGCGCAATGTCGGCCCAACGCGGCAACTGGAAATTCCGGCGGAAGGTGTAGCGGGCGAACTTCCATAGGTATTCGGAGACGGTCCCAACCGGACACAGCCAGCTGCAAAACGATTTGCGAAAGGCGAAGGAAATAATAAGGAATGAGACGAACAGGAAGAACCCGGCGGCATGGACGTGTGGCACTTGCCCCGTGAACAGGAAGTACTTCGACTGCATCAGGCCTTCGATGGGCAACCAGCCTTCGACCCCGGCCGGCCGCGAGACTTCCAGCGCGCGCCCGCCGCTTTCCGCCCAGCGTACCCACAGATAGAACTGCACCCCGATCCACAGGTTCAGCGCCACGAAAAAAAGTTGCACGGCGAAGCGCAGCGGCTGCGAGTACTCGCGATTGCCACGGCGGATGAGCTTCTTGTGCGCGGGCTTCGAAGTTTTCTTGGTATCTACGAGAAAAGGGGAGACGGACTCGATGGCGTCTTGGACCGCCCCCTCGATATCATTCGGCACCAAGGCTGGTGATCCGGAAATATTCCGCTGCACGACTGGCACGCTTGCATCCTTCCAACTGCAAGTGTAAGCGGATCGCAAACGGGCAGCTATGACTTATGTCACAGCGGTTGAACCCATAAGACCCCGGATGCTACATCAAAAAGACCAGCCAACGGCCGCTCGGGTTGGTGGGATGAACTATTCCGACATGGCCTTTCAGTCTAGCGACTTGACGCTCGGTCATCCTTCGGCAGATCGAGCGTCTTCAACCGATCACTGTCGAGGAATTGTGCCCGGTTTGCCTTGCGCGGTGGAGCGTCGGTGAGCATTATCCTGCTCTCGTTCCGTCCGGTACATGCGCCTCGGGCACCGCGAGCGCGGGAGTGATTCCGTCCTGATAGCCAAGATCGAACAACATCGCTTCAGAGACCATTCCCGCCATTTTTCTCGGTGGGAGATTCACAACAAAGAGAGCCTGCTTGCCTTCAATCTCGCGAGGATTCGCACGTTCCCGTTTCATTCCAGCGAGAACGGTGCGCTTGTGGTCACCGAGATTGACTTCGAGCGCAACTAGCTTTTCGGAACTGGCAACATCGCACACGGAGAGAATTGTGCCGACTCGCACGTCAATTTGGTCAAGTAGTTCGGGCAATATTGGTGGCTTGACCTGCGCGGGTGTCATGCACCAATTCTACTTCGGTGTTCCAGACGCTTGGATGAGTTGGATTTCTATCCCACGTTCGCGGCTCTTAAAGGCACATTTTCACAGTAGCCCACAAGAGCCATTCCCACTCTTCGCCTCAACCTCTAGCCTAATTGTGAGCAGTTTTCGCGGGAGGGCTGTTCATCGAAAGCGCCCAGACTCATTTGAGTCTGGGCGCTTTCGTTTTTCTGCACGGCATCGCTGTGCAAGGCCGAAACATTTCGGGGACGTGGCTTTCCTTCGCCTAACTCATATACCAGCCACCATTGACCGAAATTGTCTGCCCGGTCATGTAGTCATTCATCGCGAGCATCACCGCCACTGAAGCGATGTCGTCCACCGAGCCAAAATGCCCCATCGGAATAAGATCGGGACTCGCGTTGGGGTTGCTGGTCACCATATCCGTCTCAATCAGCGCGGGAGCAATGGCATTCACCGTGATGCCGTCTCGAATGAATGATGAGGCGCAGGAGTGGGTCAGCCCTATGATCCCCGCCTTGGACGCGGCGTAGTGCGCCCCCACAGCCCCGCCCGTCTGTGCGGCGACCGAGGACAGGTTGATGATACGTCCCCACTTCCTTTGCCGCATGCCGCCGACCACCGCCTGCGTTACCAAGAACACCGACTTCAGGTTGACGGTGAGCACTTCGTCCCATTCCGCTTCTGTGATCTCTTCCAATTTTCGCGGACGGGCTATTCCCGCGTTGTTGACGAGGATGTCGATGCCACCGAGGTACGCCTCAACCTCTGCGGCCATCCGCTTCGCGTCGGTGACGACCGACACATCGGCCTGAACCGCAATTGCCTTCCGCCCCATCCCTTTGATTTCACCGCATACCGCATTCGCAGCGTCGGCTCTTTCACGGTAGTTCACAGCGACAGAGGCACCAGCCCTAGCTAAAGCGAGCGCGACTGCGGCTCCAATCCCGCGACTGCCGCCAGTCACGAGAGCAACTCGATTCGTGAGGTCTTTCATGCCGCCATTGTATGCGCGAGGCAGGACGGCATCACCTTATGTACTGCTAGGAACCATTTCTTGCCTGACCGGGCTCGGGAATCTGCCCAATTGTCTGTTGATATTTCCGAACAGGTAGGTTGTGTTCTGGGGAGCGAGCCAGTCGATCCAAGGCAGCCCGTAGAGCGTGTCAGACCACTGCTACTTTCCACCGATTAAAGTGTCGGGCTCTCATCTCCCAGCATGGTCTCGCGGACGATCTTGATGGGCGGGAAGCCCTGCCGGAGAAATGTGTCGTGGAATTGCTGCAAGCTGAACCTATCTCCCATCTTCTGCTTGTAGTCCTCCCGGAGCTTCATAATTTGCAGCTTCCCGAGCGTATAGACGAGGTAGGTGGAATCGCTGGTGCCCCGCTTCGTCTCGACTTCCGCGACTGATTGGGGCTGATAGCCCTCCTTCTGGAAAAACTGCACAGCGTCGTCAAAAGTCATTTTGCCAGTATGCATGGAAATTCCAACGATGTAACGAGCATCCCGCAAAAGGGCATCCTGTAGCTGGCCAAGCCGGAGTTTCGGATCACCGTTCCTATATCCTTCGTCGAGCATCATCTGCTCGCTGTAATGCGCCCAGCCCTCGGCGTTCGATCCACAGCCTAACAACCTCCGAACTTTCGAAGGAGCCGACGGAAGCCACAAAAACTGTACGTAGTGCCCCGGATACACTTCATGAACGGCAACAGAGATCACGGTCTCGCGATTGAATCCTCCCATGAATGATTCGGTTCTCGCTTTCGGCCAATCAGGTTCCGGCAAGGTGACATTAAAGAAAGCTTCCTTCGCGACCGTTTCATACGGTCCGGGTGTGTCCATCGATGCGAAGGTCAGCGCCCGCGCAAAGGGGGGAGTCTCTTTCACTATGGGTGGAACTGGCGAAGGAATCGTCACAATTTGCTTGTCTATGATGTATTGCCGAATACCAGCCAAATCGTCCCGGAAAGTCTGAAGCAGTTGGTCAGGCTCGGGATAGTCCTGTTGGAGTTCTGCCCGAATCTGGTCCGGTGTTTTCTTGGAATCGATTTGCGCGGCGACTTTCTTGAACCACTGTTGATTACGTCGGAGATCGTCATAGCCCATCTGGAGCAACCGATCTACCGGAACATCCACCATCTCGTCGTATAAAAGCTTCTTCCGATAGTTTTCAGGGCCAATCCGGAAGTCGCCCTTTGAGAGAGGCAGTAAAGTGTCCCTCAGAAACTTTTCGTAGTCTTGCAGCGCCGTAATCACCGACATGTTGCTACTTCGAAATTCCGACAGCAATTGCTGGTCCTTCACATCGTTGAAGGCTTCTGGCACGTCCTTTTGGAAAAAGCCAACGATCCCCGGTACTTGCTGAATCGCTACTTCCGTGTAGATTCGAGGCGGGTTCTTAAGATTTTCCTTGGCTGCCACAAGAACTGCGGGCATCTTCTTCTCGCGCTCGATCAGAGACCGCAATCGCTTCTCCGGGGGCGCGAACTTGCGCGACATAATCACAAAGGCACTCTCCGTAAGGCCGCTGGAATAGCGATCCGGGTTCTTCTCCCAACTTCGGATATCTTCCAGTTCAAGGAGTGTCGATTCCAAGTTGTTGGCGACTAGCTGGTAGTCCTGACGATCCTCCAAGGGCAATAACTTGCTGTCGAAGTTGTCCAGCCGACTGCGGTAGTTCTTCGCGAATGCGATTTGATTATCGATGCTCCTGCGCGAGTAGTCTTCCAAATCAGAGTCGTACTGATGAAAGCCCGTGGCTGTACCTTGGGTGGGGTTCAACTTGAAATATTCATCAAAAAAGCTGTCCACTAGTTTGCTCCAACCAGAAATCGCTTGGCTCTTGGAGTCCGCGATCCCAGTCGTTTGCCCAAGCAGCGTGTGCGTAGTTGAAAGTGTCAGTGCCACCAGCAGCAATGCCTTCATGTTTTTCTCCTTCAGAAAGCCCTTCAAACTTAGCACCAAACGCAAGAATTAGGGACGGATGAACTGGACGACTACACCATGATGCTGATTGCGCAAGTGAAAAATACCACCTTCAAAGGACACCCTCAAAGACCGCCTCTCCCGCTACCACCAGATCAAGCTCAGCGTGATCGGTAGGAAGTCCGGGCGCTGTGCCTGTAATATATGAGGTGAGAGATAATGGCGCGTCTAATTCAATGGGTTTCGATTGTGCTGGTTCTCGTTGCCTTTGCTGCAAATGGGCTGTCATCGTCGCAGGCGAATCAGGTTCCCGCGATCAGGTCATCAATCAACGGTCCGACAGCTCTGGCTCTGGACAACAATGGACACTTGTATGTGATCGAGGGAGAGGAAGACAGAGTTCAGCGCATTGATCTAAGTGATGGAACGATTTCTGTTGTAGCTGGCTACGGAAGGAAACCCGGAAAGGACTGCGCTCATCGGGATGGTATCCAAGCTACGAATGCCTGCCTGCAATATCCGGCTTCGCTGGCAGTGGACGCATCCGGAAATCTTTTCATTGGTGAAATATCTGGGTACGTGCGAAAGGTGGACGTTGGCAGCGGCTTGATCTCAACTGTGGCTGGAAGCGGCCACTCCGGAGCAACAGTTGAGGGCTCGTTTGCCCTCTCGGCGGATTTCTGGGAAATCGTTGGTTTGGCGATCGATGTTGATGGCAGCTTGTTCATCGCCGATGGGAACCAAGGCAAAATCTTCAGGGTCGACAGCAAAAGCGGAGTCGTCGCACTAGTCGCTGGCAATGGGAAACAGGGTTTTGGTGGAGACGGGGAATCCGCACGGGATGCCAGTTTCCGAGGGTTTGGAACTATTTCACTGGACAAGGCTGGCGACTTATTGATTGCAGACTACGGCAACTGCCGCATTAGACAGATCGAACACTCAACGGACATTGTCCGCACTCTAGCTGTTACCGGAGATGTTTGCAATAATCAGCAAGAATCACCAGCGGACTTGGACCTAGATCGTAAACGTTTGGTAAAGTACGGAGCGCAAGGCCTGGGTCGGCAATCCTTCCCCGATGGCGGAGGTGAGGGTCCACCTCCTTCACCGGATGTGCAATTATCAATCCATCCCAGCGGGGCGCACCTGTCGTCGCGGACCTGCTACGATTCTTCAGGAATGCTCGGCAGACCGCTCGTCCTTGCTGAGTGTTTCGAGTAGCTTCTTCATATCGTCGGCCCTGAAAAGGCTGCGCTCGACTGTTTCTCCGTGGGCATGTTCCAGTTTGGGCGCGTGAGGTTGGCGACCCGTTTACGTGAGTGCCTTCTTCAGAAACTTGGGCGTTCGCTCCCACGCTATCTTGGCGCATGCCGGGTCGTACACCTCGGGGCGGGCTTCGTTCATGAACGCGTGGTGCGCCGCGTAGCGATAGATCTCGAACTCTGATTTCGACTGCTTCAGCGCGGCCTCGAGGTCATTCACTTTGGTGGGTGTGCACCAATCGTCCTTGTTCGCGAAGTGGCAAATCAGGGGAATTTTAATTTTCCTCAAATCGGCGGCGTCGAGGGACGGAATGCCATAGAAGCAGGCGCCGGCGTCCATCTCCGGCACCCGGACAGCCGACAGGATAGTCAGTGCCCCACCCATGCAGAACCCGCCCACGGCCACCTTCTTCGAGGATTGTTTTAGGTACTGCACGGCGCCGCGGATGTCTTGACCGGCGGCATCGGGGAAGTTGAGGTTCGTCATCAGGTGGTTTGCTTCGTCGGCAGCCGTGGTTACCTTGCCCCGGTAGAAGTCTGGCACGAGCGCCCGGTAGCCAGCTTCGGCGAGCCGATCAGCGGTCTTCTCAATCTGATCGTTGAGCCCCCACCATTCCTGGATGACGACAAAGCCGGGCGCGCTCGATCCTGTCTTGGGCGTCGCCAGATAGCCAGGGCAGGTCTTTCCGTCCGGTCGCTTGAACTGAATCATCTCGCCCATCGGATCCCTCCACTGGATGCGGACTGCCACCTCATACTATAAGTTTGTGGTTTTTTTCGCCCGGGCGACGACCGTAACGCACCAGCTGGGCTTCCTTACATGGTCGCTGGGCTGGTCACAAAGGCTGCCTGCACCTCTGAAACGCTCCAGCCGACCTGAATCCCCCTCTCGGCATCCAAATCGCCGTAAAATCGGTTTTCGGGGGATTCAGCCAATTCCATTTTCCCTATGGAGCAGAAGGTAGCCTCGGAGAACACCGAGATCACAGGCCGCGCCTGCGTGTATTGCGGTCAGCGGGGAAACCTCACAAATGAACACGTCGTTCCCGATTGCTACCACAACGCTTGGGGCGAAACCATTTCTATCGTCAAGACGCCCGCTGAAGATAAGGCTATTCCGAATCCGCAGGAGATAAAGGATGTTTGTGCGACGTGTAATAGTGGGCCGCTGTCATGCTTAGACAACTACCTCTCTGCCCTGACTGACAAATATTTTTCGACAATCGTTTACCCCGGAAATTGCGTTCGCTTCCAGTATGACTTCGACCTTCTCGTGAGGCTCACGTTGAAGATTGTCTACAACGTAGCTCGGACAAGGGGTTGGCCGATTGACCTATTCCGAGAGGCCAGAGAATTCATCCTCGGCAAGAAGCCTTGCCCTTCGGGAGTGCACATTTTTCTCCAGCTTTTGGTTCCCACACCAGTGCGAAAGACCCACTTGCCTGTAACGCCGGGAACAACGGAAATCCCGCCACTGCCGTGGCGTGCCGATTTGTACGATGTGAGCAGCCTACCCGGACTCGCGTTCGCTTGTTCGGTATCGTTTATGTCTTATCGCTTTTTCATACTGCGCGAGGACACGAGCGTTCCCAGTTCCACTCGAAAACGGTCGGTAGCTAGATGGCTGAAGGAAAATAAAGGCGCTTACGAGCTAACACGTAAAGGCGGTGCCACGGTATATGCTTCTTCGGTGACGGTTTTTGATGCTGTAAAGGGAAATCCCACTTTCCACGAGCAACTAGCGAAAGCGCGACAATTGAGCGCCGAAATGAAACTCAAACGGAAGCTTCGTAACTCATGAACCAGTCTTGAATCGAGTGAAACGAACGTGCGCTACTGGTGGGTAAACCAGAACCAGACATATCGGCAAGAGATCGCGGGCGGCTATCTCTGGTCGCCGAAGCGCAATGCGAACGGCGCACGAAACCCGTTTTATGAATTCATGCGAGAGGTAACACCGGGAGACCTTGTTTTCTCATTCGTTGACACCCGAATCGTCGCTCTCGGCATCGTAACGTCCTATTGCTACGAGAGCCCGAAGCCTGCCGAATTCGGGGAAGTCGGCCTGAATTGGGAGGCAATCGGTTGGCGGGTGAGAGTCAATTTTGTTTCTCTCCAGAACAAGATTCGACCTAAAGAACATATCGACTTGCTGAGAGGCTTGCTGCCGTCGCGCTATTCCCCATTACAGGATTCCGGGAACGGAATTCAGTCTGTCTATTTGACGGAACTGCCGCCCGCTCTTGCAGACGTACTCATTGGCCTGATTGGTGAGGAGGCGTCGATATTGGCAGAACGGAATGCTGGGTTGGGGCTTCAGAAACCCATGCAGGTCGAAAATGCCGATCTGGAGATGTGGGAGCATCATATCGAGTCCAAAATCGAATCCGATGGTCAAATCCCGGAAACCGAGCGTGAGGCACTGATCGTTGCAAGACGAGGGCAGGGTTTATTCAAGCAGTGGGTCATGGAGATCGAAACCCGATGCCGAATTACGGGCGTCACGAATCCGATGCACCTGCGAGCAAGCCACTGCAAGCCGTGGCGGGACTCAAGCAATGAGGAGCGGCTGAACGGTGAAAACGGGCTTCTCTTGACTCCGACAATGGATCACCTTTTTGATCGTGGCTTCATCAGCTTTGAAGATTCCGGTGTGTTGATCGTCTCGCCCGTCGCCCATGCTCCCTCTTTGAACCGAATGGGGGTAGCGACCGACCGAACCATCAACGTGGGAACATTTACGGAAGGCCAAAGACAGTTCCTCGACTACCACCGCGAGTCGGTTTTATTGCAGGCTCGCCACTGAGCCCCGCAATATCGACCACTGCGGGAGTCACAGTAGGCAGGCCTTTAAGGCATCAGACATCCCGTAGCTCAGCAGCAATACCAAAACTGCTGAGGTGTCGAACCACTTCGGAACCGGGCACCCATCTTTCGAGCATTGTTTTCCCACGTGACCAGTTTTCCTTAATTTCAATCGATGGTTGGTCCGTCCATGGCTTCGAAAGTAGTTCTGTCGCAAGGCCGTGGATCGGCCTCCAATGGTTGCGAACCAAATCCTCAGCTTGGTGCACGTCCAGCATCACGGCTGGCCCTCATGTGCTGGACGCTAGGAAGGGCGACGAAGTGATGCAGGAAGAAAGCGTGAACATCAAGGACGGCACCTCTCCGAGTTGGACGGTCAACGCCCCCGCTGACGCTGACGAGGAGCTTATCAAGAGCCTTAACGGTGCGCGATACTATCGGCATGGGAAGAGAAACGAGTACGTAGAAGAGGAAAGTGCACTTGAAATTCGGGGAACCACGCTTATCTTTATCGAGCGTATGCTGTGGGCTAGACCCGACATAGCGAAATCCATGGCTGATGGGACAAACGGGTTTACCCGCAGTGGCGCACCTCAAACGAGCGCTGTGACCCCCAAGCTGCCGTTGAACCCGGCAGCGGCCCAGAGAAAGCGGAGGATCAAAATCCCGGGGGCAAAACAGTTACGTCTTGAATCGTGTCCGCTCTGGGCTATTCTGGCTAAGCCTCACCGTTGCGGTGGGCTTTTCCACCAAAATTTTTCTCTGCAGACCATCTATCAATCGCTCGTCTTCCGCGATCAGCGCTGCGCTTCTTTGTCTTCCGCCACTTTGGATTTCAAGCAGCCTTTGCATCAACTCAGCGAGGGTTTCCATGACTTCCTCCAAGGCTGGTGCACTGGTCCGGCACTCCAGCGACTGGAGGAGGGGGCTCCTCGCCAATTGGAGTGCCGTTCAGAATTTTGCAACGGATTCCTCCCCATGCACTTCCCCCGCACTATCCGGCCAGGCATCTGAGTATCTCCTACTTTCTGAGTTCCCGCTTGACATTCGCCGGTAGGAATCTTCTCGTAACGCGGTGCGCTGGTCTTTGCGATAGCGCAAACTCGGTCAACCCGCAAGGCATTCGAGCACGACTGTGGCCAGACGACATGCTGGACTAAATTATGATTCTCCTTGTCCTAGATTTATCATTTCATCGTGTCGAAAACTGGTCGAAACGAACTCTGCCCGTGCGGCTCGGGGAAGAAATACAAGAAGTGCTGCGGCGGGGCGACGGTGAACTGA
>Ga0224555_1002012_pt1 | contig 25317 bp, 22 predicted proteins | sample 714S23034metaG_FD_180687 | JGI IMG/M metagenome (GOLD analysis project Ga0224555, IMG submission 180687) | Peat soil microbial communities from Stordalen Mire, Sweden - 717 S2 30-34 | ecosystem: Environmental > Terrestrial > Soil > Wetlands > Peat | place: Sweden: Norrbotten County, Stordalen...
CACACCGTCAATCGGGCATTCTGGTGAAGGTCCATTCGATCTCTCCCTTGAAACTGGATTGCTCGTCACAATCAGCTTCTCCGGTCCAGATCGAATGGACAACCTATTGAAAGGTCACACCTATTCCGCAGGGGAACGGTCAAGATGACTCAGCCCACGGTCATTTTCTTTGGCCCCGACGCCCCTCGTGCGACCGACGGCCCCACACTCCCCAAGGTCTATTTGCGAACGTTGCTCTTTTCAACATCAAAACGCGGGCGCGTCATTGAATGCATGCACATTACTCTTTCGCGGAACGAGACCCGCCAGAATTTCAACATTTGGGTATACGGCGATGAGCGGCTTGTTCGGGGAAGCGGCTTATTCGTTGGCGAGACGGGCGTAGAAGCTAACCATCATTTCCTAACCCCCAGGGACGGCACGTCTTTTACTTTTGTAGAGGGTCGTTATCGCTTGGACGTTTTCGCGCGTCTCCTCGGCGATCAAAAGCAGACGAAACTCTTTTCGCAGGAGCTTGAGATTTCACCGGAACTCGCGGCCTTGCTCAAACGGCCAAGAGCTGGCGTGTTTTTCGATTGGGGACCCGATTCCTCTCGTTACCTTTCGCATGTAGACGAGCGTCCAGATTCGCCAAACCCGGACAAACTGCTCGAAGCGTTGCTTGGCACCGAGCGGCAACCCGGATAATTCCGCAGGCCAAGGGCAGACGGCCCGTCCGTCTTCTACGTTTCTCGCCGCAGCCACAGATCCAAGTGGGATTCGGGACCGCGTGCCTGCTTTTCGCTAAGCAGCCCGATGGATCGGCTGGATCTTTGGCTGTTTTCTCTGGGACGCTTGCCACAAGTCGTAATCGGTTTGCAGCTCATACCAGATTCCGGCGTGGGCGCCAAACGCGGCAGAGAGGCGCAGCGACATATCGGCCGAGATGCCGGCGTTGCCATTGAGGATGCGGGAAAGCGTGGCGCGGGAAACTTTCAAGTGCCTGGCGGCGGTGGTTGCGTCCACGTCGCCCAGAAACTCGCGGATTACTTTGCCTGGGTGTGGCGGGTTGTGCATGCGCATATCGATTCTCGCGGTCGGAAACTTAGTTACCCGGCAAAATCGCCAATTTGGAAATGCGGTTGCGAATAATCCTCACCGATCTGAAATAGCTTTCTGAGAATTTGTCGTTGTTTTTCTGTGACTGAAGGTAACCATCTACTCTAAGCGAATCCGGTCCAGCTTGTTTAATTGAGTTGATCTCCATCGCTGCTGCTTTCCAACAATCGCCTATCGATTCCTATAGCTCCTCTGAATAGAAAGGTGCTTTTGATTCCGAGGTATTAAGCAGCTTGTCGGTAGCGATCATAAGTATTTTAAATCGTTCCGATAATCGTTTGAGCCTTTCGTCCTCCGTTTCGGCAGCGGGTTCTACCGCGAACATAGGGCGAATAGCATTCATTGCAAGCCTTACCTCGGAAAGACAGCTAAAAATGTCCTTCATTGCCTCAAATTCCGTTTCAAAATGCGCACGGGTCACGAACACCGAACGATCAATCTCAGCTTGCGCCTGACTTTGCGAACGCTGAAAGTCGTGTTCCAGCGTCGTAAGTTTTGCTGTAAAGCTTGCTTCATTTCGCTGGAGCGAGAGTTTGCTGAAATGGTTCCAAATGGCGGATATAATTGCGCCCGCAGCGCCGCCGGAGAGTATCCCTGTCAGAGTTGAAATGCCGTCCATGGGCAGAATTATACGTCGGGCTCAATCTGGATCGGCCGCGACAGGCCCCTCGCGCTCGCTGCGCAAGCCAGCTCCGCTACATGAGTCTTAGCGCGTCGACGTCGACGATCAGGTTGCGGCGCGGGACTTCTTTCTCTGCCGCGTGAGCCAGCATGCCGCGCAGCGCTTCGTTCAGCGCTTTGCGGTTTGCGCTCTTGAGGATCAGGTGGAAGCGGTAGACGTTTTTGATGCGCGCGATGGGCGCGGTGCAGGGGCCGAGGATGCGCACAGCTCCGCTGTTTTTGTTTTGGACGAGATACTTGCCGAGGATGCCGGCCCAGCCCGCAGCTTCCTCAAGCTTTGGCGATTGCACCAGCACGTTGGCCAGCGCGCCGAAGGGCGGGTAGTGCATCATGCGCCTGAATTTCAACTCGCGCTCGGCGAAGGCGACGTAATCGTGAGTGGTTGCGGCGAGGATGGCGTAGTGATCTGGGTAGTAGGTCTGCACAACCACGCGGCCGGGCAGATCGCCGCGGCCCGCGCGCCCGCTGACCTGCGTCATGAGTTGAAAGACGCGCTCGGCTGCGCGGAAATCCGGCATGGAAAGCGCGTGGTCGCAACCCACCACGCCAACCAGCGTGACCGAGTGAATGTCGTGGCCCTTGGCGATCATCTGCGTGCCGACGAGCAGATTGATCTCGCCCGAGTGCAGCCGCGCGAGCAGGTGCTCAAGATCGTAGCGCCCGCGGACCGTGTCGCGATCCATGCGCCCGATGCGCGCGCCGGGGAAAATTTCCGCAAGCTTTTCTTCTCCTTGCTGAGAACCCGCGCCGAGGTAGTACAGGTGTTCGCTGTCGCACTTGGGGCAGCGCGCAGGAACCGTTCGCTTGTAGCCGCAGTAGTGGCACTCGAGGCGCTGGCCAGCGAGCGCCTCGGCATTATCATCCGACTGCGCTTTGTGGTGCGTGAGCGCGATGGCGCAGTTCTGGCACTCGAGTTTTTCTCCGCAGGAGCGGCACATGACGGCGAACGAGTAGCCGCGCCGGTTGAGCAGAATGAGCGCCTGCTCGCCGCGCTCGAGCGCCGCTTTGGTTTGGTCGACAAGCGATCGCGAGAAGAGCTGGTCCTGGCCGGACTCCTGAAACTCGCGGCGCATGTCGACGAGCTCGACCTCGGGCAGGGGGCGGTTCATGACGCGGTCGCGAAGCTCGATGCGCGTGTACTTGCCGCGCTCCGCATTCTGCCAGCTTTCAAGCGAGGGCGTGGCCGAGCCCATGACCACGACAGCGCCGGCGAGCTTGGCGCGCATGACGGCCACATCGCGCGCGTTGTAGCGCGGAGTTTCTTCCTGCTTGTAGCTCTGGTCGTGCTCCTCGTCGACAAGGATCAGACCAAGATTCGGCGCGGGCGCGAAGATTGCCGAGCGCGTGCCGACGACGATGGGCGCGTCGCCGCGACGAATGCGCCGCCACTGCTCGCTGCGCTCTTCGGGCGTGAGCGCGGAGTGGAGCAGCGCCACTTTTTGCCCGAATGCCTGGTCGAGCAGACCGGCCATCTGCGGGGTGAGGCCGATTTCGGGAACGAGCAGGATCGAGGTCAGGCCGCGCTCGAGCGCCTTTTGCATGGCGGCGAGATAGACGGCGGTTTTTCCGGAGCCGGTGACGCCGTAGAGCAGGAAGGGATGGAATGCGCCGATAGCGCCGGTGATTGTGGCCAGCGCGCCGGCCTGCGCCGCGTTCAGGCTGAACATTTCGGACGAAGGAGTGAGGCCGCCGAGCCGAAACGCCTCAGGCCGCTCGTCGATACGCACGAGGCCGCGCCGGACTAACGTTTGTAGAGTGGACGAGGGAAGATCGCGACGGCGCAGCTCCGCCAGAGGTAGTTCGCCGCCGCTGGCGGCTAGCTCTGCCAGAATTGCCATCTGCTTTTCGGTGAGCGCGGGCAGGCGGCCATCGCCGGTCAGGACGGCGAACCGCTCCATGCGCCGCGCATCGCGCTCGGCGGCTGCGGTCTCGCGCGCGATCCACTTCTTGCGCGCCATAGCGGCCAGGAGCAACAGCGAAGCCGCTGTTGCAGTTCTCAACGTCGACACTTTGACCGGCTCGCCCGACGACAGCCGGTCAAGCACGCGGCGCTCCATGTCCTGGTTGTCGTTGGAAAGATTGGGGGAGAGTTTGGCGGAGAGCTTGCCGCGGCGGCGGACCTGCGGCGCAATTCCCTTCCCCTGATCGCCGTCCATGCTTCGCGCGAGAATGTCGCGGCCGAGATCGGTGAGGCGGTAGTAGACGGTGCGGCGGACTTCCGCAGCCAAGGGCAACATGGCGCGCAACACCTCGCCGAGCGGAGCCAGGTAGTATTGCGCGATCCACTCGGCGAGTTCCAGGAGATGATCGCTGAGGAGCGGCTCCTCGTCGAGCACGGCCTCGAGATATTTGACCTCGACGTCGGCTGGGGGCTTTGCGCCGAGGGCCGTCACCACGCCGATCAGTTTCTCGTTGCGGAACGGCGCAATCACGCGCGCGCCACGCTGCGGCTGCTGCCCCAGGCGCACGCCGTAGGTGAACGTGTGGTCCAGCGGCACCGGCAGCGCGACTTCGCAATATGCGGGCATGGGAGACAAGATTCAGTGTAGGGGATGCGGCGGGGCGGGTGCTTGCAGGTCTCCGAATCCTCGGCAGCGTGGCGCTTTGGTGGGAGCCAGAGTAGGTTTCGTTTTGACAAGTGACAATTTTCACTTTACAGTGTATTCTCGTGATTAGAAGTTTCAAGCACCGCGGCCTCAAACGGTTTTATGAACGCGGCGACCCGCGCGGTATCCGGCCCGATCTCGTGGATACGGTTCAGGAAATCCTAACCGTTCTCGATACTGCAGGAACGCCGCAGGCGATGAACCTTCCAGGATACCGGCTGCATTCACTCAAAGGCGACCGCAAAGGCTTTTGGGCCGTAAGAGTGACCGCAAACCGGCGTATCATCTTCCGTTTTGAGGATGCGGATGCATTCGATGTCGAATTGATTGACTACCACTAGCGAACCCCAGGAGCAAACTCCATGCCGATGAAGAACCCCGCACACCCCGGACGAGTTGTACGAAACGCCTGCCTTGAGCCTTTGGGGTTATCCGTTACGGAAGGCGCGAATATCCTCGGCGTCACGCGGCAGGCGCTGAATAACGTGATCAACGGCAAGTCGGGGATCAGCCCGGAGATGGCGATCCGGCTCTCCAAGGCCTTTGGAAGCACGCCGGAAACGTGGCTGCGGATGCAGCTTGCCTACGACCTCGCGCAGGCCCGGAAGAATGAGTCACGGATCAAGGTAAAGCGGTTACGTGCGGCGTGAGGGCAAGGAATTGGCGGTGGAAATTTTGCAGCGTTTATTCGTCACTTTGCGGGCGCTTTCAGGCCCAGCTCTTTCATCGCGATTTGCAGGTCGGCCCAGGCTTCTTTCTTTTGCCGCGGATCGCGGAGAAGAAACGCCGGGTGATAGGTGACGATGAGACTCATCCCGCGATATGCGTGCACGCGCCCGCGCAGGCCTGCAAGCGGTTGGCGCGCGCCGAGCAGATAAGTTGCAGCGGTCGCTCCGAGCGCCACCAGAACTTGCGGGTGAACCGCGTCGATTTGGCGAAAGAGGAACGGCGAGCAGGTGTTGGCCTCGACGGGCTCTGGCGTGCGGTTGCTGGGCGGCCGGCACTTGACGATGTTGGCGATGTAGCACTCTTCGCGCTTGAGCCCCATCGCGGCAATCATGTTGTTGAGCAGTTGTCCGGCGCGGCCTACGAAGGGCAATCCCTGCGCGTCCTCATCGGCTCCGGGGCCTTCACCCACGAACATCAAGCGGGCGGCGGGGTTGCCGACGCCAAAGACGATGGTGTTGCGGGCCTTGTGCAGGGCGCAGCGCGTGCAGTCGCCGAGGTCTTCGCGGATGAGGTCTAGAGCGGCGGCGCGTTCCTCCGCAGGGACGGCGGCGGCGGTCTCTGGAGGCGCGGAAAAGCTTTTGCGAGGTTTGATCGTGGGTTCCTCTTGGAAGAAATTGGGATGGACGGGCGGAGCCGACATTTCCCGCTGGGCCATGGGTAGCGAGGATTCGTCGTTTCCCACCCTTTCCGATGCCGCCTGCGCGGCCTGCGGAAAGGATGGGGCACCCGCGGAGGTCACCTCCCAGGTCTCAGAATCGAGACCTGGGGCACCCACATCCGCAGAGGTTCCCTCCCCGGTCTCGGAATCGAGACCGGGGGCACCCTCTGCAACTGGGCGGCGGTAGAAGTCGGTGAGCCCCAGATCGCGGTAGAACTTGAGCCGCTCAGCCAGAGCGGCGCGGGTGGCGGAATCGAGTGCGCGCGGCAAGCAGATTACTCCACGATGAGCTGGTGGCGCCGGCCCGCACCAACGGGAACGCTCTCCTCGAGCACGCGGTTCTGGATGGCCTGCTTCTTGCGCGCTTCGACGTCCCGCTCGTCGTCGAGCTCAACAACCACAGACTGCGGACGACGGAGAGCGAGAATCTCGTCGAAAATGCGGTCGGCCAATTGGCGCTTGGGCATTTGCGGCAGCTCAACGGCGGTGGCGCGGGTGAGGAACGTGGCCGCATTGGTGTCGGAGTCGATGCCTACGCCCTCGCCGGCGACATCGTTGACCACAATTGCGTCAACGCCCTTGGCGAGAAGCTTGGCGCGACCGTTCTCCAGGCGATTTTCAGTTTCCGCGGCGAAGCCCACGATGAGCTGCCCAGGACGGCGGCGGCGGACGACTTCGGCGAGGATGTCTTCAGTGGGCGCAAGCTCGAGGGTCAGTGGGCCGGTGCGCTTGAGCTTTTGCGCGGAGACGGCGATGGGACGGTAGTCAGCAACAGCGGCGGCTTTGATGACGAGCGTAGCCTCGTTCATGCTGGCGAGGACAGAGCTGCGCATCTCGTCCGCGGTTGTGACCCTGAGGATTTCGCAATGCGCGGGAGCTTGCAGGCTCGACGGCCCGCTGATCAGAATTACTCTCGCGCCGCGGCTGCGCGCAGCCTCAGCCAGCGCGTAACCCATTTTGCCGCTGGAACGATTGCCGATGAAGCGCACCGGGTCGACGGCCTCGCGCGTGCCGCCGGCGGTGACCAGCACCACTTCTCCGGCGAGATCGCGGCGGCGGCCGAGGACCGCGATTACGGCAGCGCCAATCGTATCCGGCTCCGCCATGCGACCGGCGCCCACCATGCCGCAGGCCAGCTCGCCTGTTCCCGGTTCGATAATGGTGACGCCGCGCTGCCGCAGAGTTTCAATATTTGCCTGCGTGGCCGGATGGTTCCACATGTTCACATTCATGGCCGGCGCAACGACGACCGGAGCAGCGATGGCGAGATAGAGTGTGGAGAGAAAATCGTCTGCGATGCCGTGAGCAAACTTGGCCAGAATATTGGCGGTGGCAGGAGCAACGACCAGCGCGTCGGCCCATTGCGCCTCGGCAATGTGATCGATCCCGTTCTGCTCCGGTACGGCAGCGCCGGGGTCACCTTCATCCCAAAGGCTGGTGATGACCTTGTGTCCCGTGAGCGCGGCAAAGGTGAGCGGCTGCACGAATTTCTGCGCCGACTCGGTCATGACGACATGCACCTCGACGGTCTGGCGCTGGAGCGCGCGCACCAGTTCGGCTGCCTTGTACGCAGCGATTCCACCGGAGACGCCGACGACGACTCTCATAGTTCGATTGTAGTTCAGAAGACAGAGATCAGGGATCAGAGATCAGAGATCAGGGGCCAGTGAACAGGGGTCAGGGAACGAGGGAACAAGGGAGCGAGGGAACAAGAGAACAAGAGAAGCGAAGCGCGGGCGAGGACGCCCGCACGACAGCCGGCGAGGACGCCGGCGTTACAGGGGAACGAGGGAACGGGGATCAGGGCACAGGGACCCGGGGGTGGCAGTTGCTGAAACATGACACCTGATCCCTGACACTTGCCTTCTAGCTAAGTAGGATGGGGATCGCCGGACCTTCGACCAGTGGCTTGGTGACCGCGACCTCGCGCTTGACGTACGCAATTTTGCCTGCTTCGACCTCTTCCTGCGCAATCCGGCATGCCTTGGTTGATCGCGTCGGGACCAGCGCGTGGGAGCCGTTCTGTATTTGGCGTGCGCGACGCGCGGCTACCAGAACCTTGCGGTAGTTGGAATCGAAATGCGTCTCAATCGTCATCGGGTTCATCTCCAAAGGGAAGCTGCTGCTGGCCGGAGTCGCCATCGATGCCGAAGGCCTCCAGCACAGGTTTGAGCCGCTCCTGCGAATTCGCTTGCAAACAGGCTGCGGCAACCTCCAAAACACGACGGGAACGATAGGCGATTTCTTCGCCATTGCGGTAAAAACGCTCACTCAGCACAATAGCTTCCAGTTGCGCTACCGCCCGGTCGAGAACGTCATTGACCAAAATATAGCCGTATTGACGATAATTCTCAATCTCATTGCGGGCCTGGCCGAGACGGCGAAACAATTCGTCCTCGTCCATCACGCCCTCGGCGCGGCTGCGGTTGCGGAGGCGCGTGCGCAGAACCTTGGGGTTGGGCGGCAAAACGAAGATGCCCACTGCCTCCGCCATCTTGGCGCGCACCTGCGCCGCGCCCTGCACGTCGATGTCGAGCATCAAGTCGTGACCGGCGGCCAGAGCATCATCGAGAGATTGTCGGGCTGTGCCGTAGAAATGCCCGAAGACCTCGGCATATTCGAGAAACAGGCCCTTATCCACCATGCGCAGGAATTCCTCGCGGGTGGTGAAGTGATACTCACGGCCGTCCTCTTCAGAGCCGCGCGGCGCGCGCGTGGTCCACGAGACGGCGAAGTCGACGCCGCTCACCTGCTTGCGCAGCTCGCTCACCAGCGTGCTCTTGCCCGACCCCGACGGCGCTGAGATGATAAATAAAATGCCAGCCAAAGTTCTCCTCTTCAGGGCTTCTAGCCTCTAGCTTCTAACTGCCAGAGCTTGGTTCAGAAAAGCATCCCCAACCATCGTTATGGCCTCCTAAAGGATTTGCGACAGCCTGCAGGGAAGCTTCAAATTCCCCGATCCCTCGGTGCGAGGGCACCATATGCTTCACGACGTTTACATTCCAGGGAAACTCCTTCATCTCTTCAGCAAAATAGACCGACGTCGTAAAGCCTTGTGCACGGAAATGATCTGCAAAGCGCTCAGCCGTGCTCTCGGCTGGGAAAACTACACTAAAATCGATGTTTCGCGCCTTATCGAGGTCATCGCCCTATTCTTCCAACCGACGGAGTGCATCGCCGGTATCATCGTCCGGGTGAATCAGATTCTGGCGCGCCATCCCCTCTCCCAATACCCTTTCTCGCCACCTTCAGCGCCGTCGCCTCAACCCCGTGCAAGCCGGAGGTCTGAGGCTAGCAGCCAGAAGCTGCCTCTCACTCGACGTTCTGAATCTGCTCGCGGGCCTTTTCAATCTCCGCTTTCATGGCCAGCCCTAACTCCGTGATGCGCGTTCCCTTCCCGCTCACGCCCGCCGTTTTGGAGAGAAGAGTGTTGACTTCGCGATTCATCTCCTGCAACAGAAAGTCGAGCTTCTTCCCCACCTCGCCGCTTGCGCCGAGCAGCTCGCGAAAATGCTCGATGTGCGTGGTCATGCGCGCCAGCTCCTCGCTGATGTCGCTGCGATCCACGAGAACGGCAACTTCCTCAAGCACTCTTTGCTGATTGAACTCCGGCCCGACGGCTGCCGTCAGACGTTGTGTGAGGCGCTCCTGGTACCGCTGCTCGATCTCCGGGCCAAGCTCGGCAATGCTCGCCGTCGCGACGGCAAGCCGGTCGAGAGTTCCACGGAGAATCGCCTCCAGGGCCTCGCCCTCTCGCGCGCGCATGGTCTTTAATTGCTCGAGGAGCGGAACCATCTGCTCCTGCACACTCGCCACGAGCGCGGTCAGGTCGCTGTTGTTTCGGTCCTCGATCTGCAATGCGCCGGGCAGCCGCAATGCCGCGTTCAAGTCGGGCTCTCCCATCAAGCGGTGCTCGCTGCGCGCCGCTTCGAAAGCAGCGAGATAGCCGGAGATCAATTCGCGATTGTATCCGGCCCTGGCCTGCGAGTTCCTATCGACCGAGAGAGTGAGATCGACGTGACCGCGGATGAGATTCTCCTTGAGCAAACGGCGCAACTCGATTTCCAGCACGTCGAGGCCCGGTGGCAGGCGGAATTGCAGGTCGAGAAAGCGGTGATTCACGCTCTTGACAGTGAGCGTGTAGCTGAGCTGTTCCTCGCCGCCGATGGACGCGCGAGCCTGCACCCGCGCAAATCCGGTCATCGAATAAATGGCCATGCTTACTCCTTCGCGCCTGAGGCCAGCGCGGCTCTCTGATCGAACGGCAGGTACAGCTTATGATCCGGAGTTTGTGTTTCGGACGGGTCCAGCGTTTCGGGCATGTCCATGAATTGCAACTGATAGAGCCTTTGATAAGTGGGCGAGGTCGAGAGCAGCTCTTCGTGCGAACCAATGGCAGTGATGCGGCCGCTCTCGAGAACCGCAATGCGGTTGGCGCGGCGGATGGTGGAAAGGCGATGAGCGATCACAAGCACGGTGCGGTTCTGAATCAGATTGGCCAGCGCCTCCTGCACGAGAGACTCGCTTTCGGCATCGAGCGACGACGTAGCTTCATCGAGGATGAGGATGGGCGCGTTTTTGAAGATGGCGCGCGCGATGGCGAGACGCTGGCGTTCGCCGCCGGAGAGCCGGAAGCCTTTCTCGCCGATCACCGTGAGGTAGCCGTGCGGCATGTTCATGATGAAGTCGTGCGCGAGAGCGTTGCGCGCGGCCTTATTCACCAGCGCGGGCTTGGCGTCTGGCTGGCCATATGCGATGTTGTTGTGCACGGTGTCATTGAAGAGAATCGTCTCCTGCGTGACCTGAGCAACCTGGCGGCGGAGCGAACCGAGGGTGAGATCGCGCAGATCGCGGCCGTCAATGAGAATGCGGCCGGAAGTCACATCGAAGAAACGCGGAATTAGATTCACCAGCGTGGACTTACCGGCTCCGCTGGGACCGACGATGGCCAGTACTTCGCCGGCGTTGACTTCCAGATCGACATTATGAAGAACCTGGTGCTCGGCTTTGCCGGTGGAGTAGGAGAAGCCCACATTCTCGAATTTGATGGCCTGGCGAAAGCGCGTGAACGTGGCGGCGCGCGGCCGCTCCTTCACGTCGTCTTCGCCATCGAAGAAAGCGAAGATCGAAGCCGAAGCGCCCATTGCCTGCTGGAAGCTGTTGTAGAAGTAAGCGAATTTGCGGACCGGATCGTAGAGCTTGAAGAGCAGGATGATGAAGGCGCCAAACAGGCCCATGGTCATGTGGCCGTGCTGAATCTCGTTGCGCCCAATGAAGAGAAACAAGGCGATCGCGATCGCGCCGATGGTGTCCATAAGAGGCGAACTGATGGACTGAATGCGCACGCTGCGCAGGTTGGCGCGGAAGAGGCGCTTGGCCGCATTCTTGAAGCGCAGAATTTCCCACAGCTCGGTATTGAACGCCTTTACGATGCGATTGCCCGTGACTGTTTCATGGAGAATGTTTTGAATCTCAGCAAGCTTGTCCTGGCCTGTGCGGGTGCGGGTGCGGACTTCGTGTCCGATGCGGCGCGCCGAGGTGACAACCACCGGGATGAAAAGCAGGAGAGCCCAACTGAGATACCCTCCCAGGTTAATGACCAGGACGATCCCCACAACGAACGTGAAGAATTGCTGAAGGAAATCGCCGATGACAGAACTGATCGCAGTTTGCACCCGGTCGACATCGTTGATGAGCGTGGAAAGAATGGTGCCGGTGGGATTCTTATGGAAGAAGCTCGATGAGCGGCGCATCGTGACTTCGTAAAGATGGTTGCGCAGGTCGGTAATGGTACCGAAACCCGCATAGTTGACCAGATAAGTGCCCAAATAATCGCACAGGCCTTTGAGAAGCGTCGAAAGTACAAGCGCGATGGCCACCACATTCCAGGCATTATGGATATGCAGGAAATGGGGGATGATGCTTCTCAGGTCGAAGTGCCAGCGGCTATTGGTGAGGCCGAGAAGGATGGGGCCTTCGGGTGCGTCGGGCCGGAGAACCTGATCGAATATCGGTTGCAGAAGGAGGACACGAAAGGTGTCGAGTATTCCGACGAGGGCCGACAGCACGACTCCGGGCAGCCACTCCAGCGTATATGGCAGCCCATAGCGCAGCAGGCGCAGGAATCTACTCATGCGGCTCGGCCTGCCCTGCGCGTCCAGCGCGTCGATCCCGGTTGGAAGATCGATCCTTGCTGAAAATGGGTGCGGAAGTCCATCCCCGTATTGTATCCGCATTGTATGCGGGCCGGAGGCAATGCGCGCTTTGCACGTGGCGCTCCAGTCATGCGGCTGGAATCTTGTAAATTTGGGTTTGGTTCGCGTGGAAGCGGACTTCAATACCTGCTCAGGTCCAAGATGGCCTTGAGGATGTTCTCCGGTTGCGGCAGAATCGCATCTTCGAGCTTGGGCTGGTAAGCGACAAAAGTGTCCATCGCGCCGATGCGGCGCACGGGAGCGTCGAGCTCGTCGAAAAGCTCATCGGCGATGCGGGCCGCGATCTCAGCGCCGTAGCCCCAGCTCAGCATGTCTTCGTGCGCCACGATCACGCGATTGGTCTTGCGCACGGACTCGGCGATGGCCTCCCAGTCATAAGGGTTGAGCGTGCGCAGGTCGAGGATCTCGGTTTCGATCCCGTGCTCGCGCTGCGCATGCTGAGCGGCCTGCATCGCGCGTGGGATGAGCGCTCCATAAGTGACGAGCGTGAGGTCCGAGCCGGGACGGACGATCTTGGCTTTCCCGAAGGGGATGGCGAACTCCGGCCCCGGATACGGCGCGCGACCGTAGGTCTCGCGATAGAGCCGCTTGTGCTCGAAAAAAAGTACCGGATCGTCGCAGCGGATGGCGGTGCGCAGAAGGCCATTGGCGTCGAGGGCATTCGAGGGAAAAACCACGCGCAGACCCGGAGTGTGGGTGAAGATACTTTCACCCGATTGCGAGTGGTAGATCGCTCCGCCGGTGAGATAGCCGCCAATGGGAACGCGGATGACAACGGGCGCAGCCCAGGCGCCGTTCGAGCGCCATCGGATCAAGGCCAACTCATTGCGAATCTGATGCATAGCAGGCCAAATGTAATCAAAGAATTGAATTTCCACCACCGGCTTCATTCCGCGCAGAGCATAGCCGATGGCGCGGCCAACGATATTGGCCTCGGCGAGTGGAGAGTTGAAGACGCGCTCCGATCCGAACTCGGTTTGCAGGCCGGCGGTGAGCTTAAAGACTCCGCCTTTGCCCTTGGCTTCAGAAAGCGCCTCAACGCGGCTCGCGTCGGCCACATCCTCGCCGTAAACGACGATTCGCGGATCGCGCCGCATCTCGTCGCGCAGGCAGGAATTGATCAAATCGGCCATGGTGTGCGCGCCCGCACTCTTATGTCCGGCGGCAGACGGCGCTCCGTTCGACTCAGCGGAGATCTGCGGCCGCTCAGTGGCGAAGGCGGCGCGTGTCGGATCGAGATCCTCGGAGTAGACGTGCTCGGTGATTCCCTCGACTGTGGGCAATGGCGCTTCCAGCGCGCGCTCGGCGGCTTCAGCGGCTTCGGCTTCGAGCCTCCGTTCCATTTCGTCGATCTCCGAGACGGTCAGGATTCCCTCGCCGATGAGCCGCGTGCGCATGCGGGCGATGGGATCGCACATCAGGTCCGCCTCGCGTTCGGCTGCGGAGCGGTAGTTCTTGTCGTCGTCTGACAGGGAATGAGAGTACAGCCTGACGCAATGGCCGTGAACCAGCGCAGGTCCGTGTCCGGCGCGGCAGTGCGCCGCAGCCTGCTCGAAAGCGCGGAGGCTCGCCACCGGATCGTTGCCGTCGATTTCGGAAAAGTGGAAGTTGGGAAAATTGGCGACGAGCCGGGAGATGTTTCCGCCTGGCGTATTCACTTCGACAGGCACACTGATGGCGTAACCGTTGTCTTCAACGCAGAAGATCACCGGCAGCTTCTGATTGGAGGCGGTGTTGATCGCTTCCCAAAACTCGCCCTGCGAGGTCGAGCCCTCGCCTACGCAGGCCAGCGCGATTTCGTCCCCGCGGAAGTCCACATCGTGAAAGGCGCGATAGTCACCTTCAGCTTTCGCTGCGATCTCGGGATGTTTGCTGAATGCCCGTCCAGCCTCGGCGCAGCCCACGGCATGAAGCAACTGCGTGGCCGTCGAAGAGGACGTGCTGACGATATGCAGCGCGCGGCTGCTCCAGTGCCGGGGCATCTGCCGGCCGCCACTTGCCGGATCGGTTGCGGCGCCGGCGGCCTGCAGCATCATTTCATACGGGGTAACACCCAAAGCCAGGCACAGAGCTCCATCGCGATAGTAGGGAAAGAACCAATCGTAGCCCGGGCGCAAGGCAAGAGCCGCGCCCACCTGCAGGGCTTCGTGGCCAGCGGTTGAAATCTGGAAGAAGGTTTTCTGCTGGCGTTTGAGGAGAACTTCGCGGTCGTCCACCGAGCGGGAAAGAAACATCAGCCGGTAGATTTCAACCTTCTGCTGCGCGGACAGCTCGTCCGAGGCCGGATGCGTTCCGGACGCACGAGCGCTGGAAATTGCCACTTCCATTCCGGTCGACCCCCAGAGGCTATCGGGACTGTGCCTCGCCTGATTGTAGCAATCCGCGGGCCGCGATGCGCGTCCCGGTTTGACGGGCGCCACTCCGCTTTGATCGGACGGAATGCTTTCACTGGGGCGGGTAACTGCCGGGCACCGGGCTGAAAGATGGAGACGGCTGACCTGGGATATCGACCATCTTGTATCGAATATTGTGCGCGAGCTTTTCGATTTCGGACAACCGATGCAGTTGCTCCGGGGTGAAAGTCTTTGTCCCGGTGGTCGTTACGTCGTCATTCAACTCCTGGGCGAGCTTGAGCAACTTATTGGTGTCAGAGACCACCTGCTTCTGGCGTTCGGCGTAAAGCGCGGCCTGTCGCCGCGCGGCCACCACAGGATCGTAGTTGCCGAGGGCGCCGGGGTCTTCAGGCAACGAGGAGGGACGATTCGCGGTGTCTCTCGGATAGGGCGAGAACTGAGAGCGCGCTGCGGGGCAAGCCAACGCCAACAGAACCGCCAGGAACGCGCCCCATGCGAGAGATGTCTTCATTTGCTTGGGTCCCTGCTTTCTCATCTTGACTCCTGTTCCGGTGCAGGACAGTGGCTGGGTGCGCTTGCAGACCGGTGCCTCTATTTCTTTTCTGTGCCGCCGGTTCTTGCCTTGCGAGCAAATTGTTCAATTTGCCCTGCCTTGCGCATGGCTGCAACCGAAAGCGTGTCCTTGGTGGTCTTGTCTACTTCGATTTTCAGGTCTGTCGCCATCTTCAGCAGGTCAGAACACTGTTTGGCGACCTCCGCCGTGCTCGCACCTCCAGCCCCGGCTTGCGGCTGAGCGGGTTGTCGCGCCGATTGTGTGGGAGCGGCCGGAGCCGCTGGAGGCGAGGCCTTGGCCCCCGGAGGATTGATCGCGGGAAGAGGAAACGACTCTTGCGCGTGGGTTCGAATGAGTCCCACGCCCGTCGCAACAACCAGCGCGGCGACGCATCCAAGAAAACAGTGCCAGCGCGCCCGGCTTTGCAGCCGGTGTTTCCAGCTCTTTATTTCGCTGCTGATTGGTTTCATTGGCTCACTGTCCGCAAAGAAAGAATTCTGACGGGCAAGGCCGCGGTTCCGGCCATTCCTGCGCACAGTTTAGTCTAGAAAGTGGAGTCTTGACATGTCTCTTTTTTCGCTCATTGCGGAATTCCTTCTCATGTTGCGCTGGGGCTGGTTCCAGGAGGGCCGGTTCCTGGGCCGGGTTCTCGATGAGTGGATTTATGACAGCCAGGAGTTCATCCACGCCAAGCTGCCGCGACTGATTGTTATTGCGCTCATCGCCTTTGTTCTCAGCCGCTTACTGCGTCTCGCGACCTCTCGCATGATCCATGTTTCCGAGAAGAGCGGCGCCGGCCTGGGGCGCCGTGCCGAGGTCAGGACCATGGCTGGAGTCATCCGTGCCACCGGCCTCGCCATCATCGGCGTCATCGCCTTGTTACAAGCGCTCGATTCCATGGGATTCAATCTCGCCCCGCTGCTGGCTTCGGCCGGTGTCGCGGGCATCGCCATCGGGTTGGCGGCGCAAAACATCGTCAAGGATATGTTCAACGGAATGCTGTTTCTGGTCGAGGATCAGTTCAATGTGGGCGACACGGTTCGCCTGGCTGGGCTCACCGGCACCGTGGAATCGATGACCCTGCGCAAGACCATGGTTCGCGACGGCGATGGAACTCTCTACGTGATTCCAAACTCGCAGATCACCACCGTGGCCAACCTGAGCGCCGACTTCTCCGTGGCCACTGTCAACGTGAGTGTCGATTTCTCGGCCCATCCCGACGAGGTGACAAAACTGCTGAAGCAGATCGCAATGGAGATCCGAAACAGCGAAACCTTCAAGCATGTGATTCTTGAGGACCCGCAGGTTCTGGGCGTGGACGCGGTCAAAGGCTCGCAAGTCATCTTTCCTGTTGTGTTCAAGACCATCGCGACCCAACAATACGGTCCCATGCGTGAATTCCAGCGGCGCGTGCGGCTCGCTCTCGAAGAAAAACACATGCTTCCCGGCGATCCGTATCGCGTGTTCAGACCGGCAAGAGAGTCGGCTGCGTCTGGCCCGGAGCTCGAAGCTAAGGAACCTGCGCGCGCGAAGGATCCAACCACGATCAAACCGCAGGAGACGAATCCGTTCACCGGCGAGTAATAATCAGGTCGTGGGTTTTACCTACGATGCGGCGGGCAACGAAACCAACCATGGCAACCACGCCTGCACGGACGGGAAATAAGGGGATTAGGTATCGTGTGCCCCGAATTCCCCAGGCCGCAGACCGACTACAGAAGTCCCCGCCGCTGAGCAGCTAGAATTGCTGTGAATAGGTATCATGTCCCCCTTTTACCCCCTTTTACCCCTTTTACCCGGAGGCGGATCGCCGACGCCCAAAGAGAAGGTGGGCTGCGCAGAAAAAGGCAGCAAAGAAGACGGCCTGATTCGTAACGAATGGCTATGCAATGGCATTGGTTTGTCACATCCTCGCGGCGCTCGTAGGTGTCTACGTATTCGCCTTGACCTTCGTCATGCGAGAGACTGCCGAAGGGAAATGGGTCAATCGCATCGAAGAATTCTGGATTCGTGTCGACGATCGGCGACTAGCTGCTGGAGGATTATGGTTTAGTCTCTTCAATGCCCTTGCAGTCAAGCTGACAAAAGTGTTCAACAGAATTGTTGGCGAGAAAATGATCTCGCTTCGCTTGATTGGAATGTCGGGGTCGCTGTCATTTACTTCTCTATTCTTGTTCTACGCGCTGTTCTTTGGAATAGTCAGCTATTTCTTCATTACTTATCATGACCTGATTAAGCAGAAGGTTCCAACAATAACGAACTTGGAAGCGACAACAGGGCTCCTTATAATCGGCTTTCTCTTATTCGCGTTGATTGGGCTGATATTTGGAATATTGTCGGCTCTTCCAATGATTTTCAAAGGACGTTTTTGGGTGTGGCTAAGCTGCCTTCCGACTGGCCTGGTGTTTTGGATCGTTATTCGCTTAGTCTACCTGCGGACCGTGAATCCGGGAAGACTGGCTCCCATTCTTGCCGCAGTCATTAGCCTCCTTTCTGATGTGTTGCTGGTGGCGGTTATCAGACAGTCGCTCAAGTGGATTACCGAACGATTGTCACCCGCGAGGGTCGCAGCAGCGATTGCAGTTCAAATGGTACTGCTGATCGTGACATTCGTGCTTCCGGCTCTATTGATCTTACTTCTCGCCAAACAAAACCCAGCCAGCAGCCTCTCTGTGGGGGCGTTAACGCTGACCCTGTTTAATTTCCCAACAGCCATTGCATCAATCTGCTTTATAGCATCACTGGCGTTCTTGACCCTTCATCGTTTCACTTGGCCGACAATGGAACGACTAGTCTATATCCTGACGCGGCCAGAAGTTCTCCGGAAGCGAGCGCTCGTGCGGATAGTCTCTGCGGGAATCGCGGTGTATGGCTTGCAGGGCATCCCGCAGGCAGGATTCTTAATAAAGATCATTGAGTCCCTAAAGCAGTAAATGCGCCTTTACGATCCGCGTTAATAGGGCGGTAATAGGTAATAGAGGGTAATAGAGGGACATGATACTTATTCACCCTAATTCCAGCTGTTCTAAAGCCAGGAATTCGATTGTCGGTCTGCGGCTCTGAGGAACAGGGGACACGACCAAGGGCCGACAGGAATAGCGGCGGATAGCGTGCCTTCTCCGGGCGCGTATGTCTATGATTCCCGCGCCAGAGCTTGCAACAGCGCCTCAGCGTCGGTCACCGGCGGCAGGCATGTTCGACCGTGACAGACCAGCGCCCAGGCCTTTCCTCCGGCGGCCGCCGGCACCTGCAACAGCGTTTCGGCCAGCGCATCGGGGAGCTCGCCGGGAATCAGCCGTGAAGGCTCAATCCGCATCACCGTTTTGTTGACCGCGAAGCCCGCGACCGCAGTTGCTTCCATCCGATCCGCTTCCGGCCCTGAGCCCACAATCACCACCTGAACCGGATCGAGCAGCAGGCGCTCGACGGCCAGTCCGTAGCTGCCCGCGTAAAGGCCGAAGTGCTCCACGATTCCGGCAAAGTTGGTCAGCGTCCCTGCGGCGATCGTGCGGTAATCCTCGCGTCCGCTCAGGGCCTCAAGCCGCAGCAAGGCAGTGGCTGCTATAGAATTGCCGGCGGGCGTCGGCGCATCCTGCAGCGGCTTGCGCCGCGCTGTCAATGCGCCCAGCGGAATCCCCACCGGCTCGTCGTTCAGCGGCGCGGAAGTGTCGAAGAAGCCTCCCGAAGAGGCATCGTGAAATTGTTCGATCATGGCGTCGGCCAACTTAATCGCCGCGCGGTAGAACTTCATCTCGCCGCTCGCAAGCCAAGCATCGATGCAGGCGTTCACGGTGAATGCATAATCGTCGAGCGTTGCGGGAGCACTGTCCCTCGGCCGGAGACCGTCAGGGTAGGCGATCACATGCTTCAGTGTTGCCGCCCCGGCCCAGGCTTCGTCCAGCAGCCGGTTGAGCGTGAGCAGCGCGAAATCACGCGGTTTGTCGTCGCGGAGCAGGCGCGCCGCTTCAAGGTACGCTGTCACCGCCATCGCATTCCAGCTTGTGTAGAGCGTGCGGTCAATGTAGGGCGCGGTTCGCTCGGCGCGCGCGGCCAGCAGCTTCGCCCGGGCCGAGTCGCGCAGCTTGCGCAACGAAGCAATATTCGGGTTCGGACTCGCGTCCGGTTTCGCCTCTGGACTCGCGTTCAGGCTCGCCTTCAGGCTCGCGCCCGATTGCGCGGCCATTTCGGCCAGCGTCTGATTCAAATGCAAAACGTTCTTCGCCGGGTTGTGGTGCATGTCGCCCAGTTCGCCAATGTCCCAATAATTCGTGGCAAAATCCAGTTCTTCACCACTGAGAACCGCCCGTGCCTCGTCGAGTGTCCACGTAAAGTAGTCGCCGTCGTCGTCCAGACCCACATCGGCGTCCTGCGACCCATAAAAGCCGCCGCGCTCGCGGTCGGTCATCGTCGAGTCCAGCCAGGCCACGATTTCTCGCGCGATCACGAGAAAATCTTCGCGAACAAAGCTCTGATAGCCGTGAATGTAGTTGCGCAGCAGCTCGGAGTTGTCGTAGATCATCTTCTCGAAGTGCGGCACCACCCAGCGTTCGTCCACGCTGTAGCGGTGAAAGCCCCCGGCAAGCTGATCGTAGACGCCGCCGCCGGCCATCTTTTCGAGCGTCGTGGTGAAGGCCTCGCGGGCGCGATCGTTGCCGCGGTTTATCGCCACTTCCAACAGCAAGTCGAGCGCCGCTGGATGCGGAAACTTGGGCTGCGAGCCGAAGCCGCCGTTGCGTGGATCGAATTGCGCGAGAATCGACGAGGCAATCTTGTCGACGAGTTCAAGATTCAGCGCGCCGCCGCGCCCGGAGAAGCTCTCATTGTGTTCGATGGCGGCCATCACGCTGCCCGCAGTTTCCAGCGCCTCATCGCGCCGCTCGCGCCAAACTTGCGCCATGGCGAGCAACACGCGCCCCATTCCCGGCCGCCCGTAACGGTCGTCGCGAGGAATATAGGTTCCGCCGAAGTAGGGCCGCCCGTCGGGAGTCAGAAACGCTGTCAGCGGCCACCCGCCCTGCCCGCTGATTGCCGACACGGCTGCCTGGTAGCGCGCGTCCACGTCGGGCCGTTCGTCGCGATCCACTTTCACGGCCACAAAAAGCTCGTTGATGAGTGCCGCGATCTCCGCGTCTTCGTAGGATTCGCGATCCATCACATGGCACCAGTGGCACCACACGGCGCCGATGTCGAGCAGAATGGGCTTGTCCTCAGCCTGCGCGCGCGCAAACGCCGCATCACCCCAAGCGTGCCAACGCACGGGCTGATGGCGCGCCGAACGCAGATACGACGATGCCGCATGTTCGAGTTGATTACCGGCTGTTGGGGAAGCGCCGTTGCTCATGGACTGAGGATACAGGTCTTGAGCGCCGCGCATCCACACTGCCGATAGCTGCATCGTATCGACGCGGGTCGCTATCATATATAGAAGGAAATCGATGGCCACGAAGGCAGCGGAGCAGGCGCAGGAAAGCGCCGCAAACACGAAACCCCTCACCATCGGCGTACTCGCGCTGCAGGGCGACTACGAGGCGCACGCGCGCGCCTTCACGAGCCGCGGAGCGCGGACGGTGCTGGTGCGCAAAGCGGATGAGTTGGCTGGCCTCGACGGTTTGGTAATGCCCGGCGGCGAATCGACCACCATGCTCAAGTTCCTGGAGAAAGACGGATTTTTTGAGGCGCTCGGGAAGTTTGCGGCTACCAAGCCGGTTTTTGCCACCTGCGCAGGCTGCATCCTTCTCGCGAGTGAAGTTCTGCATCCCGAGCAGCGCAGCCTGGGTGCGCTCGACGCGACAGTAGAGCGCAACGCCTACGGCCGCCAGATCGACTCGACGATCCTCACTCTCGCTACCGAACTGCCTGGAGGTCCGCTGGAGATGGTTTTCATTCGCTCGCCGCGCATCACCCGCGTGGGCGAGGGCGTTAAAGTGCTCGCCCGCCGCGACAGTTTCCCGACACTGGTGCGCCAGGGAACTCTGCTAGCTGCAACATTTCACCCCGAGATGACGGCTGACACACGCGTGCAGCAGTTGTTCCTCGAGATGGTGCGCGCGCATAAGGCGCAAGGTCCGAGCACTTGATCTACACCACAAACCCGGGTGAAACCGCAGCAACCCAGGTTGCCCGCCGGCCATCGAACGGTCAATACCTTTGAGTCAGAGGCAGTCGTTACTCCAATTTGGCTTGCGCGAAACCTCAGAAAATAAGGTATTTAAGCGCGTTTCGGTGCACGGCCCGAGGAAACCCCGCCCCGTTTTCGCGCATCTATATAGATAATAGATAGATACTCCATTGGCGGACCCTTGGCGTGAAGAAGATCGCAAGCACATCGGACCCTCTCTGGTACAAAGACGCGATCATCTACGAGCTGCACGTTCGCGCGTTTGCAGACTCGAATAACGACGGCATCGGTGATTTACCCGGCCTGATGTCGCGCCTGGAATATCTGAAGGACCTGGGAATCACCTGCATCTGGCTCCTGCCATTTTTTCCATCGCCATTGCGCGACGATGGATATGACATCTCCAATTACACTGACGTTCACCCGGCCTATGGGACATTGGGCGACTTCAAGGCGTTCCTCGATGCTGCTCATCTTCGCGGTTTGCAGGTGATGATCGAATTGGTAGTGAATCACACAAGCGATCAGCATCCATGGTTTAAAGCGGCGCGCCAGGCTCCTCCGGGTTCGGCCGAACGCAACATGTACGTTTGGTCAGACAGCGAGGAAAAGTATAAGGACGCGCGCATCATCTTCACTGACACGGAAAAATCGAACTGGACCTGGGACGATACTGCTAAAGCCTATTACTGGCATCGATTTTTTTCGCACCAGCCGGACCTTAACTACGACAGCCCGTTGGTGATGGAAGAAATGCTGAAGGCCATGCGGTTCTGGCTGGATATGGGCGTCGACGCGCTTCGCCTGGATGCGATCCCATACCTTTGCGAGCGGGATGGAACCTCATGCGAAAACCTGCCCGAAACACATGCGGCGGTAAAGACTTTGCGTTCGGCAATCGATGCAGGCTACGCCAATCGCCTGATTCTCGCTGAAGCGAATCAGTGGCCTGCCGACGTTCGTCCCTATTTTGGCGACGGCGACGAGTGCCAGATGGCGTTTCATTTTCCGCTGATGCCGCGCATCTACATGGCGCTGCGCCAGGAAGACCGGCTACCGATCACCGACATCATGGCGCAGACACCGCCGATTCCCGACAACTGCCAGTGGGCGCTCTTCCTGCGCAATCACGACGAGTTGACGCTGGAAATGGTGACCAACGACGAGCGCGACTATATGTATTTCGCCTATTCGGCCGATCCGCGCATGCGCATCAATGTTGGCATCCGGCGCAGGCTGGCTCCGCTCGTCGACAACAATCGCCGCCGCATTGAGCTGTTGAATTCCCTGCTGCTCAGCTTCCCCGGCACGCCGATTCTCTACTATGGCGATGAGATCGGGATGGGCGATAACATCTATCTCGGCGACCGCAATGGCGTTCGCACTCCGATGCAATGGACGTCGGATCGAAATGCGGGCTTTTCAAAATGCGATCCTGCGCGACTGTATCTGCCGGTAGTGATGGACCCCATTTATGGCTATCAGGTTGTGAACGTCGAAGCGCAGCTAAGCGATCAGTCGAGTCTTCTGCACTGGACGCGCAACATGATTGCACTGCGAAAACTGTTTCAGGTATTTGGCCGTGGAACACTCACGTTCCTCAATCCATCGAACCGCAAGATACTTGCTTACCTTCGCGAACTGAACCAGGGTGACGGATTCCGTGAAACGGTGCTCTGTGTCGCCAATCTGAGCCGATTTGCGCAACCGGTCACGCTCGACCTCGCAGACTATGCGGGCTGCGAGCCAGTGGAGATGCTGGGGTACGTTCGGTTTCCTACCGTCACACGCGATCCCTATGTGCTCACTCTGGCTCCGTACTCGTTTATCTGGCTTGAACTGCAGGTGGCCAGTGCGGTTGAGGAGATGCCTGTGGATTAGGATTCTGCAGAGAGAAATTCCTGCTGGCGAGCGAATTCAATTCCTTGAGGCTTTTTCCGGAGAACGATGGCAACGGCGAATCCAATTCCCGACAACACCCAGACCGCGGAAAACACGGCGACCGATCTGCTCGTGCTTGTCACGCCCATGGCGCCGGAACATTTCAAGGGAGTACTGGCGAACCTCGAGTCCGCATTTTCTCCTGATAGCTTCGTCGTTGCGACGCAGAACGAATTGCCTGCCGATGTTCCTTCCAGTCTGCGCGTCGTCGCAACGCCGCAGGCAAACGCAGCGTGGTCCCTTAAGCCTATCGACTTTGTGAATGCGGCGCGGTACGGCCGCGAACACGAAGCAAAGGCATTTCTGATTCTCGGCCCCGAAGCCGATTCGCTCAGCCCGCTGGCACTGCGGAGCCTTGCCGATGCCGTTCTAAAAGCGTCGATCGACCTGGCTGTTCCGCACTATTCGCTTCCCTCGCATGCCGGTCTCATCAACTCAGCCATTTTGTACCCGCTGACGCGCGCGGCCTTTGCTTCGCGTGTTCGATTTCCGTTGTCAATCGATCTTGGTATGTCACCCAGGATGGCAGAGCGGCTTGCCGGTGTGGCCTCAGCAATTTCTCCGGCCATCCAGGCCGAAGCTCTTCTGTGGCCGGTGAATGAAGCGGTTGCCGCGGGTTTTGTAACGGACGAAGTCGATGTGGGTTCGCGCGCGATGCCGCAACCCTCCGATCCTGACGTCAACTCACTTCTTTCCTTGATAACTGGATCGCTCTTTGCCGATATCGAGGCGAAAGCGGCTCTTTGGCAGCGGCCTCGCAGGCCTCCTCTGATACGCCGGCCGACGGTTGAAGTCGATCAGAGCGACGGAACCGAGGAGGTTGCGCACATGGTTGCGGCATTTCAACTGGCTAACGCGAATCTGCAGGAGATTTGGTCGCTTGTCCTGCCGCCCAATTCCCTGCTTTCGCTCCGGCGCTGCTCGACGCTCGATCCCGCCGCCTTTCGTATGCCCGACGATCTCTGGGCGCGGATTGTGTATGACTTTCTTATTGCTTACCGGCTGCGCACGATCAACCGGGGCCACCTATTGGGGACATTGATCCCACTGTATCTGGCATGGGTCGCCGGCCATATCAATGTAATGGCGTCGGGAACTCCGGCAGAGCGGCACATTGAAGCAGTTGCCGCGGCGTTCGAAGCAGACAAACCCTATCTGGTCGCGCGCTGGCGCTGGCCTGACCGGTTCAACTCGTAATCACTTTTCGCGCCTGAGCAAGAAAACAATGCGGCGCGCCGGTGAGGAGGAAATGCAATGCAACTCTCGACTAACAATTCGATGCAAGCGGCAACTCAAAACATCACCGCGTTACCGGGTTACAGCGAAGATGTATCGATCTGGCATCACATGTCTGAAGCTTTGCACCAGTCGCTTTATCGGGTGCTCACTTTGCTCATCGCCGTGCTGCCCGGAATTCTTGCGTTCTTTGTTGCGCTGCTGGTGTTCGCTACTGCCGGTGTGCTGATTTCCTGGGTACTGCGCCGCTGTCTTTCGTGGGTGAAGTTCGACGCTCGCATCGCCCAAAAGAGCGGAACAGATTGGGCTCCGGCCAGCTCGCCGACCGAGATCGTCGCCCGCGCCTCTTTCTGGATCTGCGTGTTGCTCGGTCTCATCATTGGTGTTTCGGCATTCGATACGTCGTATGCAACGGGCGCACCACTGCCTATTTCCTTGCTGCCGTATCTAACTCATGCTGTCGGGGCCGCGCTGCTGCTGATCGCAGGCGTAGTGGTCGCGAGATTTCTTGCCCGCTCGGTGCTGATCAGCGCCGTGAACGCGCAGTTGCAATATGCGAGGATTCTTTCTCTGGGCGTGAAGTGGCTCGTTCTTGTTCTGACGGCGGCCATGGTGCTCGACCATCTGCAGGTAGGCGGAAATATCGTCGAATTGGCGTTTGGAATTCTGTTCGGCGGAATTGTTCTTACGCTTGCTCTTGCGGTCGGCCTCGGCTCGCGCGACCTCGTCAGCCGCTCTCTCGAGAGCCACGTCGAGCACACCGGAGAGCGGACACACATTCCCGACGAAGTCCCAACTGCGAGCCGGCACATCAGGCATTTTTAGAACGGAATTGACTCACCGCAGTGACGGAATCGAGCGGCACAGCCAACTTGCACTGACTTACTTGGGTCGCGCTCTGTGACGCAATAACGACGCATCTCTCTTGAGAAACGGCAAAGATCTGTTGCCATTTGCCGAGATTGCAGATGACCGTGATGGTCCTGACCTGCCCCGGCCCGTGGTAGTGTCCAGACTTTTTCGCACTTTCGATCTTCCGTCTTATTCCGGAAGGTTGTTGGGTTGAGGTTGTTTTGCTTCTGGCCCCCATGGGGGCCAGAAGCAAAGCGGCTAGGCGATGGCCACGAC
>Ga0224555_1002013_pt1 | contig 25310 bp, 20 predicted proteins | sample 714S23034metaG_FD_180687 | JGI IMG/M metagenome (GOLD analysis project Ga0224555, IMG submission 180687) | Peat soil microbial communities from Stordalen Mire, Sweden - 717 S2 30-34 | ecosystem: Environmental > Terrestrial > Soil > Wetlands > Peat | place: Sweden: Norrbotten County, Stordalen...
TTTGTAACGTTCTGCTGACCGTTTGTGAAGTCGTTTTAGAAAGCCTGCTTCTCAGACTTTAAAATCAACTCTCGGGTGGGGGATTTTCAAGTGGCCACAGGTGGGGGATTTTGGGTGGCCACCCGGGGATAAACCGGATAAAGTTGATAAAAATGCAGTTCTTCTTATCTTTGGCTTTGATAAAGATCAATTACAGGGAAGATTAAAAAATCTAATTATTGATAGTTTAAGTTTTAAAACTATAAAGCATTATAGTATCGGTAATTTAAAGGGATTAGATATTAAGAATATGTGGAAGTAGAATAGGCTAAAGTAAATGAAGCTAACAATCCATCGCGGTACTCATGAAATCGGTGGCTCATGTGTTGAATTGCAAACCACGAGCACAAGAATTCTCATAGATTTTGGTCTTCCCCTAAAAGAAGAGCATCCGCAAAAAGAAACCAAAAAGAAATCTAAAGAACAGTTAATCAAAGATAAATTGCTTCCAGACATTCATGGATTATATGAAAATCCCGAATTTGATTGTATTTTGATAAGTCATGCGCATCAAGATCATTATGGCCTGCTTTACTTTGTTCATCCTGATATTCCGCTGTATATGAGTAAAGGAACTAAAGAACTAATAGAATTAAGTTATTTATTCAACCAGACAAACTGTAATCTAAAGAATATTAAAACAATCGATGCATGGAAGCCATTTGAGATTAAAGACATTAAAATAACTCCTCATTTGGTTGACCATTCTGGATTTGACTCCATGGCTTTTTTGATAGAAACAGAAAACAAAAAAATATTCTATTCCGGAGATTTTAGAGGACATGGAAGAAAAAACATCTTATTTGAAACCATGATTAAAAGTCCTATAAAAGATATTGACTACTTAATTATGGAAGGCACGATGCTATCAAGAGAAGGCGAGCCTTATAAAACCGAAAAAGATATTGAAAATGAGATGGTAAAATTACTAAAATCGACAGGAAACTTGATGTTCTTGTCTTGCTCATCTCAAAATATTGATAGGATAGTTACTGCGTACAGGGCTTGCATGAAAACGAATACCCTGCTTGTTCTTGATCCTTATACTGCCTATATCTTATATATGCTTAAGGACATCGCAAAAGGTGTACCTCAATATGACTGGGGTAAAAACATGAGAATATTTTTCATACCTAATAAGTACACAGACAAAGTGCTTAATGAAAAAAAGATGTTCAAGTTTAAGAAAGCAAAAATTACAAAAGAAGAAGTATTTTCGTTGAAGAATAAAATGTTAGTCAAGGATTCATATACAATGAGAAATATATTTCAAAATAAAAAGTTATTAAAAGATACTTCCGTAATCTTCTCCATGTGGGAAGGTTATCTGGAAGGTCAAAAGCCTTTTTGGGATGAAAATCAAGTTACCATTATTAAATTGCACGCTTCAGGACATGCTTATGTTGAGGATTTAGTTAAATTTACCGAAACATTAAAGCCAAAAAATATAATACCAATCCATACGGAAAATGCTGACAAGTTTAAAGATTATTTTAAATCAAATATTATTAAGTTAGAAGACGGAGCGACTATTAACTTATCTGTGTAAAAGATTCCTCCGCCGGCATCCAGAAAATACTTGAATACTAGATTCCCTTCTTCATAACATAATAATCTAAATAACCTAAAGGTCACTAGGGGTCACACGAGATCATCTGCGATGGACTTCGCTTTAAAAAAAACTTAATACTTTACATCCTCCACACCCGCTTGCGCGAAGTAGGGAGTATATCCGGGGACACGCAAAGGTTTCAAATAGTGAGTAGAGGTTCCACTTCGTTGCGAATTCTCTGCAAGCTTTCTTCCGATGAAGCTTCGAAACGTAAAACAATGACCGGCTGAGTATTGGAAGAACGTACCAGCGCCCATCCGTCCTCAAATGGAATACGTATTCCGTCAATTTCAACAATGCCGGGCCTGTCCTCGAAATGTTTTTTGATTCTTTCCACAACTTCTGTTTTTTTGTCATCGGTGCAATCAACTCTGATTTCCGGCGTGGTATAAGTTTTCGGTACATCAGAAAACAATTCACTTATTTTTTTACCTGTCTGGGAAAGGATTTCCAATAATCTGATCGCTGCGTAAATACCATCATCATAGCCAAAATATCGGTCGGCAAAAAAGAAATGACCGCTCATTTCCCCGCCCAGCACAGCCTTTTCTTCTTTCATTTTTGCCTTGATCAACGAATGTCCCGCCTTCCACATGATCGCCCTGCCGGAATGTTTTTTAATATCATCAAATAAAACTTGTGAGCACTTCACTTCACCAATGATTGTGGAATCGGGTCTTTCCGCAAGAATTTGACGGGCAAAAAGAAGCAGCAGTTTATCTCCCCAGATTATTTCCCCGTTATCGCTGATTACACCGAGACGGTCGGCGTCGCCGTCAAATGCTATTCCTAAATCCGCTTTATTACTGGCGATTAATTTAATCAATTCCACTAAATTTTCTTTTACCGTGGGATCGGGGAAATGATGAGGAAAATGACCGTCAGGTTCGCAATAGATGGGAATAACTTCACAGCCGAGACGTTTTAAAAGGGGAAGAGCAAAATGCCCTCCGACACCATTGCCGCCGTCAACTGCGATTTTAATCTTTCCGGTGATATTAGAATGATCAAAAAGATAATTTTCATAATCCGCAGAGATGTCTTGAGTTCGAGATGACGCGCTGCCTGTTAAATATTCACCGCTTTCCATAATTTTTCTTAGTTCCTGAATTTGTTCGCCGTAAATGGTGTCCTGACCGATACAAATCTTGAAACCATTAAATTCGGGTGGATTATGACTGCCAGTGATCATAACTCCTCCTCCAACATGGAGATTGCGGATAGAGAAGTAAAGCATGGGAGTGGCGCAAAGACCTATATCAATTGTATCAATACCGGAGGAGTTAAGACCTTTGATTAAAAAATTATGATAGGCGTCTGAACTCAAACGACAATCACGCCCGATGGTCATGTTCTTTATTTTGTGTTGGGCGGCATAGGTTCCAATAACCCGGCCAAGGTTGAAAACAAATTCTTCATTAAAATCTTTGTCCACAACACCTCTTACGTCATATTCTCGAAACACATTGGGATTAATCAATTGCAATGCTCCTTGTATAAGTTATGTTTTAAACTTCAATACTAAATCGTAAACACCACTATCGGCTTTTCTCTTTATATCAAAACCGCCTTTTTCGAAGACATGAAGCATGGGCTTGTTGTCAACGAGAACATCCGCGGTAAAACCAAGTAGTCCTTGTCTTTTGGCAAGATAAGTCAGATATTGCAGCAATGCGAAACCTATACCGGTATTTTGCTGGTCGTCACGAACGGCAAATGCCACTTCGGCGGAATGTGTGGCCTCATCAATTCCATATTGACCAACGGCGGCAATGAACTGCTTATCAGGATCACCTATAAGAACTACCAGCACAAGTTCTTTCGTATAATCAATGATTACAAAATCCTGTAATCTTTCGTGCGGCATGTCTTTGCGATAGGAGATGAATCGTCTGTGTATGCTCCTGTCGGAAAGAGAATAGAAGAAATCTTTTAAAAGCGGTTCGTCGCTTATTTTGACAGGTCTGGTAAAAATCTGTGCGCCGGTCTTGGTAGTTAAATATGTTTCCAACTCTTTAGGATATTCGCCGCGAGTTCCGGGGATAAAGGCCTGATCTTTAAAAATCAAGCCGCGTTTTTTGGCTTCTTCAATCAGCCATGGTCGGAATTTGGGATGAGCTATGGAAATTAATTCCATGGCTCGTTCTCTGATGTTTTTTCCATGCAGGTAGGCAATCCCGTATTCCGTTACTATATAACGTATATCACTGCGATTGAGAGTTACTCCAGCTTGCTCCTTCAAAGCAGGAACAATACGGGAAACGGTATCGTTAAGAGAAGTAGATTTCATCGCCAGTATGGTTTTACCATTTTTGGAAAATAACGCGCCTCTCATAAAATCCTGATGTCCGCCGATACCGCTGTAAAAGACTCCGCCGATTGATTCCGATGTCGCTTGGCCGGTTAAGTCTATTTCCAGTGCGCTGTTAATAGCGACCATATTTTCTATCCGGGCAATAATTAACGGGTTGTTCGTGTAGTCCAGTGTGCGAAATGATATGGAAGGATTGTTATTGAGAAAATCATACGTAGATTTTTTCCCCATGCTGAAAGCGGCAACAGTTCTTCCGTGGTCAATGGTTTTTCTGGAATTATCGATAACACCGGCTTTAATTAATTCCACTAGGCCGTCGCTTAAAAGTTCCGAGTGTACTCCCAGATTTTTTTTGTTGTATAAACTGGCAATGATGGCGTTAGGCAAGCCGCCCCATCCGACTTGAATGGTATCGCCATCCTGCACCAGACGCGCCACGTTTTTTCCGATGGTTTCAATGACTTCATTTGTTTGCACGCTCGTTACTTCTAAAAGCGGCTCATCGTAAGGAATAATAAAATCAACGTCTTTAATGTTGATGAAACCGTCGCCATGAATTCTGGGCATTTCAGGATTGACTTGAGCAATAACAATTGCCGCCTTTTCTGTTGCGGCCTTGACCACGTCCACGCTGACGCCAAGACTTAAGTATTCATGATCATCCGGCAGAGAGGTTTGTATTAGCGCTACATCAATTCGGACAACGCCGCTGGATAACAATGAAGGAACTTGTGAAAGGGAAATAGGAGTATAGTCGGCCATTCCCGTATTAATGGAATCCCGTGTACTATTGCCAATGAAAAAGGAATTATGACGAAAGTTAGCTTTATACTTGGCGCCGGCATAAGGAGCAAGACCTAATGAGTAAATATGGATAATTTCCGCATCAAAAAAAGCTTTGGGGTGGGATTCTACATAACGTATCATCGCCTGGACAAGGTATTGCGGCTCACCGCAACCGGAAGAAACAAAAATATGATCGCCGCGACGAATATGACTGAAAATTTCATCTTCCGAAACGAATTTTTCCGGATATGCTTTTTTGAAGCTATCAAGGCGTTTTAGAAATATTTCTGGTTCCATAATAGACTCCATTGGTAATGAAAATCAGATATTACAAACGCAGCGCAGTAATATCTGTCAGTTGTAATGAGACCCAAGCTTCAGAAACAAATTGCATAACCTAATAACCTGAAGGTCAAGCGAGGTCACGAGCTGAAGCTTGCCGGTCGAATTAATGAATCTCAAATATTACAAACGCAGTGCCGTAATATTTGCTAGTTAAATTATCCCGCCACAGGCGGACGATATCCTAAATATCCATGGTATCCCACGTATGAAGTTAATTGGAAATATATTATAGATTAAAACAATGTTGCCTGTCAATTAAAGACAATATTTATTTTTAATCATTTAATTATGTTTAATATATCCGCGGCATGCGGCAAAACCAGATCCGCTCCCGCTTTTATAAAATCGTTTTTTTGAAAATGACCGTTGAGAACTCCGCAGGTTTTTGTTCCGGCTCTGCGGCCTGTTTTTATATCAAGAGGATGATCTCCAATCATCAATGTGTGTTTAGCTGAACCGCCAAGTTTGTTTAATGCCATGATTAAATGTTCCGGGTGGGGTTTGACTTTATTCACAGCATCGCGGCAGACAACTACAGGGCAGTAGGATAATATGTCAGGGAATACGATTTTCACGGCTTTGGCGCAATTTCTGGTTATTATTCCGCAGGAGATTTTCAGCGAATTAAGAGAATTGAGCAATTCTTTTGTGCGGTCAAAAAGTTCACCATTTTCAGCCGATTCAATTTCAATTTTTTCAATAATGGAATTAGCCTCATCAAAAAACTTTTTGGATATATATGGGGAGTGCTGATTTAATATTGCTGCGGCAGAGTCAATCATTTCTAAAACAAAGTCTGTATGCAGTTCATCTTTGGTAATACCATAGGATAAAATAAGTTTCCCTGCCGCCTCGCGCATTCGATGAAAATCAATATTTAATTTTGTCAGTGTTCCGTCAAAATCAAAGATGATGGTTTTAATGGTTGATTGTTTTATTTTTAACAGGGCCATGAAATCAGCCCTTCGGGGAGATGTATTTGATGGTCAGAACTTTGTTTAATGTTCGGGAAGAATATGTTGAAGGCAGAGTGCCATCGGAAATAATACGCAGAAAATTATGAATGATATTAAACGTGGCTCCCCATAGAATATCCTCGCCCCCGCATACATCGGTAATTATAAGGCACGGCGTCTGATATTGCAGAGGTTCTGTGCCTTCTCCCAGAGATGTCTTGAGATCCAGCATGGCGTAATTGTCGCTATTGAAGAAAAAGCTGACAGGAATTTCCAAAATCTTTTCCACTTCCGAACTTAATTTATATTTAAAAGATTTAGGTGTAAGACATACAAAGGGAAAGATTGTCCGGGCGAATAACGTCAGAGAGTAAGATGGCAGGGCGCCGAGAAATTTTATATTGAAAGGATTTAATCCGATTTCTTCCCATGCTTCTCTCAGTGCGTTGGTTAAAAAAAGATGAATAAGAGCGGCAGTTTCCTTGTCCCCGCTCTGAATAAGGCTTGCTTTCCTGCCACGCATTGCGGGGAGTATGCCCGTTTTTAGAAAGAAATTCAAAAAATTATCCCTACCCGGTTGCAGCATTCCGCCAGGACAACTAATGTCTCCGCCCTGGGAAACCATATCCGATCGTTTAATGAGTTGAAAAACATATTCGGATTTGCCATAAATGTTTTTAAAATTGAGTAATAAAACCACTGCGGCTTTAAGATGGGCAGAGCCTTCTTGTCTGGATTTATCAATCCGAAGATTCATTTCTTTATAGTCAATAGGCACTGAGTTTAATTTATCCATTACAAAACGCGGGAAAATATCTTTTTGCTGAAACAGTGTTAAATCCATAAAACTAAATGTCCTGAAATCTATCTAAGTTATAATTTCGGCAATTTTCTGATTATACCAGCATCTTACCGGGAATAAATCGATGAAGCCGCAATGACCGCCAAGCCTTTGTCTTGATATTTTTAAAAATGCATTTTCCTGTATCTTGTAATAATCTTCATGTGAAATTACGGGATCATCTTCCGCGATAAATATTCTTACAGGTATGTTCAAATTTTGAAAAGAATCATTTTTCAGTGTGTATAAATTAAAATAGTCGCGGTAAGAAAGCAGACCAGGGAAGTAAGGCATAATGTCTTCCGTTAGTTCCATACAAGTTCTTGCTTTCAAAATTTTATTGAAATCATATTTTCCCGGAAAAAGCCGCTGCTTTTTGATCAAAGACCGTTTCATTTTTTTCAGGAAATATTTACGATAGAAAAAATAACCTTTATCGATAGCCAAAGTAGATTTATAAGGATCGAGCGGCGGACTGATGGCGAAAACATGTTTTAAGTTTGCTATCGGTGTCCAGTAATGTTTCATAGCGATACGCAAAGCAAAATTTCCGCCCAGAGAAAAACCTATCAGATATACGGGCAGGTTTTCCGATTGCCGGGCTAAATAATTTACTGCTTCGAATGTTTCTTCCAATAGAGCGCCGTGAAAAAGCCCTTCATTGAGATGATGTGAATCTCCGTGATCCCGTAAATTCAAACGGCAAATGGAAAAACCAAGATTATAAAAATAATCTCCGGCAGCTAAAATATAAGCGGAAGAAGAAGATCCTTCCCATCCATGCAGAAGAATAATCAAACCTTTGCTTTTTTTTTGACGCGAATAAAAAGAAAGCAGCCTTGATCCTGTAAAGGTGGTGACGATTATCTCTTGAGAATTTTTCAGCATGTGATTTTTAAGGGGCGTGCGCAGGCGTGAACTGGCCATAATAGACTGGAAATGAGGGCTTCTGAAAAAGAATGAGGGCTTGAATATTTTATCAATTATTTTTGTGTTTTTGTTCATTTTGTCAATAATGAAAAAAGATTGAGTGCATTAGCTGAGCTTGATCAGATATTACGCACGTAAATAAGAGAAATTTACAGAGATTTTGTATAACCTTACAATCAAAAAACATCAATTATAAAGTCTCCCCGCCGGATGGACGGGGAAGACTCGATTTTGGTGGCGGTGCAGGGAATCGGACCCCGGACACTACGGATATGAGCCGTATGCTCTAACCATCTGAGCTACACCGCCTTTATGGTAATAAATATTTTTTCAATCCCGCGTTTTGTAATCCCCGGTTCCAATCGAGGAAGGAATGCGCAGTAAACTGCGGGAGGTCGCGTTATTACATTGAGCCTCCGGCTTCTGCAGGAGGGGGCTCCACTAAGCTTTTAATTTGTGGGACGCTATATCTAAGTGCACGAATATTGTCAATGACTTATTGAGCGGTATCCAACTTATAAACAACGATCACACTTTTATCACGCAGAGCAACACCGACAGATTGGACCAATGCCAGCACAATTTCTGGTTTGCCATCATTGTCTATATCTTTAATGCAATAATCGGCTACGTAACCGTTAATTTTTTTTGTCCGCCAATTTTCCGCCATTCCCAAGCCATCCCATTCCAGATTATATATTTCGCTGGAAGTAAAAAGTTTAAAATGTTTTAAAACGTTGCCAACAGTAGATAAATTTTTAACTATAATGAGTTCTTTTTTGCCGTCTTTATTTGTATCAAAAGTAAGGATGCGCAAATTGACATAAGCGCTTTTTTCCCTATCGCCGGGGTTTTGCTTATCAATATTTTCGAAGTAGTTATTGCTGCCGCCATATATATCATCACTTCTCCAGATAAGCTTATCACTGGAAAAACCAAAAGATGAAAGCCGGCTCAAAGGTGTATCTGTTTTGTCTATGATGTATAAATAGTTAAGTTCATCCAAAGCAAATATTTTTTCTCCTACGCCAATGCCTAAATTATCAATGGTCAAACCATAGATAGACAAGCCTAAAGGTATTTTCATTTTTTGATCGGGAACGTACTTGCCATCTCTCCAAACAATTTCGTAAATTGGCGTGTTAAATGGTTTATCATTACCATAATCCTGTCCTAATAATAAAGGAATGCCGGATGGAGTATCGATTACACGTAAAAACCAACGTATATCCGATGCAATTTTGACATATTTACCGTCTTTGAATTCCAGTACAAAAGAATCAAGCAATGTATCATTAAGAGAGGTTACAAATATTTGCTTTTTACCATCTTTGTTAATATCAGCAACATCGACGGCGATATAGTTATCGTAAGATTTTCCAGGTATTTTTTCCAATAACTTTAATTCATTACCTGCTTTTTGATATATGTAAACATTATGTTTGTCGATTGCCACCACTTCGTTTAAACCATCACCATTTACATCCCCTATATCCATACCCTTAAATTCTGTGGGAATTGTTTGGCTCATCCAAAATTCTTTGCGATTAAGAGGTTCAGGAGCGTTAATGAATTCAGAATTGATTACAGATGTTAATGTTCCCTTTTTACCGCCGGATTTCATTTTCGCAATTATTTGAGATTCGCGGGACAACCCCGAAGGTACTTGGGGGGTAGCGGCAGGGATGGGTGCGGTAACAAGCGGTGCACTTGATTGCGGTGTCGTGCCGAGAATATGTTGGACAATATTTTGGGAAAAATCGTTAATTTTAGGAATTACTTCATCAAGACTTTGCGATTGAGCGAAAATGCCGATATCTGATTTGGCGTTGACAATATCCACCAGTTTCCCGTCAATACTAATACTATTACCAATCTTGGTAATACTTCCCCAAACCACATAATCAGAATTTAATTTTTTGCCGAGATTATACACATCATTTGTAGTTATCACTTTTATTTTAGATTTTTTAAGCCCTTCCAGGACAACGTTTTTACTGGTAACGCTGATTTTATCAGGAACGGCAATACGTGAGGAGAGCATTTCTTCTATCCCTTGTTTTATATAATCGATATTTTCCGAGCTATTTAATGTAAAAGGTAAAACGGTTACCGTGTATTTATCCTTCGCCCAGAGTGAACCGGTAGCCAGCAGAAGAATAACCAAACAAAATATATATTGAAAAGTTTTTCGCATATTTATCTCCTTTTTTAATGCTGTAAATATTTACAGCATGGCGTTTCTACCATTTAAAAAGTGATAATTCAAGAATGATTTGAGAGAATAAAATCAATCGGTCAAAATATAGATGTTATTAGGTTATTAATCTAAACTTTCAGGGGGATGACGTAAAACATAATGGCGCAGAAATGACAAACGCTGCCGGTAAGGACAAATAAATGCCAAATTGCGTGATTAAATGGAAGTTTCTCCCATGCATAAAAAATAGTTCCCAGCGTATAGGCAAGTCCACCACACACAAGCAAGGCAAGACCACCTCCGGGCAATGCCTGAAAAAGAGGCTTAATAGCAAATATAACAAGCCAACCCATCAAAATATAAGCAATAATAGATATAATCTTATAGCGATGGACGAAAAATATTTTAAATAAAACCCCGATTATAGTTAAAGACCAAACTATAGCAAACATGCTCCAGCCCATAACCCCACGTATAGTTACGAGCAGAAAAGGAGTATAAGTTCCGGCAATCAAAACATAAATGCAGGAATGGTCCAATATCTTGAATACATGTTTTAAATTAGGTTTTTGAAAACTATGATAAAGAGTTGAAGCTGTGTAGAGCAAAACAAGCGTCAAGCCAAAAATTGTACAACTTATAATGTGACTCAAATTCCCATATATCATGGAAAAAACTATCAGAAGAACCAATCCGGCAATGCTGATTAAGGCTCCAATCCCATGAGTTATGCTATTGAATATTTCTTCTAAAGAACTGTATTGTTCTATGGTTTGTGATTCAGACATAAATTTTGCTTCCTCAACCATAGGGAAGTTAATATGTCTTTGGTTGTAATTTGTCAATCTCTAATTAAATCCATATTATTTCTTGACTGATTGATAGAAGTCGTAATAATACTAATTATCATTTATCATTGGGCGGCAAAATGAAACTTGTCAGGTACAGGTAAAACAATTAGAGGAGAAAAATGTGATACCGAGATATTCCCGCGAGATAATGACAAAGATTTGGAGCCCGGAGAACAGATATCAAAAATGGCTGGATATAGAAATATTAGCTTGTGAGGCAATGGCCAAGCTTGGCAAAATACCCAAAAGCGCACTAAAAAATATTAAAAAAAATGTTTCGATAAAAGTCGAGCGTATTGATGAAATTGAAAAAATTACAAAGCATGACGTAATTGCTTTTTTAACTTCGCTTACGGAAAAAGTTGGTGAAGACGGACGTTTTATTCATATGGGTTTGACTTCTTCCGACGTGCTGGATACCGCGCTTGCTGTTCAATTAAAAGAATCGGCGGAAATTTTACTGGAAGATATTGATCGGTTATTGAAAGTATTAAAGAAGAGAGCCTTCGAAAATAAGAATACTTTAATGATTGGCAGATCCCATGGAATTCATGCGGAGCCGATTACTTTTGGCCTGAAGATGGCGTTATGGTATCAGGAAATGCAGAGAAATCGCCAACGTCTTATCCGAGCCAAAGAATCTGTAAGCTTCGGTAAAATATCCGGTGCTGTAGGCACATTTTCTTTTGTCGATCCTTTTGTGGAGGAACATGTTTGCAGCAATCTCGGTTTAAAGCCTGCGCCTGTGTCTTCCCAGATCGTTCAGCGTGACCGCCACGCAGAATTCTTTACAACGCTCGCGATTATTGCATCTTCACTGGATAAATTCGCGCAGGAGATAAGACTTCTGCAAAGAACAGAGGTTAGAGAAGCTGAAGAGTATTTTGCACCAGGACAAAAAGGTTCTTCAGCAATGCCGCATAAACGCAATCCGATCCTTTCGGAAAATATATCCGGATTAGCCAGGCTGGTACGCTCCTATGCGGTTGCAGCTCTTGAAGATGTTGCTCTCTGGCATGAAAGGGATATCAGCCATTCTTCCGTGGAAAGGGTTATCGGACCGGATGCTACAATTGTTCTTGATTTTATGCTGTACAGGTTTACGAATATGATGGATAAGCTTTTGATCTATCCGGAAAAAATGATTTATAATCTAAACATGACCCACGGTGTTATTTTTTCTCAAATGGTGTTGTTGGCGCTCATAGAAAAAGGTACAACCAGAGAAGACGCATATGCAATTGTGCAGAATAACGCGATGAAATCATGGAAGGAAGGTTTGGAATTCAGAGATTTGCTGGAAAATGATTCCACCGTAACTAAATATCTGAAGAAAAAAAAATTGGCGGCAATTTTTAATGTAAAGAATTTCTTGAAGAATTTAGATTTTATCTTTAACCGTGTTTTTGGAAATAATAAATAGACAGTTCCAATCATAAATCAAAGCGCTATCTTTGTTGGCGTCATTGTCGGTTTCCTCAACGTATAACCTGATAACCTGAAGGTCACATGAGGTCACATGTGTATAATACGCCTCGTTGCCTCAAGCTAGCCCTGCTGAAGCGGGACAGTTCAACTAACGAATTCCAGTTTACCGCGTAACTGTAATTCGAGTTTCACTGCCGCCTCGATATCATCTTTGATTTAGAAAAGGAATTATATGGATTCTGGGAAGTTATTCTTTAACAATGATCGTGTCTTTTTTGAATTCATCGCGTGTGTCGGGATAATCTATATTGTAGTGTAAACCACGGCTTTCTTTCCTGAGAGTAGCGCTCCTGACGATCAGTTTGGCTACGGTTGTAATATTGCGCAGTTCTATAAGATCTTTTGTGACTTTGAAGTTCCAGTAATATTCATTAATTTCTTTCTGGATGAGGTCGATTCTGCGGGCCGCTCTTGCCAATCTTTTGTCCGATCGGACAATTCCCACATAGTTCCACATGCATCTTCTTATTTCATCCCAGTTATGCGAGACAACCACACTGTCGTCGCTTTCCGTAGTTCCGCTGGGATCCCATGGCGCAATGAAAGCCTGACTATGTTTTATTTTATTAATGTTGCGGGAAGTTTCCATATAGACGCGATGCGAGTAGACAACCGCTTCCAGTAAAGAGTTGCTGGCCAGACGGTTAGCTCCATGCAATCCGGTGCACGATACTTCCCCGCAGGCAAAAAGATTGGCGATGGATGTAAGGCCGTAATGATCAACCGCGACGCCGCCGCAGATATAATGAGCTGCTGGTGCGACGGGAATGGGTTGCGATGTAATGTCTATTCCGTATTCCAGACATTTATTATAAATATTGGGAAAACGATTGATCAGAAAATCGTGGTCGCGGTGCGTGATATCCAGCAGAACATATTCATCTCCTGACTGCTTGATTTCCGTATCAATTGCTTTGGCGACAATATCACGGGGAGCGAGGCTGTTCATATAGTGATATTTTTCCATGAATGTCGAGCCGTTCTTTAATTTGAGAATTCCTCCTTCGCCGCGCACGGCTTCGCTGATCAGAAAAGCTTTGGCAGCCGGATGATAAAGGCAAGTAGGATGGAACTGGATGAATTCCATGTTTGCAATTTGCGCGCCCGCGCGGTACGCCATGGCCAGGCCATCTCCCGTCGCAATATCCGGATTTGTTGTAATGAGATAAGCCTTTCCCGCTCCTCCTGTGCATAAAATTGTATATTTCGCGCGATAAGTATGAACTTCACCTTTATTTATATCGAGAACGTATGCGCCCAGACAATGCCCGACTTTATCTGAGTCCTCTCTATTTATGATCAGGTCAATGCCGATGTGGTTTTCGTAGATGGTGACATTTTCCAGATGGGAGACTGCTTCGTTCAATGCCCGCTCGATTTCCTGGCCAGTGAAGTCTTTGGCGTGTAAAATCCGCCGGTGATGGTGGCCTCCTTCACGACCAAGATCGTAAAGGTTGGGTTGTGTTTCCGATTTTGTAAAATTTACGCCCCATTCGATCAGTTCTTGAATTCGGGGAGGGGCTTCTTTGACGATGAATTCTACCACATCTTTCTTACAAAGACCGGCTCCGCAAACTAAGGTGTCCTGAATATGTTCCTCAAAACTATCTGTTTGATCGGTAACCGCAGCGATTCCGCCTTGAGCATAATTTGTATTTGAGTCGGATTTTTCTTTTTTAGTCACAATAGCGACACTTCCGAGAGTCGAAGCTCTGATTGCCAAGCTTAAGCCTGCAATGCCACTGCCCAAAATTAAAAAATCTGTCTTAAATTCCATCGCGTTTTCCAATCAAATTATTGCTGATAAAAGTTTGTTTACAAATCGTCATTGCTTTTATATAGAGATTTATAGTTTTTAGCAAAGAGAAAATGAAAGCAGGATTTATAATGCTAGTTCTTGGAATTGAATCATCATGTGATGAAACGGCAGCAGCGGTAATTAACAATGGAAAAATGCTTTCCAATGTTATTGCTTCGCAAATAGCGGTTCATTCTCCATATGGCGGAGTTGTGCCCGAAATTGCCTCGCGTAAACATATTGAGGCGATCAATCCGGTATTGAGGCAGGCATTAAATGACGCCAATGTAACACTCCGGGAAATAGAAGGTATTGCTGTAACTCGTGGTCCCGGTTTGATTGGATCGCTGTTAATCGGTTTATCAACGGCCAAGGCTCTTGCTTATTCTTTGGATATTCCCTTCGTAGGTGTAAATCATATAGAGGGGCATATTGCCGCGGCATTTCTTGCTGAAAAAGTGCCGTCTTTTCCTTTTATAGCATTAGTTGTTTCCGGTGGGCATACCAATATTTATCTGGTAAATAATTATCATAATTTTCAATTGCTTGGTCAGACGCGAGATGATGCTGCCGGAGAAGCATTTGATAAAGGGGCCAAACTTCTTAATCTTGGTTATCCGGGTGGTGTGGTGATTGATAGAATCGCAAAAAGCGGCAATCTAAAAGCAGTAGCTTTCCCTCGGGCGATGAAGGACTCGCCTGATTTTAGCTTCAGCGGTTTGAAAACTTCCCTGCTGGTAATGTTGAAAAAACGCGGCTGCGATTTTCCGGAAAGTCAACTGCCTGATGTAGCCGCCAGCTATCAGGAAGCGATAGTAGATGTGCTGGTAGAAAAAACAATAAAAGCGGCAGAAGATAACGGTATCGGTCGGGTAGTTGTCTGTGGCGGAGTGGCGGCCAATAGCAGATTGCGCGAGAAGTTCGCGGCGGCAACAGCCGCCCGAAATATGGAATTGTTTATTCCGCCGGTTATATTATGTACGGATAATGCGGCAATGATTGCGGCAATCGGCGAAATTATGCTGAAAAACGGCCGGAGAGATTCGCTGGATTTAAATGCCGTTTCCCGCTGGCCTATAGCTTAGACATAAGCGTATAAATTATTTTTTTCTACACGAGAGAAATAGCCATGAGTTCACCTAAGGAAATAATCCGTCAATACGCTATTAAACCGCGCAAAAGGCTGGGACAATCATTTCTGATGGAGCAAAACATCATCAGAAATATTTTCGCAATAGCACAGGTGACAAAAAATGATATTGTTGTGGAAATCGGAGCTGGACTTGGTGTCTTGACAGAAGAGTTAGCACAAAATGCCGCAAAACTTATTGCCATTGAAATAGATGATAAATTAGTTGAAGTATTGAAAGATACGTTATTTAAATATAATAATGTTCAAATATACTCCGGTGATATTTTGAAATTTAATTTCGGAGCAATTGATAGGGATGGAGAGCAGAAAATTAAAGTTATCGGCAATGTTCCATATAATATTTCTTCTCCGGTATTGTTTCATTTATTATCTTTTCGGAAGATTATAGATTCCTTTGTGCTAATGCTGCAAAAAGAAGTAATTCAGCGGCTGGTAGCTCCCCCGGGTGGTAAGGACTATGGAGTACCTTCCGTGATTTTACAGATGTTCGCTACGGTAGATAAAGTTTTAGATGTTCCAGCCGGTTGTTTTTATCCCCGTCCTAAAGTAGCATCGTCAGTAATGAAAGGATTTTTCCTGAAAAGGCCTTTAGTGGAACTTGCAGATGAAGATTTCTTTATTAGATTGGTCAGAGATGCCTTTGCCCAACGCCGAAAAATGCTGATTAACAATTTGAAAAAATCAAAGTTGTTGGTAGGATTTTCTGATGTTGACTTAAAAGAGGCGCTGGACGCTGCCGGAATCGATGGTCAACGCAGAGGCGAGACTCTTTCCGTCGAAGAATTTGGATATCTGAGTAATATTTTAAAAGAGAGCAATAAAACCTGATGCGGTAATTGAAGGGGTATTAAAACGTCCCGAAGTACTGGCGACAGTTATTATACAGATCATTGCAGATAAATCCCGCGTCTTGTATACAGAACATCATTGGAATCCCCCGGCTCCAGCCGGAGGTGGCTCCACTTATTGAAGGCATAAACTCTCGTTGAACCGTTCATCGTAAATTTGGGGCCGGACATATTATGTGGCCCAATGTCTGATTACCCGTAAGTATCGGATCCGTACCAAGTTTTATTGAAAAATCAAAACGCAGAACACTGGAGTCAATAGTAAGCGAATTCATACTTGTTTTCTAGCTGTGGTTAAATTCTCGTGACCTTCAGGTCATTAGCTGCGCTTTAACGGGTCTAATAACCTAACCACCTAATAATCTGAAGGTCACAAGAGGTGGCGCAAAGTCACACGAGAGCCGTACCACGCTTCTGTTTAATTCTTTGGATTTTCATTAGTTAACGCTTTTAATATAATTTATATTTGTTTGACAAAATGGCTGTTTTTGTTATAGGAAGAACATTCTTAACTATTGTCCTTCTGTGGGCAAAATTTAAAACTGATTTCAGGTACGTGTGATGAAAAATATTAATATCGGCTTAATTGGTTTGGGTACCATCGGAACCGGAGTAGTCAAACTACTGCGGCAAAACGAAGAACTGATTGCTCAAAAACTAGGTGCCAAGCTGGTTTTAAAGAAGATTGCCGATATCAATATTACCACTCCGCGCGGTGTTAAAATTAATAAGAATCTGCTGACGACTAATGCCCGGGAAATAATCAACGATAAAGATATTCCCATTATCATTGAATTGATGGGCGGATATGAACCGGCGCGCACTTTTATTCTGGAGGCAATTGCTAGGGGTAAACATGTTGTTACCGCCAACAAGGCGCTTCTGGCGACTTACGGCAATGAAATATTTCCGGCAGCCCAGATGCAAGCGGTGGATATAGGTTTTGAAGCCAGTGTCGGCGGAACTATTCCGATAATTAAAACTCTCAAAGAAAGCCTGGCAGCTAATAAAATCAACTCCATAATGGGCATTATGAATGGCACCTGTAATTTCATTTTGACCAAAATGACGGACGAAGGCAAAATGTTTGATGTTGTTTTAAAAGAGGCGCAGAAACTTGGTTTTGCTGAAGCTGATCCTACTTTCGATATCGAAGGAATTGATACCGCCCATAAGATGGCGATTATTCTATCGCTGGCTTACGGGAAAAAAGTAAACCTGAAAGATATTTATCTTGAAGGCATCACTAAAATTGGTCGTGAGGATATTGCCTTTGCCAGAGAATTGGGCTACCGGATAAAATTGCTGGCGATCGCCATGCTCAAGAATGACGCGGTAGAGGCAAGGATTCATCCGACAATGATTCCTTCAGGCCATCTTCTGGCCAATGTCAATCAAAATTATAACGCCTTTCACATCGTGGGTGATGCTTCAGGTCCTGTTTTTCTTTTCGGGCAAGGGGCGGGAATGATGCCCACAGCCAGCGCGGTTTTCAGCGATATAATCGACAGCGCCCGCAATATTTTAAAAGGAGTAACCGGCCGGGTGCCCCTGCGATCAATCAGTGAAACAGCAATGACGCAAATAAAGCTTATACCGATGGACAATATTGAAACAAAATATTATTTTCGTTTCTCCGCTCTTGATCATCCCGGTGTTCTTTCCAAGATATCCGGCATTCTCGGAGAGAATAATATCAGTATTGCCACATGTATTCAGAAGGCGAGGGGAGAGGGACTCGCCGTGCCGATTGTCATGACAACTTATAAGGCACAGGAAAAAAATGTTCGCCGGGCGCTCAAAAAGATAGATAAACTGGACATGGTGCAGGACAATACTATTCTAATTAGAATCGAGGACGAGTTAAATTAAAATTATTCACAAAGAAGATTTTCTAAATATTAATATGAAATATGTAGTATTGCTCGGAGATGGCATGGCCGATTATCCGACCAAAATGCTTGGCGGAAAAACTCCGCTGCAGTGCGCCTTTACTCCTTACATGGACCAGATTGCCGCAGAAGGAACTCTAGGTCTTGTGGATACGATTCCTACCGGATTTACTCCGGGCAGCGATGTTGCTACCTTGAGTGTGTTGGGCTATGATCCTCGTGAGACTTACACCGGACGAGGGCCGTTGGAAGCGGCCAGTATGGGAATAAGTCTCGGACAAAATGATATCGCTTATCGCTTAAACCTTGTAACAATAGGCGAGAAGGATTCTCCCGATGCATTTATGGATGATTTCACCGCCGGCCATATTTCCACTGAAGAATCCAGAGAAATTATTCTCGATATAAATAAAGCGCTTGGTTCGTCTCAGTACCAATTTTTTCCCGGTGTTGGTTATCGCCATTTGTTTGTTTGGCGCAACGCCTCTTCATCTCCTGAAACAACGGCGCCTCATGATATAACAGGAAAAACCATAGCGTCTTATCTTCCACGCGGAGATTCTTCTCAGGAAATAAATTCAATTATGCAGCGTGCCGGAGAAATTTTAATAAACCATCCTGTTAACGTCCAAAGACAGAAAGCAGGCAAAAAACAAGCTAATTCCATTTGGCTTTGGGGGCAGGGGAAAAAGCTTCCGATCGTTCCGCTTACTCAAAAATATTCCCTGCAGGGTGGAATGATTTCCGCAGTTGATTTGCTCAAAGGCATTGGCATTATTGCCGGATTAAAAGTGTTCCCTGTGGAAGGGGCAACCGGTTACATTGATACCAATTATGAAGGCAAAGCTAAAATGGCCCTGGACATTTTGAATTTTATGGATTTCGTTTTTGTCCATTTGGAAGCTCCTGATGAAATGGGACATGAAGGAAACGCCGCCGGTAAAATTCAGGCAATTGAGCTTTTTGATGAAAAAATAGTGGGGCCGATTTTAAATAAAATGCCTTCTTTCGGCGATTACCGACTTATTGTTTTAAGTGACCACCCGACACCGATTGATCTTAAAACTCATGTCGGCGATCCCAGTCCTTTTGCGGTTTTATCTTCCCGAAAAGAAGAAAACAAAGCGGCAGGTTTGCCATTTAATGAAATAAATGCAAAAGAAAGCTCGATTTTGATTTCGCCGGGTCATTTATTGATGGAAAAATTTATCAGAGATTGGAGCACTGTTGTCTGTTAGCAATATAACAAAAGTTAGAGTGCTTTATGCAGATACCGATGCAATGGGAGTGGTTTATCACACAAACTATATAAAATGGTTTGAACTTGGACGGAATGAATTGATGAGGCAACTAGGTGTTCCCTGCACGGAGTTGGTAAAACTTGGTCTCAATCTTCCTCTGATAAAGGTCAGTTGTGATTATCTGAAATTTGCGACATATGATCAGCTTCTGACTGTCGAAACTAGATTTGATTATATCAAGAGGGCGAGTATCAGATTTAATTCCAGCATATATGATGAAAATAAAGAAAATCTGCTAGTGGAAGGTTACACCATTCATGCCTGCACAAATAATGAGGGAAGAATACGCAGAATACCTAAACTGCTTCTTGAGTTGATAAATAAATATAATATTAAAGGGGAATAATATGGCGGCAAAATTATCAAAAAAAGAATTGAAGGGGCCGGATGCTTTTCAATCCAGTATAGAAACAATAAGTGATTATATTTCCGAAAACAATACCCGCTTTTATGCCATTGTAACGGCAGTTATTTTAGCTGCGATAATTACATTTGGTATTTATATGTACGGGAGCTATTATCAATCTTCCGCAAGAGAAATGTACGCTAATGCTCAGAACAATATAGCAGCGAATAATGTTGATACGCCGGAGGCCGCCAGGGCAAATATTAAAGTTTACCAGGAATTGATTAATAAATATCCACACAGTTGGAGCGCGCGAATGTCCCATTATCACTTGGGAAATCTTTATTATAATTTAGATGAAATCGATAATGCCATCGCTGAATATAAGAAATTTGTCTCTTCTTCCAGATCGGACAATGCCGGAATAAAATTTTTTGCTTTAACTTCTCTGGGATATTGCTATGAAGCAAAGAAAGATCTTAAAGCTGCGCTCGAATATTTCGAAAAAGCGCAAAAGAGTAACAATGTCGGATTTGAATCAATCGGTTTTCGCAATATTGCCCGTATCTATGAACAATTAAATGACAAAAAGAACGCTTTGGAGAATTATAAAAACGCTTTGCAAAAAACTACCGATCCTTCCATGACGATTTTTATCAAGCGAAAGATATCATCCCTAAGCTGACATCACACAATGCGGAGGAGCAACATTTTGAAAGTATTAATGTCAGGCAATGAAGCTATTGCCCGCGGCGCGTATGAGGCTGGCGTTAGGTTCGCCGCCGCCTATCCGGGTACTCCCAGCACGGAAATTTTAGAAGAATTTTCCAAATATGATGGTGTCTACGCGGAATGGTCGCCAAATGAAAAAGTTGCCGTCGAAGTTACCATTGGCGCCGCGCTGGCGGGAGAAAAGGCGCTGGCGGTTATGAAACACGTTGGCGTTAATGTCGCCGCTGATCCGATCTTCACGGTCAGTTACACCGGCATAAATGGAGCATTGGTTATTGTAAGTGCTGATGATCCCTCATTGCATAGTTCTCAAAATGAACAGGATAATCGGAATTACGCCAGGTTTGCTAAAATTCCCATGCTGGAACCAGCCGATGCTCAGGAAGCCAAGGAATATATCAAACTCGCTTTTGCAATCAGCGAAAAGTTCGACACGCCGGTTTTTTTGCGCTCGACTACCCGTGTTGCTCATTCCAAAGCGGTTGTAACTCTTACAGAACCGGAAAAATACAAAGATAAAACCGGGTTTACCTATAACGCCGAAAAATATGTCATGGTTCCCGTCAATGCCCGCACACAGCGGGTGGAGGTGGAAAAACGCCAGCAGGCATTAAAAGAATTTGTGGAAATATTTCCTGAAAACAAAATGGAAATCAGCAATCCGGACGTTGGAATTATTACCGCCGGAATGCCCTATAACTACGCCAAAGAGGTGTTCCCGAATTATTCTTACCTGAAGCTGGGGATGGTTTATCCCTTGCCGGAGAAGTTAATCCGCAACTTCGCCTCTAAAGTTAAAAAAATATATGTCATTGAGGAGTTGGATCCTTTTCTGGAAGAACAGATCAAAGCCATGGGAATTAAAGTAATCGGCAAGGAAATATTTCCTTATACCCTTGAATTTGATCCTGGCATTATTAAAAACGCGATTGAGAGAAACACTGAAGGGGCAGTTTCACCTTATAAAAAAAGTCTCTCACCGCGTCCGCCGAATCTCTGTCCAGGCTGTCCGCACCGCGGATTATTTTATGCTTTGAGAAAACAAAAGGTTTATGTCCATGGCGATATCGGCTGTTATACCTTGTCTTATATGAAACCTCTGGAGGGTTTGCATTCCTGCATCTGCATGGGCGCGAGTATCGGCATGGCTCACGGCATGAGCAAAGCTATGAAAGAAAAAGGGAAGGGCAAGGTCGTCGGCGTTATCGGTGATTCCACTTTTCTGCATTCAGGGATTACATCCCTGCTGAATGTGGCTTATAACAACAGTGACGCTTTAATCATTATCCTGGATAACAGCACAACAGCCATGACCGGCATGCAGGAGCATCCGGGAACAGGCTATACCCTAATGGGTAAAGAGGCAAAAAAGGTTAATCTAAAGGTTTTAATTTCCGCGCTAGGAATTGAAAATATAAAGGTTATTGATCCTCTTGATCAGAAAGCAACAAGAAGCGCCATCAAAGAAGAACTAGCCAAAGATGGTCCGTCAGTTATCATTGCCCAAAGACCTTGCGCCTTGTTTAAAAGAGCAAATATTAAACCTAAACCGGCGCTGAAAGTTGATCCTGATAAGTGCGAAGGCTGCAAGGCATGTTTGGGTTTGAATTGTCCGCCGATTTCCTGGAAGAAGGGCGTAACGAAGGAAGGTTCCAAGCGCAAGGGGATTTCCTTTATTGATGAAACCCTTTGTAACGGGTGCGGTTTATGTGAGCAGGTCTGCAAATTCGGCGCTATAAGTTAGTAAGTTAGAAATTATCCCGTTTATCGGGGTTAAAGGAATATATTTTAATGGTTGATAATGAAGTGAAAAGCATATTGTTAGCAGGTGTCGGCGGACAGGGGATTTTACGGGCAAGCGATATCATCTGCGAGGCAATAATGGAGGCCGGTCTGGATGTAAAAAAAAGCGAAGTCCACGGCATGGCCCAACGGGGTGGCTGTGTGACCAGTCATGTTCGTTATGGAAGGAAAGTCTATTCGCCGCTCGCCGAGCCCGGAAGCATCCAAACACTTATTTCTTTTGAAAAAATGGAGGCCTTGCGCTATTTAAAATTCCTAAGAAAAGATGCCGCTATTATCGTGAATACGGAAGAAATTTATCCCCCGGCGGTCAATATGGGTGACGCGCCCTATCCTGAAGACACTATTTCTTTTTTAAAAAAGCATTACGGAAAAGTTATAAGTTTTAACGCCGCTGAGTTTGCACAAAAAGCGGGTAATATTAAAACGGCAAACGTGGTTCTTCTAGGCGCGGCATCAAATCTGATGGACATTGATCAATCCATCTGGCAGAATGTCATTAAGAATTCATTTCCGGAAAAGTTGGTTAAAATTAATTTAGACGCTTTTCAAATGGGAATTGATGCTTAAATTAACGACATTGACTTAAGCATATATTAGTTTCCCCTCTTTTCTAAAGAGGGGTTAGGGGAGATTTTAGAGGTTGTCGGTAATAAAAATCCCCTTGTATTCCCCTTTAAAAATGGGAAGTTAAAAATTTCAATTTCAAGGATATTATAGAGATATGGCAGAAGACTACTATCAAGTTCTGGGCGTCGATAAAAAAGCTACGGCTGATGAAATTAAAAAAGTATATCGAAAACTTGCGTTAAAATGGCATCCGGATAAGAATCCTAATAATAAGGCCGCGGAAGAAAAATTTAAAAAAATAAGTGAAGCTTATGCCGTTTTAAGTGACGAGAAAAAGCGAGGGGAATACGATCAATTTGGTTCCGCGGATCAGTACCGTCAGCAGTATTCTCAGGAAGATATTTTCCGTAATTTTGATATTAACGAGATTTTACGCGGGTTTGGATTTGAAGGAGGAAGAGGGGGAGGCCGAACAACATTTCGCACTGGAAGAAGGGGAGGCGGCGGCGCCCGTGATGATTATGATGATCCTTTTGCCGGTCTATTTGGTGGCGGTGGTATGGGCGGTGGCCGTCAGCAATATGCAAATGTGCCTCAAAAAGGACAGGACGCCGAATATAACTTATCTATTTCTTTGGAAGAATCAGTATTCGGCGCAGATAAGAAGATTTCTTTTCAGTTGGAAAATCGCATTGAAGATATCAATGTAAAGATACCGGCCGGAATCAGCAATGGTAAAAAGCTCAGATTGCCGGGTAAAGGTTTATCCGGTATTAACGGTGGCCCCAGTGGTGATTTATATTTAAATATAAATGTTTTACCGCATCCTATCTATGCCCGCGACGGTAACGATTTATATATAGAGAAAACTATCAAGTTTACCCAGGCGGCCCTGGGAACTACCATCGATGTTCCCACCTTAGAAGGTTCAACAAAGAGACTTAAGCTCAGTCCCGGCACTCAGAACGGTACCAAGATAAGAATGAAGGGTTATGGCGTACCGGGATTAAAGGGCGTTCCCAAAGGGGACCAGTATATTAAAATAAACGTTGAGGTTCCCAAGAAGCTATCTGAGAAGCAAATCAAACTTGTTCAGCAACTAGCCGATGATGGAATTTAATCAAGCGTTGTCTTTATTGGCAACGCGCAGTCCGGCGAATGCCGGAGAATTATGGTAATCTTCACTTTATCAGTTATTTACGACTTCTGAGAGCCCACTATCCCTCACCGCCAATTTAATCCTTAGGTCTTATAAGATATGTTATGTCTCCTTGGAATGGATAATGTTTAATTTTTTGCATTCATTTCTAAAGATAATCGGAATAAATTAAACTTCCGCTCTAAATATTCTGTCTCAGGAACATTATCATAAAAGTAATAGTAAAGCATTGGCACCTGTGAGCCAGTAAATCTAAAATAACAACTAGTTTTTGTATGTTTGTGGCGATGAATAGTTCTGTTAGGCAATCCAGCTTTTACTAAATTTTCAATCATTACTTCCAAAAAATTACGAGACCCACTTACAAAATTTGCACTAATTTTATTGCTGTGTTTATCAATATAAACTGAACCATCGCCATCCCAACACCCTCTTATAAAATGTCGGACAAATTCATCGGGTATATTGGGAAATTGCATAGTAAGACTTTTATTTGGAGTTAATCCTAAATTTACGATGCCATCATATAACTTTTCATTGGAAATGTTAAATTGATAAAGAGCGCCTGCTTTTATTTTCCCATAAATCCTTTCTTTAGAAAAATACAATTTCGCATCACAATCCATTAATTTCAGTACTTTTTCTAACAGTTCAGGTTCTTTCTGAGCAATAGATATCATTGGCATTGTTGATGAAGACTTTGATCTCCATGGTTCTCTAATTCGGCCAGGATTCAAATTTCCATCTGTATATATAATTCCAAGAACATATGCCATTGCTGATGACCAAGATGAAAAAAAATCCTCATTAACATTGACTTTCTTTAAAGATACGAAAGAACTTGTGCCATCCTCATTAAATCTTTCAAATTTCAATTTGTCCTTTGTTAAAGCCAAATCTCTTGCAGCACTTTTACTACGTAAAGGGATGCCGCATGTTTTTAACTTTTTATGAACATATTGGCGTGTACAATTTGTTTCCTTGGCTATGTCTGCCAGTGATTTATTTTGGTTTATGTAATTTTCTGTAAGATATTCTGCCGTTAATAGTTTGCTCGACCCACCATAATTTTGGATTCTTTCGTTGTCTTTATGCCTTTTTTCAATATCTTTATCATAGCAACTTTTACATAACCCCCTAGAGACATGCGGTTTATCTGAACTCCCACATTTTATGCATTGACTATGATGCAATGCCCATCCACACCTTTTCTTTGAAGGATTACTATTGTATGCCGTGTAAAACGTATAACTTGTCGGTTAAAGTCCGACCATGGGAGTTCGGTAGTTCGCCCATGTAGCTTGAGGGAGGTGTTAAGGGTAACCTGAAGCATTAAGTTTCCTGAC
>Ga0224555_1002014_pt1 | contig 25308 bp, 22 predicted proteins | sample 714S23034metaG_FD_180687 | JGI IMG/M metagenome (GOLD analysis project Ga0224555, IMG submission 180687) | Peat soil microbial communities from Stordalen Mire, Sweden - 717 S2 30-34 | ecosystem: Environmental > Terrestrial > Soil > Wetlands > Peat | place: Sweden: Norrbotten County, Stordalen...
CCTTGCGTGGCCGGGCGCGTGACACATGGCGCGGCTGGGATTGTTTGACGGCACTCGGTGTGCATATTGGTTGCTCATATTTGGTTCTCCGGGGCTGGTTTTGTGGAAATCTCCCTACGCCCCCCCCATCTCTGCAAAGAAGCCGTTTATTTTCAGCGACATAGTAAATTTTATCGGCCGTAACTACCTGATTCTGCGGAAGATGACCTGCAGATACGTCTCCACCAAGGAGTTACGGGTTTTCTTGAATTGGAGCGGAGCCGCTGAGGATGGTGAGCCTCTTCCGGCGCGCTGTGCCGGTCTTCGATGCCCAATTACAGAATAGCGATTGGAGAGCAATGAGCTGCAAACGAGGTGTGGGCGGAAACGATTGAAAACATGGGGGAAAGGGAGGGGGCTTGTTTGGGAGGGGCTTGACAGCGAAGACGGGAGCCGGATTGGCAGGTGCCGGGAAGGGCACCCGCCCACTCATCGCGATAAAGCGATGAATGGGGCACAGTCCCTGATGGCAAGATGAGTGGGCCACCTGCCTCGATTTCCCTTCCCCGGTCCCCAAAGGCGAGGGACCGGGGGCACCCTCAACTTGATCATGCGCGGTAGGAGACCAGGGCCACCCGCCTATCGCCATTATCAAACGGGCATGCAGGGTACCGTAGAAATCGAATCGGAATGGACGCCCTGCAACAGGGGCTGGCAACTGCCTGAGTGGATGCGCAACAGACAGCTCGATTTCCCTTCCCCGGTCCCCAAAGGCGAGGGACCGGGGGCACCCTCAACTTGATCATGCGCGGTATGAGATCAGGGCCACCCGCCGGAAAACAGCATTCCGCGATGAGGCTGCGGAGGGATGGGCACCCGCCCACTCATCGCGATAAAGCGATGAATGGGGCACAGTCCCTGATAGCAAGATGAGTGGGACCCCAGCCCACGTGCCTTTGGTCAGGCTATCGCCATTATCAAACGGGCATGCACGGTACCGTAGAAATCGAATCGGAATGGACGGCCTGCAACAGGGGCTGGCAACTGCCTGAGTGGATGCGCAACAGACAGATCGATTTCCCTTCCCCGGTCCCCAAGGGCGAGGGACCGGGGGCACCCTCAACTTGATCATGCGCGGTATGAGACCAGGGCCACCCGGCCGACAGTTCGTGGAAACGACGCCTGGAAATTGTTATCACTTGCCTGCCGGGGCCGCCTTCGGGTGCTCCACGAAGGTGTGTGCTTGATGACAGCTCACACACGTCTTACCTTTCATGAATGGATCAGACTTCAGTTGTGCCACCTGATCGGTGTGACAGGCGTCGCATGTGCTTAACGCCGGCGTGGCCGCGAAGTCCTGTGATGTTGTCTCGCCATGGCACACGGTGCATTCGACACCGTTAGCGCCATGCGGGCTGGCTTTCCATTGGTCATACACCGGCCTGTGGCAGGTGGAACAGGTATCCCCGGCTGGAATCAGCCGATGGTGGATATGCCTGGCTTGATCCTGCTGAGCAATGGCAGGTTGGACGGCAGCAGCCAAAACGAGAAAAACGAGCAGGGCAGAACTGAACAAACACGCGCGGAAACCATTCATGGGCAGATCTCCTGAGTAGGATCACGGTATCGGACCGGCTATGGCCGTCGTCGGTGATGCCGAACACATCTCACCGTAATGCGATCTGCGCACTGGCCGCGAGGCCCGCTGCCAAAGGAATGGTCACAAACGTCGCTTTATATCGCTGTCTGCCGCTACGGTCGTGCAGATTCACGCGCTATGATGCGCCCTTTCGCTACCACCTCGGCTGAGGCGCTGCTGTCACTAGAGTCGGCCCAACCGCACAACTGGCAGCGTACCGAGCCCTTGAGGAACCCTGTCCGACCGTTCTAACATGCAGGCGAACACCCAAAGCCCCAATCGAGCAAATGTGGTGCGGCTCTTGGCGAGTCACGGGCAAGCCGGAACTTATCCGTCCATTCGTCAGATCAGTACCCACAAACGCCCATGTCGCCGGGAATGCTTCTGGATTGACGCAAAATCGCCGAGGCGCACAACAAAGGACGAAGGGAACGTTGCGTACTGCGAGGCCGGCTTGTCGAACGTGAAGGCGCGGCGCCCAGCCCTGGGGGCGGGTCCCCGGCGGCGCTGGTTAATTCCTGGTGTGGGACGGGTTGGATTATGTGTGGGCTGGAGAGGGTGCGGAAAAGGCTGGATTTGGGGGTGGAGTTGGCGGAAAGTGTCCTTCCGGGGCTAAAGCCCCAATGATTTTGCCGGCTTTGTGCGGGGGTTGAAACCCCCGCCTCCCTCCGGGCAGAAGACTCCCCACGCTGATCCACTACACGCATGCTTTGGCGCGAAAAATCAGATTTTCGCATCCGATATACTGAATGTGGGCCCCCCTTACACTCGACGGGGCTCCTACCCTCGACATGGCTTATTCCGCTGCTGCCAGTATTGCTGCATCCGCTCCGACCGCAAGCAAGGGCCGGGCGTGGCATATTGTGAGTTTTGTCTACTTCACATTCATCTGCTATTTGTCGATCGGGCTGCCGCTGGCGGTGCTGCCGCCGTATGTGCATCTGCGGATGGGCTATAGCGCGATGCTGGCGGGGCTGGTGATCAGCATTCAATACATTGCCACGCTGGCGAGCCGGCCGTGGGCGGGGCGCATCTCAGACCGGCGCGGGGCCAAGGTGTCAGTGCTGTGGGGGATGGCAGCTTGCACGGCGAGCGGCGGGTTCCTGATGGCGGCCGCGGCGGTTCACGCCATCCACTGGCTGAGCTTCTGGAGCCTGATCCTGAGCCGGCTGATCCTGGGGGTGGGCGAGAGCCTGGGATCGACGGGTTCGACGCTGTGGGGCATTACCAGCGCGGGGCCGGAAAACACGGCCCGGGTGATCTCGTACAACGGCGTGAGCACGTATGGCGCCATGGCCCTGGGAGCGCCGCTGGGGGTGGTGCTGGAGCGGGAGTGGGGCTTGATGTCGCTGGGGCTGGTCACGATCCTCATTGGCGCGTTCAGCCTGGCGCTGGCGGCGCGCAAGAGCCCGGTCGCGGTGATGGCGGGCGAGCATCTGCCTTTCAGCCACGTGCTGGGGCGGGTTGCGCCGCACGGCATGGGGCTGGCGCTGGGCGGGGTGTGCTACAGCGTGCTGGCCACTTTCATTACGCTCTTCTACGCGAGCCGGCACTGGAACGGGGCGGCGCTGTGCCTGACGGCGTTTGGAGTGGCGTTTATCCTGGCGCGGCTGTTGCTGATTCAAACCATCAACCGGTTTGGGGGATATCCGGTGGCGATGGCGTGCCTGGGGGTGGAGTCGTGCGGATTGATATTGCTGTGGCAGGCAGGGTCGCCGTGGATGGCGTTGGCCGGCGCGGCGCTGGGAGGGTTTGGCTTTTCGCTGGTGTTTCCCGCCATTGGCGTGGAGGCGGTGAAGCGGGTGCCGGAAAACAACCGCGGGGCGGCGCTGGGAGTGTATACGGCGTTTGCCGACGTGTCCTTTTTTCTGGTGGGTCCGATTGCGGGAGCGATCATTGGCTGGTTCGGATACCGGAGCGTGTTTCTGTTCGCGCTGATCAGCGTGTTTGCGGCGCTGGGGATTGTGGTGGTGCTTTGTCGAATACAGGGATCAGGGATCAGGGGTCAGGGATCAGGGACGGAGGGGCTGAGGGACGGGGCTGGTTAAACTGGTTCGAAGTGCGCGAACATGTTCTGGAATTCGGGCAGGTTGGATGGGGTTTCATACCAACATACGGCTTCAAATTGCTTCCATAGATCGAGAACGGCGGAGTTCGAGTGAGCGCCCGCGATTGCTTCCTGAGAAACCCACTCAAAAATTTCGATGATGGCGCCGTTGGCAGCGCGCATCACGATCGGAGCGCGGTCGGTGACCAGACCCTGGGCGCGCAAAGGCGGCAGATGGTTGCGAACCAGGTCAAGCAGCGCATCTTCGCAGCCGGGTCTTGGCTTGTAACAGGCGATTGAAATCGATCCCATGGGAGCGCCTCCATGAACGATGGTGGGAAGGGGCAAAATGTCTGAAAAGAGTGTAACGTGTCTTTTCGCCAGGCCGGTCTATTGGGCGAGATATTCCTGATCCGTGACCTGCTCGAGCCAGACTACGTCGACGCCGTGCGCGTCGGTTTCCTGGAGGGCGAGATGGACCATGGTGTTGCGGGGGCCTGCTCCGTGCCAGTGGCGCTCGCCGGGAGCGATGACGACTGTGTCTCCGGGATGAATGGCGCGGACGGGCTGGCCCTCAAGCTGCACCAGGCCGGAGCCGGTGAGCACGTGCAGGACCTGGCCGACGGGGTGGGTGTGCCAGGCGGTGCGCGCGCCGGGCTCAAAGCTGACGCGGAAGAGACGCAGGCGGGATGGCTCCGCGCCGACGACGATTTCATCGATCCATACGCTGCCGGTGAAGTAGTCCGCGGGACCTTTACGGCTATTTCGCTCCGCACTGGTGACAATTTTCATAACGACCTCGCTTTGCTGAGTATCGACGATTTGTAGCCACGCTGCTTGCGGCGGGGATGCATCTTGCGGAACGAGTCACGATGATCTCGAGAACGACGGGTAATGAGAGCAGTGTACGCCTGCGGCGCGGCGTGTCTCAACAGTGACGGCGAGGTGCAGGCGCTAAACGCAGAACGGCCACCCGGAGGGGTGGCCGCGCTGCTTTCAGTGTGCCTGGGGCGCGCTTAGCGCTCGCCCTTTCGCCAGTTGATGAGATCGCCGAGGGTGGTGGTGGAGCTTGAAACCGGATGCTTGTGGGCATCCGCTTTGTGAGTCTCAACTGTTGCGCGGGTTGCTTCCTGGCCCACCGCGCGCAGGCTGAGGCCTACCTTCTTCTCTTCCACGTTGATCTTGATGATCTTGAAGTCGTGTTCCAGGCCCTGCTCGAGCTTGGAGTGGCCATCGACGTCTTCGCCGGCCTCGGAGATGTGGCAGAGACCCTCCACGCCCTCCGCGATCTCGACGAACGCGCCGAACTGGGCTGTCCGCAGCACCTTGCCGTGGACCACGTCGCCAACGCGGTGAGTAGCGAAGAAGCTTTCCCACACATCGGGCTGAAGCTGCTTGATGCCCAGGCTCAGACGGCGGTTCTGCGGCTCGACGCCGAGAACGACTGCCTTGACCTTGTCGCCTTTTTTCACGACTTCAGACGGATGCTTGACGCGCTTGGTCCAGCTCAGGTTGGAGACGTGAACCAGGCCGTCGATGCCGTCTTCGATCTCGATGAAGGCGCCGAAGTCAGTGAGGTTGCGCACCCGGCCTTCGACTACGGTGCCCGCGGGATAGCGCTCGGTGAGATTCTCCCAGGGGTTGTCGAGGAGCTGCTTCATGCCGAGCGAGATGCGGCGGTCAGAGGGGTTGACGCTGAGTACGACCGTATCGACCTCGTCGCCCGGCTTAACCAGCTTGGAAGGATGCTTGAGGCGCTTGGACCAGGTCATCTCAGAGAGATGAACCAAGCCCTCGATGCCCTGCTCGAGCTCAACGAACGCGCCGTAGTCGGTGACAGAAAGAACGCGGCCATGGACGCGGGCGCCGACGGGATAACGCTCGGTGGCATCGAGCCACGGGTCGGGCGTCAACTGCTTGAAGCCCAGCGAAACGCGCTGCTTATCCTTGTCGAACTTGAGGACCTTGACCTGGATCTCGTCGGCCACATTCACGAGGTCGCGGGGATGGGTGAGCCTTCCCCAGCTCATGTCGGTGATGTGGAGGAGGCCATCGATTCCGCCGAGGTCGACGAACGCGCCGTAGTCGGTGAGATTCTTGACCGTACCGGTGAGGACCGCGCCCTCGCCGAGGTGCTCCATGGTGGCCGAGCGCTTGGCGTTCTGCTCTTCTTCGAGCAGTTCCTTGCGGCTGACCACGACGTTGCCACGCTTTTTGTTCAGCTTGATGACCCGGACCTCGATCTTCTGGCCGAGGTAGCCGTCGAGGTTGCGGACGGGACGAATTTCAAGCTGCGAGCCGGGCAAAAAGGCCTTGAGGCCGATGTCCACGGTCAAACCGCCTTTAACGCGGCTGACGACGGTGCCAATCATGGGTGTCTTGTCGTTTGCGGCTTTTTCGATGGTGTCCCACACGCGCAGGCGTTGAGCCCGCTCGTAGCTGACCAGGTAGCCGCCCTCAGGCTCTTCGCGCTCGATGACAACGTCAATCACGTCGCCGGGCTGGAAGATCACCTGCCCGGTGTGATCGACTACCTGTTCCAGGGGCACCATCCCCTCGGACTTCAGGCCAACATCGACGACCAGGTGCTTTTCAGTCTGCTTGATGACAGTGCCGGTGACAAGCTTGTCTCCGTAGGCCTCGACGGCAGCGGCTTCGGCAGCCTGCTCGCGTTCAAATTCGGCCAGGGCCGCGGAAAAATCATCAGCCGACTCGAGCGGATGAGCGGCAGAGTGCGGCTCTTTGACTGCATGGACTGCAACTTTCGCGGGCACGGCCTGGGCTTCGGGCTCGGGCTGAGTTTCGGGCTCGGCTTGCGCCTGGGCTTCGGGCTCAGCTTGCGCCTTAGCGTCGGCCAGGGCTTCGGGCTGGACTTGGGACTCGGCTTCGGGCTCGACGTGGGACTCGGCTTCGGGCTCGACGTGGGACTCGGCTTCGGGCTCGACTTGGGCCGGGATAGCGATCTCGGGGTGGGCCTCGATGGGGGGCGGGAGTTGCTGGACTGCTTCAGTTGTGGGCTCGGCTTCAGTTTCGGATACGAGCTCGGTGGTGGTGGTATCGGCGTCCAGCACAGGGTTTTCGACGACTTCGGCGGTCTCGGGGTTGGACGTGGATTCGAACGACGGCTGCTCCAGCTCCGTCGCAGGCTCTAGCGTAGGGGTTTCCAATTCGGTGTTCAGGGTTATGCTCTCGGTTTCGGGATTGAGGACGTTTGCCATTGCTGCCAGCTCCGGGATTCCTTGCTCCTGCGACAGTTTGCACCAGCCGCCGGTCGGCTCCCGCGCTGCGATTGCCGCAGTCAGGGGTCTATGAGCCGTGACCTTCCACCGCGTGTGACGAGCCGGTTCAAGTATTCCAAGGCGACAGCCTCCCCAAATAAATGGCTTGGGGTAAACGGCGATTGTCTCCTTGGGAAAAACCCGGCAGGCAACGGCTTGCTGGAGGGCGGCCGCAACTCACTGCTGGAATCCGCGCAGGAAGCTACGCTTTCAAGTGTAGCAATCTCTGCAATCCAGCGTCAAACGCGGAATAGCGGCTGAAGAGCCGCGATACCGCATTGCAAACGCGCGCGAACAGCGTCCGGATTCGTGTTGTCATGGCCTGGATGGCGCGGATTCGAGGCCAGAGGCTGGATTTGTAACCCGGAATTGCCCACTATACTGAATCGGACGGCGGAAGTGCGATGGATCGAATCTGGACACCCTGGCGTTATGCATACGTGACGACCGCGGACACGAGTACGCGGGCCGGAGTTCCGGCGGCGCTGTCGGCCTGGAGCGGCGATCTGGGCTGCGTTTTCTGTAACCTGATGGCGTCAATCGACCATGCCATTCTGACCGGCATGTCTGCCGAAGAGGCTGAAAAAGCCGGCGGACTGATTCTGCGCGCCGATCATTGCTTCATCTGCCTGAATGTTTTTCCATACAACTCCGGGCACGTGATGGTGATGCCATACGCGCACCTGGACCGGCTGGGGGCGCTGCCCGTGGATGCGGCGCACGAGTTGATCGATCTGGCGCAACTGACCGAGCGGGCGCTGGATCGCCTTTACCGGCCGCACGGATTCAACTTCGGCATGAATGTGGGACAGGCCGCGGGCGCCGGAGTGGCGGGGCACGTTCATCTGCACGCCATGCCGCGCTGGGTGGGCGACACCAGCTTCATCACGACGGTGGCCGAGACGCGCATTTTGCCTGAAGATCTGGAGACGACGTGGCGGCGGATGCGAGAGGCGCTCGACGCATTGCGTGGTTAGCGGGATCGCGGGTGAGCGGGTGAGCCGGCGGGCGCGGGGATTTTTGTGCAGGGCGCGGGCGGACGGTGTATTCTGCGGGCGTTGAATGAATGTGTGAGGGATTGATCCATGAAGAAGCTGCCTGGGAAAAGACTGCTTTGTGTATGCGCCGGAGTGCTGATGGCGCTGAGTGCCGCAACCGCGCTGGCCGCCGATGTTTCAGGCACGTGGACGTCGGACTCCACCACCCCGAACGGGGACAGCTTCCAGCTCACGTTCACCTTGAAGCAGGACGGTGCGAAGCTGACGGGGACGGTGCAGGGTTCGCAAGGCGATGCCATGGACATCAGCAACGGCAAGGTGGATGGCGACAAGATCTCGTTTGATGTTTCATTCAATGGAATGACGATTTCGCACGCGGGGACGGTGAATGCGGCGGGAGACGAGATCAAGATGACGACGAAGGCGGATTCGCCGGATTTTCCGGGGATGGATCTGACGCTGAAGAAGGCGAAGTAGGCGAGCGAGTCGGCGAGTTAGCGAGTCAGCGAGTCGGTCGACGTCTCCGCCTCACCGCTCTCATCGGCTTCGGCGGCGAGGGCGAGGCCGGGCGAGTCAACGTCGGCGGTATCCAGCAGATTTCGAGGGATCGATTTGGCAGTGCGCACGCCGAGGCCTTTGAGCATCTCGACCTGGCGAATGAGATTGCCACGGCCGTCTACGAGCTTTTTCATGGCGTTGGCATAGCTGACATCGGCAGCGCGCAGGCTCTTGCCAACGGCCTCAAGATCGCTGACGAAGTTGACGAATTTGTCGTAGAGTTCGGAGCCGCGATTCATGACATCGCGAACGCTGCGGGCCTGGAGTTCCTGCTGCCAAAGCACATTGACGATGCGGATGACGTAGAGCAGGGTGGTGGGCCCGACGAGCAAAATGCCCTGCGCGTAGGCATCGGCCCAGAGGTCGGAATCGCCCTGGAGCGCGAGGAGAAAGGCAGGCTCAACGGGCACAAACATCACTACAAAATCGGGAGACTCAACGCCGGGCAGCTTGTGGTATCCGGCTTTTGACAGGCCGGTGGTGTGGCCTCGAACGCTGGCGAGGTGGAGCTTCAGAGCCGCCTTCCTGTCGTCGTCTGTGGCGGCGTTTGCGTAGTCGGTGTAGGCAGTGAGTGAGACCTTGGAATCAATGATGAGGTTACGGCCGCCGGGCAGATAGACGATGACATCGGTGCGCGCGGTCTTTGATTTGTCACCGTCTTCAGAGGCGAGGCCGGTAAAGGTCTGCTGAAAGCTGTACTGCTCGCCTTCCCGCAGGCCGGCTTTCTCGAGCAGATCGCGCAGGATGAACTCGCCCCAGTCGCCCTGGGCCTTGGCGGAGCCGCGCAGAGCGGTGGTCAGGTTGCGTGCTTCTTCAGCCAGTTGCATGTTGAGCCCGCCCAGTGTGCCAATCAGCGTCTCCAGTTTGGTGACACCGGTCTTCGAATCGGTCTGCGCCTGCTCCACTTTCTCGCGAAATTCCTTGATCTGGGTCTTGAGGGGATCAAGCAACGTGCCGAGTTGTGTCTGACTCGCTTCGGTGAATGTTTTCGATTTTGCCTCTAGCACCTCTGAGGCGAGCGACTGGAATTGATCCGAAAGCGCCTTCTTGGCGGTTTCCAGAAGCGCCAGCTTTTCCTGCAGATTCTGGCGCTCGTTCCTGAGCTCGGTTTCGAGTTCCTTGATGCGCACGCTCAGGACGCCTTCGGCCGCGGTCTTTGCCTGCAGATCCTGGCGCAACCCCTCCCGCTCCGTCGATAACTGAGCGATGGTTCTTTGGCGTTCGGCTGCCAGCGACTCGAAGCCGGCGCGGGCGGCCGACTCAGCATGGGCCTGGGCCAACTCCGCCCGCACACCGCCCAGTTCGCTTTCCAGCCGTTCCAGTTGCGTCTTTTCAGCTTTGGCGGACAAGGCACGCGACCAAAAGCCGACGGCAATTCCGACGAGCAGGGCGGCAACCGCGACGATCAAAGCCTGCATTGCAATTTCCTCTTCGCCTAATGTACGCCTGGCGCCTGTGTATTTTCCGCTAATTTCCACTTGTTCCCTATTCCCTGTTCGCTATTCCCTTGCGATCAAACATTTTCCACACAGGCAACCGGCTTTACACCCCCCGGTGCGCCCGGTAGACTTGAAGATTCGGGGCCATGCGCATGTTTTTTTGGCGCGGTGGTTGTGTTTCCCTGCCGCGGGCCGGTATTGTAAGCAGCGGAGTGGGAGTGGGTTGAAGAACCCGGAGAATCTAAAAGATTTGAAACAGATGAGGAGAAGGACGAATGGCCGTTGAAGAAAAGGTGAAGCAGATCATCGTCGAGCAGTTGCAGGTGGACGAAGCCGAGGTGACCCCTGGCGCCAGTTTCCAGGAAGATCTGGGCGCCGATTCGCTGGACGTAGTCGAGCTGGTGATGCAGTTTGAAGAGGCGTTCGATCTGGAAATCCCCGATGAGGACGCCGAGAAGATCAAGACCGTAAAGGACGCGATCGACTACATCGAGAAGAACGCGAAAGGCGGCAAGTAGGAATTGGCGCGCAGAGTGGTTATCACCGGCCTGGGGCTGGTGTGCGGTGTAGGCAACACCGCTCCCGAGGTGTGGCGGCAGCTGTTGGCCGGGGCCAGCGGTATGGCTCCGATCAAGGGCTTCGACACCACCGGCTTCCCGGTCACGTTCGCGGCCGAGGTGAAGAACTTTGACCCGCTGAACTTCGTGGACAAGAAAGAATCGCGCAAGATGGGGCGATTCATCCATTTTGCCTTTGCGGCGACGCAGGAGGCGATGGCCCAGTCCGGTCTCAAGATCACCGAGGAGAATGGCGACCGCATCGGGGTGTTCATCGGATCGGGTATCGGCGGCTTTGAGATCATCGAGCGGGAGCACTCGAATCTTTTGCAGGGCGGCCCGCGCAAGATTTCTCCCTTCTTTATTCCCGCGGTAATTGTGAACATGGCAGCGGGACAAATCAGCATACGGTACGGGGCCAAGGGTCCTATTTCAGCCACGGCGACGGCCTGCGCCACCTCAGCCAATTCAATTGGGGACTCAGTGCGGATGATTTTGCACGGAGACGCCGACGCGATGATCGCGGGCGGCGCGGAGGCCTCAGTGACAGCGCTCTCGGTGGGCGGATTTGCGGCCATGCGCGCGCTCTCGACGCGCAACGACGAGCCGACGCTGGCGAGCCGGCCTTTTGACAGGGATCGCGATGGATTTGTGATCGGCGAGGGCGCGGGCATCCTGATTCTCGAGGAGCTGGAGTTTGCGAAGGCGCGCGGGGCGAAGATTCTGGCCGAGGTGATTGGCTACGGGATGAGCGCGGACGCCTACCACATGACGGGCATCGCTCCTGAGGGCCAGGGCGCGCAGCGGAGCATGAGAGCGGCGCTGAAGGATGCGGGCCTGCAACCGGAAGAGGTTGGCTATGTGAACGCGCACGCGACTTCAACGCCGGCCGGCGACGGGAACGAGTCGCGGGCGATCGAGCTGGTTTTTGGGGAGCACGCGCTGAGCGGCAAGCTGAAGATTTCAGGAACCAAGTCGATGACCGGGCACCTGCTGGGCGGAGCGGGCGGCCTGGAGGCCGGCATTACGGTGCTGGCGCTGGAGCACCAGATGCTTCCGCCGACCATCAACCTGGACAACGTGGACCCGGAGTGCCGGCTGGACTACGTGCCGAACAAGGCGGTAGCGCACAGTTTCGATGTGGCGCTCTCGAATTCGTTTGGATTCGGCGGGATCAACGCGACGCTGATCATGCGGCGGTGGACGGAGTAGAACAGCTTCCAGCTTTTGGCTGTTGTGGTGATTGAAGAATAGGAATGAAGCGGCGCGCAACCCTGAGGGTTGCGCGCCGTTTTTGTTGCGGGGTGAGCCGCGATCAACCGAAAGCTGCCGCCCACCCAACACTGACCAATACGATGATTGCCCACCATCCAAAGACTGCAAAATAGCCCGAACTCCGCTTCACTTTTGCGACAATTGCGATTCCAATCGCCATCAGAGCCAGCGTCCAGATGGTCGTAAAGTCGATTGCGCAAGCTAACTTGTAAAGGGCCGCATTGGTGTCTGCCGGGGACAGAAGAACGCCGAGGTTGGTGGGAGCAAAATTGGCGAGGTTGAAGGTCTCAGGCGTAGGAGACAAGAAGATTACGAGCGTGCCAAGCAGCGTTTTTATGATTCCGGGCAAGGAGGCGTACATCCAGACCGCAAAAACGCCCCCAAAAGTCGCCTTGCCTCCAAAGACGAAATTGATCGTTCCCCACAGCACCAACGTGCCAAGGGCCACAACGATCAGCACAAGAACCGGAGAAGCAGCAAACCCACCCTCCACGGAGTACTGGGTGAACTTCATCGCGATTGCCTGCTGATCCGCAGTTTGCTGCGCAATTTTCTCTTCGGCTTTTGGATTCAACCGGATCGTGTTTTCCGCAACCTGGGACCAGCCGACCTTGACGGTGATGGCGGCAAAGAACACGTATCCGATAAGGATCCCGATCAGAAACGGCAGCCACCAACTACGGTTGCCGCGCTTGATGTCTTCGAAGGTTTTCGACGGGGCCGCGAATGTGTTTGTAACGCGCTGCAACTGGCTAAGACCCGGGACCGATTCAGCCGGGGGCTGGACTTCCAGCTCGCTCATTTTTTTGCCTTTCGCTTGCGAGTTAATGCACAACAGCCGGGAGCGCGGAGCTGTTCCCGCCGCTTGCGGCTGCGCCTGGGCTGACGACGCAACGGTTCGAGGAGGATTTTGCTCCGGCCACGCCGGATGAAATGCATTTGCCCGCGATTGTACCCTTGAACCGGGTCAATCAACCAATCAATTTTTGAAAGCTGGTATTGAATCTGCAGACGGTGGTGGAGGCGCGGGGAGTTTTTACAGGCCCTGGGCGGCGATGCCGGCGGAGGATTCGGTCTTGATGGGGCGGGTTTTTGAGGAGCCGGCGCGCGCCTGCGCCTTGCGATGCGGCGGGCGCGTCGGTGTGTAGGTGCTGTAGACCGTGATGTGGAAGCAGGCCTGCTGGAATTCCTCTTCCACGTCAATCTTGCCTGAGGATTCGAGGATGAGAAGGCGGCGGCGCATCCAGGCCATTTCCTGACGGGACAATCCATCCTTGGCGATGTCGACCGCGGCTCCGGTGAGGTGGGGGCTGACAACGTCTCCCATGGCGGGAGCGGCGTTGCCGTTGATGAGCATCAGGCGCTTCTGATAATCGACGGTGCGTACGGCGGAGCTGACGAGGAGCGGGCGGTGAAACGCGGCTTCGTGGGCCTGGGCGAGATCGGCCAGGAAGCGCGCCGTCCACGGCCGGCAGTAGCGGTGGTTGGCAGGCAGGTTTCCATTGACCAACAGAGCCTCGGAAGCCGGCACCGGGATCAGGAGGCGGTGTTCGATGCGCGCGGCCAGGTCGTCCTCGTCCTCGATGCGCTCGAGGCCCTCGGCAGAGAGGCGCTGATTTTGCCGCTCGAGCGACTCGAGGGAGCCACGCAGGGGCGCGGGCATGACGCCGGAGGAAAAATGCAACGATGCTTCCTGGGTCTGAACGGCCAGGGCGGCATCGCGCCTCTGTCCGGCATCGGTGACGGCAGCGTCGATCTGGTTGCGTTCGATTGCCTGATTGGCGGCCGACTTGATGGGGCGGAGGGTTTCAAAAGGCGGCGAGGCTGGTTCGATGGACGGCGGCTCGGTTGACCAGGGCTGATCTGGTCGCGATTGACCTGATGGCGGCTGATTGGCGGAGGGCTCAGGCAGCGTCGGAGGATCAGCGTCGGCGATATCGGCGGCTGCGGTTGTGACGGGCTGCTCAGGCCTGATCCGCGGGGCGGGCTGGACGGGCTGCTGCTGCGCGAACTGGATGGAAGGCAGTTCCCGATGGGCGATCCGGGCGTCGGTTTCCTCCACCCTGGCCAAGGCTTCGGTGCGGGAGACGAGCAGCAATTGAGGAGGTTGGAGATGCGCCGGCTCGGGACGCGCGGTACGGCGATGCAGATGAATGCGGCTGGGCTCGGCTTTTGTTTGGCGTGGCACGCGATGGAAGCGTGCGGACTGTTGCGCCATCCGGCGGCGGATTTTCATTCCGGCGGCGCGGCCAACCTCTTTGGGCGTGGGGCGGTGCGCATTTTTCGTTGAGCCGGCGAAGTTTGGGGAGCGATGCGGGATGCGAGAAGATGCGGCGGAATGCGGTGCGGGGGCTCTCCTGTGCGTCCTGGCCGAGGAGACCGGCGCACCGTAGGCCGAGGCCGCCGCAACGACAGCCAGCACTAAAGCGATGTTTACAATCCGGCACATGGGGAAAGGTGCGGACAATCCAGAGCTTCTCCAGTGTAAGCCGACATGCGCCGGAATCCGAGTGTCTATGTGGATGCGGGTTTGTCTGATAATTAGACGCGTGGGACGGTGATTCGCACCGTCCCAGGGGCCGTATTCTAGCTGAATCAGCGACTTGCGGGCTCAACAGCTAACTGTTTTTGGCTTTACCAAGCATGTAATTTACGGCCGCTTCGAGCTCTGCCGGGGTTACATCTTCGACAACGCCGGCGTCGCCGATGCCTACGGGAAGCACGAAGCGGCGGACGCCGCCCACGTTTTTCTTGTCGGCTCCGGCGGCCGCGACCACTTTGTTGGCGCGCAGCTTGAGGGCCGGCAGGGGCCCGTAACGGTAGATCAGCTTCTCCAGCCGATCCATCTGGCCGGCGGAGATGGTGCCGCGATGACGCGCGAGGTAAAGGGCGGCTACCAGACCCCATGCAACCGCCTCGCCGTGGAGCATGACTTTATAGCGGGTGGCCTGCTCGAGGGCGTGGCCCACGGTATGGCCGAGGTTGAGAATCATGCGCAGGCCGCTCTCGCGCTCATCCTGACCGACGACCTCGGCTTTCATGCGGATGGAGGCGGCGATCACGCGCTCCAGAGCCCTGGTGTCGCGCGCCAGCACTTCGTCGGCGTGCTCTTCCATGAAGCGCAGCAGCGCGCGGTCGCGGATGATGCCGGCCTTGATGCTCTCCATGAGGCCGGCTTTCAGCTCGCGATCGGGGAGGGTGCCGAGGACGCCGATGTCGGCGAAGACGGCGCGGGGGTGGTGGAAGTTTCCCACCAGATTCTTGCCTTCGGGCAGGTTGACGCCTACTTTGCCGCCCACGCTTGAGTCCACCTGGGCGAGGAAGGTGGTGGGAACCTGGACGTAGGGAATGCCGCGCATGAAGATAGCAGCCACAAAGCCGCCCACGTCGCCGACGATGCCGCCGCCAAAGGCGATCAGCAGCGATCCGCGATCGCCGCCGGAGCGGGCCATCTCGCGGGTGAGGCGGTCGACGCTCAGCAGTATCTTGTGGCGTTCGCCGGGGGCCAGAAACAGGGTGATGGGCGGCTCGGGAAACGAGCGCAGAAAGGTTGCGCCCCAGAGGGCCCAGATTTCAGGCGAGGTGAGGACGAAAACCCGGCGCGGGAGCCGGCCCACGATTCGCTCAATGCGGGGGGCGAGCGTTTCAAGCAAGCCGCTGCCCGCAAATACGTCGTACTTCGCCGATGGTGTGTCTACGCGAATGGTTTGCACGTTCCTTTAATCCTAAAGCACTGCACAAAGCCAAGGCATCCGCCGCCGCCGGGCTGCGCCAGCATTCCATTTGGGGATGGTATTTGGGGGTTGGAAGATTGGATTGGAGGCTTTATTTGCAAGAGTGAGCAATTCGGCATTTATTTTGGTGGAAGATTTTTGCTATGAACGCTGAATGTGAGGGACAATAGAGGCAGAGGCCGCCCGCAAATCGTTCCCGAGCTTTCTGAAGCTTCTGAGCCGCTTGTTACGCAGCATCTCGCCTACCCCGCAAAGCTCCGGCGCAAACCGGGAGCGATGCAGTGAAGCGGTGGGCACTCAGGAGGAACCCGATGGGAGAAACGGCTATCACCGAACACGCTGAAGATGCGAAGACGAGCACCGAGGCGACGCCGAGGACGATTGTCCGCGCCGAAGTGAAGATGGGCCGCGCGGAAAATGAGTCCGGCCTGATCTGGGTCACGACCATCTTCATGGCCATTTTTCACATTGGGGTGATTGTGGCGCTGTTCTTCTTCAGTTGGACCAACCTGATTGTGGCAGCGGTGCTCTATGTGCTGGCCATCAATGCGGGAATCGGGATGGGTTATCACCGGCTGCTGGTGCACCGCGGCTACCAGGTTCCCAAGGTAATTGAGTATTTTTTGGCTGTCTGCGGGACGCTGTCGCTGGAAGGCGGCCCGATCGCGTGGGTAGCGACGCACCGCATACACCACCAGCACAGCGACCGCGCCGGCGATCCGCACACGCCGCAGGAAGGGACCTGGTGGGCGCACATGGGCTGGATTATCAGCGGCCGGGCGCTGAACGCGCAGACTTCAGCGCTGGCGCACTACGCCCCCGATCTTGCCAAGGACCGATTCCACGTGTGGCTGAGCAAATACCATTGGATTCCGCTGACGATGCTGGGGATTGCGCTGCTTTTGACGGGATGGCTGGTGGGCGGCATCAAGATGGGAATCGGGCTTTTTCTGTGGGGCATTTTTTTGCGGGTAACGCTGGGACTTCATGCCACGTGGCTGGTGAACTCGGCAACCCATTTGTTCGGCGGGCGCCGGTTCAACACCCGCGACGACTCGCGCAACAGCTGGTGGGTAGCGCTGGTTACTGGCGGCGAAGGATGGCACAACAACCACCATGCCTTTCCGGTGTCGGCGCGTCACGGGCTGGCCTGGTATGAGTTCGATCCCAATTATTACGGGATCTGGCTGCTGAAGAAGCTGGGCCTTGCCAAACATGTGCAGATCGCGAAGTTTACGAGCCGGGATCCGGGAGAGACGGGGCCGCGCGAGACTCACATGACGAGTTCGTGAGGCGGAATCTTAGCTGAGACGGCAACCGGAAGGCTCGTTGCCGGGAAGAATTTGTGGTAGATTCATTCTTCCGTCTCGGGGATTGCCTGAATGTCTCGCAATTTCTTGTTCGTTGGCCTATTTCTGCTGGTCGCGGGAGGCGCGAGCACGCAGACGATTGTGCCGCCTGCGCCAGGGGATGCTGCGGCTACGCGTCCGGTGGTTCACTACGCGGGCGTGGGCGTGACTGCGCCGGAACTGATTCCCGCTAACCTGACGATCCCGCCTGGCGGTCACTGCAAGGAGATGGACGGTGCAGGCAAGCTCTCAGTGGTGGTGGACGGCAATGGGCTTCCGCGGGAGTTTTTTCTTATTAAGCCGCTGGGCAGCGATCTGGACAAGATGATGCTGAACATTGTCGCGGCGGATCGGTTCAAGCCGGGTGTGGTTGATGGCGTGCCGGCTGCCGTGGCGATTTCAGACGAGATGAAAGTGCAAGCCTGCATCGAAGAGCGAAAGGAAGCAGGCGTAAAGCGCTATTCGCTTCGCGTACGGTCAGTTCCGGAGCAAAAGCTGGCGATTCAAACTTCCCTCATTACCGGGCCGAAGCCTCCCACAAACGATGTTCCTCCACCGGACCATGAAAGCCTGCCACCGGGAGTTTTCCAGGTAGGCGGCGACATTACCGACCCCGTGGTGATCAAGAGCGCGGACCCAGAGTTCAGCGAAAAGGGACGGGCGGATAAGATCAACGGCATCTGCTGGATCAGCCTCATCGTCGACACCCATGGGATGCCGAAGAATCCGAAAGTGAAGCAGAGCCTGGAACCGAGCATGGACCAGACCGCTCTGGCGGCGATAGAACGATACCGGTTCACTCCGGCGATGCGAAACGGCGAGCCGGTGGCGGTTGAGGTCGAGGTTGAAGTTAATTTCAGGTTGTACTGAAGCGTTCGGTTGACTCAGCCCATTTCAGCGAAAAGGGCTATGGAGAAGATGGAAAGCTGAGAGACGCTGTCCAATTTCCCACGACTTTCCCGGGGGCTGAAGCCCCAATCCTCTCTGGGAAGCCAGATCGGCACGACTGAAGTCGTGCCCTTTCAAAGCGGTGTAGCCGATCTTCCTATTCCCTGTTTCCTGTTTCCTATTCCCTATTCCCGATTTCCTGTTCCCTGCCCTTGGCGAGCGACGACGCTACCGCGCAGACGGCGAGGATTGCGCCGATGACGGCGAGGGAGGGGACGATGGGGATTTCGATCCAGCGGGAGGCGAGCATTTTGAAAGCTACGAAAGCGAGCAGCGCGCCGAGTCCATAGTGCAGGTAGCGGAAGCGGTCGAGCAGGCCGGCGAGGGCGAAGTAGAGGGAGCGGAGGCCGAGAATGGCGGCGATGTTCGAAGTGTAGGCGACGAAGGGATTGTGGGTTACGGCGAGGACGGCGGGGATGGAGTCGGTGGCGAAGAGGAGGTCGGTGAATTCGACGGCCAGGATCACGGGCAAGAGCGAGCCGCGGGCGGGCTGGAGACGGCGAATCCACTCGGGAATGGCTGCGTGGACCGAGCCGCCGCGCACCAGACGCCAGGCAGCATAGAGCAGAAAGAGGCCGAAGATCCAGGCGATCCAGTCAAAGCGGCGGAGCAGGGCGACGCCAGTTGAGATGAAGAGGGCGCGCAAGACCACGGCACCCCAGACGCCCCACAGCAGGGCTTTGTGCTGGCGCTGGCGGCTGATCTGAAAGCCTTGGAACAAGACCATGAAAATAAACAAGTTATCGACGCTGAGCGAGGCTTCAACGGTGTAGCCGGCGACGAATTCGAGGGCCGGTTGATGGCCCTGGGAGACGGCGATCCAGCCGGCAAAGGCGGCGGCGGCGAGCACCATGATTCCGGTGCCGAGCCAGGCAAAGGCCTGGGTGTGACGGGTCGCGCTGCGATGACCGGGGATGAAGGAGTCGGCGAGCAGGAGCGCCGCTACGACCGCGTGGAACCCCAGCCACCAGACCCAGGAAACGCCGGCAATCATAGGTGGATGCTAACAAAGACAGTGAAGAAGTGAATGAGTGAATAAGTGAAGGAGTGAGCGAGTGATCCGCTTTCTAAAATCCTGTTTTTTGCGTCTACACTCATGGGATTCCTGTTGATTGGGAATATAAGGGCGAAAGGACAACGCGGATGAGGTGCAATTTCCTTTTTCTCGTTCTTTTGGCCGGCGGTTGCGCTGGCCTACCTAAGAGCCAGCAATCCGCACCTGCTCCTGCTTCGGCGAGCAAGCCGGATACGAGGCTCCAAGTTGCTCTGCCTGACTACGACCGCACCATTCAACTGCTGGAGACCGGCATTCGGCAGCACTGGAATCAGGAACATTTCCGGAAGGCCTTTGCAGCAGCTTATGGGCCGGGAATTCTCTCCGGCAATCATCTGACTGCCTGCGGATTTCCCGTTGAGATGCTCCTGCGCCCTCGCGGAATATGGGACGAGCGCATGCCGTTCGATATCGAAGTCCAGCGCACGCTGGAGCAGTGCCGCGGGCAGCGCGCCCTGGCGAAACAAGTCCTCTCGCTGCAAAGATAGACTGCAAACTTATTTCCCCTCCGCGCATCTGGTAAATAGAGCGTGAGGCACGGATGAGCGAACTGACTGCAGGGTTGAAGGCGGAGATTGCGCAGGGGCAGCGGCCGCGAGTGGTGATTGTGGGCGGAGGGTTTGGCGGGATTCACGCGGCGCGAGGGTTGGCGCATCTGGACGTGGATGTGACGGTGGTGGACCGGCGCAATCATCATCTTTTTCAGCCGCTGCTCTACCAGGTGGCGCTGGCGGTGCTGTCGCCGGCCGACATCGCGGAGCCGATCCGGTCGATTCTGCGCCACCAGGCGAATGCCGAAGTGCTGATGGACGAGGTGGTGGGGATTGATGTGGGCGCGCGGCAGGTGGCGCTGGCGAGCGGCGCAGTGGCCGCTTACGACTACTTGGCGCTGGCCACGGGCGCGAGCCACTCCTATTTTGGCCATGAGGACTGGGCGCCGCTTGCGCCGGGGCTGAAGACGATTGAAGACGCGACCGAAATCCGACGCCGGGTGCTGCTGGCATTTGAGCTGGCGGAGCGGCAGATGGTGGAGCACGGCTGGCACCCTCCGCTGAATTTCGTGGTGATCGGCGGCGGGCCTACGGGAGTGGAACTGGCCGGGGCGATCAGCGACATTGCGCAACTTTACATGCGCCACGACTTCCGGCACATTCAACCGGACAAATCGCGGGTGTTGCTGCTGGATGGTGGACCGCGCGTGCTGGCGGCGTATCCCGAGGATCTTTCGGCCAAGGCTGAGGCGGCGCTGAAGAGGCTGGGCGTGGAGGTGCGCACCGGGCACCAGGTGACGGGGGTGGGTCCGGGGTGGGTGGAAGCCGGGGGCGAGCGGATTGAAGCGGCGGTTACGCTATGGGCCGCAGGGGTGCAGGCTTCGCCGCAGGGCAAGATGCTGGGCGCGCCGATCGACCGCCGGGGATGCGTGATGGTGGACGACAGACTGAATCCGCCGGGGCTGCCGGAGGTGTTTGTGCTGGGCGATCTGGCGCATTTCGAGCAGGATGGGCGACAGGTTCCGGGAGTGGCGCAGCCGGCGATGCAGATGGGCGACCACGTGGCGAAGATCGTCGCCGCGGATCTGGAGTTGAGGCCGCGGCCGGCTTTTCGATATTTCGACAAGGGCGATATGGCGACGATCGGGCGGATGGACGCGGTGGCCGATGTGAAGTGGCCGTTCAAGGCGCACATGAGCGGATTTCCGGCGTGGGTGACGTGGCTGACAGTGCACATATTTTTCCTGATCGGGTTCAGGAATAGGATTTCAGTGTTTGCGGCGTGGGTGTGGACGTATTTCACATTTACGCGCGGGGCGCGGCTGATTACGGGAGATCAGCGGCTGGTGGGGTGGAAGGAGATGCTGGCGGAGGGCAACGCAGACCAGCCTGACAGCGACGCCAAGGATTGAGGCAGCTGCACGCGAATGATGGGTTTTCTCAGGCTGGCTGCGCTGGGTTGCGTTTGCGGCGACCGAAGATAAAGTGCGCGAGCAGGAGCGCGGCGCCGACAGTGCTCAAAGCGGCGTCGGCTGCGGGCATGCCCCGGGGCCCCCAGATTGCGTAGCCGCGGCCATCGGCCCAGGACATATACGCCACCGGGAGATTGCCGAGGGAGTTGATAATGGCATAGCGCGTGCTGCCGCTTTTGCCTGAACTTCCGAGGAACTCGAGCGAGACCCCGGTGAAGAGCGCATAGCAGCCGCCAATGGTGAAGAGAAAAAGCACGGTGCTTATGTAATAGACGAACGGGCGCAAGGGCCCGATGGCCAGGATGGCGAGCGAGGCGGCATTGGCCAGACCGGCGAGCAGAAAGGCAACCGAGGCCCGCACGCGGACAGGTATGAGTGAGACAGCGAGCGCGCCAAGGGTGGTGAGCACTGCCCCGGCCACACCATTGATCCAGGCGACTGCCGAACCACTCACGCCGTAGTCACGGGCGAGCTCGGGCAGCAGGCCAAGCATTCCGCCGCTGCACATGGGAAAGGTGACAAGCAGGGTGTAGGGAATCGCTTCCCAGCGGAGAAAAGTGGACTTGAATTCGCGCCAGAAGCGAAGGGTAGTTTCGCGGACGGTCTCTCTCAGCGCTGCTTGCGCAGGCATGGCGAACGCAGCGAGCGCGGGAATTGCAACCAACGCGGCAATCATGCAGCCTGCCGCGAAGAGGCTGAAACGTCCCGCGAATGAGACCAGCAGGAACGTAGCGATGGCGCCGAATGTGAGCGAGCCGCTCTGGTAAAAGGAACCGGCGCGGCGGCGGCTGACTTCGCTGTGAAGATTACCCATCATGCCGCCGCAGGCGGCTGGAACCATAACCCCGATGCACGCGGTGATAAAAAGCAGCACCACACCCCGGGTGGATGAGAGCCGCGGCTGATGAAACACGAGCAGCAGCGTTAGCGCCGAGAACGCGGCTGCAAGCAGGAGCCAGGTTCGGCGGCTAACAAAGAAATCGGTTACCGGTCCCCAAAGAAAGTAGATGGCGTGGGGCAGACTTAGCAGGGCCACAATGCTGGCCGCGCGCGCCGGGGCGACTCCCTCGTCGCGCAGGAGGTAGCTGAGCGCGCCGTTGATGAGGCCAACAGCAATGACCGCGTCGGGCGCAATGAGGAAGCTGAAGATCCATGAGCGCTCTCGCGGGGCGGAAGGGGGACCGCTCTCGGCGAGCGCGTGACTTGCCGGCTGCATTGGAATCAGCCTAGCAGAAGAATGGTTTTTCGAGGGCGGTTTTTCGCGCCGCTCTTTGGCGGGGCGGCGCCCCCGGTCCGGTAAACTGGTAATGTCATGCTTGATTTGGGATTTGTAAGGGGAAACCTGGAATTTGTTGAGGCCAAGCTGCGTGCGCGGGGGGCCGACCCGGCTGCGTTGCTGGGGGATTTTCAGGCTCTGGATCAGAGCCGGCGGCTGGCTATTACAACTGCCGAGCAGTGCAAGGCTCGCCGCAACGAGTTGAGCCAGCAGGTGGGCGCGCTGAAGAAGGCCGGCCAGGACGCGACTGCGGTGATGGACGAAACCCGGGCCCTGAAAGACAGGCTGGACGAGTTGGACAAGACCGCTGCCGCGCAGGACGAGCAGATGCGGCTGGACCTGGCGCGGGTTCCCAACCTGACGCGGGATGAGGTGCCGGTGGGTACCTCCGAAGCGGACAACGTTACCGTGAAGACGTGGGGCACAATACCTGCTTTCAGCTTCACTCCCAAACCGCATTGGGAGGTGGGTGAGGCGCTGGGGATTCTGGACCTGGAGCGGGCGGCCAAGCTGAGCGGGGCTCGGTTTGCCGTGTACTTTGGAGCCGGAGCGCGGCTGGAGCGGGCGCTGATCAGCTTCATGCTCGACTTGCACACGCAGAAGCACGGCTACAAGGAAGTGCTGCCGCCGTTCATGGTCAATTCAAAGAGCCTGTTCGGGACGGGGCAGTTGCCGAAGTTTGCCGAGGACCTGTTTCGCTGTTCGGACGCGGACGCAGACGCTGTTGCGCGCGGGGAGTTCAAAGACAACGACCACTGGCTGATTCCGACGGCGGAAGTTCCGGTTACGAATCTTTACCGCGACGAGATTTTGGACGAGGCGCGGCTGCCGATTTGCTTCACGGCTTATACGCCGTGTTTCAGGGCTGAGGCCGGCGCGGCGGGCAAGGACACGCGCGGGATTATCCGCCAGCACCAGTTTCAGAAGGTGGAGCTGGTGAAGTTTACGCGGCCCGAGGAGTCGGACGCGGAGCACGAGCGGCTGACGCGGGACGCGGAGGAGATTCTGGAGGCGCTGAAGCTGCCTTACCGGCGGGTGCTGCTGTGCGCGGGCGATACCGGTTTTTCGTCGGCGAAGACTTTTGACCTGGAGGTCTGGCTGCCGGGACAGGGGCTATACCGTGAGATTTCATCCTGCTCGAACTTTGAGGCATTTCAGGCGCGGAGGGCCAACATCCGCTACCGTCCCGCTGCAAGCCAGGGCGGGAAGGCCAAGCCGGAGTTTGTGCACACGCTGAACGGCAGCGGGTTGGCGGTGGGCCGCACGTGGCTGGCGATTATCGAGAACTACCAGCAGGCAGACGGCTCGGTGCTGATTCCGGAGGCTCTGAAGCCTTACATGGGCGGACTGGACCGGATTACGAAGGAGTTGTAATGGAGATGGAAAAGACCGGCGCGGAGGATTTCGAGCGCGGCGTAGACAATGGTGGCGGCAGCAATCGGGGCGTCAAGAATCGGGGCATTGAGCCGCTTTTGAAGAGCTACTTTTACTGGACCTATTCGCGCGGGTCGTTCCACTACGACGTGCTGGTGACACTGATCCTGCTGTTTATTTTCATTACGCCGCAGCTGTGGAATTATGGGGCCAAGCCATCGACGATCCCAGGCCCGGTGCATCCGATCCTGGTGAGCGGCAACGACGGGCGCGGGGTGATTGTGACGGTGCAGGCGGCGGACGTGAAGGTGGCCGCGGGAGCATCGGACGCGGTGGTGAAAAAGGCGCTGCGGCAGGCCATTGAGCCGGTCACCGGCGACGCGGTGTTTGTGGAGCGCTGGGAGACGGTGACGGACGCCCAGGGAAATGTTGAGTGGAAGGTCTGGGCGCACCGGTAGCTAAAGAACTTATGTCTCCCGAGCGCAGCGGCGCACATCGAACTGCCAGAAGGAAGTTTATGCAATCCATGAGAAGGATTATCTTTGCCGCGTTGACGGTGCTGATGCTGCTGCCGTGCCGGGCGGCGTTTGCGGCCGACGATCTGAAGGCTGTGCTGGAAAAGCTGGATGCGGCCGCGACGAATTTCCACACCACTACGGCGGATTTCGAGTTTGATTCGACGCAGACTGTGCCGATAACGGACACGGACGTGCAAAAAGGCATTGTCTACTACCAGCGCAACGGCACGAAGTACCAGATGGGCGTTCACATCAACGAAGACGACGGCCAGCCGGTGCCGAAGGTGGTGGTGTGCTGCGAAGGCGGGTTGATCAAGCTTTATGAAAAGCTTCCGAACCAGGTGACCACGCTGAGCAAGCTGAGCCAGTACGGAAGCTGGTTCATGCTTGGATTCGGCGCCAGCGGCAAGGAACTTGAGGAGAAGTGGGAGATCACGTACGACGGCACGGAAACGGTTGACGGGGTGAAGACCGCCAAGCTGGAGATGGTGCCGAGGGATCCGGCGGTGAAGAAGAACCTGCCCAAGGTGATCCTGTGGATGGATACGGACAAGGGAGTGAGCCTGAAGCAATGGTTCGACCAGGGCGGGGGGCAGTCGCGGACCTGCCACTACTCGAATATCAAGATGAATCAGAAATTGCCGAACGATGCTTTCAGCTTCAAGACCGACGGCAATACCACACATGTGAACCGGTAAAGGGCGATGCCCGAGAGCGCGAAGAGCATGGGGAAACACTCGAGCGTGTAGCGGGCCTCAGGCGCTTCGACGGTGAGGAGCAGGGCGCTGCGCAGGAGCATGTAAGCGAGCATGGCCCACCAGAAGCGCGGGCGGAGGCAGAGGCCGGCGAGCCCAAGCAGCAGATAAAGGGCGTTAAGCGCGGCATAGGCCCAACTGAAGCGAGTCTCCGCGTTGTGATGCGCATAGACCCACCAGTCGAGATCGATATTCAGATTTTCAACGCGGGGGCGGAGCCACATGTCGGCTACGCGGCCGAGTGGGAGCCAGGCGTAATAACGCAGCGGGTGGGCGGCGATGCGTTCCTGAGCGAGGGCGGCAAAGCGCGAATCCACATCCGGCACGATATCCCTGGCGCCGTCGCGGATGTTGTAATCGTCGGCCAAATCGGCGGTCTGAGCATACTGAGCAGGCGAATCGAAAGCGCGGCTGGGCAGTTCAGAGAGATCGAGGGTGCTTCCCGGGACCGGCCAATAGACCTGATAAGTGGAAACGAAGTCGAGGCACCAGGTTTTGACCCATCGCTGCCATCCGGGGTAGGTTTCCTGGCCGGGATCGTTGGCGTAACGGGGCGCGAGGGGCTGA
>Ga0224555_1002015_pt1 | contig 25305 bp, 21 predicted proteins | sample 714S23034metaG_FD_180687 | JGI IMG/M metagenome (GOLD analysis project Ga0224555, IMG submission 180687) | Peat soil microbial communities from Stordalen Mire, Sweden - 717 S2 30-34 | ecosystem: Environmental > Terrestrial > Soil > Wetlands > Peat | place: Sweden: Norrbotten County, Stordalen...
AGGTAAGCTGCATGAAGAGGGGAATCCTTCCGGCTGGGATTTGGCTTTGACACTCCTATCCTAAAGCCGAATTCCCCTCCTCAAAACACTATTCAGCCTTGCCTCTGGAATTTTGCAAGAGGCTACTTGATCTGTGATTAATACATCAGAACCCCTTACACATGCCAATTCAAATCACTGTAATGTCCACACATCTAGATACTTTTGCACTTGCTCGTACAGGCTACTAGTGATTAGCATCCAGAATAGTTGGTGGCCCCGAAAGGATTAGAACCTTCATCTCCAGCTTAGCGGGCAGGTGCTCTATCCAATTGAGCTACGGGGTCACCATTGGGCGCCAGGGATTTGCACATCCTTGGCGCCTTCGTTTGGTCCGCTGATTACCCGAAAATTTGCAGGTCTGCGAACTCACTTTAATTTTGGCATGAAGGCCGTATGTAACGAAGGCAAAATACCTGCGGAAATCTGGAAAACAGAGCCGAAAGTGGCTGTCGGATGCGCTCCAAATGCCGTATCCTCAATGAAAAGCGAGGAGAAACGAATGGCCAGGGAAACATTGAGCAGCGCCAAGCTGAAGAAGGTTCTGACAGCGCTGGAAGGCAATTGGAAGGCCGAGATGGAGGGCTACCACACCTATCTGGCCATGGCCGAGCGGGATACCGACCCGGTGCGCTCCCAGGTGCTGCGCCATCTGGCCGGCGCCGAGTGGGAGCACGCCGAATTGTGGCACGGACGCATTGTGGAGCTGGGCGGAGCCGAGCCGGTCTACCACGGCAAGCCCGGCGGCGAGGCCGATTCGCTGGCCAGCCGCGCCGGCGGCATCCGCATGGCCCTCAGGCGCCTGGAGATCGAGGAAAGCCGGGCAATAGCTAGTTATGGCGAGCAACTCAAAGGCCTGGGCGACCCGGAATCCATCGCCATCCTCGAACACGTCATCGAGGACGAGAAGGAGCACTACAAGGAGCTGGGCTCGCTGCTGCGCGGCCACTACCCAGCGCCCTCCGGCGTGCACAAGATCAGCGCCCAAGCGGTTCTCGATGAGATGCTGGCCAAGCGCGCCCAGGGCCGCAAGCAGCCGGGCAGTTGGATCGGCGATGCCATCTACGGCGTCAACGACGGCCTCGGCGCAATCTTCGGCATCGTCAGCGGCGTCAGCGGCGCCACCATGGGTAACCCGGCCCAGACTAGCCACTGGGTGCTGCTGGCCGGTATCTCCGGCCTCATCGCCTCAGCCCTCTCAATGGGCTCCGGCGCGTATCTGGCCGCCAAGAGCGAGCGCGAAATCTACCTGGCCGAAGTCGCCCGCGAGCGCGAAGCCATCAAGATGAACGGCCCCGAGGCCCGCGAGCTGCTTTCGCTCTACTACCAGGTCAAGGGCCTGCCCGAAGAGGACGCCCAAAACATGGTCAACCACATTGCCAACGATCCCGAGCAGTTGCTCCGCGCGCTGGCCGGCGAACGCCTGGGCACCAGCGAGGAGGCGCTCGCCAACCCCCTGGTCTCCGCCGGCTCGGGCGCGCTCTCCACGGCCGTCGGCGCGGCCATCCCCATCATTCCCTTCTTCTTCCTGACGGGAATCGAAGCGGTCATCGCCGCCGCCGTTATCTCGCTCGCCGCCCACTTCGCCGTCGGCGCGGCCAAGTCGCTCATCACCGTCCGCAGTTGGTGGTCCTCCGGTTTAGAGATGACCCTCGTTGGCGCTCTCGAAGGCGCAGTTACCTACGGCATCGGCATCCTCCTCGGCAAGGGAGGGATGTAGGCAATCGTTCTCCCGCAGAAAGCCTGGGAAACGTAAAAGCTACTAACTCGCTAACTCGCTGACCTGCTGACTCGCTGACTTGCTCAGAGCGATCAGCTCTTTCGCCGCCTGCCGTCCCAGCCGGATGCAGTCAGGAATGCCGATGCCGTCATACGCATTCCCGGCCAGCCGCAAACCGGGCAGCGCGGCCACGCGCTCAGCGATGCGCTGCCTGCGCTCCTGGTGGCCGACGGCGTACTGCGCCATTGCGCGGCTCCAGCGCGAGACCTGCGCATGCTCCGGCTCAACCGTGAGCCCAACCACACCCTCGCCAAGAATCTCGCTCAGTTCACGGCGCACGATTGCCACTAATTCAGCATCAGAGACAGCCACCAGAGCCTCGTTCTTCATCCCGCCCAAAAATGCGCGCAGCACCGCCTTGCCTCGCGGCGTGCGGCCCAGAAACTTCCTATGCATAAAGGTGCAGGCCAGCATCGCTCGGCCTTCCACGGCCGGAACCAGAAAGCCGAATCCATCCGGCAGCCGACCCAGTTGCGCCTCATCGTAGATCAGATTGACGGTAATCGACGAGGAGTAAGGAATCCCGCTCAGCTCCTCGCCCAGCGCCGCGTCCACCCCTCCCAGCAGCGCTCCGGCGGCCCAGGCGGGCGAGGCCACAATGACCGCATCGTAAAACTCCGCCGCGCCACCGGCCTCAATCTTCCATCCGCCGCCGGCCTTCTCAATGCCAGTAACCGCAGTGGACAGGCGCACCGAGGCCGGATCGATCCGCGCACTCACAGCGTCCACCAACTGCTGCATTCCCCCGCGCATCGCAGTAAAGATCGATCGCGGCGCAGGCGCGCTTCCCGGCTTTTTCCCATTCCCGGCAGCGGCTTCCTTGGCTCTCAAGCGCATCTTGCGGTGCGCGGCCAGCATTCCGCGCGTCAGCGAGCCGTATTCGCTCTCCATCTCCACTAGCCGCGGCAGCACGGTGCGCGCGCTCAGTTGCGCGGAGTCGCCGCCGAAGATCCCCGACAGCAGCGGATCGGCCAGCCGGTCCACGGTCTCGCGGCCAAAGTGGCGCTCCACCAGCGCGGCCACCGACTCATCGTGATCCGATGGCCGCGGCGGATGCAGCAGTTCCAATCCCATCCGCACCTTCGTCTTCCAACTGAACAGCCGAGTCAGCGCGGTGGGAATCAGTTTGGTGGGCACCAGGAACATCAGCCCGTCGGGCAGCGCCACCAGCCGGTTGCGCACCACAATGTACGTCTTGCGCTCGGCGTCGTTCGAGGGCGTCAGCTCGCCGCCCAGGCCCAGCTCGCGGCAAAGCTCGGCCGCCGCCGGCTTCTCGCTCAAAAAGGAATCCGGCCCGCGCTCCAGCACCGCACCATTCACAATCTCCGAAGCCAGGCAGCCGCCCAGCCGCGCCCGCGCCTCAAAGAGCGTGTACTCAACCTGTGCGCCCTTCTGCCGCGTCTGCTCCAGCTCATAAGCCGCCGCCAGCCCCGCTATCCCGCCGCCAATGATCGCCGTCCGCATAAATAACATCATTCCACATTCCGCCGGGTCAGCCGGACTGCTTGACAATCGGTAATCTCGTGCTACGCTTTGATTGAGGTTAATCAATACCCATCAATGGCTACCATCAATCGGCTTCCCATCACCAAGGCGCGCATCAATCTCGGCCAGATCGCCCGACGGGCGCACAATGGCAAAGAGTATTTCATCCTGGAAAAAGACGGCATTCCCGTCATCGGCATCATGGCGGCCGATGAACTGGAGGATTATCTGGAGCAGCGCAACCCCAGGGTCAAGGCCTCCATTGCCGCAAGCCGCAAGGACCACGCCGCGGGCAGAAGCCGCCCCGCCGCAAATCTACTCGCTGAATTGAAACGCAGCGCCGTCAGAAAGACGGCGTAGTTCCCGACTGCCTATGAACGCGCCCGCGTACTCCGTACTCACCACCGCGCACTTCGACCGGCTGCTGAAGAAACTCGCCGCCAGGCATCCTGAGCTTGTGGAGCGGTTTGAAGAGGCGATTACAATCCTCTCACTTGACCCGCACAACAAGAGCCAGAAATATCAGATCAAGAAGTTGCAAGGGGTTCGGAAGGGCGAAGGCCAGTACCGGCTGCGTTCGGGGAGATTCCGTTTTCGCTATGACATTGCCGACCGCGAGGTCGTGCTGCTCTATTGTGGACTGCGCCGCGAGGACACATACTAAGCGCACTCCCAGGTTCCAAAAGCGGGACCTGGGGCACCCAGTTTCCTTACCCACGGACCCGCGTCCCCCGCCTACATCTTTAAGAACGAATGGCAGAGCTTCCGCACCCGCCAGAACTGCAACCTGGAGCTTATCACCGCCGTCCACACCTACGACTGCCCAGGCCGCTACATCGTAGCCGTCAAGGTCATCGACATTTTCGGAAACGACACCATGACGCTGGTGCCGGTGAACGTGGTGTAGGCACGGGAATGAGGATCTGGATCAGGGGTGTGCAAAACTCGGTACGGAAAGTAAAAAAAGAACCACCTGGAGTAGAATCCCAGCGTAGACTTGTTCCAGCGGATTCTTCTCCCGTACAATTCGGTGTATGAAAATCGGCCACTCCTTTAAGTTCCACTAGGTACCTGCGACTATGCGAGATCGCCAAATGCCGGATGCTGATCAGAATCGCCTCCAGATTAAACTAGCCTACTCGGAGTCTGAACTGGTATTCGGATTTGTTTACCCGGTCGGGACAGACATTTCAGGCGTGCAGCTTACGCTTGAAAATTATATCCGCCGATTCGGGTATAAGCCGAACCCGATAAGGTTGAGCGAATCTATCGACAAAGTGCTTCAGCGTGTAAACATTGACGCCCCCCTTAGCGACAAGAATGAGGCGGCGCGGATCAATACGCGTATGACCGCTGGAAACCGGCTATGTCAAGCAGCGGAGGATGAGGCTTTTATTGTCTCTGCTGCAATTGCAAACATTAATCGCCAGCGCAATAATTCAGAGACTTTGAGCCTCCAGGGGCCGCTCCCAAAGACTGCCCACATTATTCTCTCGCTCAAACGGCCCGAGGAAGTCAATCTCCTTAAAGCAATTTATGGTGATGGCTTTTATCTCATTGGGGTGTTTATCTCTGAAAACGACCGTCTCCGATACTTGACTCGGGATAAAAATATTCCGATGAAGGAAGCGCGGCGGCTGATGAAAAGGGACGAAGAGGAGGATGAACCTCTAGGGCAGAAAAGTCGCAAGACTTTCGAGATGGCTGACGTTTTCGTACATCTCAGAAGCGATGAATACAAGAGACAGCTTGAACGGTTTCTTGATTTGGTCTTTGGTGCTCCCTACAACACACCATATCCGGACGAGTATGCGATGTTCATGGCCTACACCGCATCGCTGCGGTCGTCGCAGCTTGCTAGGCAGGTGGGCGCAGCGATTCGGACGCGGTTCGGTGATATTGTGGCCGTTGGCTGCAACGATGTTCCGGCTCCAGGCGGGGGGCTCTACTGGCCTAATAAGTCCTGGCCAAGCGACTGGCGACCGAGAAAGCAAAATGACCAGCGAGACCACATCAAGGGTTATGATTCAAATGACTTGGAACAAACGGAAATCGTCAAAGATCTGATCAGTCGTCTTGGCTTAGAGATGAATTTGAGCGAAGTGGTGGTAAAGCTTCAGAAGAGCCGCCTCATGGATATTACTGAGTATGGGAGGGCTGTACATGCAGAAATGGATGCGCTCCTTACATGTGCACGCAACGGTATTAGCTCGGTTGGCTCGACTCTGTTCACGACTACGTTTCCTTGTCATATCTGTACGCGCCACATTGTTGCGGCGGGAATTGAAAAGGTCGTTTACATCGAGCCGTACCCCAAGAGCATGGCTTCCAAGCTGCATAAGGATTCGATAGAAATGACGGTAATCCATCCTCTTTACGAGGATGAGAATCCGTCGAAGGTACCGTTCGAGCCATTCGTTGGCATCGGCCCGAGACGATTCTTCGATTTATTTTCAATGAAACTTAGCAGTGGGTATCCCATCAAACGTAAGAACGACGATGGGGGGTTAATCAGTTGGAGACGAGATAAGAGCAGCCCACGAGTACAGATGTTGCCTACCTCGTATACACAACGGGAACGGGTAGTAGCAGCTAAGTTTTTGACAACAGTGGAGAAAATGGAGGAGAAACAACGTGGCATCCAACGACTCACGTTTGACGGAGAACAACAGTGATTTTTGGGCCTACCTCGAATGCAATTCAAGGGAGGTTGCGGCTTGGCCGACCTGGATGCGTGGGGAAGCGCAGACCCCTGCCGGTGAGGATAAGAGAGAAGCAAATGCGTGCGGAGACTCTCACCAGGAGCGCGACAGTAACGATTGATTTGAGTTGATTGAGTTTCATGTATTGGTGGGAGGTGCCGTCAAGGTCGTCGATATTTTCGGCAATGACACGATGACGCTGGTGCCGGTGAATGTGGGCTGAGATACTCATTCGACGTTTTCAGCCAACGCTCCGCAATGGCGGGGGCGCAGGTTCTCATTGAGGTAAATAAATCTGATATGGGTGCCCCAGGTCCCGTCTTTGGGACCTGGGATTCAGGCAAAAACCCTAATGCCCATGCCGTTCCCAGAAGATAGTCGGAGTGACAATGGGGTATCGCTCGCCGAGCGCGAGCAAATCCTTATCCCCGGAGACAAGGTAGTCGGCTTGTGCCGTGCGCAGGGTTCCCAGGACCGGTTGATCGGCTTGGTCGCGCAAGGCTTCATCCGGTTCAGTGCTGGGATCGACAATCTCCGCCATGAAGAGGAAGCTGTCCGCGAGATCGCGGATTTCAGCCGCAGTGAGTGTGATGCGCGGCAGTCGCGGCAGCACGCGAACCATCTCATCCAGAATGTACCGCGACAGGACCAGGTCAACTTCGCCCTCCCGCCATGCGCTCAGGATGGCAGGTGGCCCGCTCATCAGCCCCGTAGAGACACCGTGAGCCATGAGAAGCTGTGCCCCGTTCATCGCGGTTTTATCGCGATGAGCGGGCGGGTGCTCCAGGTCCCGCCTTTGGGACCTGGGAACGACCATCTTCTCCCGCCCGCTCTCAATTCACGCAAAAAATGCCCGGTTTCTCAGCAAAAATTGGCGAAAATGGCCTATGTTTGGCCAAAAATATGCAAATATACCTCTGCTTCGATGCAGAGGGATTTTTGCGCGTTTGGTACTCAAATTGCGCCTTGGCAGCTAGCTCTTCGCGAAGGCCGCTGCCTCGTTCTCCAGCTCCGGGTCCCAGTGCTTGGGCTGGTAGATGCAGCAGGGTTCCTGGGCCAGCGGGTCGCCGGTGATGGCGTAGGCGCGGGCGCGGGAGCCGCCGCAGATCTCCTTGTACTCACAGGCGCCGCACTTGCCTTCCAGCTTGCTGGTGTCGCGCAAAGATTTGAAAATAGGCGCGTTGCGGTAGATCTCGCTGAGCGGGGTCTCGCGGATGTTGCCGGCGTGGATGGGCAGAAAGCCGCTGGGGTAGACGTTGCCGACATGGGAGACGAAAAGGAAGCCCTTGCCGTCGTTGACACGGCGGGTGGCCCAACTGGCGGTGCGGGTATGCGCGTCGGCGGTGGGCGCTCCCGGCTCATATTCGGTGGCTGGCTTGGCGCTGCCCGGGTGGCCGTGGCCGATTTTGCGCTCTTCCAGATTGTGCTGCAAGAGGTAGCGGCGATAGTGCATCGCCTCGGTGGTCTTGATCTGGAAGTTGACGCGGTGCGAAAGCTCGTAAATCTTGCCGAAGACCCGCTCGAAATCCTCGCCGCTCAGCAGGTCGTCGAGTTGGCCCCGGCCTACGGGAACCAGGAAGAAAACATTCCACATGACGATGGCCAGCTTCTCGAAGAGAGCGCAGAGGCTGTCGAGGTCATGGGCGTTATGGCGGCTGATGGTGGTGTGGACCTGGATGGGAATGCCCGCCTCGTTGGCCCACTCGATGGCCTGGATGGTGCGCGCATAAGCGCCGGGAAGTCCGCGGAAAGTGTCGTGAATCTCCGGGGTTGAGCCGTCCAGCGAGATGCCGAGGCGCACCAGGCCCGCCTCCTTGAGTTTAAAAATCGCCTCGCGGGTCAGCAGCGGCGTGGCAGAGGGAGTGAGCGCAACCTGGACGCCTTTGTCGGCGGCGTAGCGGATCAGCTCGAAGACGTCGGCGCGCTTGAGGGGGTCGCCGCCCGTGAAGACGAAAATCGGCACCCCCATCGCCGCGATCTGGTCGATCAGCCCCTTGCCCTCTGCGTTGGTCAGCTCGTCGGGATGAGCGATGGGCTGGGCGGCGGCGCGGCAGTGCTTGCAGGCCAGGTCGCAGGATTGCGTGACCTCCCAGATGGCGAGAAAGGGGGTTTCGTCAAAGTTCAACGCGCCACGAGCGGGAATGTTGTGCATCGGTTGCATGAAACCTCCAACAGCATCGGGGCGGGGCGAGTTTCACCATTTCGCCAGAAAAAACTCAACGCAGGTTCTTCGACTCCGCTGCGCTTCGCTCAGAATGACAGGGCATGGGCCGGGGATGGAGCGCCACGATTCCACTTCAGAAGAGCAGCCTTGGCGCTTCGCGGGCTGTGATTTAGATCACATTATCAGATTCAATTCGTTCTTGCAGGGATCAGGGATCAGGGGTCAGGGAAAAATGCGCGGGACAAACGCGCAAGAAACGCTCTGCTTATAGATAGAGGATAACTTGCGTTTTTTTGGCCAGCAAATGAGCCGAAAGGCGTCAATTCAGTCGTCAAAACGGTGAAAGGTACAGGGATTGGCCGGGGCGCGGGCGGCGCTGACGAGGCGGTTGAGGTCGTCGATTCCCAAGTTCGAAAATCCGAAGCTCAACTCCACAAACTTGAGGCACCCCGATTTACATACCCGCGGAGCTGCGGCCCCCGCCGGCCAGTGACGCCAGGACCGAAAGCGCTCATCAACCGGAGGTCTTTCTGGCCGGAGTCTTTTAGAGCCAGTTCAAGCATTTTCATACGGGCATTGGCCTGTTGGTGACAGTTGAGGTTCTTCTGTACGCGCATCAATGGATGCTGGCCGACTTGTGGGTAGTAATCCGACAAGGTGTGGAATATCTGGTTGAAACAAAAGGAACCTTCTAAAATATTTCTGATTGAAATCAAGGCGAACTGGGCTAGAATCAAACAGGGTAGACCGCGATGATAGACACAGCTCATACACGGAAAATGGTCAATCTTGCGACAGATCAACTCGCCGCAATCTCAAGGCTATTTTCGTCGAGCGTGGTTCGCGAGATGGCCAGAAATGGAAGATCTCCTCTATTTTCGCGGCTTGTCACCCAATCGCAAATGCTCCGCTCGATATCGTTATCCGAGCGTGTCTGCACGGTCTTCGAGGCCGCATTTTCCTTATTGAAGCGCGAAGGTTACAGACACGAGTACATCTACAAGGCTGCCCTCACCCACAAGATACTCCTTGGGAAGCATTCGCTTCAAACTGCATCGATGATCAACGAGTTTCGGGTGGGCGATTGCAAAGCAGACGTTGCGATTCTGAATGGAACCGCAACCGTCTACGAGGTGAAGTCGGAGCGCGACTCCCTCGCCAGACTAGAGCGCCAGATTGCAGCGTATTCCACCGTTTTCGCAAAGGTCTATGTCATCGCAGCGGAAAGCCACATCCGCTCCGTCGTTAACTCCGTCCCGGATTTTGTAGGTGTGCTTTGTCTTAACAGTCGTCATCAGATTTCGACACTCCGGGATGCCGCAGACCAGCCCGAGCGTACGTCGCCTAGCGCGATTTTCGATTCGATTCGGACAGATGAAGCGCGCATGATTCTTTCGTCCTTCGGCGTATGTGTCCCATGTGTGCCAAATACCGAATTGTACGCTGTTTTACGAGACGAGTTTGTTAAACTTGACCCGGTGCAGGCCCATGAAGGAATGGTTCGTGTCTTGAAGAAAACGCGCAATTTGCTACCGCTTTCAGCTCTGGTTGATCAGCTCCCTCTTTCTCTTCAAACTGCCGCTCTTTCGGTTCCATTGCGCAAAGTGGATCATCAGCACCTAGTTGATGCAGTGAATACACCATTGAAGGATGCCATGGGGTGGGCTTGAAAAAATGTATCATCCTTATTTTCGCGGAAAGCAATTCGACCTGCTGTGCATCCGAGAAATGGCTACAATTTTCAAGGAAGCCGGTTTTTGCCCGATCATCGAGCCAGTCAGAGACGTCCTCGGTGGCCTGAATCGAGCACTTGATGCTGTTGTGGAAGTAAATGGTCGAGCCATCGTCATCGTTAATCCGTACCACGGTGAATTGGCCGATTCTGGCGCGGAACTAAGCGAAGCACTCAAAAGCAAATATTTCGATACTGGATGTATATGGGCTGGAATTCTTTTGAAGCAAGGTATTAGCATACCCGAAATAATTAGAACCTATCGAAACCATGAAAACCATGTAACTGTCTTGATCCACGCAGGATTTGGAGAGGCAAGGAAACTAGCTGAAGGGTTGGGGAAAGAATCGGAACCCGCAGAACAATTCCACGTATTTATTGAAAAGGATTGTGGTAAGCTCTACCAAAAGCATTTCAGCGGTTCCCGGAGGATCCTTCTCAGAGACGGTTTCGAACGCAAGCGTAATCGGGATTACCAACTGCTTGAGCGGTTCTCCGACCTCCACGCCACCTTCCCAGACGAAGGTATGGATGGGTTTGGAGACTTCCTAATCGTCGGCGACGATTACAGCGAGTCCGGAGGACCCGTGTATGCAGTAGCGATCCACCTGACGTTTATTGATCCCGAAGATGACAATTCGATGTGGATTTATCATTTCGTGTCCGAACGGCAGGACACGCCCAAGGATCCGGCGGGCAAATTCGCTGAGGCGTTGGCTAAGATGATGAGGGTCCTCAGCAAACCAAACTCTAAAGTTCTTGAAACCAGTGCGATAAAGGAGTTCAGAGATCTGCATAGGCAAGGGCATTTCCCCGGCCTAGGTCATGTGAAGAAGCTATCGATGAATCACCACATTGAGACCTTGGCTGACTATTTTCGGAAGACGGCATAAACTATGATGACCTGCTGCGCTGAATGCTTCGGTGATCGCGGCCTGCGCCGGAATATTATCCCTATTCGTTCGATCGGGACAGGACAGTGCTCGTACTGTGGAACCAATAACATCGCTCTTGTAATACCAAGGGAACTTGCTGAATACTTTGAGATTCTAGTAAGTGCATATCGTCAAGACACCACAGGTAAACTCCTTGTTCAATGGTTCCGCGAGGACTGGGTAATGTTTCAGCACCCGCGAATGGACGATTCCCGGGCCAAAGGCCTCCTTGCTGAAATTCTGAATGACGGCGATATCGTCCGGCAGCAATTCGTACCTGCAAACGATCCCACGGTCAACCGTCTGAGTGAATGGGAAAACCTGCGCGATGAGTTGATGTATCACAATCGCTATTTCCCCGAAGCCACTATCGACCTTGACCGTCTGGAATCACTTCTGTCGACGCTCACACTTGATGGCGACGAGGTTCCGACTCAATGGTACCGGGCACGTATTCAGGCAAGTGATACGCCCTTTACGGTGGGCGAAATGGGTGCTCCTCCCAGACGAATCGCATCACACGGACGGGCTAACCCGGCGGGCATTCCGTATCTTTACCTCGGTTCAAGCCCCGTGACTGCCATATCCGAAATTCGGCCCCACACTGGTGAAAGGTCATGTGTCGCAGATTTCACAACGCCACGCGACATGAAATTCGTTGACTTACGAAATCCTCGAAATATGGTGTCTCCGTTCCTTCTGAATCCTAGTGATATTGGTAGGATGCGAAACGATTTGCCTTTTCTGGAGCGGTTGGGCGATGAACTGACTCGGCCAGTTGTTCCGCAGTCTGCTGCCATTGATTACACTCCAAGCCAATATCTCTGCGAGTTCATAAAGAAATGTGGATATCAAGGCGTGATCTATCGAAGCTCAGTTAGCAATGGAATAAACTTGGCTCTTTTCGATCCCGCGCGTGCACGCTGCGGCACTGTTATTCAGTATCGTGTTTCTCGCGTGAGCGTAGACATTGTCGCAGGGGCTTAGAACGAGTTAGGAACTCCTGGTATCCCGATTCGTCTTTCCCGCCGGTGATCGTGTCACAAATGCTCTGACCGCATAATGAGTCCAACGATCTGAGTGCGCGCGAAAAATATCAGTCCCGGCAAACGCCCATGTCAACAGGAATCGCGCTCGATAGGCGCCAAATCGCCAATGCGCTCAACGACGAACGAAGCAATCCCAACCATCCGGAATCTGGGCCAGGGACGGGCATCCGGGAGCCTGAACCCCGCCGGAAGACGAAATTTCATGGAATCCGCGGCGCGGTACGGGCATATTGACAGCGAGCGGCGTTAGGAACGAAATCGCTCATCAACCAGTGTTTAGACTGCATGATTTGGTAATTAGACTTGGACATGTGCGGACGAGGACGTCCGCGCTACAGCCGGCCTGGAGGCCGACGCTACACTCCGATGATTACGAAATCACACGGTCATGGTACCAGAGGTCTTTCTGGCCAGGGTCTTTTAGAGCAACGAAGCCAGGGGCGGATTTTTCCTGAATGGAATCATCCGCCCTTTGCTGTGTCGCCGAATCCGGCGAGCCTTCTGAATAGGATGCCTTGGTGTTCCCCTTGCAACAGACGGGTTCAACGCTGCAAGTGTATGGTGAGGGAACATCTGGACAGGGAGGCATGATCAATGAGCAAGCAAGCAATCGATGCGCAGGACCGGACCATGAATGGCCATTTCGGCCGTTTCTCCGCCGCGGCCTCAGGCTGGCTGGGATCAACGTGGGCGTTTGTGGGTGCGGGCCTGGTGGTGGTGGCGTGGGCTGCCATCGGCACTCTCTTTCATTTCTCAAACAACTGGGTGACGGTGATCGGCACGGGAACGTCGATCGCGACATTTCTCATGGTTTTCTTGATTCAGAACACGCAGAATCGCGATGCGCGGGCGATTCATCTGAAGCTGAACGAGTTGATCCGGGCCATGGATTCGGCGCGCAATCAGATGATTGATATCGAGAAGTTGAGCGATTTGGAGCTGGATGCGATGCAGGCTACCTACGAAAAGATCAAGACAAGCTGGACCGAGCGCCAATCGCGAAGCCCTCGCGGAGTTCAGGAGAAATAAAGCGAGACTCTGCGTTGCGGCACGCCGGGTTGATTCGCTTGCATGGACAGGCCCGGGAGATGATCCAGGGGAGATGAAGTCTTGCGAGAAACGCGCGGATTGGGGTTCGATGTGTTCCTTATTGAACTGCGCCTGCCGTAAAGAGAAGCGACGATACGGATAGAGGTGGTAAAGATGGACAAGCTAAGAGTGAAGGGCGCGATCGACGAAGTGGTGGGAAGCGCAAAGCGGCATGCCGGTAACTTGACCGGCAACACCGGGATCCAGGCAAGAGGCGCCGTTCAACAGGTCAAGGGCAAAGTTGAGACGACCGTCGGCAAGCTGAAGGACGCCGGGCGCGATGCAACAAAATGCGCCAGCGCACAACACGAAGCCAATAAAGGCGAAGGCAACCGCCGCGAGGTCATCATCGCGGAGAATCGCAACATACTGTAGTAGCCGCAAGAATCAAGCTGGCGGAGGCACATCTCCGAGAGATTCATCGCTGTGAGGCGCTCATGAAGAGGCGCAGAGCCGCGGAAGAGATGAGCCTGCCGCTGGCTCACGCAGTACGGGGGGATCCATGAAAATCTCTGGAATTCTCATGATCATTGCCGGATTCGTCGCCATCCTCTACGGGGAATTCTCCTACACGACCCACAGTCAGGTTCCCGATATGGGTCTGATTCTAGTTGACGATACAGAAAACCATCCCATGCGCATTCCGCCGATTCTGGGTCTGGCAGGCATGGCGATAGGCGGCGGCCTGATCTATTACGGACGGAAACAGCGCGGATAGACCGCTCTTCCCGCTTATGCTGGCCTGCTGGCGCCGTGCCGGGTGGCTGCATATCGGGAGCTTCTTATAAAACTTTTTGCCTCATCTTGAATGGGGATGCTCACTTCTCATCCCTGATCACTCACAACTGACTGCTGACTTTGCGAAATGCGGTGGCAACTTCGGCCCGCTCCGGGTATACTGTCGGCAAGGCGGCGGGCGCTCCTGCCTTGCCGTCCGGAAGCGAGGTGCGTCTTCCGCAGGGACTCCGGTTCACTGACGTTCGACGTTCCACCCTCGGAGACTTCGCGCTGGCGCGCGGTGGCTCGCGTGCTGCGAAGTCCTGTGGACGCCTTGGGTTGCGCCCTTTTTCCCGCCTCTTGTGTTCTATGCGGCACTCCCCTGCCGCATCTCTCTTCCGTGCCCATCTGCCAGGTTTGCTGGACGGAATTTCCCGTGGCTAGCGGCCCGCTGTGCGCGCGTTGCGGCGACCTGCTGGACGCGCCGATCCTGGCCGGTACCTCGAGCAGCGGCCTGTGCCGGAGCTGCCGGATGGCGCCGCCGCCCTTTGAACGGGCAGTAGCTTACGGGCCGTACCAGGACCGCATGAAGGCGGCCATTCATGCGCTCAAGTACGACCGGCTGCGCGCGGCGGCCCATGGGCTGGGCCGGATGCTGGCTGAGGCCATCGCTCAACTGGCGGATGTGGCGCCCAGCGAGATGCTGGTGGTGCCGGTGCCATTGCACCGCTCAAAATATGCCGACCGCGGCTTCAATCAGGCTCGCTCGCTGGCTGTGGCTGCGCTGGAGGCGTTGCGCAAGAGCCATCCAGAGTGGCGGCTGACCCTGGCGTCGAGCACGCTGATGCGGCTGCGCGCCACCGAGAGCCAGGCTGGCCTGACCCCGCGCCAGCGGCGATTGAATGTGCGCGGAGCGTTCACCGTCTCCGATCCTGCCGCCGTGGACTCGAAGCACATCTTGCTCATCGACGACATTTTTACCACCGGCGCGACGGCCCGCGCCGCATCCCTGGCGCTGACCAGGGCGGGAGCGGCCTCGGTTTGGGTGGCCACACTGGCCAGGGCCGGCCGCATTTACGACCGCCGTCGTGCTTCTTCCGCCCACTTTGACGATGCGGAGGAGATTCCTGAATTTGCCGGCAATGCGCCGGTTGAAACCTTGCAAGGAGCGTTCCAACTTTCATCGCACGACCAATCATCTTTTTGACGAGGGGATAAAGGATGTCGCTGGGAAAAGCCATGATTCACGCACGCAAGCAGAAGTCCATCGCCCGGGCCGCGGCCATCGCCGGCGAGCAGGTAACCATCCATTCCGCGCACATTTTGCAGATGCCGGTGCTGGTGCTGAACGCCTCCTATGAGCCGATCAACATTTGCGGCGCGCGGCGGGCGCTGGTGCTGGTGCTCAAGGGCGTTGCGCGCACCGAGGAGGAGCACGGGCTGATCCTGCACGCCCAGCGCAGCCGCGTCGCCATGCCCTCGGTGATTCGGCTGCTGGAGTATCGCCGCATCCCCTACCAGACGCGCGCCCTCTCGCGCAAGAACATCCTGCTGCGCGACCGCAACACCTGCCAGTACTGCGGCGAGACGCTCTCGCCCTCCGATCTGACGTTGGATCACGTGATTCCCCGCTCGCGTAGCGGCAACTCGACCTGGGAGAATCTGGTGGCCTGCTGCCACGCCTGCAACCGCCAAAAAGGTAACCGCTTGCTCAGCGAGATCGACGACATGATCCTGCTGCGCGAGCCGCGTCCCTTTTCGCTGCATACCAGCCGACAGATCATGCGTATGCTGGGACGCGCCGACGACCGCTGGCGGAAGTATCTGTTCTATTAGTAGCTATCTCATAAACCGGTTTTGAAAGGGCACGGCTTCAGCCGTGCCGCAAAATGCCCATAAAACCGCAGGCTTTATCCTCTGCGGTATGCTTTTCGTGTGATTACAGGCCTTTTTCCGCAGCCTATTTAGCCGCCGACGGAATGGAATTTGCGCCCAAGCAAGCTCCGGTCAACACTTCGCAAGCTCTCTCGTCCAATGGAGTGAGAGTGTGTGCCCTTTGACCGCTATGCGAATCCGATTCGTTATTCCCCTTGTTGTTTGGATGATCGCTCTGGCCTGCCAACCCGCGGCCAGCCTTGCCCAGCAGCCTGCTTCCGGCCAGTCGGCTGCCGCGTTGAAGGTCCAGGCCCGCGAGGTCGTGCTGCCCGTCACGGTGCGCGACAAGCACGGCGCGCTGGTGGCCAGCCTCAAGATCAAGGACTTCACCCTGACCGAGGACGGCCGCCCGCAGACCATCAAGAGCTTTACCCGCGAGACCGATCTGCCCTTCCGGCTGGGCCTGCTCGTCGACACCAGCCGCGGCGTCTCCGGCGCCATGGAGAACGAGCGCAAGGCGGCGGGCGAGTTTGTCGATGCAATGCTGCCGGAGACGCCCAGGCCAGGGCCCGGCTCCGGCACGGACCAGGCTTTCCTCATACACTTTGACCGCGAGGTCGAGCTGCTCCGCGACTTCACCACCTCGCGCGACAAGCTGCACCACGAGCTGGACGAGATGGGCCCGACCCGCGCCGCGCAGAACGAAACGCAAGGCACGGATAGCAGCGGGGAGGGAAGAACGCAAGGCCAGGGCCGGGGCGGAACGCAGCTCTATGATGCGATCTTCCTCGCCTCCGATGAACTGATGAAGACGCAAGAGGGCCGGAAGGCGCTGATCGTCTTCTCCGACGGCATGGACCGCGGCAGCAAGGATACGCTGAACGACGCGGTGGACGCGGCCGACCGTTCCGGCGTGGCCGTCTACACCATCTACTTCAAAGGCGAGAAGGAGCGCAGCCAGAACGGCTTTCCCGGTCATGGTGGGCATCACGGCGGCGGCGGCGGATGGCCGGGTGGCGGCGGCGGATGGCCGGGTGGCGGCGGCGGTGGTTATCCCGGCGGGGGCGGAGGCTATCCGAGCGGTGGCGGGCATCGCGGCGGCGGTGGCCAGAGCGCGCCGGGAGTGGACGGCAAGAAGATCATGGAGAAGATCGCCACGCGCACCGGAGGCCGGTACTTCGAGGCCAAAAGCAAGGACAAGCTGGACGAAATCTACGGCCAGATCGCCGAGGAGCTGCGCGGCCAATACCTGCTCACGTACACCCCGGACGTGGTAGACAAAGAAGGCGGCTACCACAAGATCGCCCTCAAAGCCAACAAGGACGACCTGGCGGTAGTCACGCGCGAAGGCTACTACGCGCCCGGCGGAGACGCGAAGTAAGGGATCGATCTACAGGCTTATAAAGGGTGGTGCTTTTGAGATTGTGCTTTCTCAATTCCGAAAATCCGGATTTGGGACACCCAAAGTCTTGGAAATTGAGAGCCGCTAATGTTATGGACGAAACTTGCGCAAGGCTTCATCGAGCCCGCTTTCGTAGGCGTCGATTAGCTTATCCCAGGAGGCATTCGCTTCTTCGTCGATTTGCTTGCGCCGCGGGTCCGCCTCGAACCACGCAAGCGTTCTCTGAATCCCTTGCGCAAACGGCACTTTGGCGCAGTATCCGGGGACAAAGCGCTTGATCTTGCTATTATCGAAGACCACGCTAACCGATTTATCCCCAGTCAAGCCGCCCACTTCATCCGGCAGGCAAGCGCTGATAAAATCCGACGCGATGTGAATAAGCTGCGGCTCGACGCTCGCGGCTTGCGCAGTGATGCGATAGAACTGATCCCAGGTCATTGCCTCGTCGCTGGTGATGTGGAAGGCGTGGCCGATGGCTTGTTGATGGCCCAGCAAGCCCACCAGACCCTGGGCAAAATCGCTGTTATGGGTGATGACCCAGAGCGAGGAGCCGTCGCCGGGCACGATGAGCTTCTTGCCGCGGAGCATGCGGTCGACCGCCGTCCAGGGCTTCAGCCAGCTGTTGACCGCGAGCGGAATCTGCGTGTCTCCATAGGTCAGGGATGGACGCACAATCGTGACCGGAAAGCCCTCTTCGCGATAGGCCTTCATCAGCCGGTCTTCGCAGGCGATCTTGTCGCGCGAGTACTGCCAGTAGGGATTGGCCAGCGGCGTCGATTCCGTGATCAGATAGCGGCCAACCGGTTTTTGATACGCGCTCGCCGAACTGATGAAGATGAACTGCCGCGCGCGGCCGCGAAACAAGCGAATGTCCCGCTCCACATCGGCAGGCGTGAAGGCAGTCCAGTCCACAACCGCGTCGAAGGATAGACTGCCGAGCGCCTCGGCCACGGCCGCTTCGTTTGAAATGTCCGCCGTGATAGTGCGCACATTCTTGGGAAGATCGACTGTATGCTGCCCCCGCCTCAGCAGCGTCAAGTCAATCTTCCGCTCCGCCGCCAATCGCGTCGAAGCCGTACTGATAATTCCGGTGCCGCCAATGAAAAGAACGTTCATGCTGCCTCCATAGAAGACAATTTATCAGGAAGGATCGAAGTGCAGTGGCGGCTCGGCTGGAATCGACTCCACCGCAATTGCGAGTTGAAAGCGCTGGGGATTCGTGTGAGGAAATCGGAAGCAAGGAACAGGGAATAGTGGTAGGATTTATTACTACTAAGGTGTATCTCATGCCTACCATCGAAAAACTGAGCATCGCGCTACCCCATGAAATGGCGGCGCTGGTTCGCCGCGCCGTGGACATTGGCGAATACTCCTCCAACAGCGAGGTCATCCGCGACGCTCTGCGTGACTGGACGCACAAGCGCAACCTGCGCGAGCAAAGCCTCTCCGGTCTTCGCAAGGCGTGGCAGGAGGCTGTCGCCGACGACTCCGAAGGGCTTGATCCTGAGCCGGTCTTCGACCGTCTGGAAGGCAAATTGAATCGCATTGCCGAGGAAACGGGCCGCTAATGCTCCTCCGCTTATCCCCTTGCGTACCATCTGACCTGGAAGAGATTGTGGATTATATTGCCCAGGATAGCCCGCGCCATGCGGCGCGAGTGCTTCGCCTGCCTCGCGCGCGGATGCCAGATTGACCACAGTGGGAAATTACCTGATCCTCGCTGCGCGAGGAGTGAATCGGTTGATTGAAAAAGTAGATTTTGGGGAAGTGTGCGAAATCCCAAGTCTTAAAGTCGAGTCTTTGGAACAGTGAGTTCTCTCATGCGTTCGGGAGCAACACTCCTCCGAGCAAAACGTGAGTGGAGCGATCTGTGCAGCTGGGCATGCGTTGCGATACAACATAGTGTCCTGGAGACATCGCCGCAAAACGCCTGACAAAGAGCGATTTACCAAGATTTGCCATCCAGAAGCATGCTCCTTTAGGATGGATGGTGTTTAGCCGGGCAATTCACGGACACGGTTTTGATTTTCTTGAACAATAGGAGATTCGCAATGGCCGACACAATCTTTAGCTCTTTCGAAACAGTAAAGTACGAGGGGCCTTCGAGTGAGAAGGCGCTTGCCTACCGCTGGTACGATGCTGACCGGGTCGTACTCGGCAAGCCCCTCAAGGATCATCTGCGCTTCGCGGTCGCCTACTGGCACTCGCTTGCGATGCAAGGCGGCGACCCTTTTGGCGGACCCACGATCCAGCGCCCGTGGTTTGCCGCCGGCGACCCGATTGCGCAGGCCAAGGTGAAAGCCGATGCGGCTTTCGAGCTATTCAGAGTGGTCGGCCTGCCCTTCTTTTGCTTTCATGATGCCGACATCGCGCCCGGCGGCGAGACTCTTGCCGAGACCCTGAAGAACTTCCACATCATGGTGGATTACCTCGAAGAAAAGCTGAGCAAGTATTCGACCAAGCTGCTGTGGGGAACGGCGAATCTCTTCTCCCATCCGCGGTTTATGGCCGGCGCCTCCACCAATCCCGATCCCGAGGTCTTCGCCTGGTGCGCGGCTACGGTGAAAAATTGCATGGATGCCACCAAAAGGCTCGGCGGCTCGAATTATGTGCTCTGGGGCGGACGCGAAGGCTACGAGACGCTGCTGAACACCAATATGAAGCAGGAACTCGATCAGATGGGGCGGTTCCTGACTCTGGTTGTGGAATACAAGCACAAGATCGGCTTTGACGGCCAGATTCTGATTGAACCCAAGCCGAAGGAACCGACGGCGCACCAGTACGACTTTGACGTCGCAACCGTGTATGGATTCCTGAAGCGCTACGGCCTGGAAAAGGAAGTCAAGGTCAATATCGAAGCCAACCACGCGCTGCTGGCCGGACATACCTTTGAGCATGAGATTGCGCTAGCCGCAGCCCACGGAATTCTTGGCTCTCTGGATGTCAATCGCGGAGACGCGCTGCTGGGCTGGGACACTGATCAGTTCCCGAACGAGCTCTGGTCGTTGACTTTGAGTATGTACCATGTCATCAAGGCCGGCGGCCTCAAACAGGGCGGGTGCAATTTTGACGCCAAGGTGCGTCGTCAGAGCTTTACCCCCGAAGACCTTATCCATGCCCACGTCGGCGGCGCCGACATCTGTGCCCGCGCCTTCCTGACGGCTGCCAAGCTGATCGAAGACGGCCGCTACGATGCGATCCTCGAGCAACGCTACGCAGGCTGGAAGTCGCCTGAGGCGGCTGCGATACTTGAAGGCAAGGTTTCGCTCGATCAGATAGAGGCAATGGCTCTCAAGAACGGCATCAATCCTCAACCGCGCTCTGGCAAGCAGGAGCAAATCGAGAATCTGCTGGCTCGTCTGATCTATTCAGACACTCTCTAGAAAGGGCGACCTGATCCGAATCCACATTGCGAACGTCCGGGAGTTTTCTTCCGGACGTTCTTTTTTTGAGACGGCGGCGAAACGAACACTCTTCGATAGGAACGCGAATCTTCGTTCAACCGTCGTGGTCCAAGCTCGTCCATCAGACCGAGTGTAACCGCGGCTTCCGTGCATTCGGTCATTCCCCGCCGGATCCCTTGCGAGTGAAGGGCGCTCCTCAGAATCGGCAGCGCAATGCAAGCTGCATCTGCCGCGGTGGCATTGCGCTGACCGCCTGGCCGAAGTTGCTGCTGGATACATTGCCCTGAACAGTTGAAGCGCCAAAGAACTGCGCGTGGTTGATCAGGTTGAAGGCTTCGGCGCGAACTTCGAGAGAGCGGCTGCCTTTGACCGCGACGGTCCGTGAAAGCGTGGCGTCCAAATTCTCCATGCCGGGGCCGGAGAAGAAGCGGCGGCGTGCGTTGCCCATGGTTCCCAGAGCGGGCAGCGTCAACTGCGTTGCGTCGAAGACGGGCGCGCCGCCGCGCGGATTACGGTTGATGCTGAGGTTTTTCCCGCTCCACTCCGGCGTATCCACGCCGTTGTTATTGATGCCGTTGGGAATGGTGCCCAGCAGAGACGTGTCGTTGTTATTGAGCAGCGTGACAGGCAATCCGGAAGTGAAGCGAGCAATGCCGGCCAGCGCCCAACCGGAAGCGATTGCATGGAGCGGACCTGTTGCCTTTGGTTCGGGCAACAGATAGTGAAAGCTGGCGACGAAGTTATGACGCAGATCGAAAGCCGATAGTGCGCGGCTGAGTGAGGGGGTCACTGGATTTATAGGTTCAGGCAGGCCCGCGGATTGATCGATGGATTTGCTGAAGGTGTAACTGGCCAGCAATTCAAGGCCGCGTGTGCGCCCCTCTCCGCGATGGTTCAGCGTGGCTTCCAGGGCGTTGTAATTGGCATTGGCGATGGTGCGCTGCAGCTCGACGCTGCCGAATGCGGGGCCGAATTGCGTGCGCGCTGCCTGTTCGTTGAACGGCCCGCAGACCGCCGTGCCGAGGCTCAGACACAATGTGGGATCGGCGGGGTTTGCCTCTTCCAGCACCAGCAGATGGTGCGACTCCGCGCCGATGTAGCTGAGATTGGCCAGCGTGCCCGCGCCAAATTGCCGTTCAATGCTGAGCATCCAATGCTCGGCATAGGGAGTCACATCGTGCGAGTCTACAGCCGGAATACCGACCAGTGGCTCGAAGTTACTCCAATTGACGTTCGTGTCCGGATGCAAACGAGAAGCTCCGTAAGCTGCCTTTTGCAGCGGGAATCGCTGACCTGCATTGGCTCCGGTGGCCGCCACCGTAAAGGGCGAGGCGAACAGCGGCGGAGCGGCTGAAGTATAGGTATAGCCGTAGGGAGGATTTGCACTCATGATGCCTGCCGACAGGCCCTCATACGCGGTATAAAAGATGCCGTAGCCGGCGCGGATGCTGGTCTGGCCAGCGGGGCCGGTGAGCTTGCGCAGCCAGGGCGCGGTAAAGGACGGCGTGTAAGCAGCGCCCAGGCGCGGTGAAAAATCATTATGCGCCGGGGCAAGAGAACGCGGTACGCCAGGGTCGCCGGGAAAAACCAACCCCTGCGGCGCATCGGGATAGACCTCGGATTGCTGGCCTTTGACCAGCGTTTGCAACTGATTGTACTTCTCACTCCAGGGACGGATGCGATCCCAGCGCACGCCATAATTCACCGTAAGCTGCCCGGTCGGCTTCCAACTGTCCTGCACAAAGGCCGCCATGTAAAAGTTACGGTTATAAAAGCTGCTGGCTTGCCCTTGCGTATAGCTGGAGGCCACGCCGAGCAGGAAGTCGGCAAAATCCAGCCCGGTCTCCGAGCCATTGAAGGCGAAGCTGCCGTTGAAGATGACGTCGGGGTGAGTGTTGATCTGGTTGGCGTGGAGTTCACCGCCCGCTTTGAGACCATGCTTGCCCACGATGCGCGAGAATGCGTCACTGATCTCGTAGATGTTTTCTGCCTGAACGATAGCGGTGGTGTCCACGCCCAGCGTGAAGTCGTTGAAGGCAATGTTTTCAATCCCCTCAGTCGAGGGCTTCAGCGGGACAATACCGCTAAATCCCTGATCGGCGAGCGACGGTCCCACACCGCCCTTCGGCTGGCCCACGGAGTTATCGTTGCGCATATAACTCAGGTGGAACTCGTTCAGTGCCGACTGGCCGAAGGTGATGGTGTGGCCGAGGCTGGCCAGTTGGGCAAGGCCGTTGCTGGTTGCGTCGAAGCCGGGAACGCTTGCTCCGCCCGTGCCTGTCGGGAAGGGATTGTCCAGCGAGTAGCCGTCGAGAAAGTAGTAGCCGGTCAGTGTACCTTTGCCGTGGGTCCAGTCCAGCCGCAGCGCGCCTTTGTCGTCCTGCAAAGTCTCAGCTTCGGCAGCCGTGGCAAAGAGCGCCGCTCCAGCGTTCGGCTGCGGAATTGAAGCCAGCAGGTACTTCGCCGGCGCGGACCAGATGGATTGAGGAATCTGTCCGTTGGGGAAGACCGATGCATAAGACTCGCCCGCGGTTACCGTTCGCCCCAGCAATGCGGAAAGTTGACCTGCCCAGGCAGTACCATTAACGCTGCCGGTAAGCGGATTCTGGCTGAAATCCCCACCCCGCTCCGCGACCGAAGGCACCGCAATCTGCCCGGTGTCGATCCCCTCGGTCAGCCGTGTGCCCTGATAATCGGCAAAGACCGCCAGGCTCTTGTGAAAAGGCGTTCCGCCCACCGTGCCGCCAAACTGATTCTGCCGGTAAGCTGCCCGATCCTGCGAAAAATAGTTGCGCGCATCAAGGGCCGTATTGCGCAGAAACTCGAAGGCAGACCCATGCAATTGGGCCGTTCCCGACTTGGTTATGACAGAAATCTGCCCCCCGCTGGAGTTGCCATACTCAGCGTCGAAATTCGAGGTCAGCACGCGAAAGCTGTCAATCGAATCCAGATTGGGCACAATCGATGTGCCCATGTTCACGTCCTCTTCGGCGTCGCTGCCGTTCACGCGAAAGCCATTCGACGACTCGCGCTGGCCGCTGATGGAGAGATTGCCGGGGTTGGCGTCGCCCGAGGGCGGCGTCGCGGCCACGCCGGTCATAATCACCGCGCCAGGCTGCGCCGTGTTCGCCGGCACAATCCCTGGCTGCACCGCCATTAAATCGGTAAAGTTGCGTCCATTCAGCGGTACATCCTCCATCTTTTTCGCGCTCAGCGTCTCACCCAGTTGCGTGCTGGTAGTCTCAGCGGCCAGAACGTCCGCAGTCACTTCGACTGTCTCTGTGAGCTTGGCGACTTCCAGTGTCAGCTCCAGCTTGGCAATCGGTGCGCTCTGGGAGAGAATGGCTTGCGTTGTCAGTGGTTTGAATCCCTCCGAAGCCACTTCGACTTGGTAGCTGCCCAGCGCGGCAACTTCAATGCTGAACTCGCCTTGTTCGTCCGTTTCCGCCTTCAGTACCACGCTGGCGCCAGCCAGGCGCAGCAAAACGTTGGCGTGAGAGATGAGCGCGCCGCTCTCGTCACGTACCACGCCACTGATCGTGAAAGCAGGATCGGCAATAAGCAAGGATGGAAAACAGATCAAAATGACGGAAAGAAGGATGGAACAGTAGATTTTCTTCAATAGATGCTCCTGGGGATCGGAAGACCGAATGGGATTGATCAATCGGTCGGAGGCGCAAAATAGCCAAAAACAAATGATGATCAAGGCTGCAATATACGACCGATTTAGTCTTCATTCAATATACGACAAAGTCGGTCCGATTTCAAACGCACGCCGGCTCTAGCAAAACCAGGGATGGCGTATCCCGAAACCATCACACTCAAGTCGACGCGACCAGCAGAGAGCGGCGACCTTCGACGAGGCTAATCAGGCTACAGTATCCCTGGTTTTGCTCTAATTCTCCGTCCGCCATGCCCGTATGCGCCGAAGTGGAGGTGCCGGCGCCATCCGTGCGGACCCGGCGCATCAAATGTGTTGAGCCAGGAGGACATCAACCGGATTGCTGATGATCTGTGGTCCTGGCAGCAGAAGAAGGAAAGCTGGTAGTATGCAGGTTGTCTTACAGGTTCCCGCCATGAAGCCATCCTTCTTGCTGTGTTTATCTACTGCTGCGGCAGTCTTGATCCTTACCTCCGCCGCCCAGGCTCCGCAAGGCCCGCAAGCGACGCCAGGCAGCACGCCGTCTCAGCCCCGTTCCTATCCCGTTCCCACAAATTTGAAGGTGCTGCCCAGAGATCTGACCGGGCAGCAGGTTCACGAGATCATGGAGAAGTGGTCAGCCTCACTGGGCGCCCACTGCGACTCCTGCCACACGGCGGATCCTCAGAACATCGGCCCGAACGGCCGTCCGCGCCTCAACTTTGCCGACGACTCCAAACCCATGAAGGGCTCCGCTCGGCTCATGTTCACCATGACGGAGAAGATCAATGTGGATTATGTGTCGATGATCGACAGCTCCGGCGCTCAGGTGACCTGCGGCACCTGCCATCGCGGCCACCTTGGCCCGGAGCCATTCGTAATCCCGCCCGAAGCGGAGCCGCGCGCGCCGCAGGCACCGCCGCCCTCCGGCGACAATCATTTGCCGCAATGAGAGAAGGCCAGCCGGCAGATGTTGCGATGTGGCATTCAGTTTCGGAACAGAGCAACAATTGCCAGAAGCATCAGCAAGGCCATCCCTTCAGCCGCGAGGTTGAGATCAATCTGAAACTCTCTGCGAAAGGCCGGGATTCTTGCCGGCGGAATCCCGTTGGGATCAAAGAGAGCGCCGCCGTAGACCTTTCGGCAGATGAATGCAGCCAGACAGCTTAGAGCAGTATCAAGATAGATATACCCAAGGACTGCAGTCGTCCTTTATGCTTGAGTTCTCTGGTGAAGTTACCGCGACGTGAAACCGATGGGACGAGCATATTCGGACGATCTGCGGGGCAGGA
>Ga0224555_1002017_pt1 | contig 25295 bp, 27 predicted proteins | sample 714S23034metaG_FD_180687 | JGI IMG/M metagenome (GOLD analysis project Ga0224555, IMG submission 180687) | Peat soil microbial communities from Stordalen Mire, Sweden - 717 S2 30-34 | ecosystem: Environmental > Terrestrial > Soil > Wetlands > Peat | place: Sweden: Norrbotten County, Stordalen...
CGTCTTCTTCACAAACTTGATCTTCACCTGCGGATTCTTCGCGTCGGTCGCATCCACACTCAGCACCTTCCCCAGTCCCACCGTCCGCTTCTCATCGCCGGTGTGATAGATCACCAGCATCTCGCCGCGCTGCATCCCCGCCAGATTCCGCACTGCTACCGGATTCGAAACCCCATCCCACACCGTCTCGCCTTCGCGCTCCAGATCGTCGATCGAATACGTTCCCGGCTCAGTCTTCAAAAGGTAGGGCATGATTCCTCTCTTCCCGGCTCTCGTCTGTGACCTTCCCGTTGTTCATCGTCAACTCCGTCTGCTCGATCGTCACTGATTCCGTCACACTCTCATGAACCACTACCGTCGCCGCACTCTCCACGACCATCGGCGCGCCGTCTGAATTTCGCGCGCTCGCTGCGAGATACGCCTGCGAATTCAGCAGCGGCCGCTCCAGCGCACGGACCCAGTCCGTCAGCTCGTCGCCGCCGCGTCCAGCCGCTTCCGCACGCGCCAGTTCGCTGCGCACCGTCTGCATCTTCGCGTCCAGATTGTCCATGTAGTGCAGCAGCACCGCCTCCGCCGTCATCGGCAGCTTCGGCGAGCCGTACTCATATTCCCCGTGATGGCTCAGCACCAGATGCTCGACCAGCAGCCGCTTCGCCGCCGGGAAATTTGGAATCGCCACTATCTTCTGCTCGATCATTCCGATCCCGATCGTGATGTGCCCCAGCAGCTGCCCTTCCATCGTGTAGTCAAAGCTCGTTCCCCAGCGCAGCTCCCGCAGCTTTCCGATGTCGTGCAGTACCACGCCCGTCAGCAGCAGATCCCGGTTTACCTCCGGATAGTGCCGCGCCGCCAATTCGCACATCTCCATGAGCGACAGAATGTGCTCCAGCAGTCCGCCGATCCACGCATGATGTAGCCCCTTCGCCGCCGGCGCTTCGCGCAGTGTGCGCGCGATCTCCTCATCGTTCAGAAAGGCCTCGAGCAGCGCCTTCAGATCCGGATCGCGAACGCTCGCCACCCAGCCCTGCAGCTCCGCCCACATTTCCCCGATCTCCCGCTGCGACTGCGGTACGAAATCGCCCAGCTCGTACTCGTCCGTCATCGCCCGGCGAATCTTCTCCACCTTGATCTGCAGCCGCTCGTTGAACCGGCAGACCTCGCCGCGCACCTTCACGACATCGCCGGGGTCAAAGTCACCCGCATCGTCGATCTCCCACATCCGCCCGTCAACCTGCCCCGTGCGATCCGCCAGCGTCAGCGCAAAATACCGGCCGCCATCGCGCCCCGTGCGCATCTGCTTCGACACCGCCGCGAAAAACGCGGTGATCTCCCGGTTCTCCCGGCTCGCCAGATCCGCCACCATGATCTCTTTCATCTCGTGCCAGCTCGCGTCCGCGGAATGCGGTTTTCTATCAGGGCAGCACTGAACAACCTGCGAAAAATTCGGCGCTCGACGGCCCTTGTGTCAGGGCACGAGTTGACTCGTGCCAAAACAAATCGCGGAAAAGACGGGCTTTAGCCCCTGAGGTTCCTGAGTTCGCCCGTTCCATTATTGCGGCTGGCTGGGCTGCGTCCCCTGTGCCGGAGGAGGAGTCTGCGCTGCTGTGCCAGTGCCGCTCGTTCCCGGATTCGTCCCCGCTCCCTGCTCTCCGTTCTTGTCCTGGTCGCTCATTCGCCGCTTCGACCCCGTCTTTGCCGGGTTCGGCTTCTTCTGCTTCGTCGTATCGCCATTCAGCCCCACCGCCGATTGCTGCTGTTTTTGCTCCGCGGTTTCCTCCGGAGTAAACGTCGGCGCCACGAACTTCTGCTTCTTCTTCGCGGCCTTTTCCTGCGCCTGCTTCGGCTTCGACTCCCTCATCCGCGCGGAGAAGCGCGTCTTCTTCGCCTTCTCCGTGTCGGAGCCGTTGTTGATCACCTCGCCCGCAGCATTGGTCATTACCGTATCGCTGGGCGTTCCATTGGTGGCCACCTGCTGCGTCGACTCGGTGGCAGAAGGCGCAGCCGCACCGGCATCCACCTGCCGGGTTGACCCAGTAGGCAGCGTCTCGCGCGGCGCCTGACCAAATCGAATCTTCTCTCGCTTCCCTGGTTTTTCCGTCTTCGAGGCGGCAACCTCGGTTGGCGCGCCTTTCTGCGCATTCACCTGGTCCAGCGTCGGCACACCTGCCGGTGGCGCCGCCGTATTCGTCGCCGTCTCTTTTCGTCCGCGTTGCGGCAACTGCCGGAACCGCGCCCGTTCCGCACGCTTCTTTTTCTTCGGCTGCGGCGGCTGATACGCGCCTTCAATGAACTTGATTTCGTTCGGCGTCGCGCCCGAATCCGTGTAAGGAGCCCTTACCTGGATGGCCGCCTCGTCACGCAGCCTCGCCAGGTACGCCCGCATCGCCGGCTCCATCTTCTGCATCCCGATCTTTTCCTGGATATCGTTCTGCACCTGCTCCAGCGGCAGGGTGCCGCCTTTGTTGTGCTCCGTCACTTCCAGGATCAGCCAACCCTGGCGGGTTCGGATCGGCGCCGTGTATTGTCCCGGCTGCAGTTCGAAAGTCGCGTCTTCCATCACTTTCGGCAGATCGCCGCGCTTGTAATCGCCCAGCCGGCCGCCCTCGGCCGCGGTCGGGCCGCTGGAGTCCGCCTTGGCCACCGTCGCAAAATCCGCGCCCGTCTTCAGCCGCGCTTCAACAGCATCCGCCTTCTTCTCCGCATCCGCCACCTGCGCTGCGTCGTCGGGGTTCGGCGTCGCAATCAGAATCTCGCTCAGCTTCGTCTGCTCCGGCCGCTGGAAATCCTGCAAATGCGCGTTGTAGTATTCCTTGATCTCCGACGGAGCGATGTCGATCCTTCGCCCTACTTCCTGGCTGATCACGGCCGACTGGGTCACGCTCTCCCGAATCTGCTCCTTCAGGTCCTCGAACGAGACGCCCTGCGCCTCGGCCGCCTTCTGCAGATCCTCCATCGAGTCCATGTGGTACTGCTTGCGCATCTCGTCCAGGCGCTTCACCACCTCGTTCTCGCCGGTGATGCCCAGTTCCTTCCCCTTCGAAAGCAGAAGCTGCTTGTCGATCAGCGACCGCAGCAGATCGCGCCGCTGCTGCATCAGCTGCTGCTGCGACCAGCCCTGCTGCTGCGCTTCCTGCTCCATCTCGTGCTGGGCCCGCTCGTAGTCGGACTTGCTGATCACCTGATCGTTGACCATCGCCACGATCTCTTCCACCACCGACCCCTGATAGGGCGATGGCCCCCGCTGCGTGTCCGCAAAGTTGGACCCGCGGCTCTGTGCGATGGAGGAAACAACGGCGCCGAAGGTCAGCAGGAGGCCCGCGCTGGCGGCCAGCGTGGCAGGGAACCGGAAAGCTCGATGCATCATAGGGATCAACGTCTCTGTGTCCCGCTCCAATCCGCTCCGAAAAGCCCTCGTGCGGCTCCTCTTCTCGTCCCAACGGATCGTTGCTGGCGCTGGCTCAATTGTACAGCGCATGATGCGCAGATTCCGCCGGCACCACGGCTCTCGCTGTAGGACGCGGCCTTCCGGCAAATGTCAACGCGAAACATCCAATCGAGATATCGCGCGGACCTCTTTCCTGCCCGCTTCTTTGCTTGTTTTCCGACTCGCTTTTTTTGAAGACAGGCTTCTGCGCTTTCTCTATCGTGGAACGAAGGCCGTATCGACTCCCATCCCCGGCAGGCTACCCAGGCGTGATCCGCAATCGCTCTCTGCCCATCGACACCGTGCTCCCACACCTCTTCTACCGCGAGCTCGAGCAGGCAATCGCCTGGCTCACCCACACCTTCGGCCTCACCGAGCACTATCGCTACGGCGATCCCATCAGCGGCGCGCAAATGCGCGCTGGCAGCGCCTGGATCATGCTCCAGCAACTCGCACCCAACGCTCGAACCCCGCTCCAGCTCAGCTATGGCACCCAAAGCCTCACGATTTTTGTCGAAGACGTGGAGGCCCACTGCGAGCGCGCCCGCTCCGCCGAAGCCACCATCCTCGAAGAGCCCCACGAGACCGTTTACGGCGAATTCCAGTATGCGGCGCGTGACCTCGAGGGCCACCACTGGCTCTTCTCCCGTCACGCCCGCGACCTTAGCCCGTCGGACTGGGGCGCCACCCTCACGCACCCCAACCCGCTCTCGCCGGAGGAGCGCTGAACATGCCGCGCCGTCCGCTCGCGCTCACCCTCTTTGGCTGGTTCCTTATTCTCGCCGGCGCCGTCGGCTTCGCCGCGCACTTCCCCTTACACCGGCGCTGGCACGCTGACGATGCCTGGCCCCTCGGCCTCGAGTTGCTCCTCCTCGCCGCCGGTGTCTTCATTCTGCGCGGCCACAACTGGGCCCGCTGGCTCGCCGTGGCGTGGATCGCCTTTCACCTTGCCATCAGCTTCTACGACTCCCTCGGCAAGGTCATCGCCCACACCATCATCCTGCTCATCTTCGTGGCGATTCTCTTCAACCCCGCCGCCCGCGCCTGGTTCAAAGCCCAGTCCCAGGCCCACACCAACCCACCCAATCCGGCCTGACAGCCCTGCGCTGCTCCCTATTCCCTATTCCCTATTCCCTGTTCCCTGTTCAGCTCCTCACTTACACACCGCCGCCAGCTCCGCCGAATAATCCTTCTTCTTCGGCAGCGGCAGATGCTTCTCGAACATCGCCCCCTCCAGCGTGTCCGGTGCCGGCAGCAGCTTCGGATCGACATCGTACTTGTAGAACGGATCCTTTTCCGCGTCCTCCAGCGACACAAACGTGAACCCGTGCGACTCGTACACCTTCAGTAGCCGCGGCAGCATGAGCGCGTCGAACGCCCCAATGTGCATCAGCAGCACATAGGGGATCTCCCGGTTGTACAGCTGCTCCGACATCGCCTTCCGAAATCCGATGTCCTCCTCCGCCGCCGCAAGGTAGCTCTTCTCCAGCCACCGGATCGCCTTCCTGTCTCCCTTCTCGCTGCAGCGGGCATAGGGCTCATTCCACTCGTAGTCCGCAAAGCTCGCCGTCACCCCCGCGATCCGATATCCGTTTTGCGCGAGATAGACCCGAAAGCCCATCTTCCTGGGCGCCGCGTCCCCTTCGGCCAGATACGGAAACCGGAACCACTTCCAGTCCGCGCCCGTCATCTGCAGTTCCAGAAGCGGCACGTTCTTCTGCGCGTCGTCTTCGAACTGCTGCAGCGAATGCTGATTCAGATTCATATGCGACCAGGTGTGATTTCCCAGCGGATTCCCCGCCGCCCGCCACGCCGCCAGCACCGCTCCGGTCTCCGGATGCTGCTCGACCGCAATGCCATTCACGAACCCATAAGTGGGAGGCACGTGCGCCTTCTTCAGCGCCTTGATCACCTTGTTCGCCACCTGAATCCGCGTCTCCCCCGGCGGCAGAGGTCCGTGCGCCGGTAAGTCGTCAAACGTGAACGCAATCTGTTGTGCTCCCGCGCCCATCGCCACTCCCAGCACCAGCGCCACCACTCCCACCCGCACCAATCTCACAACCGACAGCCGCCGCACAAGCACGCTTATCCCCTCCCTGCGCGAAAAGGAAGTATACCGACGCGCTTTTCTTCAGATGCGCAAAGGTCCGCGAGACGCGCCGTTTTCCGAACGCCGAGCGCGGAACCCCGAACGCGCTCCGTCAGCTCCGCTCCCGCGCCATCGGCATCTCGCGCAACCTCTCCCCTGTCGCCGAGAAGATCGCATTCCCCACCGCCGGTGCCACCGCCACGATCCCCGTCTCTCCCGCACCCGCCGACGGCAGATCCTTCCTGTCGATCAGGATCACCTCGATTTGCTGCGTGTCCTTAAACCGCGGGACGCGATAGTCCGCGAAATGCGCGTTCGTCACCTTCCCGTTCGCAAACTCGATCTGCTCGAACAGCACCCCGCCCAACGCCTGCACCATCGCCCCCATCACCTGGTTACGCAGCCCGTCGGGATTCACCACCGCTCCCGACTCCCACGCCTGCACCAGCCGCCGCACGTGCACCGTCTTGTCCGCCCCGATCTCCACCTCCGCGCACGCCGCCGTGTATCCGCCTTTTTCCGTCCCGCCCGCGATCCCAAATCCGCGCGTCGCTGTCGACTTCTCCTTCCCCCACCCAAACCGCTCAGCGGCTGTTACAAATACCGCCCGCAGCCGCGCATCGTCCAGATTCTTCAGCCGGAAGGCCAGCGGATCCATCCCCACCGCTTGCGCCAGCTCATCCATCGCCGTCTCGCGCGCAAAGTGGTTCGCCGTCGCCGCCAGTCCGCGATACGATCCCTGCGCCAGCGGCGCGTCCTTCCACTCGTGATACCGCGTCACCGGATTCGCAATCTTATAAGGAGTCCCCACCCCTGACGGTCCCGAGTTGTAGTTGTGGTGCTCCCACGCCACCAGCGTCCCGTCCTTCTGCACGCCCGCTCGAATCTCCATCACCCCCGCCGGCCGGAAGTACGCCCACGTGAACTCCTCCTCGCGCGTCCAGATCAGCTTCACCGGCTTGCCCGCCGCCTTCGCCAGCCGCGCCGCCTCCACCGCGCATTCGCCCGTGTGCTTGCCGCCGTACCCACTCCCCATGTCCGGCATCAGCACCCGCACCTGCTCCGGCGATAGCCGAAACGCCTGCACCAGATCGTCCTTCACGCCAAATGGACGCTGCGTGCCCGTCCATACCGTCAGCTTGCCGTCTGTCCATTCGGCCACCGCCGCCCGCGGCTCCAGCGGAGCATGCGCGACATACGCCACCTTATACGTCTGCTCCAGCTTCACCTCCGCGTTCGCCAGCGCCGCCGCAATCTCAGACTGCCCATCGTCGCCCGCGCCCTTCTTCAGCTCCGCAAACAACTCCGCATTCGAAATCTGCGGCGGCACCTTCCACTGCGCGTTGATCTTCATCGCCGCCTGCTCCGCGGTCCACACATCGTCCGCCACCACTCCGATGAAATCTCCGTCCCGCACCACCTGCACACCCGCCATCTTCTCCGCAGCGCTCGTATCCGCAGACACCAGGGTCGCGTGATACCCCGACGGCCGCACCACCTTGCCAAACAGAATCCCCGATCGCACCACATCCGACGGATAGGTATGCACGCCTGTTACAAATTGCCGCCCGTTCACCTTCGGCTCTGCTGTCCCCGCGACCTTCCACTCCGTCGCCGGCGTCAGTGCAGGATCGCCAACCACCGTCCGCGTCAGCTTCTCGCCCCGCGTGATCTCCCCGTACCCCAGCGACGCGCTCGTCGCCGGATTGGTCACTCGCCCGTCCTCCGCCACCAGCTTCGCCGGATCGGCCTTCCACCGCTCCGCCGCCGCCTCCACCAGCATCTCCCGCGCGTTCATCGCCATCGTTCGCAATTGCGGACCCATCGTCGGCGTCGTCCGGCTCCCGAAGGTCCCCGCATCCCACGGCACCAGATCCGTATCGCCCATCACCATCGTGATCGAGTCGAACGGAGCCCGCAGTTCCTCCGCCACCGACTGCGCCAGCGATGTCCGAATGTTCTGCCCGATCTCCACCTTGCCCGTGAACACCGTCACCTTCCCATCCGCGTCAATGTGGATCCACGCGCTCACCTCCTGCGGCAGAGCGTGCCCACCAAAACGCCGACCCGACTCCTGCGCCTCCAGCAATGCGCCGCCCGACACCAGAGACACCAGCAACCCACCTGTGCACAGCCGCAGAAATTCCCGCCGGTCCAGCTCAAACATCCGGATCCGGTCCCGAACCTCGTGCAGTTCCGCCTCCAACCTCAGTTCATCCACGGGCATGGGCAGCCTCCTTCTTCTCCACGCTCAGCGACGCGCGCCGTACCGCCGCCACAATCCGCGGATACGTCCCGCAACGGCACATGTTGCCGTTCATCGCCTCCACAATCTCGCCTTCCGACGGATGCGGTTTTTCTGCCAGCAGCGCCGTCGCCGCCAGCACCATCCCCGACGTGCAGTACGCACACTGGAACGCCCCCTCTTCCAGAAACGCCTCCTGCACCGGCGACAACCGCCCGTTCTGCTCCAATCCTTCGATGGTCGTGATCTTCGCGCCCGCCACAGCCACCGCCGGTGTCAGGCACGACCGCGTCGGCCGCCCATCCAGCAGCACCGTGCACGCGCCGCACTGCCCCTCGCCGCACCCGTACTTCGTGCCGGTCAGCCCCAGCTTGTTGCGCAGCACCCACAGCAGCGGTTCATCCTGCGCCGCCTGCACCTGCCTCACCCTGCCGTTCACATTCAGCTTCAACTCGGCCATCAGCACACCTCAACGCCAGCAGGATACTCCGCTCGCCGCGCGACTCGCTCTTTCGCTGGCTGGTTTTTAGCTGACCGCTTTATTGCTAACCGTCCCATCGCTGACCGCTTTTCCCCCTCACGGAACTTCCCTAACCGTTCCTGCGTATTCCGGTCTAAGCCCGTGTGGCCCCCATACCTTCCTGAGGAGTCCGTATGCAGACCGTCGAACGCGTCATCATCAAAGCCAACCCGGCCGACATCTGGCAGGTCCTCGCCGACGTCGAGCGCTGGCCCACCTGGACGCCCACCGTGCTGAGCGTTGAGCCGGTCACGCGCACTGGCTTCCAGGTCGGCGCAAAATACCGTGTTACGCAGCCCAAACTCCGCCCTGGCGTCTACGAAGTTACCGAGCGCATCCCCCACGAAGCCTTTACCTGGGTGCAGAAATCCCCCGGCGCCACCATGATCGCCGAGCACCGCCTCACCGCCTTCGACGGTTCCGGCACTGAAGTCGAACTGGCCTTCGCCACCAAAGGCCTTCTCGGCGCCATCGCCGGCAGCATGTACTCAAAGCTCATCACCGAATACGTGAAGACCGAAGCGAAGAGCCTCAAGCAGCACTGCGAAATGCTCGCCGCGAAGTCCGCCTGATTCGAACGACCTGTAACCTGTAACCCGTAACCTGTAACCAGGTCAGCGATGCCTTCTCCGCGCCGCGTGTTTCGGCTTTGCCGGATGCGGCTCCTCCGCCGCACCCGCCGCCGCGTCAAACTCCATCGGCACCCGGCGCGCCACGTGATCCGCAATCCAGTGCGCGTCCCACCACTCCTTCGGATCGATCTGCACTCCGTCGAGCAGCATGCTGAAGTGGATGTGGTCCCCCGCCGCCATCCCCGTCATCCCGCTCTGCCCCATTACCTCGCCCTTCTTCACCATGTCGCCTTCGTGCACGGTGATGTTGCTCATGTGCCCGTAAAGCGTCATCAGCCCGTACCCGTGATCGAGCACGATGCAGTCGCCGTAAATCCCCAGCGGCGCCGCATGCACCACACGCCCGTCATTTGAAGCCTGCACGCCCACGTGCTCGGTCACCGCAAGGTCGTACCCAAGGTGCACCTGCTGATCGATCTTCTTCCCGTGATAGAAGTAGTTCCGCACATCGGCAAACGTCGACTCCGCCTGCGCGTGCGGCTGCCGCTGGAACACCTGCGTCCACAGGAAGTGATCTGCCGTCTTCGTCCGCAGATCGAACAGCGTCTGGTTGTTCGCCTTCCGCATTTCGGTGTTGATCTTCACAAATCGCGCCACCGGATCGCCCGACCCGCCCGGATCCAGTTCGTTCACCACCTTGTTCAGGAATGCGTCGCTCACCTGCAGGTCATGCGTGGTGTAGTGCGGTTGCTCCTTCTTCGGAAACTGGTACACCATCGTTCCAGTCGCCTCGTTGCCCGGCCCGTTTGACGCGTACACCAGCGGCACCGTATCCGGCGTCATGTTCCATGCAAACGCAAATAGAGAAAATAGTCCTGGCTTGCCGCCCGGCATCGGCCACGCCCGAAACGTCTCGTCCTTCACCCGCACACCCGCATCCGCGTAGCTCCCCGTTACGTTGAACGTCACCAGGTCCGCCATCCCCAGATACAAATAATGCTGATCCGAATCCACCGCCACACTCGGCGGCCGCGTCACCACCGTCACGTCCCCCTGCCACCGCCCCTTCCGCCGCAGCAAGTCATTCGACACCGCCTCCACCACCAGCGTCGCCTTCCCATCCTTCAACTGCGGAATCGTCCGCACGCCCGCCGTAAACTTCCAGTCAGCATCCTTCAATTGATTCGGGTCGCCCGCCTGGACCACCGGATATTGCGTGCCGTTCTGCTCCACCCATGCGCGCAGCGAGCGCAGCCCGCGCTTATCCTTTACATGCGCCGTCACCGGCGTCGCCTGCCCCAGCATCGCGGGCGCCGAAGCCACGCTCACCACCGGCGTCGCCGTCCGCGCCAGCACCACGACCACCACAACCACAACCACCACAGCAACAAAACCCAGAAATTTGCTCACACCTCATTCTCGCGCAGCGCGCCCCAGTCTGTTCGCCACCTCGTTCGATATCGCATCACGAAAGTTATCCAGCTGATAACTACCTCTTCTACCCCCGCGCTTTCGCAGCCCTTCCCGTATCCTCGTGTCCATGCCGAAACGTATCGCCCTCGCCGCGCTCGCCGCCCTTCTCCTTCCTCTCGCGCCCCTCGCGCAGACACCGACCGCCGACGCCATCCTCTACCCCTCGCCCACCGGCAAGCAGGCCGAAACCGACGAGTACACCCGCTACGAACTCCTCGCGCCGGAAACCGCGAGTTTCAAAATCCATTACGAAGTCACCGCCATCACCGAAGGCGCCAAAGTTTTCTATAACCCCATCCGCAAAGGCAGCGTCGCCAGCGACGAGGCGGTCTACGACGCGATGACCGGCCAGCCGCTTCACTTCGAAGTCGTCAGCGGCGCCGATGCCCGACGCGATCCACTCCTGCCCGACGCCGATCCTGCCACCGACTACATCAAAGTCACCCTGGCGCGCCCCGTCCCTCACGCCGGCCAGGCCCGCCTCCTCATCGTCAAAACCTACAAAGACCCGAAAAGCTACCACACCGACGGCGACGCCATCGTCTTCGATCGCCCCCTGGGCATCCCGCGCAATCAAATTGTTCTCCCGCCCGGCTTCGAAATCACCAGCCTCAGCGTCCCCTCGCAGATCCTCACCGAGCCCGATGGCCGCATCGCCATCAGCTTTCTCCATGCAGGATCCGGCGAAGCGCCGCTGGTCCTCCGCGCCGTCAAAGATGCGCAAACCGGCCCCGCCGCCGCGCCCGCTCCGCCTACCGACGCCCGCAGTTGGGAATCACCTTTCACCGGCGAAACCGAGCGCACCCGCCTCTCCCAGCGCGCTTCGCAGAACCGCGACATCGTCTACTTCCTCCAGCAGCCCGAGACCCACGCCTTCAGCCTCTACCACGACTACACAGAGTCGCGCCCTGGCATCAACGGCTACGCCAACGTCGTCCGCACCGGCAGCACCGCCAGCCATCCCTCCGCGTACGTGCTCGACACCGGCGAGCAGCTTACGCCGAAAGAAATGAGCGGCGCAGAAATGACCGCCTCCGGCATCAATACCGGCGAGACCGTCGACCCCAAAGACAGTGTTGTCGTGATTCCCTTCCCCGCCATCCAGCAGGGCCAGTCGCTCCGCCTCCGCATTGCGGAAACCTACACCGCCCCGGTGAGCTATCGCCTCGAAGCCGACACCCTCGTCTTCGACCGCAGCCTCGGCCGCGCGCGCAATGCCGTCGTGCTTCCTTCAGGCTGGTACGTCACCGCCAGCGCCACGCCCGCCACCGTCAGCCAGTTGCCCGACGGCCGCATCCGCCTTACCTTCTGGGACGACCGCCCCGAGCCCGTCGACGTCCTCATCAAAGCCAAACGCCGCGCGACATCGATTCACTAACGCGTACCTGTCACCTCTCACCTGTACCCTGTACCCTGTACCCTGCTCATCGCCCCTCCTCCAGATATTTCTTCAGGCTCTCCAGCGATGCGCTCCAGAACGCCTCATACTCCTGCACCCACGTGTTGATCTGACGCAGCGGCTTCGCATTCAGCGAGCACACCGTCGTCGTCCCCTCGCTGTGCGTCTCCACCAGCCCCGCTTTATGCAATTGATGGATGTGTTTCGAAATCGCCGGCCGGCTCATCCTGAAGTTCCGCGCGATCCCACCCACGGTCTGGCCCCCGCCGCGCAGGATTCCCAAAATCTCCCGCCGCGTTGGATCCGCTACCGCCCGAAACACCGCGTCCCGCTGTCTCTGCTGTCGAATGGAAACCATAGGGTTACGCAGCTAACCGTAACCGAACGGTTTCCATCCGTCAAGTGGCTGTGCTCCCGCTGGTCACAAAAGATTACACCGCCCGACTCTTCCCACGCTTCGTTCCCTTATCCTCTTTGCTATGCCCAGGATCCACCCATGCCTCGGTCTCGTTTTCCTGTTCGGCGCCCTCGTCCCGATCGCCGTCCACGCCGCCACTCCTGAAGAACAAGCCGTTCTCGCCCCCGTGCAGGCCCTGTTCGACGGCATGGCCCATCGCAACCCCGCCGCCATCCGCGCGACCCTGCTGCCCGGCGGCTCCATGGTCCTCATGCGCGATGGCAAGCCCGTTCGCATGTCCTTCGACGACTTTGCCGATCATCTCGCCCATCCCGGAACCACGCAGATCGAAGAGCGCATCCACCATCCGCTCATTCGCATCGACAACGACCTCGCCGTCGTCTGGGCTCCCTTCGAATTTCTCAGCGACGGCAAAGTCGACCACTGCGGCACCGACCTGTTCAACCTCGTCCGCCAGAATGGCCAGTGGCTCATCGCCTCTGTCGCCGACACCGGCCGCAAAACCTGCCCGTCCCACTAAGGCTCCAACCAAATCATGGATGGCATTTCGCGAAGCGGTCCCGCATGTGCGGGACGACGGTAGAAGCCCCGGCCTTTAGGCCCGGAGAACTTCAGGCCGTCACGCCACCACAACACCCGCCTCATCGGCTCAAGTATCTTGTGCAGAGGAGAGAAAACCCGCATGCGATTTTGCTCGGTGCTGTTGCTCGCATTGGCTGCGCTCCTGGGTCCAGCCCGCCTCCATGCAGCCACCCATTCCATCGACCAGCCGGACTGGACCATCCCCATCGCCCCCTTCCAGATCACCGACCACCTCTACTACGTCGGCAGCCGCGACCTCGCCTCCTACCTCATCGTCACCCCCGCCGGCGACATCCTCATCAACTCCAGCCTCGAAAGCTCGCCCGCGCTCATCCGCAAAAGCGTCGACCAACTCGGCTTCCGCATCTCCGACGTTCGCATATTGCTCATCAGCCATGCCCACTGGGATCACGACGCCGGCAGCGCCGCCCTCCTGCGCATGACCCACGCGAAATACATGGTCATGGACGCCGACGTTCCCGTCGTCGAAAGCGGTGGCGCAAAGGACTTCTTTTATCCGCATGACCTCTATCCGCCCGCCCATGTCGATCGCATCCTCCACGATGGCGATCGCGTTGAACTGGGAGGCGTCATCCTGGTCGCGCACAAAACTCCAGGCCACACCCGCGGATGCACCACCTGGACCCTACGCACTCCCGACCAGGGCAAGCTGGTCAACGTTGTCATCGTCGGCAGCTGGAACGTCAATCCCGGATTCCGCCTCGTCAGTCGCCCCGGCCATCCGGCTTCCTATCCAGGCATCGCCGACGATTACCGCAAAACCTTCGCGGTCCTCAAAAGCCTCCCCTGCGATGTATTTCTAGGAGCCCACGGCGGCTACTTCGACATGCTGGCCAAACTCGCGCGCGCTAAAGCCGGTGCCGGCCAATCCGTCTGGATCGACCCGCAGGGTTATCAGACAGCCGTTGCCGCCAAAGAAAAAGAATTCGAAGCCGAGCTGAAGCGCCAGCAATCCGCAATGCGATAGCGCCGATTTTAGCGCAAGAACCCTCTGTACCTCCCATCCAGCGTGCTCCCATGGAACTGAGCTAAAGGCTAAGAGCTAACAGCTAAAAGCTTCTTCATCCCTCCCGCTCATAGCGCCGATACACCGGCTCCCACACATTCGCATCCACCGCCGCCTCCACCTCGTTCTCCTTCAGATCCGACAGCCCCTCCGCGATCGCTTCCCGCGCCACAGCCACGGCAATCACCCGGCCCAGCTTCCGCGAATCCGCTAGCGGCGGCAACAAACTCGCCTTGCGATCCTTCTCCACAGGCGACAGCCCCGCCAGCGTCCGCGCCGCCGTCATGAACATTGCATCGGTCACTCGCCGCGACTTCGACGCCACAATCCCCAGCGCCAACCCCGGAAAAATATACGAATTGTTCGTCTGATCGATACAAATTTCCCGATCCCCCACCTTCACCGGCTCGAACGGGCTCCCCGTCCCAATCAGCGCCTTGCCATCGGTCCACTTCAATAGGTCGGCGGGCGTCGCCTCACTCTTCGACGTCGGATTCGACAGCGGAAAGATCACCGGCCGTTCCGTGTTCTTCGCCATCGCGCGCACCGCATCTTCGGTGAACATTCCGGCCTTCCCTGCCACGCCAATCAGCACCGTGATCTTCGCATTCCGCACCACTTCTTCCAGGCTAATCTTCTTCGCATCGGCTACCTGCCACCCTGCAACATCCTCGCGCGGCCGCACAAAATCCTTCTGTTCCTCGTGGATCCCCTCCGCACCCTCCACCAGCAGACCCGGCCGGCCCATCGCGTAGATTCGGCTCCTTGCTTCGACTTCGCTTAGCCCATCCTCCATCAGCGCCTTCACCAACAGGTTCGCAATCCCGATCCCCGCCGACCCGAACCCCACAATCGCGGCGCGTTGCTCGTTTAGCTGCGTTCCCGCCGCCTTCATCGCCGCCAGCAGCGTCGCCAGCACCACCGCCGCCGTCCCCTGAATGTCATCGTTGAACGTGCAAAGCCGGTCTCGATACTTCCCGAGCAGCCGCGCCGCGTTCGAACCCGCAAAGTCTTCCCACTGCAGCAGCACATGCGGCCACCGCTTCTCCACCGCGCGCACAAACGTCTCAATGAAGTCGTCGTACTCCGCCCCGCGCACCCGCTTGTTCCGCCATCCGATGTAGATCGGATTCGCCAGCCGTTCCTCATTGTCCGTTCCGACATCCAGCAGCACCGGCAAACAATATTCGTGGTGCAGCCCGCCCAGCGCCGTATACAGCGCCATCTTCCCAATCGGAATTCCCATGCCCCCTGCACCCTGATCGCCGAGGCCCAGAATGCGCTCGCCGTCGCTTACCACGATGGCCTTCACGTTGTCGTAGCGCGGATGCGACAGAATCTTCTCGATCCGGTCCTTATTCGTATAACTCAAAAATAGCCCGCGCGGCTTCCGCCAGATCTCGCTGAACCGCTGGCACCCCTCGCCGACGGTCGGCGTGTACACAATCGGCATGAACTTCTTCACGTCCGACAAAAGCAGCGCGTAGAACAGCGTCTCGTTGATGTCCTGCAGATCGCGCATGAAGACGTACTTCTCAAATGGCGTCTCATACGACTCAAACGCCGCCCTCCGCCGACGGATTTGCTCCTCCAGCGTTCCCACGTGCGGAGGCAGCAGCCCGTGCAGATCGAACGCATCGCGCTCTTCCTCAGTGAACGCCGTGCCCTTGTTGAATCGTGGATGGTTCAGGAGGGTAAAACCATACAACTTCGTCCGGATCACAGCTTGCGTACGCGGTTCCGTCATGAGCGCCTCACATCCTCTTTATCAGGAGATGCGCCCTTTCCGATACCCCGGACTGATCACACGCGAAACGAGCGTCACTTGACCCGCGCCGGAAAGCGGCGTGCCCGTGCTCGGTGCCCTAAGTGTCTTCAAAGACTCCCGCCCACATCCCCGCGTCCCCGTCTACCGGCCCGATGCCCCGCTTCGCCACCAGCAGATACCGCTCCGTCTTCATCACATCCCGCACCTGATCGCCCACCCTTTCCAGCACACCCTTTTGCGACGAGTGCTTCCGGAACGCCTCCAGCTTCCGATCCGCCAGCTCTCCCAGCTCCAGGGTCAGCGACCACGGCACCGTCGCCGCTCCCCGCGTCAGCTCCGGCCGATCCCGCACGCTCACAAACGGAGTGCTCACCCAATACAGCTTCTGCGCCGAATGCGCCGGCCCCGTCTCAGGAAACATCTCCGCCCGTGCCGCCCAGTGGAATGCCGTCGTCGCCACCATCGAGACCATCGTGTGGTCCTTGTGCAAATTCACGCCGCCATCGGAGCCAAACGTCAGCACCACCTGCGGCCGCCAGCGCCGGATCCGCTCCACCACCACTCGCACCATCTCCTCGAAGCTCTGCTGCGCCAGCGCCCCGTCCGGGTAGTCGAGCACCTCATGCTGCGTCACGCCCAGCAGCGCCGATGCCGCGTCCATCTCCGCGCGCCGCAGCTTTCCCAACTCCTCATCGCCGCTGGCCCCTGCGCGAAAATGCCCCGCCTGCCCGTCGGTGAAGCACAGCACATACGTCTCCGCGCCCGCCCGATGCGCCAGCATCAGCGCACCGCCAAAGGCGCCACTTTCATCGTCAGGATGGGCCGTTACACAGAGGAGTCGATGGGGCAAACGGATTCGTCCTCAATGACCGCAAGATCGCCGGGCGCAGGGTCCTGAGCATCCGGGCCCTCCTCGACCTCAAATTCATCCCACGGCAGGTCCGCCTGCGCCACGGGCATGAAGCTCTTTCGATGCAGAACCGACGGCCCCAGATTCTTCAGCGCGACGCGGTGCTCCGGCGTTGCGTATCCCTTGTGCGACGCCAGCCCATATCCCGGATACTCCGCGTCCAGCTCGCACATCCGCCTGTCGCGATACACCTTCGCCACTACCGACGCCGCCGCAATCGAAATGCTCAGCGAGTCGCCATAGATAATCTTCGTCTGCGCATGCGGCAGATCCAGCAGCAGCGCATCGATCAGCAGGTGATCCGGCTGCGGATCGAGCCGTACCACCGCTGCCGCCATCGCCATCCGGCTCGCCTGGTAGATGTTGACCCGATCGATCGTCTCCGCGTCCACTTCCTCGATCGCGATGGCAATCGCCCGCTGCCGAACCACCACATCCAGCCGCTCCCGATCCTCCACCAGCAGCTGTTTTGAATCCCGCAACCCGCGTATCCGCGTATCCCCCGGAAGAATCACCGCCGCAGCCACCACCGGCCCGAACAGCGCGCCGCGCCCCACTTCATCCACGCCGGCAATCATCGCCGCGCCCGTCGCTCGCGCCAGCTTTTCGTATTTGTTCCCGCAGGCCAGGGACCGCAGCATCCGCATCTTCCGCGTCGCCGCGCACACCTCATCATCAGGGAGCCGCTTCCTTCCCCGCCGAGCGATCAGCTCGCCCTGAGCCTCCTCGCCCTGAGCCTCTTTGATGGTCGCCCCCGCGCTCCCCATACGCCGAGTCTATCGCCCTCGCGCCGGAGGATGCTCGTGGAAATCCGGTGCCCAAATTACCCTAATCGCATCCATATACTGGAGCACGCCATGCCCATCCTGCGCACCTGTACGCACTGCGGCAAGACCAACCGCATCCCCGCGCGCCACCTCTCTGATAGTGGCCGCTGCGGCAACTGCAAAAATCCGCTTCCACCCGTCGCCGAGCCCATCGCCGTCGGCCCCGCCGAGTTCGACGAAATCATTCGCGAAGCCCGCGTCCCCGTCCTCGTCGACTTCTGGGCCGCCTGGTGCGGACCCTGCCGTATGGCCGCGCCCCACGTCGCCCAAACCGCCCGCGAACTCGCCGGCCGCGCCATCGTCCTCAAGGTCGACACGGAGCAGCACCCCGAACTCGCCGCCCGCTACCAGGTCCAGGGCATCCCCAACTTTGCGGTGTTCAGCGGCGGCAACCTCACCTTTCAGCAAGCCGGCCTGGTCGACGCCAACACCATGAAATCCTGGCTCACCCGCGCCAGCTGAGCCTCCCAGTCCCAGCTCGCCCGGCTCCGCTGCCTCTATGGCCATCCCTTCGGCAGGTCGATCCAGTACCGATTCCCGTAATCGAAGAACACCAGCCCGTCCATCCGGCTGAGTTCGTGCCCTGCAAACGCCTGCAGAGCCTGCTCGCTGTGGATGGCCTCCGGACTCGTCAGATTCTCCACAGAAAGAAGCGTGACATCGAACTCCGCGTTCACCGTCTTCCCCGCCGGAATCGCAATCGGATCCCAGATCACGGAGTCCAGTTCCTTCAGGTCGCCTTCCTTCAGGTCGCCCTGCCGGACCCGTTGCATCAAAACGCCAAGCGGCGGCCCCGCCAGCCGATAGCTCCTGTGGGTTGCGTTCGTCAGCGCATAGTGCAGCAGCAAATGCACATCTTTCTCGTTCTGGCGCTGTACGGTTACGTCCCTGAACTGGGCGGCAATCGCTCGGTTATCCCACCGGCCGTCCTCCCACTGGCGCCACGCTGCCCAGCCGACCGCCCCCAGCGCCACACCGGTCACCACGGCCATCCACCATCTCGTCCGGCGCGACGGCCCGCGTTGCGCGCCCGGTTCGGAAGAGGATTCTGCTCCCCGACTATCCATGGTCTCCACCTGTCAGTGGGATGCTGCGGCCGCTGTCTTCGGTAACCGGCGCGCTCCCGAAACACGCCACCCCACGCCATTGGCCCAAACACGCAAACGCCCCAGCCGAATCCGACCGGGGCCTCTTGTTATTCCTGAACGCTGAACGCTGTGCGCGGAACGCTATCGCGTATCGATTTCCTTCAACCTGGCCGCCTTGCCGCGCAGCGCCCGCAGGTAGAACAGCCGCGCCCGCCGCACCTTCGACGACCGAACCTTCTCGATCTTGTCGATCACCTTGCTGTTGAACGGGAAGATCCTCTCCACGCCCTGCCCGAAGCTCATCTTCCGCACCGTAAAGCTGCCCTGCGGCCCGTTCTTCTTGGCGATCACCACGCCCTCAAACGCCTGGAGCCGCTCCTTATCGCCTTCTTTAATCCGAACCTGCACGCGCACGGTGTCACCCGGCCCAAAGGGGGGCAGATCGGTGCGGTTCAACTTATCGGCAAGGCGTTGCATCACTGGATGAATCGACATGACTCAACTCGTTTCTCTGAGGAATTTGCGAATCTCCAGTTTAACAAAGATTTCCCATTCCCCGCACTCTACAACCGATCTCTCCAGTACCCGGGCCGCCTTCGCCCGTGCGCGACCGCTACAACCTGGACACGAACTTCCTCGACTCGATTGATCACGACAAAGGGAAATCGTCGCAGCGGGAATCTCCGTGTCCCGTTCCTCCCAGCAGGCCAGCGATGCGGCCGTTCCGCGATGAGTCCGATTGCGTCCTCGATCTCGGCTACGAATCCTGCTGCCGCACCCTGGCTCCGATCTCGATACCACTCCACTGCAGACCGGATTTCGTCCAGCGCCGCTGGAAGGATCTCGAGCCCAGCGGCCATTGAGGGCGGCCGCGATCTGCTGCCGCGCCTCAGCCCAGGGAATCGGCTTCACCTTCCCAGAGTCAAGCTCCTCGATCCGACGAGCGATTTCCCGATCCCACTCGGCCTCAACCGACGCTTCGACTGCTTCATCCAGGCTATCCAGCAGAGCGCCCGCCAGTGCAGCCCTTGCCTCACTCGGCAATGCCATCGCCTGCTTCAAAACTTCGGAGATATCCTGCGCCATATTGCTATTCTAGTTGCTTCTACACCGTACCCTCCTCCGCCTTTTCGCTCGCAGTTTGCCGACCGCCTCTCCGCTAACCGCTACTTTCGCTGACCGCCTCTTAGCTGACAGCTTTTCCAGCCGACCGCTTTTTAGCTGCCGTGTATCCTGTCTTCACGTCGGCGTCCGATCCCCGGATTTCCCCAAACATCCCCGCGCGCGATGCGTTGTTCGAGGCCGCAATTTGACCCAACCCTCACCTCCAGGCACGTCTCGCCGATCCCGTCTCCTGGTGCAAATCTGTGGTTACGTCGCCGCCGTTGTCTTCCCCTGGATCGGCGTCGTCTTCAGCATTCGCACTCCCGCCCTGCACGGAACTCCGGTCGCCCTCAACTTCGTCTTCGTCGCCGGCATCACCATCTTCACCGGTCTGGGTCCAGGCCTGCTGTCGGTCCTTCTCACCACCCTCTTCTTCAATCACCTCGCCCTTGCGCACAACGCCTTCTTCTCGCTGCATCCCCAGTCGCTTCTCTACTCCATTGTCATCCTCACTATCGGTGCTCTCATCGCTTTTCTCTGCGATCGCCAGCGCCTCACCAGCAGCGAGCTCCGCACTGCCCTCGCTTCTCTCCAGGTCCGCACCAATGCCCTCGTGGAAGCGCAGCAGGCCAGCCGCTTTGCCGCCTGGATGCACAATGCCGACACCGGCCGCATCGAATGGGCCGACGGCGGCGCTGAAATCTTCGGCCGCCCCTACTCCGATACTCCCCTCTCCGACGACTGGACCAATTTCATCGTCGAAGACGATCGCGCCCGCGTCCTCCAGGCGGTCGAAGCCGCCACCTCCGTCGGTCAGAGCTTCCACGCAGAATTTCGCGTCCGCTGGCCCAACGGCGACCTCCACTGGCTCGAAACGCGCGGCACTCCCTCCGCCGCCAACCCCCGCATCTGGCACGGCGTCACCATCGACATCACCGAGCGCAAGAGCGCCGAATCCGCACTCGTCCGCTCCGAAAAGCTCGCCGCCATCGGACGTCTCTCCGCCACCATCGCCCACGAGGTCAACAACCCGCTCGAAGCCGTCACCAACCTCATTTATCTCGCGAAGGCCGATCCCAATCTCTCTGCCGAAACCAGCGACTACCTCCAGCGCGCCGACCAGGAACTCGCGCGCCTCAGCGCCATCGCCCGCCGCACCCTCACCTTCGTGCGCTCCCGCTCCGCCCCAGGCCCCGTCAGCGTCGTCGACACCATCGACTCGGTCGCCGCCATGTTTCAGCCCCGCTGCGTCACCCGCGGCGCCGAGATTTGCGTCACTCCCTTCCGGGACTTCAGCCTTCCCATCCCCGCTGACGACCTGCGCCAGATCCTCACCAACCTCGTCTCCAACGCCTGCGACGCCCTGCCTGAATCCGGCGGCTCTATCCGCATCGAAGCCGCCTGCTCCCACGGCAAAGCCACCCTCTCCATCGCCGACAACGGCCACGGCATACTGCCGGAAAACCTCTCCCGCATCTTCGACCCGTTCTTCACCACCAAGACCGACGTCGGCACCGGTATCGGCCTCTGGGTCTCCCGAGACCTCGTCGAAAAAAATGGCGGCCGCCTCTTCGTTGAAACCCGCAACCTCCCACCCGGCTTCCACACCCTCTTCCGCGTTGAGCTCCCCTGCTCCTGAGCGAGACCGGATCACCGTTTCCAAATTCCCTCCCCTCCTTGTGTTTCCCCTCGCTTCCTTCCACAAACGCCCGTCCGCTCCTCCACAAACGGTGTCCTTTCGGCAAGGGTGCATGATTCAAGGGTGGGTGCGCTGGTAAGTTGATTTAACCGCTGAAGGGACGGCTGAGGATGAAATCCAGGAAGGCGCCGGTTCCTGAGTCAGTTATTCAGTTAGAGCGAGAGTTCGAGCAGTTCCGTACGACGCGCAGCGGACGGGCGAAGCTGCCGGATTCGTTATGGCAGGCGGCGGTGGAGCAGGCGCGGCAGCATGGAGCGAACGTGGTGGCACATACGCTGCGGCTGGACTACAACGCACTGAAGAGGCGACTGAGCGGAGCTGCATCGCCGCGTCAGGAGCCATCAGCGGCCAGTTTTGTGGAACTGGTCGGTGGTGCCGGCGCAGAGACTGATGAATACATCATCGAGTTCGAGACATCTCCCAGCCCGCGGATGCGGGTGCAATGGAAGGGCGCAGCGGCACCGGACTGGAGTGCGCTGCTGCGGGCGTGGCGGGAAGTTGCGGGATGATCCAGATCACGCCGCAGATGCGGGTGCTTGTGGCGATCGAGCCGGTGGATGGACGCAAGGGGATCGATTCATTAGCACGGCTCTGTCAGGAGAAGCTGGCGGAAGATCCGTTCTCGGGCTGCGTGTTCATCTTCAGAAGCCGGAGAGGAACAACGGTGCGGCTGCTTACTTATGATGGACAGGGTTTTTGGCTTCTGATCAAACGACTTTCAAAAGGACGGTTCGGCTGGTGGCCGGATGGTGAAGGCAGTTCGGCGCGGCGGCTGGAGGCGTGGCAGGCGCAGTTGTTGTTGGCAGCCGGGGATGCTTCGCGGGTGCGGGCGGCGCCGGTATGGCGTTCGGTGAGCGGCAGCGCGGCATCTGCGCAGATACGACCGTAAAGAAAATCCTGGCGTTTTGAAACGACCTGAGCGAACCTGGGTCCGTGACGAAGCCCGCGGCCGAAGTAATGGAGATCTCGCGCGAGGATCTGGAGTCGCTGCTGGAACGAGTGCGGCCGTCGCTCCCGGAGGAGGACTTCCGGAAGCTGAAGGCGGTGGTGGAGGGGCTCGAGCTTCTCACCGAGCTGATCGCCGACAAGGACACCACGATCCGGGACCTGCGGAAGCTGCTGTTCCCACTGGTGACGGAGAAGACGCGCGAGGTGCTGGAGCGGGCGGGGCTCAGCGACAAGCCGAAGCCGGCTGCAGACGATAAAAAGAAGCCGAAGAAGCCAGGACACGGGCGCAACGGAGCCGACGCGTACAGCGGTGCCACGCGAGTGGAAGTGCCGTATGGACAGCTGACGGCAGGCGATCGCTGTCCGGGATGCGAAAAAGGGCGAGTCTATGTGCAGCAGGATCCGCGCGTGCTGGTGCGGATCGCGGGGCAGGCGCCGCTGACGGCAACCGTGTATGAGATGGAGCGGCTGCGCTGCAATCTGTGCGGGGAGATTTATACGGCCGCGACTCCGGAAGGAGTGGGCGAGGAGAAGTACGAAGACACGGCGGCAGCGATGATCGCGCAGCTGAAGTACGGCAGCGGTATGCCGTTCTACCGGCTGGAGCATCTCGAGCAGAGTCTCGGCATCCCGTTGCCGGCCGCCACGCAGTGGGAGATCGTTGAGGAAGCGGCGGAGCTGATACGGCCGGCCTGGGAGGAACTGATCCGGCAGGCAGCGCAGGGTGAAGTGCTGCACAACGATGACACCAGCATGCGGGTGCTGCATCTGGCCCGGGAGCCGGCAGATGACAGGACCGGGGTGTTTACCAGCGGCATCGTCTCCACGGCGCCGGGCTGGAAGATCGCGCTGTTCTTCAGCGGGGCTAAACATGCGGGCGAGAACCTTGCCGAGGTACTGAGGCGGAGAGCGCCAGGGCTGGCTGCGCCCATCCGGATGTCGGATGCGCTGGCGCGAAACGCGCCGAAGCTCAGCGAGGACGTGGAGCTGCTGGTGGCCAACTGCCTGGCACACGGCCGGCGGCAGTTCGTGGAAGTGGTGACGAACTTCCCTGAGGAGTGCCGTCATGTGCTGGAGTTACTGGGCGCGGTGTATCGCCACGACGCCGTGACGCGGGAACAGAAGATGTCGCCCGAGGTGCGGCTGCGCTTCCATCAGCAGCACAGCCGTCCTGTGATGGATAAGCTCCATGGCTGGATGCAGGCTCAGTTAGACAGCCGCAGAACGGAGCCGAACTCCGGGCTGGGGAAAGCTATCCAATATATGCTGCGCCACTGGAAGGCGCTGACCCTGTTCCTGCGCACCACCGGAGCGCCTCTGGATAACAATATCTGCGAAAGAAGCCTGAAGCGTGCGATTTTACATCGAAAGAACTCCTTGTTCTATAAAACGCTGAACGGAGCGCAGGTGGGCGATCTCTACATGAGCCTGATCCACAGCTGCGAGCTGAACGGCGCCAACCCGTTCGACTATCTGACCGAGCTGCGACGACACGCCGGGGATCTGGCGCAAAATCCGGCAGAGTGGATGCCGTGGAACTACCGCAGCCGGATCGCCGGGTCCTGACGCGCTATCATGCTCGGCATGGCCGAAAAGGATACTCTGCGGCCATATCCGGAGACCAGGCTGAAATGCCCGCCAAACAGGCTTCCGCACAGTGTAAATCGCGAGGGGTTTTTGGCCACCCCGGCAGAACCAATCGCGAACTCAATCTGCTGTTTACGCAACCCGGGAACTGAACCCAGTATGGCCAGACAACATGTACAGTCGCAGCCCACATGGGCCGCTGTTAAGGCAAAACTCGCGAGTTTCGATCGGTTGGCGTTAATCGGCCTTATCCAGGATCTCTATACCGCCGACAGGGATAATCAGGTGTTCCTTCACGCTCGCTTTGGGCTGGGCGAAGACGTTCTCAAACCGTACAAAGAAGCGTTGGACCGCTGGCTGTGGCCGGATGTGTTGCGGAACCAGGATACCTCTGTCGCAAAGGCAAAACAGACCATCTCCAGTTATCGAAAGGCCGTTGGTGCACCCGCAGGGCTCGCTGAGCTGATGGTCTACTACTGCGAGACTGCTGCCGGCTTCTCCAGTGACATCGGCTTGCAGGATGAAGACTTCTTCGATGCGCTGGTCCGGATGTTCGAACAGGCTCTTAAAGTCACTCTCGAGCTACCTCCGCGCGACTGCGACGCGATGGTCATCCGGTTGGATCGCGTGCGCACAGGCAGCCATAATCTTGGCTATGGCGTGGGCGACGATATGGACTTCCTGCTTGCGAAATATACCAGGAAATGACGGCCTGTCGACGAGCACTTCTCCCAATGCAAAAATGTGCCTCGCAACCTCACAAAACCACCCCGCAATCTCAACATCGCCGCACTTCGCTACGCTATCCTGAACGAGAGGAATCGATCATGAGCAGCACTCCGACGGAGTTCCATAAAATCTGGATCGATCAGTGCGAGGCAGCCGAAGGAATCCGCGAGAACTTCGGCTCGCTGAAAGCACTGGACTATCTGATCGGTGAAAAGCTCTGCTCGTACCTGATGGCGGCCGAAAGTGACGCGCTGTTCTCCGCCGAGGTGCCGGCCTACGTTGCGGAAATCCGGCGTTTGTTTACCGCTGAAGAGATCCACGACTACCTCAATTGCCTGGAGCGCACCAAATATCTCGCCTCTCCGGAGCCGGAGCTTGAATCAACGCTGGATGCAGACGACGAGGAACTATGGCTGGATAGCCCGGTCCGGGGCGCAGAAGAACTGCTCCGCTTCTCGCGCCTGCGCCAACTGCTTCAGGAATAAAACGCTATGGCGAAACCAAAGCGCGATCCTGTCCGGGAGAACCGCATCCATGAGGAGATCATCGTGGATGCCAATGGGCCGCAAGAGCAGGCCATGGGTTGGTACTACTATCTGGAAGATAAGATCCACTTTCCGTTCTGCGCTCGCTGCGCTGCCTCCCGACTGACATCTCCCCTTCTGAAAGGAGAATCCGTCGAGGTTCGGCGCATGGGTCCTGAAGATGATTGCGCCGGAGAGATGCTCGTGCTGATCCGCTGGCACGATCGAAACATGGCAGTCCCCCTCTCGCAACTGACCGCCATCAATCCCGACGAATCAACGCGGCAAGCTATCGAAGACTGGCATTACTGGGTTGCGCAGGGATACTCCTTCTGATCTGCGCACGCCTGCCGAAAGCACAC
>Ga0224555_1002018_pt1 | contig 25292 bp, 30 predicted proteins | sample 714S23034metaG_FD_180687 | JGI IMG/M metagenome (GOLD analysis project Ga0224555, IMG submission 180687) | Peat soil microbial communities from Stordalen Mire, Sweden - 717 S2 30-34 | ecosystem: Environmental > Terrestrial > Soil > Wetlands > Peat | place: Sweden: Norrbotten County, Stordalen...
ATGCGCTTGGAGTTCCCAGGTTGTTCGTTGATACCTAGCTCAATCCGTCCGAACCGCCGGATGCGGACCCGCATGTCCGGTGGTGTGGCAGGGGAGAGCGGGCGACCGCTCCCCCTATGCCGATTGCTGAGGCATTTCCGGCCGAATCGTGCTCAGAAGGGCGCAGTGAGAGCGGACTGTTTCGAGGCATACTGAAACTGAGCATCGGTAGGGTCAGCTTTGGGTTGATCGGCAGCTTTGGGTTGTTCGGCAGCACATTCATCGGTCTCTTCGCCGGGAGAAGGACGGCCGGCGAACGTGAAGCTTTGAATCGCGTTTGGCAACTGGTTCCGGTGAATCCCATACCAATGCGGCTGAGCTCGAGACGGTGTACTTAGAGCGGAACCAGAATAACCGTGTCCTGTTGAGTATTGCGCAGGGTCGCCGCTCCCTGATGTCGCGTCGACTTGAATTCAGTGCTCTCGGGATACGCCGACTCTGGTTCCGCTGTAGTCGGGACCAGATGGCTTCACGGGGCGGCGGAAGGAGGGCTGCGGAAGGGGGAGCGAGCACTTCCCCGGAGAAGAGCAAATCCGCAAGCTGGAGGCCCCTCTTGAGCACCGACGCCGACGAATCCACCGATGCCCGAACTGCCTTATAAGACCCTACGGCGTCCGGAGACCAGGTTGAAGACAAGGATGATCAACGCGACCACCAGCAAAAGGTGAATCAGGCTACCGGCTATGTGAAAGCTAAAGCCCAGAAGCCATAAGACCAGAACGATCACGAAAATTGCCCAAAGCATAGTCAACACACCTCTCTCGATTGCTCACGCCTGAGACGGGAAACCCGGCTCAGGCGCACACAACGCATTCACAAACGGCGGTTAGTTCGCTGCTGCCGCCTGGGCCTTTGCGTCCCTGACTGCATCGAGGAACGAGTGTGCCGATGCAGGCGGCGCCACTTCACCGCGCAGAACGCGGCGTGTGGAGACCTCATGCCCGTAGTAGGCATCCATGGAATCGTCGTCCCGGCGAAGATTTGCCCCGGTCAGAGTGAGCCCGGCAAACAGGCCTTTGGCCCGCGAGTAGGTAAGAACCTCGGTATCCAGCTTCCAATCGGTATTGGCTGAAGCATGGCGCCCCACTGGTCCGGCTGCCGCAGAAGCGTCCGCTCCAAGTTGGAAGTTGCTGGACATCATCCGCTGCATCCCTTTGTCGCCCTGAAAAACCATCACCAGATCCACGCCTTCGACGCCGATCTGCAATCCCCAGTTCCCGCCAGTGATAGCAAAGAACGCTGGCGCGCTCCATCCGTTTTCTGTTCGACACGTGGCTACGCCTCTGCCGTTCTCCGCGCCAATCACCAAGCCGCCCTTGATCATGTGCGGCACTACGGCAATGCACTTCGCGTGCTCCAGCACTTCTTCCGGGATACCATTATCCGGCGCGGCCATGATCTGGTGCAGCACCAACGTTGCATTGTCGAGCCGGTTCTGCACATCTTCGGGAGTTTCCGCCCAGGCAGTGGTTGCCACGCCCAGACCGACCAATGCTACTAACGTCACGAATTTCTTCATATATCTCACCTTTTCTACCCATGCGCAGCGTCACTTTCATATTGCGCACTGAGGCGCACAAGGTAACCTCACTCTAGAGTTGTTTACGGCCGGAGTCTGAGCAATAGGACTCTCTCGATGGATGGCTGCATTTCTATCGATGCCAGAGGAGATGTCTTTGACGGGGACCGCGCAATTTCGCGGGTGCGCGCTGCGGTAATCAGGCAGACTCCTCGGCGGTTCCCACTTGCGTCGGCGTTTGCGATGCTTTCCAGTGCCGAAAGGCCGCCGCGAGCCTTGAAAATAATCGAGAAAAGTGAGCAAAATTGAACAGACTGCCGTGGGCCTGAGCGTGCAGCCTTATGCTAAAGTTCCGCTGGGGCTGTAGAGTCAGCACAGTGCTGCGAATGTTCTTTTGAATGAACAGCTTGCTGGGTTATAGATCCGCCTATTCCTGTCGCTTATGCCAGGCTGGGCGTACAACGGAATGCAGATTGCAGAGCGATCGGGCCGCGTTCTTCCCAAAAAGTCCGGGGCTATCGCTGCATCTGAAAGGAGGCTTGCTGGATGGTTGAATTCGATAAACCGTCATTTGATGCCGCAGCGTTTCTGCTGAGCGCCGGGCTGGGGCGAAGAATCGTGCACATGGAGCCGAAGGAGACCTTTTTTTCGCAGGGAGACCCGGCCGATTCCGTCTTCTATCTTCAAAATGGCCGGGCAATCATCACGGTCGTCTCGAAGGCCGGCAAAGAAGCCACCATCGCGATCCTCTCCGCAGGCGACTTTGTGGGAGAAGGGGCGCTGGCGGCGATACCTGGGCTTCGATTGTCCACAGCCACCGCGACTACCGCCTGCACAGCGCTCAAGATAAGCCGGGAAGAGATGATCCGCGTGATGCACGAGGAGCGAGACTTCTCCGATTTGTTCTTGAAGTTCCTGCTGACCCGCAGCATGCGCATCCAGGCCGACCTTGTCGATCAGCTTTTCAACTCCAGCGAAAAACGCCTGGCCAGGATTCTCCTGATGATGGCGGAATTTGGCCGGCCGGACGAACCGGAGTCGTTGCTACCCAAGATTTCGCAGGAGACCCTGGCGGAAATGGTCGGCACCACCCGCTCTCGGGTCAGCTTCTTCATGAATCGTTTTCGCAAGCTCGGTTTTATCGATTACGACGGCCGCATTCGTGTCCACAAGTCGTTGCTGAACGTAGTTCTGCACGATCAACTGCCCGACGGCAACGCCCAAGAGCCGCCCATTTCCGGCGCCCCCGAGGAGTAACACCAGCGAAAGCTTCCGCCGCAGACCCTGTGCAAAATTGAACAGTCTTGCGATTCCTTGCATGGGACATTCGCCTTGGTACCTATCTTCATCCCACTGGTGAGGCCGCTGATGCCCTGCACAAAAGAAAGCCTTCTCATTGTCGACGATGCACCTTCAATTCGAATGGTGCTTTCGCAACTTCTCGCGAGGGATGGCTATACTACGCGCTCTGCGGAGGACGGTTTCTCGGCGTTAGCGGAGATCCGGCGCGAAGTTCCCGAACTCCTCCTCTCCGACCTCAACATGCCCGGCATGGCCGGGTTTGACCTGCTGAGGGTGGTCCGTCGCCAGTTTCCTTCGATCCGTGTCATTGCCATGAGCGCGTTTTCAGCGGAAGAGATCCCTTCCGGCGTTGCTGCCGATGCCTTCTTTCAAAAAGGCCGCGGTTTTGGCGATTTGTTTAGGATAATCAAGTCCCTCCCCCTGCCGGCGCGACGAGCGCAGCAGCCTGTTACTGGGCCTTCGCCGGTGTGGATTTCGAGATACGAGCGCAACACTGCTGGAGAGGGTTACGCTACGATTGAATGCCCGGAGTGCCTGGGAACCTTTCCCAAGGTGCTCAACGGCACGATCCACCCGATAAATGAGGCGGACTGCCTCTTTTGCGGAAGCCCGGTTCGCTACACAGTTTTTCAGGCGGCAGATCTGGTATATTTGTTGCCGTTTCAGCATGAGCGCTTCGCAGCAACGCCGCGCTTTGCCCGATCAAACAACTCGCGCCACGAGGCTCATCCCTGGAAAGCAAAAGGAATCAGGCAGGCCGATGCTCAAATGAACCGGGCCTAGCGAACTTGCTCTAGCTAAAAGAAAATGTGGGAGGGCGCAATGACGATCCTGCAAATGGTGCTGATCCTGTTCATATTTCATTGGGTCTTGCGCGTACCGCGAGGGCCGGTTCGTGAGCGCGAACGCTGCCGAAAGTCATGGCAATAAAGTTGGCGATTGGACTCGCCAGGCTTCCGCAGCAACCGCCTCAACATACTCTTTCTACCACGCAGATGGGATGACTCGGCCCGAAGTTGCGCAGTCGCAGTCTGCATCCTTTCCCCCTCAAGTGGTCGAAACTGCTCAGACTCACATGATTTGAGCCGCTACGCTCAAAAAGGTTGGAGCAGGAAAATGACGGCCCCAACGATTGCGAGGAGAGTTCATGAGCAGGATCAAGATTCTTGCATTCGCCGCTATTGCTGCATTCGCAATAGCACCTGGCGCTCCCAAGGCAGCGGCTCAGGTCACTGTCGATATCGGAGTCGCCCCCGATTGCCCCTATGGTTACTATGACTACGCCCCCTATAGCTGCGTTCCCGACGGCTACTACGGTCCGGAGTGGTTTACCGGCGGCGTCTTCATTGGCGCTGGTCCGTGGTTTCATGGGTCCAACGACTTTCAGGGCAAGGTCGACAACTCTTTCGATCCACAGCACGGCTATAGCGGCCCATTGCCCAAGGCCGGCGATAAGCCAGCGGCGCAGCGGAGATCCCCTGCGCAATTCAAGGGAAATGAAGTGCGCGATGGGCGCGGTCACACAGGTGGAGATAGCCACGGAGGCAAAGCGTAGCACGACACACTACCAGCCGACGGCAGCGGTCGAACGACCGAGTTGCCCAGGCCGGCCCCCGGGGGCACCGGTTCTCGAACTGAGATCGAGCCGGTGACGCCCTTTAACAGACAAGATGTCACATGGCCTTTGATCGAGGCGTCGAAGATCCATTTCGGCGCCTTCGTCGAAGGTGAACGAGTTGAATCCACGGAGGTGGCCCAATGAATAGCAATCGAGTGAACGGTAAGGTCGATGAAGTGGTGGGAAGCATCAAACAAACGGCGGGCAAGATCGCTGGCAATACGCCGCTTCAGGTGAAAGGCATTGCTCAACAGACGAAGGGAAAACTTGAAGGCACCCTGGGCAAGGCCAAAGAAATGGTGCGCGGAGCCAACCAGGAAACCAAGGTGCAACAAGACACACGCCCGTAATTGGAGTTATTCTCAGGCGAAGGTGGAACCAGGCAAGGACGCGTAATTCCTATCCCTGCGCCAAAATGAAGCCCGCATGAACGGGGACGATGGCTGGCGCGAGACTCTGTCCTCTTGGCCACCCTGGCGCCAGGGCGGTCACAAGGCTGAGTCGAGTCAGGATTTGATCCGAAAAGAACACCCACCCCAATTGCTTTTTGCCGACATCAGCTCCATCTCGTTGGATTCGAGCGCTGCTGAAGTCGCTTGGGCCTGGGATCATCACCGGGGCTGCCGATGACGACCCATCGGGTATCGCTACATACTCCATTGCCGGCGCGCAGCTGGGAACCAAGCTTCTCTGGACGGCACTGCTTACGTGGCCGCTGATGGCCGCAGTGCAAATGATGTGCGCCCGCATTGGCAAAGTGACGGGGCAGGGATTGGCCGCGAATTTCAAGCAGCTATTTCCAAAATGGCTGTTGCTTGCGTTCGTGTTTGCCCTTCTGGCCGCAAATACGATTAACATCGGTGCGGACTTGGCGGGCATGGCAGATGCAACCTCCATGCTGTCCGGCGTCAATTCCCGCTGGTTTGTCGTGGCGTTCGCGCTTCTCATCTCATGGGCAACCATCCGGCTCCAGTATGACCAGATCGCGAATGTGCTGAAGTGGCTGGTGCTTGCGCTTTTCGCATACCCCATTACTGCATTTGTGGTGGGAGCCGACTGGGGCCAGGTGCTGCGGGATACCCTGATTCCTTCCATGCCGCATACCAGAAACGAATGGGCGACGCTGGTGGCGATTCTCGGCACCACAATCAGCCCGTATCTTTTCTTCTGGCAGGCGAGTGAGGAAGTTGAAGAGGAGAAGTCGGCAGGCCAAAGTTCGCTCGCCCTGCGCAGAGGAGCTACATCCGAAGAACTTGAATTAAGAAACATCGACGTGGGCGTCGGCGCTTTTTTCTCGAACATGGTCATGTTCTTCATCATCCTGACCACCGCCATCACCCTCAACCGGCACCACATCATGAATATCGAAACTTCTCGGCAAGCTGCCGAGGCCCTGCGGCCGTTCGCAGGCAACTTCGCTACAACCGTGTTCACGCTCGGCATTGTCGGCGTCGGGTTTCTTGCCATCCCCACTCTGGCGGGATCTGCCGCATACGCCTTTGCTGAAACGCTGGGATGGCGACAGGGCTTGAACAAGAAACTAAGACAGGCGCGCTGGTTTTACGCCCTGATTCTGGTGTCGACGGGAGTGGGGGTCGCGCTGGACTTTATCGGGATCAATCCGGTCAAGGCGCTCTACTGGACAGCGGTCATCAACGGATTGCTGGCACCGTTCCTCATGGTCGCAATCCTGATTGTGGCAGCGAACAAGAAGCTGATGCAGGGCCAGCCGAGTTCCCGCCTGGGATGGATTGTTGTGGCAATCACGACAATAGCCATGTTCGCAGCGGGCATTGCGATGTTTGTCGTGTAAGACGCAGGACTAGGCGCCCTCGCGAGTTTTGTAAGCCCGGGCCGTCGCTTGATTCATCGCAAGTTTATCAGCGGCATCGGTCTTGCGAAGGCTGCTAACCTTCCAGATCCCAAAGCAAGTGCCGGCCACGAGCAGACCCACGAATACACAAAGCAGCGGAGTCGACCATTTCTGGAGCGTCCCTGACCACAAGCGAATGGCGTGGCGTCCGTAGGCCACGGCGAGCCACGCAATGAGGGAGTAGCGCATAGTGCGAGCGGCGCCGTACACCACGAAGAAGCGGCGGCGCGAAACGCCCAGCGCGCCGGACGCAAGAGCAAATGGCAATAGAGGAATCGGCGGAGGAAGCACGGCGGGAAGAAAGACCGCGAGGATGCTGTGATGCTCCACCCAGCCGGTGACTCGGCCAAGAAGACGAGCCGGCACATGGCGGCGCAGAGCCGCATCGCCCCCTCTGCGCCCGAGGTCCCAGGTGGCATATCCGCCCACGAGGCTGCCGGCAATGGCCATTGCGGCAAGCAACCACGGATCTTCACCATGCGCCACCAGCCAGAGCAGCAGCAGGTCGGTGCTACCGGGCAGGGGCAAAGGAATGAAGGAGGAGTCAACGACGGCTACGGAGAAAAGCCCCAGCGCTCCCAGGTGCGTGAGCCAATGCGGCATCAGCGAGCGATGCACAGAGGGCGCTAGAAACAGGCCTGCTAGTCGAACAGGATTACTCATATAGGTGCACGGCAAACAAGAGCTCGCCTTACCAACCATGCCGAGTGATTCAAGATCCTCTGCGGCCTCTCGCAAGTCCGCAGAAGATCGAAGGTTGTGTTACCGCGGGCTTCCAGTCGTAGCATTGACCGGGCTTCCAATGGCATCACCCGATACGACCAGTTCCACTCGCCGGTTTTCTTGCCGCCCGGCGGAGCTATCGTTCGAGGCTACCGGCGAACTGTTCCCGAATCCCGTTGCGCTGACTGAGTTTGCAGTTACGCCCTCTTGCACGAGGTAATCGCGAACAGCTCCGGCACGGTTCTCCGAGAGCTTCTGATTCATGTCATCGCCACCAACATTGTCGGTATATCCGCCGACTGCAATGTTGAGGCCTGGGTATGCAATCAATATTCCGGCAACCTTTGCCAGCTTCTCCCGCGCGCCCGGCTTCAACGAATACTGCCCGGTGTCAAACAGAACATCGGACATGCTGACAATGAGCCCGCGTGCGCTGTCGCGCGTCTCAAGGATCTCATTGAGTTGCAATGATAATTGAGCACGCATGGCCGCTTTGTCGGCATCCGCCTTTGACTCATTCTGCTGCGCCTGCTGCGCGATCGATCGGGAACGGTCGGCGTCGGCCTGAGCCGCGGCAATTGCCGCTGCAGATGCATTCTGGTTGGCGACCGAGTCCGCCTGGGCTTTTGCCGCGGCGGCCTGGGCGTCTGCCGTGGCTGCTTGGGCAGTTGTTGCGGCAGCCTGTGCGTTGGCTGCATCGGCTTGTGCCTGTTCCTTTTGGCGCGTCGCGTTGTCAGCCTGCGCCTGTGACTGTGCCTGCGCATCCGCGGAAGCCTGGCGTTCGCTCACCCTGCGATCCTCTTCGATCCTTTTAACGGCTATTTCTCGCGCGTCTTCCGCAGTCTGTACGGTCTGCCGGGACTCCGCGATCAGTTGCTTCTGATTGAAGTTTCTTTCCGTTGCGTATCCGTCGGCAGTGTTCATCAGCTGCACAGCATGCTGATAACTCTCACCGGCGTACTGCTCGGCTCCTTCCGATCGGGCGATGCGAACTGCATTTCGCGCTTCCAGAAATTCCAGGGGCAGCTTTGCATCCAGAACCACAGGGTCGAACTTGTAGCCGGTCGGGATATAACCCCCGCGCTCCATGAGTTCATATTTTGCATGGACCGCTTCGGATGTTCCCTCGGTGTCAGCGCGGACGACATTCTCGAGCACGACGACATTGCTGGGCTGGCGGACGGCAAAATAGGGCTCCGCGGTGACGATCAGCGCGAACGCCTGGAGATCGGTGGTTGCTGTTAATTTGCTGCGATCGTTGCCGCCAATCAACACTTCCCCAAGATTTACTGCGTGCCCATCAGGCGAGATCGCCCACAACACGTAGGTTAGATATTCTGTGCCGAAAGTCGTGGGGCTTTGCAGGTTCCCAAAGGTCGCTTCGACTTCCATGGTGCCGCGTTTGCTTCGCACTTTGGCTTTTCCGTCGGCTGAAGGCAGCAAAGCGGTTCCGGCCAGATCCACGTCCGTGGCTCCGCCGCGATGTTGATAATTAATCGCGTCGACGGTGCGACTGGTCTCGTCCACGGTGTAGGCAGGTATTGCGCCGACAGGGACGAGGGCGATCGAATCTTGCGGGCTGGCCTGAGCAAACGCGCTCAAGCTTAATACACTTCCAATCACGAACAATAGCGTGTGCTTCACGATATCTCCTGCAGTCAGAGGACTGCCTTACTGCGTTGTTGACTCAGGTTGGCGGGCGAAGCCGTGCCGGCTTCGATGCTGCGATCTCTCATCGGCCGACGCGGAATTGATGGAGGTGATCGAACAACCCGTAGAGATTCGCAATCCATAGAACCAAAACGATGACAACCACGGCGTTCAGGATCGATTTGATTTGTCCCTGCATGGGGATGAATCTGTTCACAAGCCATAACAGAAGCCCTGCTGCAACAATCGTGATGAGGACGGTGGTTAGCGGCATATCGTGTTCTCCAATCATTTCTCTGTCTTGATCCACGCTTAGGGTATGGTCTAGAGATTAAGGACGCTCATCCGGTTGTCAGGCGAAGACCGTCTCACCATGAACGATGCAGGAACTGTGTTCGGTCCGGGAAAGAATGTCCTGTGCGTTGGCTATCGCGCCTGGCGTTCCGTGAACAACCAGCAGAAACTTGTCAGTCTTCAGGGCCACTTCGTACTGGAGCACGCTGTCCTTCGGGATGCCGATACTCACCAGGCCCGCCCCGATTGCGCTTACTCCTCCAACAACAGCCGCGCCTTCAAGGCCTGCAATAATCCAAGCCACCAGTGGTCCGGCTACGAGAATCGGCCCCAGTCCGGGGATGAGGAACAACCCCGATCCGAACAGAAGACCCCAGAACCCGCCCCAGAACGCTCCCACTTTGCCCCAGTGCTTCATGCGGTCGCCGGCGTTGTAGTAGCCGACAACATGTTCATCGGTGTGCGTATCTCGCGCGGCGATCGAGAGGCTCTTCATGTCCACACCGGCCTCTTGCAATTCCTTGATGGCGTGTTTCGCCTGCCGGTGCGTTTCATAAATAGCTACGACCGAATTGGTGGTATCCATGTTCTTCTCCATCCTCAGGTTGAATTTCAATTCTCTCGGTGGCACGGTGCCCGAAATGCAGATACAGCTGCAAAAGTCGTTCGTTGGCGGGCAAACCGCAACTCTGGCCCGGATGCATGAAGTTCCGCAGTGAAACCACGTAGCGACCCTACCAATTCAGTCTTCCATTTTGGATGGTCAACATTCTGAGCAATTCAATACATCAGCCAAACATCAGCCAAGGATTGGCACTTTGCACCAGAAGTTGCAGTTCGCCCTCATCGCGCGATTTTGGGAGATCGAGTTGCCACAGGAGTTGTCTGGACGCGCCTGGCGGCGCATACGGCGGAATGGCCTAAAGCGACGAACCTGGAGGTAGACTTTGCTGAAAACAGGCGATTATTCGGATGCGCCATCGGGGCTTGGATTATGCCAGCCGCCATCTGCAGCGATAAGCGCGTCAGCCTCTTTCGGCCCCCATGTGCCGCGTTTGTATCGGCGAACCGGATGGTGGTTTTTCAGGACCCGATTGACCACTTCCCATGCGGCTTCAACCGCGTCCTCGCGCGTGAAGAGCGCCCCGTCGCCCTTCATTGCGTCGCCCAGAAGCCGTTCGTAAGGCGTTTCCTCTCCCGGCTGTTCATCGGACAGGTAAAGCTCTCGCTCTTCTCCAATGAATTCCTGACCCGCAAGTTTTACGCGGGCAGCCAGAGCGATTGCCGAGCTGGGGGAGAGCCGGAAACGCAGGTAATTCGACCTGCTATTCGCCTGCACAGCGTCGGCAAAGAGCTTCTGCGGGGGGCGCTTCAACTCCACCACGATCTCCGTTGCCGTAGTTGGGAGATACTTACCCGAGCGCAGATACCACGGCACACCGTCCCAGCGCCATGAGTCAATGGAGAGCCGCAGGGCGCAATACGTTTCGACGTCGGAGTGCTTCGCCACGTCCGGCTCTTTTCGATAGCCAGCATACTGGCCGCGCACTATATCGCCGGGCTTCAGAGGGAGCATGGCTTTAAAAACCTTAGCTTTTTCGGTTTGCACGTCTCCAAAGTCCCGTCCCGCTGGCGCTTCCATGGCAAGCAGCGCGACGATCTGAAAAAGATGGTTCTGGATCACATCGCGCAGACAGCCCGCCGTCTCGTAAAACGCGCCGCGCCTGCCCACGCCGAAATTCTCCGATAGAGTGATCTGAACGCTGGCCATGTAGTTGCGGTTCCAGATCGGTTCAAGAAACGAGTTGGCGAATCGGAAATAAAGAATATTCATGATCGCTTCCTTTCCGAGGAAGTGATCGATGCGAAAAATCGAGTCTTCAGGGAACGCCGCATGCGCAACCCGGTTCAGCTCACGCGCAGAGGCCAAATCGCGCCCAAACGGCTTTTCAACGATCACGCGCGCGTTCTCGGCCAGCTTCGCGGCTCCGAGTCCTTTAATAACCGTCTCGAAGAGCGCAGGGGGGATTGCCAGATAGTGCGCAGGACGCCGTGCGTTCCCCAGTGCGTCTTTAATCGCCTTGAATGTATTGCTATCCGCATAGTCTCCGCTCACGTATTTCAGCAGAGACAGAAGGCGTTGCAATGCTCGTTTGTCATCGATTCCGCCCGCGCGCTTGATGCTGTCTGCCGCACGCCTGTGGAGCCGCTCCACGCTCCACTTCGGAAAGGCAACGCCGATCACTGGAACCTTGAGTTCGCCGCGCTTCACCATCGCATAGAGCGCCGGGAAGATCATCTTGTGGGCCAGATCGCCCGTCACGCCAAAGACCACCAGAGCGTCTGACTGGGAATTGGCCATCAAGCGCCTTCCTTCGTGTCAGCGGTTTTCTCCTGGTGGCCGCCGAATTGGAACCGCAGCGCGGATAACAGCTTGTCGGCGAAACTGTCTTCTCCGCGCGAACTGAAGCGCTCATATAGCGCAGCACTCAAAACGGGGGCCGGAACCGATTCGTCAATCGCAGCGGTAATCGTCCAGCGTCCTTCACCCGAATCCGAAACACGGCCGGCAAATTTTGCCAGATCCGGGCTGTCGAGCAGCGAGATGGCGGTCAAATCCAGGAGCCAGGACGAGATCACACTACCGCGGCGCCAGACCTCGGCGATGTCGGCAAGGTTCAGGTCGTATTGGTACACCTCAGGGTTGCGCAGGGGAGTAGTTTCGGCGTCCACAGCTTGCTGCTGCTTGCCGACATTGGCATGGTGAAGGATGTTCAACCCCTCCGCGTACGCGGCCATGATTCCGTACTCGATTCCGTTGTGCACCATCTTCACAAAGTGACCGGCGCCGTTGGGGCCACAGTGCAGATAGCCGTGCTCAGCGGTGCCGCCCACTTTTTCCCGTCCGGGCGTGCGCGCCGCCGAGTCGATGGATGGCGCCAATGCAGAAAAAATGGGGTCGATACGCTGAATCACATCCTTTTCGCCGCCGATCATCAGGCAATAACCTCGATCGGCCCCCCACACTCCGCCGCTGGTCCCCGCGTCCACATAGTGGATGCCTTTGGGTTTCAATTCGGCGGCGCGGCAAATGTCGTCGCGATAATAGGAGTTCCCGCCATCGATGACCACATCGTCCGACTCGAGTAGCGGGGTCAGGTCTGTGAGCGTTGCATCAACCACACCGGCCGGTACCATCATCCAGACGGCGCGAGGCGTTTTCAACTTCCTCACGAAATCTTCAAGCGAATTCGCGCCAGCCGCGCCTTCCTTGGCAAGAGCTTGCACGGCGTCCGAGTGAATGTCGTAGACAACGCAGTGGTGGCCGGCCCGCATAAGGCGCCGGACCATATTGGTTCCCATCCTGCCCAAACCGATCATGCCTATTTCCATGGATTCACCCTTTTTCTCAAGTTCCCCAAAGCTCTTGACCGCGGACCGATCGAAACACATGCAGCGGCCACGCTTTCGGTCACATCTTCACAGATCGATTGTTACGTTTAGATGCTGAAATGGCAATAAGCGACAGTTTTTGCCCGGGCCGACATTTTGGCCAGCCCTGGTTAGCGGCGCGGGATAAAAGCCAGGTTGTCGCTTAAAACGAAGACGGCGAGTGCCGCGGCCATGAGGAACGCACACACCCAGAAGCGCCAGTCGCGGTGCATTCGCTGCCAGTAGGGACCGGGGTTAGTTTCACCATGGTCGCCGCTATGTCCTTCAGTGAAGTGCCGGTTTCCTGTCATATTGGCTCCAGTCTTCTTGGCGCATTCGACAAAGTAGCGGTATGCAAGTCTTCGCTGCGCACCGGAGGCACGCCTCAAAGGCTATGGCTTGGGGGTTGCCGCGGCAGTAACCTGAACTGGCCGGTCAACATCGTTTGTAGATGAACTAGCCGCTGGCGCCGGCGTTGCGGTCGGTATCTCAGTTCCTGCCGGATAAATCAGAATTTGGATCGAACCCCAATCCGCGTCAAGGTTCGCGCCTGCCTGCTTGCCTTGTCCCAATGTCTTGAGTTGGCTGTCGTCAAATCCAAAGTTCTCGACAAGATACTCGCGGATCACCATCGCTCTGGCTTCGCTGAGGACAAGATCCTTCTGGGTATCGCCATCCATGCCAGTGGAGACCACGACGACCGCAACTCCGAATGGAGTCTGTGCCAGGAAGTCGCCGGCGTCTTTGAGAGTCTTCTGGTCCTTCATCTTGGCCGAATCGCGGTCATCAAAGATCTGCTTGCCTGCGTATGTGAACGTCTTTTCAGGAGTAGATCTCGGCAACTCCGCGATCCGATTCGCGGCCAGGCCGGCGGAGTCTTCGTATCCGCGCTTCTTGAAATACCCGCTCAGGAAGAAGTTATGTTTCAAAGCTTCCATATTCTCCTGGAAGTCCGTTACGCCGGCTTGCGCCTGCACCATCGTGGCGTCAAGTGTGGCCGTAGTCTGTTCCAGGTTTTCATAGACTTGCTTGTCGTTCACCAGCGCTCCCACGGTTCCCTGTCCCGAATCGATCTTTGCGCTTACAGAGTTCAGATGCGCCGTGGCCAAAGTTGTGTTCAGGATGGCCTGCTGGCTGCTATCCAGAATCGCGCTCGTCTTTGCAAGCAGTTCTCCCAGTTCCAGCGGCGGTACGCTCCCGATGGTCTCGCCATCTTTCACCTCGGCTTGTCCGGCAGATCCAAACGAAATCGCAACGTATTGATTGCCCAACATCCCCTCGGTTTCGATCGAAGCAACAGAGTCACCCTTGATGATCTCCTTTGTTGATCTGTCGAGATCCATGACGACGATGATCTTATCGCCCGGTTTGTGAGGCAGCAGGATGCTATGCACATTTCCGCTATGAACGCCGCCCACCTGCACGTCAGCTCCCACAGCCAGGCCTGCAACATTGTCAAATTGCGTCTTCAGTTGGTAGGTGGACCGAAACAGGTACTCCTTGCTCCCGATGATGAAGACACCTGCAGCCAGAACTGCCAGCGTCGCAACGATGAATGCTCCCAACCTTGCCACTCTTGTCATATATCCTCCTACGATTGCTTTAGAAACTCCTTCACAAAACCGATGTCGCTTTCTTGAAGGTCTTCAAACGTGCCCTCGATTACTACGTCGCCCTCATTCAGCAAGGCCAGTCGGCCTGCAATCGTCCTGGCGCTATGCAGATCGTGCGTCACGACGATGGACGCCATTCGGCGCTCTCTCTGGAGCTTGAGAATCAGCTCGTTGATTTCGGCGGAACTGATGGGGTCGAGCCCGGCAGTTGGCTCATCGAGCAGCAGAATCTCCGGCTCGAGGGCCAGCGCGCGCGCCAAGCCTACACGCTTTTGCATCCCGCCTGAGATATCGGACGGCATCTTATCGATGTCGCGGTCCATGCCCACTTCGGCTAGCAACTGCCTTACACGGTCGGCTCGCTCGGACTTGGACATGTCTCTGCGATGGTGTTCAAGGGGGAAGGCCACGTTCTCCTGGACGGTGAGCGAATCGTAAAGCGCTGCGCTCTGAAACAGGAAGCCCATCTTCTTTCGGATTTCTCCCATGCGGTCAAGCGCCAGACCGGCGATCGGCTGCCCATGGATGAGAATAGCTCCAGAGTCGGGCGTGTCGAGGCCAATGATGAGCCTCAGCAGCACACTCTTCCCGGTGCCGCTGCGTCCGAGCACGGCCAGGGTCTCTCCCCGGTTCACGCGCAAGCTGATCCCGTTTAAAACCTTGTGGCCGTCGAAAGACTTGTACACGCTCTCGACGGCAACGACGGGCGCAAGATTGTCTTGCTCTGGTTCCGCTTGCTTCGTCGCAATGTCATAAGCTGTGGCCATACTTGTTTTACGAATGCTTGAACAACAGTTAATGGAAGAAGACAAGGATGAATTTCACAAGAACGACATCGGCAAGAATGAGGAAGAGCGAGGCAAGCACCACCGAGTTGGTGGCGGCGCGTCCCACACCCGCAGCTCCTCCGCGTGTCCGCATTCCCTGAAAGCACGCAATGAGCCCGATGATCAGGCCATATACGGCGGTCTTGAATGTCTGCGGAAGGAATGCACTAAAAGTGGCGCCATTAAAGCCGTTCGTAATGAATTGATGGAAGGAGAGAGGTTCAACCATAGCCTGTGCAAACCAGCCAGTCAGTAAGGCACAAGCGTCTGTGGCAATCGTCAGCAGCGGCAGCATCAGGATGCAGGCCAGTATGCGTGTCGCGGCCAGCAGCCGGTAAGGATTGATTGCCGAGGCCTCGATGGCGTCGATCTGCTCGGTCACTTTCATCGATGCCAGTTCCGCACCCATTCCCGCGCCCACGCGCCCGCTTACAACCAGGCCGGTAATGACCGGTCCCATGACCTGAAGCACGGAGTACACGAGAGTGACAGGGAACATCGATTTGGCGCCAAATCGACTTAGACTGTAGCGGGCTTCGAGCGAGAGGATAACTCCAATTGCGGCGCCTGCCATAGCGACCAACGGAAGAGACTTCGAACCAACTTCGTCGAACTGTCGAATCAGCTCGCGCCACTCGTACGGCGGAGTCACCGCGGCCCGCAAAACCCGCCAGGAAAAGATGCCCAGGCTGCCGAACCACTCGAAAAACCCGTTGAACAGCTTCGTCGCATAGCCCGCAACGGGAGACAGAGGTTCGATCCGCCGCATTGGAAGTGGTGGGTTGAGGCCCGCAACGGGTGTAAATCCGCGGTCGCTCATCAGTTTTTTCCCAGAGTTGTCGCGGCGTGCGGATTGTTCAAATGCAGGCGTGAAATCAATGCGTGGGGTCCGCTATAGAAGAACTCCAGGGCAATGTTGCCGCCCAGATTTGCCAGCAGGGTGTAGTTGCCCATCCGAAATGCATCCTTTGCCCCGAAGCGGTCCGGATACCACGCGTAAACCGCAATCATGGAACCCGCATAAGGCGAGGCAAGCGCGGAGAAAGAGAAGACGCGATGGCCGTCTTCGCCGTGGCGCCCGGTCAACGTGGACATCACTGCGTGGCGAAATCTCGGAAATGGGCCACTGCATTCGCAGCGGTAGTACAGGGTGTCTTCCCTGAAGGCTTCCGCCAGCCCATAACGCGTGGATGTGCCAATAGCCGCAATCCCAAAGTCGGACCCAAACCGCTTGCCGAATCCCGTAGCTCCTTGGCCCCACTCCGGTGGTGCATTGCTCCACTGGTTGATTCCCGCCGCGACTCCGGCGCCAACAATGGGATACGGACCGAAGGCATCGAAAGCGTAGTTGTTCACCTTTGTTCTTTCAGTCGGCCGGACGTACGAAAGATCCAGTAACCTCGGAGTCGTGATTCCTGAAGTTGCCGAGGGATCTCCAGAAGAGAGAACTGATTGCGATCTTGCCAGCACAGGCATTGCGGCCAAGGCCGTAGTGACCAATAGCAGGAGCGTCGCCCGGTGCATCATCGTCCCGGCACATTTATTGCCCGATTGGCCACCGCGCCTTGCTGTCGGGCCTTCAGGGCTGGCCAACGAGAAATGCGACTCCGGGATCCACTTGGATGATCGCATCATCTCTCCTTTGATCTGCATCGCCATTTCAGGCACCACCTGCGCCACCGACGAACTGCCGCGTCGCAAAGGTACACCCATAGAGATCGTTGCAGAGTGGAGACGCTCGGGGATGGTCACATTTGCACGCAATCGCCAATTGTTGACGTCTGCAACAGCCGGGCCGGGCAACCGAGGTCAGATCCGCCCCATTGGGGTAGATTGCCCACCCAGTTTGTGTCCAAAAGAGCACAGTTTTTGCTCAAGTGATGAGAGGATAATCCAAGAAACCAGTTGTTTCCGCGGCTCGGCGAGGAGCTTGTTATGTCTGAGGTTCATGCTTCCCCTTCCATCCCTACGAAGATCTTGTTGCCCATCGACTTCAGCTCGTCTTCCCAAGCGGCGTTGGAAATGGCAGCCGACCTTGCGAAGCATTTTCACGCAGAACTCCATCTTTTGAATGTGATCCCGATGTTTCCCACCACGACACTTCCCGATCTTGTCCCCGAAGGCGAGTTTATTCAAGAGGCCAGAACATTTGCGGAGCAGCATCTGGCAAAGTGCCATGCAGCCCTTACGGCCAGGGGAGTGAAGTCAACTTCCAGCGTCGAAGTTGGAAACGACATCGCCGGGAACATCATGGAAGTGGTGGAGCACGAGCATGTCGACCTGGTGGTGATCTCAACACACGGCATCTCCGGCTGGCATCCGCTGGTCTTTGGATCGATTGCCGAAAAGGTCGTAAAGCTCGTGCAATGTCCCCTCCTGCTTCTGCGTTCAGCCAAACCTGACACCGGCGCGAAGATTCCATCCGGACGCGCTTCGGAATGGTGGTAGCGAGGCTACCGCCTCAGGCGGCTAATCATGAGTACGCGGCCGCTATCGCTTGATGTGGCCGTATCGGTCGATACGGCCGCCTTGATGGAAGCGGTGACGCACCATGCTTTGACCAAGCAAAAAACGGCGACTGCCAAGGCGACCAGAAACAGGAACTGTCCAACTTGGAACCAAGGTGACTTTTCCCTTTCAGGTCTGTCGGCTTCAAGTCAGTTGTCGTCTGAGCGACCTCTCCGCTAGGTCATGCACCTGCCATGGCGCAGCCACTCATGCGGTCCATCATTTCCCGTGCCGCCGTCAAACCGTATCGGTCCCCAAACGCGGTGCCAGAAGAGTACCCATGAACGCGGCGAACGTAAGCCCGTGGCTTCCCACCCCTGCGACAAGAGCAGCCAACAGGGGTGGGCACGGGACGCCCGGCTGGTTGAGTCCAGGACGATACCCTATTGGATCTTTGCGTCCCGCAGGAGTTTGGCCCGCCGTTCTTCGTATTCCTCGCTTGTGATCTCCCCGGCGGCATATCTCCTTTGCAAAACCTGCAGAGGAGATTGCATTTGCCGATAAGTGACTCGTCTCACCGGCATCAAGAAGGAAAAGAAGATGATCCAGAGGAGAATCCAGAAAAACCACCAAAACCAATGCATTCCCCAAAAGTAGTAGTACATGGTTAGACTCCTAACGGTGCTGGTTATCGTTTCCCAGCTGGCGCCGATGATTTACGAAATGTCTTCATGAGCAGCGCGAGCTTTGTGTGAACTACCCCATTGGCGCCCAACCGATCAGGCTTGGGCCCCGCTCAGAACCAGTAGCCGGGAACCCATGTATAGCCCCACCAGCGATCGCTCCAGTGGCCCGGGATCCACATGACATCTGTCCACGCATTATCCTGCCAATAGCCGTCGGCCCATTGCCAGTCGTAGCCGTCCCAGTAGTAGTCGCCGGGCACCCAGCTGGAGTTTTCGTGGGGCGCCTTGGGAACCTTCTCCGCCCTCGCAGCAGGTTTCGGTTTGGCGGTCTGGTGAACGGCTACAGCTGAGGTTGCCTTTTGCGGGTGGCCGCTGGTCTTCGCTACCACCGTCGATTTCGTTGAACTGTCGGTTTGGGCTACCATGTTGGTCGCCGGCCAAGCAAATAGAACCATAGCGACGAAGAGAAAAGCTGTGAACTTCTTCGCCATTGGTTAGCTCCCTTCATTCCTTTTCGGATTTTTGCGACTACTCCATCTGCGGCCCGCCACTCCGTTGACGACTCCAGCAAGAACTTGGCGAGCCTCCCCGAAATCGGGTAAAACGATAGTAGGACTGGCAGAAATGACGCGGCTGTTCACAATTGACCGCGTTTGGGTTTTCGCTTCTGGAGCGTATACGGCGCGTTCGCACCCTCATAACGTTGACGATTATGACACTCCGAGACTTCAACTTATGAGTCATAAAGGAAATGCGGGGTGAGTGCTTTTTCCGCGCGAATTGCGAGTGAGGATACAGGCACGACAGCATCGAAGCGGGCTACTCATCCGAATCTTTAGGCATTTGTTCATCATGAGCAAGACGGAACGGGTTGTTGTTTCCGATGGTGCAATACTGGCGTCGAGCGCCATGCCGCTTTTGTGGCCAAGCGGGTCAAGGCGAGCTCCAGTGCGGAGGTAACGATGGAGGCTGCAAAAAATGAGTGCTAATAGCGTCGTCATCCCGGCATCAACAAGCCAACCGGCTAAGCCAGGTCAGGACATCCCCCCGAAGGGGCTCACGAGCGATGAGGCCCGTGCGCGTCTTCAAAAGGACGGGCCAAATGCCATGCCGGATACGTCGGCTCATCCACTGCGCAATGCGTTAGCCAAGTTCTGGGCGCCTGTTCCGTGGTTGCTCGAAGCCTCCATTGTGCTTGAGCTTGTGCTGCATAAGAATTATGAGGCATTGGTCATAGCGGCCCTGCTGGTCTTCAATGCCGCGCTTTCCTACTTCCAGGAGGGTCGCGCCCAAGCCACCCTGGCGGCTCTAAAGTCGCGACTCGCGCTCAATGCCTCTGTCAAACGCGATGGCGTTTGGAAAACTGTACCGGCCGCGGAATTGGTATGTGGCGACTTGGTGAAACTATCTCTTGGTGGTGTGGTCGCCGCCGACGTACATCTTACCGGTGGATCGGTCGAACTCGACCAGTCGATGCTCACAGGCGAATCGCTGCCCATTGAAGCCGGTGCGGGTGTGGACACCTATGCCGGGGCTCTCGTCCGGCGTGGCGAAGCAACGGCCGTAGTGACGGCCACGGGAGCACGAACGAAGTTTGGCCGCACGGCGGAACTTGTGCGCACCGCACATGTTGTAAGCACGCAGCAGAAGGCTGTGCTCAAGATCGTGCGCAACCTTGCGATCTTCAACGGATCCCTGATTCTTGCTATGGGCGTCTACGCTTATTTCCATGCGATGCCGTGGAGTGAGATGGTTCCTCTGTTGCTGACATCGGTCCTTGCAGCCATCCCGGTGGCATTGCCCGCAACATTTACCCTTGCCGCCGCGCTCGGAGCTCGTGCCTTGGCAAAGCTGGGTGTGCTGCCGACGCGGCTCTCTGCCGTGGACGAGGCAGCTTCGATCGATGTCTTGTGCTCGGATAAAACCGGAACTCTAACCCTCAATGCGCTTTCCGTCACCAGCGTTCGCCCATTGCCGGGGTTTGACGAAGCCCACGTTCTCGGGTTGGCAGCTCTCGCCAGTTCCGAGGGCGGTCAGGATTCTGTCGATGCAGCGATTCGTTCTGCCGCCTCGAAAAAACCGGCGCAGGACTTGCCAAAGCTGGCGACGTTTGTGCCGTTCGACCCAGCCAAGAAGACATCGGAGGCGACCGCAACAGATGCAAAGGGGGCCGCAGAGCGCATCATCAAAGGCGCCTATGCTGCTGTCGTAGCCCTCACGGCTCCGTCGCCCGCCGCGGCTGCGATAGTTGACGAACTTGAGAAGCAAGGCTTCAGGGTTCTGGCGGTAGCCGCGGGGCCCTCGGCTTCACTTCAGCTTATCGGCATGATCGCCCTCAGCGACCCGCCGCGATCGGATTCAAGTTCTCTCATCTCGGAGTTACATACACTCGGTGTGGCCACGGTCATGGTGACGGGAGATGCCCCGGCCACGGCGGCAATCGTCGCTCATGACGTGGGGTTGACCGGGCCCGTTTGCCCGCCCGGAAAGCTTCCGGAGAACGTCAAGCCGGAGGATTTCGCGGTATTCGCGAGCATCCTGCCGGAAGGCAAGTATGACCTTGTCAAAGCCTTCCAGAAAAGCGGGCATACGGTTGGGATGTGCGGCGATGGCGCCAATGACGCACCCGCGCTCCGCCAGGCGCAGATCGGCATTGCCGTCTCGACCGCTACCGATGTGGCGAAATCTGCAGCAGGGGTTGTACTCACCGAAGCTGGGCTGGGCGGCATTGTTGCCGCTGTAAAAGAGGGCAGGATCACGTTTCAGCGCATTCTCACCTACACGCTGAACTCGGTGATGAAAAAGATTGTGCAGGTGCTCCTGCTGGCAGTCGGCCTGGTGATAACCGGTCATGCCGTCTTGACCCCAATGCTGATGATCCTCCTGATGATCACAGGCGACTTTCTTACCATGTCGCTGACCACGGACAGAGTGCAGCCATCCAAGATGCCGAATTCCTGGAATATCGGCCGAATTACAGCTGCCGGAGTCATCTTTGGGGCTTGCTTCCTGGCATTCTCTACAGCAATCCTCGTAGTAGGAAAATTTGAGTTGCATTTGGGAATTGAAGCCCTTCAAACTTTGTCCGTGGTCGGTATCGTGTTTGGCAGCCAGGTCACGACGTACGTCATACGAGGACGCCAACATCTCTGGGGATTGCGCCCGAGCTTGATGCTCGTGCTGTCTTCAGTGGCCGACATTCTCATCATCCCAGTACTGGCGATTTACGGAATCGCGATGGCGCCACTGCCGCTCGCGGTTGTCGCCTGTGAGTTTGCCGCTGCGATCGTATTCGGCGCGATCCTTGACGTGGTCAAGATTCCCGTTTTTGCGCGTCTTCGCATCTCCTGAGAATCGGTATTCATCTTCTTCCCGGCCAAAGCCCAGTAATCAACCGTGTCATTCAGCTCTCGCAACGCCTATTTCATGCGACTTTGCCGATAAACCACTCCGATAGAGCAAAATTGACCATACACAATTCTTGAGCCCGGGCGATGATAGACAGAGATTGATCGTAATTGCGGTTAATCGCGGGGTGAGCAATCCCCTTTTTGCGCAAGACCCCAAGGGTGAACTCGGGCCTGCGTTGCCGGCGTCAGGTCGCATAGTGAGATGGGCTCTTATTCCCTTGAGCACTGCGTTCACGGCCTTTGATCCATTCGCCACCAATCCTAAACCCAGTACGAAGCGACGATGCGTTCCTGGGCATGAACCGTCCGGCCAGAGAACCGGCCTGCAACGAGGTAGCATTTTGACGAGCGATAACAGCATTACATTCGATTCCGCTGCCTTTCTAGCAAACGCCGGACTTGGCAGAACAATCATCGAATTGAAACCAAAGCAGACTTTTTTTGGCCAGGGAGACACTGCGGACTCTGTGTTCTATCTGCAAAAAGGCCGTGCAAGGGTCACTGTCGTCTCGCAGAAGGGCAAAGAGGCCACAATCACCCTTCTAGCTGCCGGCGATTTTGTCGGAGAGGAGTCTCTCGCGGCAATCGTCGGGCTGCATATGGCCACCGCCACTGCCGTGAACACCTGTACAGCGCTCAAGATCAGCAGGAACGAAATGATCCGAGTGATGCATGACGAGCCCGCATTCGCCGACCTGTTTCTCAAGTTCCTGCTGACCCGCAGCATGCGAACCCAGGCAGATCTTGTCGATCAGCTGTTCAACTCCAGCGAAAAGCGTTTGGCGCGGATCCTCCTCTTGATGGCGGAATTCGGCAAGCCCGGCGAACCGGAAACCTTCATTCCTCCGATTACTCAAGAAACTCTGGCGGATATGATCGGCACGACGCGGTCCCGCGTCAGCTTCTTTATGAATCGCTTTCGTACGCTCGGTTTTGTCAGTTACAACGGTCGCATCCAGGTACATAAGTCGCTCCTGAATGTGGTTCTACTCGATCAATTGCCTGACCACAACGCGCAGAAACCTGCCATTCTCCCAGTCCCGTGAGCGACTTCAGCTCAGTCCGTGTGCCCGCACAACAAGCCGCTGCGTAGCTGCGCCGCGTAAAAAACCAGTTGCTGTCTGAATTCACATCTTGTCACTCGTGCGAATTTCTTTCAGGGCGCGCCGCTGTCTCGTCCTCGGTGACCACGAAAAAATGGCGTAAGTCAGCCTGTCCAAAAGAAGTGGTCATCGCCACATCGGCGGCATCCCGGCCCGTTGCCATCAGTACCCGGCCAATCCGGGGTTGATTGTTGCGCGCATCGAATGTCCACCAGCGGCCTTCTAGATAAACCTCGAACCACGCGCTGAAGTCCATGGGAAGCCTCGCAGGCACGCCGATGTCGCCCAGATACCCCGTTGCATAGCGCGCCGGTATGTTGAGCGCGCGGCAGAAAGTGATCGCGAGATGTTGAAAGTCGCGGCACACGCCGACGCGTTCCGTAAACACGTCTAGAGCCGTCTTGGTGGGCCGGGCATGTTGATAGTTGAATGCCACTTTGTTGTGTACCCAATTGCAAATGGCTTGCACGCGGCCCCAGCCGGGTTGGATGTGTCCAAAAAGTTCAAGCGCAATGGTCGAGAAACGATCTACTTCGCAGTAGCGGCTGTTGAGCAGGAAGCTCAGGATTTCGTGCGGTAGATCGCCGACAGCCGGCTCGCGCGCCGACCAATTGAACTCGTCCGGAATTCCAGAGTCTCGAATCAGTGTGGAATTGAAAAGTCTCAGTTGCCCTTGAGGAGCGACAAACCGTGCGCAACGATTCCCGAAACTGTCGATGTAATGGGTGATTTTAAGACTCGGTTCGGTCTGCAACTCGTCCGGCTCCAGCAAATCGTGAGCGCGGGAAGGATGGACATTGAGAAGCGCCACCATAGCTACAGCCGCCGGAATATCGAATTGAATGTCGTATGCAAGGCGGATCAACATATTGGTGCCTCTAAGCGTAAGGTTACAGGGCTGAGCAGCGTCCTTTGGCAGAAAACGAGGTCGGTTAGAATTCTTTGGGCAACTCCGGCCCGGATTGATGAACCGAGGATGGAAATTGCCGATTGCGAGCAGAAGATGTAGACCACAACGTCGCTGCTAAAGCACCCGAAGACAATGCAAGACCGTGGGCTTCGGCCAAATGGCTGCACACCATTCCATCTAGGCAATCGGGGAGTCACTTTTCGTCGAAATGTTTCAGCAATTGTCCGACAGAGACGAATTGAAATCCCCGTTCACGCAAGCCTGCGACGATAGCCGGGAGCGCTTGTGCCGTCCAGATGCCGCCGTTATTCACATGCATGATGATGATGCTTCCGTTGCGCGTTAAAGTGAGAACTCTGCGCTCCAGGCGTTCGGCCGTGTTGCGCGGGTTGGGATCTCCTGACACGACCATCCCACATAACAATGAGAACGCCGAGCTCTTTCGCTACTTTCACGAGCTTGGGCGGGCAATCACCGTAAGGAGGGCGAAAGAACGGCTGCGGTTTGCATCCCAATTGCACAATGGTCGACCGGGTGCGTTCGATTTCAGAAGCGATAACCTGCTCTGTCAATTCACTCGATTTCCAGTGATGGTATCCGTGCAGTCCAATTTCGAAGTACGGCATCTCCGCGAGTCGTTTAATGCCCTCCTGACAGTGTTCCGCCCATAAGCCGGATACAAACAATGTGGCTGGAACATGCTCTCGCTGCAGATAATTGACAATCTCAGTTGAGAATTCGGGGCGCTCCTTTCGCGGGCAGGCATCGAACGTCAAGGCGACTTCAGGACGGGCGCGGCTGCCGCGATACAGAATGTCGACCGGGAACGGATAAGGTCGAGCCGTTTCGGCGCTGTTGGTTGGGACGGACGTGGTGGTTCCGCGAGCAGATTGTGCGGCACCTAAACCAACGGACCGACCAAGAGCAATCGTGGCCGCCAGCTGAAGTAAAGTTCTTCTGTCCATTGCAGGTGTTCTCGAATCTCTGCTTCGTTTCGCCTGCCCTATCGCTTTGCAGCCATGAATGAGTCGTAAGAGTCAGCAAGCACTGGCCATTCGAACTGCTCTCTCAATATTCAAATCAAGAACAGCCCATGCGCAAGTGAAGCTTGGTGGAGGCGGCGGGAGTCGTACTCGTGCTGAGCATTGAAAACACGTAACTTACTCATTCTAAGAATGTCCGAAATTCACAGATTTCCATGAGTGCCAAATCTGCGTACAAATTGCGTACAAACAATTCCTAGAATTCCCGAACCTCCAACAGCTTCACCTTCCAATCTGTTCAGCGGACCATCTGAAGAGTTCTTCATCGTTTATACATCAAACCGACGATCCCGAGGATGGGATTTCGGCGAGGGCCAAGGAATTACGAGCAGGGAACGTCACGAGCTTAAGGATGGTCATTAGGCGCGAGTTGGCCTTCCTGCTGACTGTCCGGCGCGCGGGTTTTGTCCCGCCGGGTGTTCTTGGCAACATACATGGCGGCATCTGCCGCTCGAAGCAGGCTGTCGGCGGTGCTGGCGTCGTCAGGATAGAGAGCGATGCCGATGCTGGCCGAGCCATGCAGCACGTAGTTCTCTCCAATGAAAGGATCGCCGAAACAGCATTCCAGCCGCGCGGCGATCTCCTCGACTCCGGCGCGACAGTGCACGTCGGAAACCAGCACTGCAAACTCATCTCCGCCTAGGCGCGCTAGTGTGTCGCCGGGGCGCAGATGGCGCTTCATGCGCCGCGTCAATTCTTGCAGATAAAAGTCTCCGGCCTGATGCCCATAAACGTCATTGACCTGCTTGAATTCATTGAGGTCGATATAGATCAGGCCGAAGATGCCGGCGGATTGGCGGGC
>Ga0224555_1002021_pt1 | contig 25287 bp, 26 predicted proteins | sample 714S23034metaG_FD_180687 | JGI IMG/M metagenome (GOLD analysis project Ga0224555, IMG submission 180687) | Peat soil microbial communities from Stordalen Mire, Sweden - 717 S2 30-34 | ecosystem: Environmental > Terrestrial > Soil > Wetlands > Peat | place: Sweden: Norrbotten County, Stordalen...
GATGCCGGCCTGGAGCTTCTTCTCCCAGTCGCGCTCTGTATTGGAGGATTGCGACGAGTAGCCGGCTAGACGGGAAGTCTCGGGAGCCGGGGCCTCGGCCGATTGCGCAAAAGTGAGATGAGCGATGCCGATCATGACTATTAGCATTGCGAGATATGCGACAAAAGTGCGTAGTGAAGTCAAACGGGCCTCCTCAGTTATGCGCTCACGGATTGCACGCATGAACATGCGCTGTTCTTTCTGGATTGATGGAGCGGGAGACCGGGATCGAACCGGCGACATCCAGCTTGGGAAGCTGGCGTTCTACCGCTGAACTACTCCCGCTCAACTTCGTTAGATTACCATTCCGCTCTATCCAAGACAACGTCCCCTGCTCCCTGCGTTTGCCTTTCTCGCGGCGTCTTCGTAAGATTCCCGCTCGGGGCTTGCATCCGAACTCATTCCACATCGCAGGAGCCTTGATGTCTACCGATTCCCTCGTTCCGAAGTTCAACTCGCGCCGTAATTTCCTTCGCACTGGCGTGACCGCAACTCTTGCCGCGGCTGCCTATCCGGCGTTCGGCTCGGCTCGCGTTGTCGATCCTACACCGACGCCGGGCGTCATGAATTTTAAGAGAGACTTCGAGCTCGACGAGATCACGATTGACGATCTCCAGAAGGCTTTCCAGTCCGGCCAGTATTCCTCCCACTCTCTAACCGAGAAATACCTGGCACGCATTCAGGAGATCGACAAAGCCGGCCCCATGGTCAACGCGGTCATCGAACTCAACCCCGATGCTCTCCAGATTGCCGACGCGCTCGAAGTCGAGCGCCGGGCGAAAGGGCCGCGCGGGCCGCTGCATGGCATTCCCGTCCTCATCAAGGACAATATCGATACCTCGGACCGCATGAGCACCACGGCGGGATCGCTGGCGCTCGTGGGATCGCACCCTCCGAAGGACGCTTACGTCGCCGCGCAGTTGCGCAAGGCCGGCGCCGTGATCCTGGGCAAAACTAATCTTAGCGAGTGGGCCAACATTCGCTCCAGCCATTCCACCAGCGGATGGAGCGGGCGCGGCGGACTTACTCGCAACCCTTATGCTCTCGATCGCAATCCGTGCGGATCGAGCTCCGGAACTGGAGCGGCTGTCTCCGCGAATCTTTGCGTTGCCGGCGTGGGCACGGAGACGGACGGGTCGGTCGTCTGTCCTTCTTCCTCGAACGGCCTGGCCGGGCTTAAACCTACGGTTGGACTCGTCAGTCGCAGCGGCATCGTTCCGATCTCGCACAGTCAGGACACGGCGGGTCCAATGGCGCGCACGGTGCGGGATGTCGCCATTCTTCTCGGAGCTATGGCTGGAGCAGATGCAGAAGATTCCGCAACCGCCGACAGCCGCGACAAGCTGTTTCCCGACTACACGAAATTCCTCGATCCTGCGGGACTGAAAGGCGCGCGCCTGGGAGTGGTGCGCAAATATTTCGGCTTCAACGATGCCGTCGACCAACTCATGGACACGCTCCTCGGCGAGATGAAGCGCGCTGGCGCGGAGATCGTCGATCCCGCCGACATTCCCACCATTGGCAAGTTCGACGACAGCGAGCTCATGGTCTTCTACTACGAACTGAAGGCAGACCTTGCGGCCTATCTGGCTCGTCGCGGCAGTTCCTCGGTTAAGAGTTTGAAGGATGTGATCGAGTTCAACGAGCTCAATCGCGGCCGGGAAATGCCCTACTTCGGGCAGGACATTTTTCTTAAGTCGGAGCAGAAAGGCCCGCTCAGCTCGAAGGAATATCTCGATGCACTCGCCCTGAACCACCAGCTCAGCCGCGCCGAGGGCATCGATTTCGTTATGGACAAGTTCAAACTCGACGCGCTTGTAGCGCCCACGGCAGGTCCGGCATGGATCACGGACTTGATCAATGGCGATCACGCCGCTGGAAACAGTTCGAGCGCCGCCGCCGTCGCCGGCTATCCCAATATCAACGTGACAGCCGGATATCTCTGGGGACTCCCGGTCGGCATCTCTTTCTTCGGACGCGCCTGGAGCGAACCTACCCTGCTTAAGATCGCGTATTCGTTCGAGCAGTTGACAAAGGCCCGGCAGAAGCCGCGCTTCCTGCAGACGATTGACGTCAACGCATCCTGACACGCTGAAACAACTTAGCCACAGATGCCCCTACCTGTGATTCAGGCCCTTATCGCTGCGGAGTAAGGCTGGGGCTTGGGAACTTGTCGAGACTGGGCTTATCCTGTGCGGCTTTGTCTGGAATTGCGGGCGCGATGGGCGGAAGCTGCGGCTGATTCGAGTTCGGCAGTAACAATGCCGGAGCGGCAAACAACGGGTCAGGCAGCGAATCGGGCGCCGACTGTGCTTGCGACGGCCGAATTCCCTTGGCTTCTACGATCGACCATCGCCAATCTTCATCGGGGCCGGGGGTGATCCCGATATTTTCGCGAAAGGCGGTTGTGCTGAAGGGTCTAGCCGTGGCTTTGAGGTGATAGAGGAGGGTTACGTCGGAACGCCGCTCGACGGCGATTGTCGCCATGCCTTGGGCAGCGGGAATCACACGCGCACGCGCGGCCACTTCCGCGTTCTCTCCAGGTCTGCGTTCGAGCGTCAGGCCAATGGTGATTTCGCGAATGTCCCAGTCGGTTCCGTTGAATACTTCGAGCTGCAGACTTTCATCCTGAATGGAACCGGGGCCGTCGAGCTTGAGCAACTCGGTGAGCGGCAAGTCTTCGATCAGGACCGGCTTGATCAGCAGCGAACTGGCCCGGGCGTTGAATGAAAGACTGCAGGTTACATCGGGCGCCGATACTTTGAGGGTATTGCTGGCAGGGTCGATGGAGAACACGGTCTTGTCTCGTTTGACCGGCCGTGCTTTCTTGGCGTCCTCCATGACCTGGGCCAGATTGTCGTTATCGATCACAGTGCGCGCCGGGTCCGGCGGTTGTTGAGGCTGCTGCTGCGCTTTGTTCTTGCGCAGGTTGCGTGCGAGGTCGCCGAGCGAGGGGACATCGTCTTGCGCCGCAGCGGCCAACGTGAACAGCGGCACAACGAACAGCACGCAGAGCGCCGCCAATCGCAAGCTGGGGAATCGGGATCGCATGATTTCGGCCGCTGAGGGGCGCATGCGGATTCAGCGGGCCCTCAGGGAAAGTTTAGGCGAGATGGAACGGAAAAGAAGTTACCGAAGGGACACGATGGTGCTAGCACTTCCGGGGACGGGAAAACGGCATTGGCGAAACGGGCTTGGACGCGCTCAGATCGAAGCGACGCGCAACGGGGCGCGCCCAAGCCCTTTTCACCTATCAACGATTACAACTTACAGCAGGCCAGAGGTACGAAAACGGGTGATCGGATCGGTTACCCGCATTGGTTGACGCTTAAAAACCCAGCGCGCCACCGCAATCCCCAATGCCGCATAACACAGATGCCAGATTTTCATACAATCGCTCCCCACGCCGGACCTTAACCGGGGAGAGACTACGAAGGTCCCGTCGTCAACTAACACTAACTCTGGTTTATCGACAGGTCTAGGCCACGAAGGTGCTATGAATTTGCGAAAAAGTAATCGTGGGTAACTGATTCGGGTAATCAGTTGACGAGAGCATCGCGCGGGTAGAGACGAGGCTAGCCGCGCCTCTACGCGGAGTTTTCTATCCACCCGCCGCCGACGACGATGTCGCCATCATAAAAAACGGCGGCCTGGCCGGGAGTGAGCGCGCGCTGCGGCTCGTCAAAGGTCACTCGGACTTCGTCCGGCCCGGCTGATTCAATCATGGCCGGCGCGGGTTGATGCTTGTGGCGGATCTTCACTGCGACCCGCATGGGCTGGCGCAACTCGGCCGTCGAAATCAGGTTCACGCGGCGAGCGCGGAGAGCGCGCGAGTAAAGCTCCTCGTCCTTGCCGACCACCACTTGCCGCGTGTCGTTCTTGATTTGAATTACGTAGAGCGGCGAGCCGGTGGCCACACCGAGTCCCTTGCGCTGGCCAACCGTGAAGTTGTGCACGCCAGCGTGCGAGCCGATCACTTTGCCGTCGCTGGTAACCATTTCACCGCCAACCATTTCGCCGGCGACCTCTGAAGACGTGTTTCCCTGCTCGGTGAGATAGGCTTCGAGAAAGCGCTTGTAGTCGCCGCCGGGGACGAAACAAATTTCCTGCGAATCGGGCTTTTCGGCGATCACGAGATTGTGCTTGCGGGCCAGTTCGCGCACTTCCGGCTTGGTCATGCCGCCGAGCGGGAACAGAGTGCGGCTCAATTGCTCCTGCGTAAGGCCGAAGAGGAAGTAAGTCTGGTCTTTGGACTTGTCGGCCGGGCGCTTCAGCAGCCAGCGATTGAGCGGCTCGTCAAAGGCAACCTGCGCGTAGTGACCGGTGGCAATGCGATCGGCGCCAATTTGCCGTGCCACGATAAGAAGCTGGTCAAACTTCAAATGATTATTGCAAAGACTGCAAGGGATGGGCGTGCGCCCGGCCAGATACTCTTCGACGAACGGCCGCACCACATCGCGCTCAAAGCGCTCTTCGTGATTGACCACGTAGTAGGGGATGCCAAGGGTCTCGGCAACGCGGCGAGCATCGTAGACATCGTCGATCGAACAGCAACGGCCCTGGACGGATTCCGGCATGCCTTCGTGTCCGGCAAGACGGCGCTGATTCCATAGCTGCATGGTCAGGCCGATGACGTTGCGCCCTTCGGCACGCAGCATGGCCGCAACGGTCGAGGAGTCCACTCCTCCCGACATGGCGACGGCGATGGCGGAGGAATCAGACACGCTAGTCGTCTACCCTGACCTGTCTTGTCTTAGTCACTTCCTGAATTTCTATTGCTTGCTTCTTCCTATCTACAATAGGTGCTGAAGTTGCCGCATCCATCGGTTCCTGTTTCAGACCGGATTTTTGCAAACTAGCAACCTGTCGATCCGGCGTAAACAGTATCCAATACTCCTCGTCGGCGGCGGCGTCAGCATAGGGCTTACACTCTAGGTGCAGATGGTTCTCGAAAACAAACTCCGTGATCGTCTGCTGCGAATCGAAGGAGAAGTCAGTTAGCTTTGCCCCATTTAGATTATCTATTGCCAGCTGCATCACCTTCTTCTTCGACTCCGAGTGCGCCAAACATCGGCCGTTCGAATTCAGGCTCCACTCGCACTGATAGAGCCAAAGATGCCAGTCGCCGTGGTAATGGCGGTGGTAGAGACGCTTGCGTCCGAATTCTACCGTGACGAAACTCCCCCACCCGACTGACGCGCCCCAGGCTTGCTGCCCTACCAGGGGTCGGAAGAGTGTCTCGATTTGTTCCTTTAGCTGCATGCTATCTCGGAAACATTGCTAGGCCCCAATCTTTGATCTCGTCAATTGTGAGGCCTTGTCCTGTGATCTCGTCGTGCAATCTTCGCCGGTCATCTGCGCTGAGCTTTCTACCCAATTCGGCCTCGATCCGACGGACCGCTTCATCAAACTGACGTTTCTGCTCACGATTGGTCAATGGAAGCCGTTGATCTGTACACCGGACTCAATTCTCTCAGACGGGCGACTGTTTCCGCTACGAGTGCCAGAGCAAAATCGATGTCTTTTGTGACCGTCTGTTTGCCCAGACTGAAGCGAATGCTGGCTTTCGCGCGATCGGGACGCAAGCCCATTGCGGTCAGCACGTGCGACGGTTCGATCGCCCCCGAAGAGCACGCCGCGCCGGTCGAGACGGCCAGTCCCTTCAAGTCGAGCGCGATGACCAGCGCTTCGCCTTCGATGCCATCGAAATAAATGTTGGTCGTATTCGGCACGCGGGGCGCGCCTTCGCCATTTAAGCCGGTGGCTTCGATCGCGAGCAGTTTCCTTTCCAGATGGTCACGTGCGGCCGTCATCTTCCGATCGTCCATCCTGAGATCGCCCATCTTAAGATCGTGGCCGCGTTCGAAGCCCGCGACGGCCAACTCCGCCGCCTTGCCCAAGCCAACGATGCCCGGAACGTTCTCCGTGCCGGCGCGGCGCGAGCGTTCATGACTTCCGCCATAGAGCATGGGCTCAAGCTGAGTTCCCTTGCGGACGTAGAGCGCGCCCACACCCTGCGGCCCATGAAACTTGTGGCCGGAGACAGTCAGCAGATCGCACCCGATTTGGTTGACGTCGATCGGAATCTTCCCCGCCGCTTGCACGGCGTCGGTGTGAAAGTAAACGTCGGCTTCGGCGGCAATCTTTCCAATCTCGGCGACGGGTTGCAGGACGCCAGTCTCGTTGTTAGCGAACATGATCGTGATCAACTTCGTATTCGGCCGGATCGCGCGCTTTACATCCGCAGGATCTATGAGGCCGCGGCCATCCACCGGAATATACGTGACCTCGCATCCCTGTGCTACGAGATGCTTACAGGCATTGAGTACGGCGTGATGTTCGATGGTCGAGGTGATGACGTGGTCGCCCGACCGCGCCAAACCAAATATCGCAAGATTGTCGCCTTCCGTACCGCCGCTGGTAAATACGACCTCAGAGGCGCGGCAGCCCAGCAGCGCGGCCACGGTTTCGCGGGCGCGCTCGACGGCGGCGCGCGTCTCCTGTCCATGATGGTGGATGGAGGACGCGTTGCCAAAGCGCTCGCCAAAATAGGGGCGCATCGCCTCCAGCACCTCGGGCAGCACCGGAGTGGTCGCGTTGTTGTCGAGATAGACCCGTCGCATCATGCTGCTTTCTATTGTACCGATGCGCGGTCCAGGAATCAGGCTTCAGTAGCGGGCAGGAACCGTCAGCGTTTCTCCACCGCCACATATTTTTGGGGATACACCGGTCCGATGTAATCGGCGCGCGGGCGGATCAGCCGGTTATCGTCGAGTTGTTCGATGATGTGCGCCGTCCAGCCGCCGACCCGCGCGACCGCGAAGATGGGCGTGAACAGGTCCACATCGATGCCAAGGGTGTGGTAGGTGGAAGCCGAATAAAAATCCACGTTCGCGTTGATCTTCTTGTCTTCCTTTACGAAGTCTTCGATCTTTTGCGAATACTCGAACCACTTGGGATCGCCGCTGGAATGGCCGAGGTCGCGCGACATCTGCCGCAGGTGTGTGGCGCGCGGGTCCTCCGTGTGGTACACGCGGTGTCCGAAGCCAGGGATTTTCTTCTTCTGCGCCAGCAACCCTTTGACGTACTCGACGGGGTCGGCGCCGTTGGCGTCGATTTCCTTGAGGATTTTGAAGACGGCCTCGTTGGCGCCACCATGCAGCGGCCCCTTGAGCGTGCCGATGGCGGAGGTGACGGCGGAGTGCATATCGGAAAGTGTTGCGGCTGTGACCCGGGCCGCGAAGGTGGAAGCGTTCAGTTCATGGTCGGCGTGTAGGATCAGTGCGATATCCAGCGCCCGCTCGGCGGTCTTCGAGGGCGCAGCGCCATTCAGCATCAATAGGAAATTAGCCGCGTGCGAGAGGCCGCGGTCCGGCGAGACGGTTGGCTTGCCTTTGCGAATACGGTCGTAGTTCGCTACCAGCAGCGGCAGTTGCGACGTCAGACGGATGGCCTTATTGATATTTGCGTCGTGATCATTCTTGTCATACTCCGGGTCGTAATAAGAAAGAGCGGACACCAGCGTGCGCAGCATGTCCATGGGGGGAACGTGTTGGGGCACCAGTTGCAGCCGGTAAAAAATCGATGCGTCGAGCTTGCGCTCTTCCGCCATTCGCCACTTGAGGTGCTGAAGTTCGTCGGCATTGGGCAAACGTCCGAACCAGAGCAGGTAGCAGACTTCCTCAAAGGTGGAGTGGTCGGCCAGATCGTGGATGTCATACCCGCGGTAGGCGAGCACTCCCTGCTCACCGTCGATGTAGCAGATGCTGGACGTGGTAGCGACAACCCCTTCCAGTCCTTTGGGGGCGTGCAGGTTGGTAACGATGGACATGGCTCCTCGCTGGTAGTGCGGATGGACCTGCCTTGCTCCTGCGCGCGAAAACGCGCCAGAGCGCAACCCTTCTTTATACGCCAATCTGGCGGCAGTTTCCAAGCACGCAGCGTAGAAGAGGGTTTGCCGTTTGCGCCGGAGGGAGGTACGCTCCGGCCAGGTTAGCTACACAAATGTTCCAACGTGAAACACCCTTGGTCAAAAACTAGAGACTTAGTCGAGTTACGGCCTATTCCGGCCAGAGTGAAGCCGCAGTCTTGCTCAAGATCTGCTCTCGCATCTCTTCGCGAATGGGTAGAGCCTTGAATTCCTCAAGATTCCGCTTTACGTCCGGAACGCCGGGGCCCGGCCAGTCGGTGCCAAACAGCGTCTTGTGGGCGATCTCGTCGAGCCGCGGAAAATATTTCAACAGCGTTTTCGGCGGAATGCCGCTGATGTCGAGATAGACGTTCGGATGCCTCCGGATGAGAAAAAACGCGGTGTGCATCCAGAGCGGGCGACCGCCGTGTGCCAGCAGGATTTTGAGCTTGGGGAAATCGACGGCAACGTCGTCAACATAGATCGGGTCTCCGTACTTATTGCGCGCACCGGGGAAAACCGACGTCCCGGTGTGGAACATGACGGGGATCCCATTCGCTTCGGCCGCCCGGTAGATGATTTCGAGTTCCTTCACTCCGCTCAAATAATCGTTCGGAAACAGCAGTTGATGCGGCGGGTGAATCTTGATCATGCGAAGGCCGAGGCGCAGGATGTGTTCGACATCCGCCAGGATGTTGGTGGTGTGCCGCGGATGCAGGCCGCCACAGGAGAGCAGGCGCTTGGGATCGTGCTTAGTATAATCGGCGACGAACTGGTTGACCTCGGACGTAAAGCCGATCACTTCCGGCGCCACGTAGTTGATCAGCGCAGCACGGTCAACGCCGCAACGGTCCAGATACTTCAGGAAGGCCTTGGGTGAGCGGCAATATTCGACGATCTCATCGAAATTGGGGCGCTTGCGCTTCAACAGTTCAAGCGCATGCGGCCTCATCAATTCGATCGGCTCGATGTGGATATGGCAGTCGGTGATCATGAACAGTGGTCGGTGATCAGTTGTCAGTGGCCAGTTCCGCTGCCTGCTGTTGCCCCCGACAGCTCTTGGTTTTGCAGCAGCCAAAAGCTACGAGCGAAAAGCTCTTCTCAGTACAACGGCACTTTCGGATCCACCGTCCGCGCCCAGCCGTCGATCCCGCCCCGCATGGATTGCACTTTTTCGTATCCCTGCTGGCGAAGCCAGTTGGTGACGGTCAATGAGCGCACACCGTGATGGCACAGGACCACGATGTAATCGTCGGGGTCGAACTCCTGGTGAGCGCGCGTCAGAATGTCGCCCATCGGAATGTGCTTTGCCCCTTCGATGCGGGAGGCGTCGTATTCCCAAGCTTCGCGAACATCGAGCAAGGTAAATGTTTCCCCGCGCTGCTGCAGCGACTTGACCTGGCTGGGAGAGATTTCGAAGTCCATAATTTAATTCTTACGTGTGGAGATGCGGCTTGCCGCGTCTCTACCCCTTCTTTCGAAGCTCAGGCGCGGCTGCCAGCGTGGTCAGACTCACCAGCGCGGCCAACGCCCAGAGCGCGCCGGTTCCAATGCGAGCGGTACGCACATCGGCGGACGGAATGTTATACCACAGCGTCAATCCGCAGCCGATCACAAAATTGACCACGAGCAAACCAAAAAAAACACGCTCTCGCCGGCAGCGCGTGTCGAGCGCCAGGCCGGTCAGCAAGAGGATCCACACGATATAGGTCGCGGCGGTCCAGAGATCGTGCGGCCATTCATATTCGTTGCGGGTGACGCGGCCAAACGAAATCCACGCGAAGTAAGCACAGCCGAGAAAGGCCGCCACACCCCACAATGGCGTGCGGCACATCAGGTGGTCGGAACCGAAAGGCTGCTTCGCCCCACTCTTCGCCTCGTCCTTAGCCTCCGCGTTTTCTATTTGCCTGTCCATTTCGGTGGTCGTTTGTCGAGGAAGGCAATGATACCCTCACGCGCGTCCGCGGTCGAGATGAGTTCGTTGAGATAAATGTTTTCAGCCCGGGCCAGCCCTTTGTCGAAGTGAATCGCATCCCACGCGTAAATGGCTTTCTTGGTGTGGGCGAGCGCGGCCGGGCTCAGGGCACGGAGTTCAGCCAGCGTCCGCTCAACAACCGATTCGAGTTCCGCAGCCGCCACAGATCGGGTCGCCAAGCCCATCGCCGCGGCTTCGTCCCCCGAGAACCGGCGTCCCGTGAGGATGAGTTCGGCGGCGCGCTTCTGACCGATGAGCGTCGCCAGCACTACGGCCGCGACCGGCGGATAGCACGCCAGCTTGATTTCAGGAAATCCCCAACTGGCGTCGCGCGCGGTGTAAACCATATCGCAGACGGCGGAGAGCTCCGCGCCTCCGCCAAGGCAAGCGCCGCGGACAGCGGCAATCGTGACTTTGCGCGAGGCCACAATCGCGCGGATCACCGCGTGAAAACTCGTCAGCATCTCATGAATCTGCTCCGGGAGGTGGGCTTTGATGTCCACCCCCACGGAAAAAGCACGAGGATCGCCTTGGAACAGAATTGTCGAGACGTCGATGCGGGATTCGATTTCCGCGAGCGCCGGCTGCAACTCCCCCATCATCGGGAGATCGATGACGTTGAGCGGAGGATGGTTGAGGGTGATCCGAGCAACCGGCGCATTGACCTCAACGTTGATCCGATTTGTGGAGGCTGTTGCCAATTTTATCGATGACTCCAGCGGAGCTTCGCCCCGCTGGACAGCCGAGGGCGGCTGTCCCTACGGCGACTCTCTAGATGTTGATCGCGGACTTCCGCGGCTCGCCAATCGTGGACAACGGATCGCGAGCTCCCTCTTTTTCTTTGATCCACTTCTTTTCGTTGCGGATGATGTCGAGCAGCAACTCTTTATCCTTTGCACTCGGAAGATTCTCTTCGCAGTGCTGCTCATAGCTGCGGTCGTCCAATGCTTCCCCGGTCTCGCAGTGATACTTCATCCCTGCCCATCGTCCGATGTTGCGATTAAAGTGGATGTCGGGCGTGTAGAACTTCTTCTCGCCTGGCGCTAGAAACGTGTTCAGCCGTTCGATCAATCCCGCAACTTCCTGCCGATATAAGTGGCGGCTGTAGTCATTCAGGTCGTCGAGGTCGGCAGCCTTATCGTTCTGCAGTTCGTCGTACCGGCCTTTGATTCCCCAGACGTAGGCCCAGTGCGCCGAGGAAGAATGGTCGGTCCCAAAAAGATCGAATGAACTCGAGATCCATTTGTTCAGGTATTTCTGCATGAGCCAGCGCGGAATCACGCCCGCTTCGACCACGCGGCGCAGACCATCGTTGCCGGTTCCCATGTGGAAGGCTTCCTCACGCAGCATGTAAGACGTCGAGCGTCCGAGCGGCGCGAACGATGAATACTTCAGCATCTGCAGCTGGAACTTACCGTCGCGGTCCACGAAATCGGTGTAAGTGAAGAAGTCCAGCCAGTTATCGACATCGACGTTGAAGGTGCCGAGCAATCGTTTGTTCTCAAACGCGCGGCGCTCGAGCATTTTTTGCGCTTCGACTTTGCCGGAGGAGCCGAAGAAGTCGATGAGCAGCGCGCACATCTGCCAGCCGTGCCGCATCTCTTCGATCATGACGCGGGTGAGCGCGCGACGATCCCACTCCGTCGGCGCGGTTGCAAACAGGTTGCGCTGCTGCTCCACGCTGGCAAATTCGGTGTCGCCCTGGTAGATGATCATGTTCATGAGCGCGTCCCGCATCTGCTGCGTCGGAACCTGGCGCAGGTTCTCCCACTTGTTGCGGCCCTTGTAGGAACCGAACTGGATCTCCCCGGTCTCGATCGCGCCGTAGAGCGTATCGAAGTGGAACGCTTCGACGTCGTCTTTGTTGACGCCAACTTCCTTGCGCCACTCGTTGAACAGGCCGACCCAATCACTGAAGTTTCCGATTTTCGCTACTTTGCCTGGCATAAGACCTCAGGGGCTAAAGCCCGCGTCTTTATTGGCTCTGGGCGGCACGGCTGAAGCCGTGCCCTTCCCAAAACGAGTTACTCGATAGCTTCCAGAGATGTCTCCCCTGTGTTCATCTGTGGTCCAACCTCTCTCACTTCGCCGTGAACACAGCCGGACGCTTCTCAACGTAGGCGGCCAAACCTTCTTTGGCATCATCGCTTTGGAACAGGATCTGTTGATTCTCGCGCTCGACCGCCAACGCCGATTCCATGGGGATTTCCCACCCGGTCTGCACCGCTCGTTTGATGCGTCCCACAGCCTTCGCGGCCTTGTTCGGCGGCGTGAACTGGCGCGCATACTCCAGGATGTTCTCCATGAAGCCTTCGCGCTCGAAGATGTCGTTCACAATGCCGAACTCCCGCGCTTCTTCGAATGAGAATGTATTGCCGGTGATCATCAGTTCGATGGCTTTACTCTTTCCGACCAGGCGCGACAGTCGCTGCGTTCCGCCGGTTCCGGGAAGCACGCCGAGGTTGACCTCAGGCAGGCCGATCTTGCCCGCGTCTTTGCGGGCAATCCGGAGGTCGGCGGCCATGGCGATCTCCAGCCCTCCGCCAACGCAATGGCCGTTGATCGCGGCGATCACGAGCTTCGGCGTGTGCTCCAGCCGCAGCAGTGTTTCGTTTGCGTGCAGGCAGAAGTAATACTTAAACGTCGGATCGACCGAGGCCAGCATCTTGATGTTCGCGCCAGCGGAGAAGAACTTGTCGCCTACACCGGTGAGCACGATCACGTGCACATCGTTATCCATGCGCGCCCTGAGGACGGCCTCGTCGAGCTGGCGGTTCATTTCGTAGGTGTAGGTGTTCGCCGGAGGATCGTTCAACTCGATCACGGCCACGCCGGCGTCGGTGCGATAGTTGATGAGCTGCTTGGTGGTTTCGCCGGTGGCCGGCTGCGTCGTAGTTATTGTTGCCATAGATTGCTCCTTATTGTTTTCGCGTCGACTTTTTGCGCGGTTTACTGCCGTGCACGATTCCGTTAAGAATAATGTTGCCCATCTGCTCTGCGAGCGCGTCGGCGTTGCCGTCGACCCGCGGGTTATACCAGGTGTAGATCCAGTTGATCATGCCGAACAGGCTCATCACCGCGGTACGCGGGTTGAAGTCGAGGTCGCGCTCCCGCCGCAGGTCTTCCATCAGTCCGAGACAGATGCGATAGTACTCGCGCTTGATGCCGGTGATCTCGGCACCCAGGCCGTTCTTCAAAGACTCGTCTTCATGCGCGAGCACCCTCAACCCCTGCTGATTGCTCATAAAATATTCGAGGTGATTCAGGATGAAGATGCGTATGCGCTCTTCGGGATCGGTGACCTTATCGATCCGCGTTTTGAGTTTTTCGAGAATGGTGGTGAAGGTGTGCTTCTGAACCAGGAACAGCAAGCGCTCTTTGGACTCGAAGTAGTAATAAAGCCCTGCCAGCGACATGCCGGTGGCGCGAGAAAGATCGCGCATGGAGGCGCCTTCGTATCCCTTGAGACAAAAGACGTCGGTGGCATGGTCGAGAATGTGCTCGAGGCGGCGACCAAAACGGGTGACAGAAGCGCGAGTGGACGTTTTGCCGGGACCTCTACTCTGACGGCGGGTGGCGCGGGCTTCGGGCAAAGTGACCATACGTTCGAACGTTCGTTCCAATTATAGAGAAGGGTGATACACATCACAAGAGTGTGTGACTTCCTAGACGCCGCGGCAAATCAAGCACCATGGAGTCCTAGCGCTCTGGCTGAGGCTGCGCAGGGGCCGGCTGAATGACCACGGGTTGCCGCGTGACCTGCCGCTCCACCAGCATCACCTTCTTCACTTGATTGCGGTCCAGCGTCTGCTCTTTGCCATCGACGCTGACCATCACCGAAGTGAGCGACATCGAGAGCACATCTCCCAGAAGCACAGTGCCGTCGCGTAATTCGATCGTATCTCGCGACAAGCCGCCTAACTCCACGGTGATGTTCCGCCTGGGAGTTCATCGGGCGTAACTTCGAGCGGCGTGCTGCCGGGCGCATAGCCTTCCTTTGCCAAGTCGAGGACATGGTCCCCAATGGTAAGTTTAACCATGACCGGGGTTACACCTGAATCCTGGCCATCGACCTTAAGCTTTGCGCCCGGTGGAACGGAGAGGACTCTCAGCGGAATCGTCTTAGCGCCAGGGGCGGCCAGCATGTCCTTCTTGGCGGAGAGCGTAAAGCTGGCGGGCACGCCCACGGAGGTAAACTGCAACCTGGCTTTGACCTGCTGCTGCGGATTGAGATCAGACAGCAGCAACAAGCCTTCGCCGATTCGTACGCCGCTCTTGTCGTTGCCATAGACGGTAAAGGAAGCGTGCGGCACCGGTTTCTCGGTAAGGTTCTCGACGATCACATCGCAGACGAAGGTGCTTTGTCCGGCGAGCACGGCGATCTGTTGAAATTTGCCAAACGTAAGCTTGATGGCCGGCTTGTCTTGCGGCCACAGCAAAGTTATGGTCTGGTCCTTTGCCGAGCAAACAGCACTGGCTAGGACCCAGATAGCGGCGAATATGGCCACACTCTTCTTCATTTGAAAGTAAGTTGTAACACGGCTATCGCTTCCGGGCAACGCAAAGCGCACTTATCTAACTGCGGATTCCCGCCATCAACTTCTCAATCTCCACCTTTTGCTCGCCGGAGAGAGGCAGGAATGGCAGGCGCGACGGGCCTCCATAGTAGCCGTTGAGGTCCATCGCGTACTTCACGCCGGGGACGCCAAGTTCGCCGACCACGCGCTGGGCAGCTAGCTTCACGCGCTCTTGTTTTTCGCGAGCCAGCGCGTTGTCTCCGTCTTTGAATGCGGCGTAGATTTCGTAACACGCGGTGGGTGCAGGACAGGCAAGCGCGAGAATAGCGCCGACCGCTCCCAGTGCAAGCGACGGTTCGAGTTGGTGAGCGGCGCCGACCATGACCTGGAAGCCGACTTCTTTCTGGCGCGTCTTCAGTTTTCCCACGACCGTTACCGCAGCGGATGAAGGTTTGATAGCGCTGTCTGCGTGGACGGGCGATGGTTCCCGCCTCTCCACCGATTCGGCGGAACCCGTGAGTGCGGCGACGCTAACCAGTTCCCTGCTCTCTTTCGCGCTTTCGGAAGCGGCGGCCTTCAACATGCGCGGAGTCACAGCCTCGAACGTTTCCGTGACCGTGACCTGCCTCTTCACATTGAGGTTGCGCGTGCCCTCGATCATCTGTTTCACTTTGTCGAGGTTGCCGCTCGATTCCTTGATGGCGGCGATTTTGGGATGGCTGGCGAGTTCGATCACGACTTCGGCAGGAATGTCGTATCCGGTGGCCTGCGGGAAGTTGTAGATGATGATCGGGAGCGCGGACCGGTCGGCGACGGTGCGATAGAACGCGAGCAGGTTCGCGGGGTGCATCTGTTTCTTGTAGTAATGCGGAGTGCGCACCATGACGGCGTCGTAGCCAAGTTCGGCGGCGTATTCGGTGAGCCGCAGGGTTTCGTGTGCAGACTCGATGCCGGTGCCTGCGATCATGACCTTGTTGGGTGCGGCGGCGGCGAGCGCCGTCTTCAGCACGTCGCGGCGCTCCTGGTCGGAAAGCAGGATCGCCTCGCCGGTCGAGCCCTGAACAACGATGCCGGCGACAGGCGTGCGCGAGTAGCGCTCCACGTTCGCTTCGATCTTCTTGTAATAGACTTCGCCGTCAGGATAGAAGGGCGTCGTGATGGGCGGGAAGATTCCGGATAAAAGCATTATGAACTCCAGTCGTTGATCGTTCGTCGTCAGTCGTTAATCGTTCGCAAATACCCTTGCACTTAAATTATCGGGCTCGCGCTCAACTTTGTCATCCCGAGTTCGACAAACTGGTAATGAACACCAGCAGGAAGAGAAATCCGTCAACGATGATGATTGTGGAACCGATCCAGATCAGCGCAACTGTCCGCACTTGTTTCAGGGAAGGCGTGGTGATCCCGATCGTCTTGTGCAGGTAGCCGAGCATGTTGCTGACGAGCTGCCGTTGCCACAACTCGACTCCCAACACCTAGACCCAGAAGCAACATCACGACATGGAACACAACGATGGCGACCATTCCTCTCTCCGGCTGCGAACCAGGCCAATCGTAGCATCTCTTATCGCGGATCCAGAGATGCCGCGACCACAGCCAGATTGCCGAACTGCGCTCAGCTTGGACGGGCGAGGGCGCTCGTCCCCACATGAACTGGTCCGCATCACTCGCAGGCGGGCCACTCTTTGCCGGTGGGGTCGACGGCGTGGCGATACTGGTCTTCGGTTCCGACGAAGAAGCGGGCGAATGGTGTGGACGTACGCTCGTCGACCATGGTCTCAATTTGCCAGACCATGCCACCTTTACAAACGCCGGCGTTCGAGAGCGGCGTGCGGCGGTCGCCTGAATAGTAGAAAAAATCGTCTCGGCCGTGACCAGACAGCGGATCGGAGGAAGTCTGTAGCGCGCCTTGCGCATTGAGCTTGAGCAGAAGACGGCCATCTTCGATCGGCAATGGCGGCGCGCCTTTCTGGCGAAAATCGACGCGCACCCAGCCGCTGTATCCGGCGGGAATCAAAAAGCGCTCTGGCGGCCGGCGATGGAAAACAAGGTCGAACGCGGCCGGACCGAACAGGAGAGCCGCGATGAAGATGGGAAGGCCAAGAACTGCGACGAGAACGAACGGGGCTTTGCTCATTAGATGTTATTTCGCAGCGACTCTCTCCGCATGCAGGGCCTGCAGAGCCTGCACGCGCACTTCTCCACGTTGCAGCGCGGCGATGCCCTGCGCGGCGGCTCGGGCAGCGGAGAGCGTGGTGATGGTCGTGATGTGGCCGCTGACGGCGGCGCGGCGAATCGCCTTCTCGTCGAAGTAGGGATCGGGACCGTGCGGCGTGTTGATGATCAACTGGATGCGATCGGCTTTGATCAGGTCCACCGCATTGGGGCGGCCTTCTTTTACCTTGTAGACGCGGTCAACCGCCAAGCCGGCTTCCTCCAGAATGTCGGCCGTGCCGTGCGTGGCCACTAGTTTGAATCCCATGTCGACGAAGCGGCGCGCGACCTCGACCACGGCAGGTTTGTCATGGTCGGTAACGCTGATGAAAACTGTGCCCTCCGTCGGCAGTTTCTGGCCAGCGGCAATTTGGGCTTTGGCAAAGGCTTCGCCGAAATTGTCGGCGATGCCCATGACTTCTCCGGTGGAGCGCATTTCGGGGCCAAGAACGGTGTCAACGCCAGGGAACTTCGACCAGGGAAAAACCGGCGATTTCACATAGAAGCAGCGTCCCGTGTCGAGGTCGGTGCCACGCTCGATGTATTCCGGAAGGAACTCGCGCAGCTTGCGGCCGGTCATTAGGCGCGCGGCAATCTTGGCCATGGGCACGCCGGTAGCCTTGGAAACGAATGGCACGGTGCGCGAGGCGCGCGGGTTCACTTCGAGCACGTAAACCTTGGCTTCGTGATTGTCATTACCTTTTAGGTCAGTGCCCTTCGCGCCGTTGCCGCGCGGGATGGCGAACTGCACGTTCATCAGGCCGATCACTTTGAGCGCGCGCGCCAGCTTGAAAGTGTAGTCGCGCATGCGCGTGAGCAGCGTCTCGGGAATGTCGACCGCGGGCAGCACGCAGGAAGAGTCGCCGGAGTGGATGCCGGCTTCCTCGATATGCTGCATGATGCCGCCGATCACAACGTCCTCGCCGTCGGAGAGCGCGTCCACGTCGACTTCAATCGCGTCCTCGAGAAATTTGTCGATGAGGACGGGGCGGTCTTGCGAATACTCGACGGCCTGCTTCATATACTGCTGAATGGTGTCTTCGTCGTAGGCGATGACCATGGCCCGGCCGCCGAGCACATACGAAGGACGAACCAGCACCGGGAATCCGATCTTCTTAGCGGCTTCGACTGCCTCTTCCACCGAGGCGACCATGGCGCCGGGAGCTTGCGGAATGTCGAGTTCCTCCAGCAGCTTGCCGAAGCGCTTGCGATCTTCGGCCAGATCAATCGATTCGGGCGTAGTGCCAATGATGTTGAGGCCTGCGGCCTTGAGCGGCAGCGATAGGTTCAGCGGCGTCTGCCCGCCGAATTGTACGATCACGCCGACCGGCGCGCCACCGGAGGCTTCGTGCTCGCAGACAGCGAACACATCTTCGAGCGTGAGCGGTTCGAAGTAGAGGCGGTCGCTGGTGTCGTAATCGGTCGAGACCGTCTCCGGGTTGCAGTTGATCATGATGGTTTCGTAACCGTCCTCGCGCAGCGCGTAGCTGGCATGGCAGCAGCAGTAATCGAATTCAATTCCTTGCCCGATGCGGTTGGGCCCGGACCCGAGAATGACGACCTTCTTCTTTGCGGTGGGCGCCGCCTCGTCCTCTTCTTCGTAGGTCGAGTAGAGATAAGGCGTGTAGCTTTCGAACTCCGCGGCGCAGGTATCGACGCGCTTGTAGACCGGCTTCAGGCCGTGCTTCTTGCGGAAGTGGCGGACTTGTTCCTGGCCACCTTTGCCGTCCAGGCGCCAAGTTCCGGCTAGCCGTCCATCGGAGAAACCCATGCGCTTCGCTTCGCGCAGCACCTCGGTGGGAATCGATTCCATGGGATGCTTTTCCAACTCAAGCTGCATGTCGTTAATTTCTTTGAGCTGGTAGAGGAACCAGGGATCGATCGATGTCATCTTCGCGATCTGCTTGATGGTGTGCCCCTGGCGAATGGCGTATCGCACGTACGAAAGCCGCTCGGGATGCGGCGTTACCAGGCGCTGGGTGAGAATCTTGGGTTCGATTTTTTCCGAGCCGACACGCTTGCCGGTATCGAGCGCGCGAATTCCCTTCTGCAATGCTTCCTTGAAGGTGCGGCCGATGGCCATCACTTCGCCCACCGATTTCATCTGCGGCCCAAGCGATTCGTCGGCGCCGGGAAATTTTTCAAACTGCCATTTCGGAATCTTGACGACCACGTAGTCGAGCGTGGGCTCGAAGCAGGCCGGAGTCTTGCGCGTAATATCGTTCGGAATCTCGTCAAGCGTGTAACCGACCGCAAGTTTGGCCGCAATTTTCGCAATTGGAAAACCGGTCGCCTTCGACGCCAGCGCGGAAGAACGCGAGACGCGCGGGTTCATTTCGATGACCACCATGCGCCCGGTCGAAGGATTGATGCCAAACTGAATATTCGATCCACCGGTCTCGACGCCAATCTCGCGGATCACGGCAATCGCAGCATCGCGCATCACCTGGTACTCGCGGTCGGTGAGCGTCTGCGCCGGCGCGACGGTGATGGAGTCACCGGTGTGTACACCCATGGGGTCGAAATTTTCGATCGAGCAGATGATGATGACGTTGTCTTTCGTGTCGCGCATCACCTCGAGTTCGTACTCTTTCCAGCCGAGAACAGATTCTTCGATCAAGCATTCATGCACGGGCGAGAGGTCGAGGCCGCGGGCGAGCACTTCCATCAGTTCTTCACGGTTGTAGGCGATGCCTCCGCCGGTGCCGCCGAGCGTGAACGAGGGGCGAATGATGACCGGGAAGCCGATTTTGCCGGCGAACTCGATGCCGTCTTTCAGGTTGTTGACGAGCGCCGATTTCGGCACGTCGAGCCCGATGCGCTGCATCGCGTCTTTGAAAAACAGACGGTCCTCGGCCTTCTTGATGGCGTTGATCTGCGCGCCAATCAGCTGCACGTTGTATTTGTCAAGCACGCCGCCGTCACAAAGTTCGATGGCAAGATTGAGCGCGGTCTGTCCGCCGACGGTGGGCAAAATGGCAAAGCCCGCGCTGGGCGACATTTCGCGCTCAATGCGAATGATCTCTTCGAGATATTCGCGAGTTAGTGGCTCGATGTAAGTGCGGTCCGCCGACTCGGGATCGGTCATGATGGTGGCCGGGTTCGAGTTAGCCAGCACAACTTCAAAGCCCTCCGACTTGAGCGCCTTGCAAGCCTGCGTGCCGGAATAGTCGAATTCCGCCGACTGCCCAATGACGATAGGGCCAGAGCCGAGGATTAGGATTTTCGAGATGTCAGTGCGTTTGGGCATTTAATTAAGTTCTCAGTTGCCAGTTCTCAGTCGTGGCGGACTAATTCATCTCCAACCGCTCTTCCTTAACCAGCGCGGCAATCCTGTCCTCGTCTTGAAGAATCGTCTTGTAAATCCACGTGTACCACGGCTTATTCTTGATCAATCGGTCGGTGCGCTCCGGGCCGATCAACTGGCGATCGGCCTGGATCTCAAGATAGCAATCGATCAGGTGCCCATAGGTACTGTATTCGGTGTCGGCGCCCTCGGGCAGTCCGACAGGAGCACGCGGATACATGACCTTGAGCTGGCGGACAGCGTCCTCCATCGCGAGACGATGCTGAGCCAGGTACCAGTGCAGTTGCTCGTGCAGAAATGACGAGAGCAATTCGTCATCGGAGCCGAGAAAGTGAACGTTCAGTGTCAGCACCGGGAAAGCGTGGTTCATGGCCCGCTCCTCAATGACGACCGTGCGGGTAAAGGTGTATTTGCTGACGTCGTATTTCTTGAGCAATTGCTCGAGCTCCAGTTTTTCCTGAAGTTCACGCGCGGAGTGGTGGCTGGTTTGGATGTCGATGGCGTCGGCGGCGAAGACGCTGAGCGGCGACAGAAGGAACGCGGCGAAAACGAAGATGATCAACATGGCAGCCGCGCGCGACCTCACCGCTTACACTCCTCCATCATCTTCACAAAATCCTTGAACAGATAATGCGAATCATGCGGTCCTGGCGCGGCTTCGGGGTGGTACTGCACCGTGAACAGCGGCAAATTCCGGTGGCGCATGCCTTCGAGCGTCTGGTCGTTTAGGTCGATGTGCGTCAATTCCACTTCGCTTTGCGGCAGCGAATCGGGATCGACAGCGAAGTTATGGTTGTGCGCCGTGATCTCGATCTTGCCGCTGGCCAGCTGCTTCACCGGATGATTTCCGCCGTGGTGGCCGAATTTCAGCTTGAAGGTCTTGCCTCCGAGCGCAATGCCGGTGAGCTGATGCCCCAGGCAAATTCCGAAAATCGGCTGCCGTCCCATCAGGCGCCGAATGTTATCGACCGCATAGGTGCAGGGCTCGGGATCGCCGGGGCCGTTCGACAGGAACACGCCGTCGGGCTTCAGCGCCAGCACGTCCTCCGCCGTGGTCTGCGCCGGGACGACCGTTACCTTGCAGCCTTCTCCGCGCAGCTTGCGCAGGATGTTCTGCTTGATGCCGAAGTCATAGGCGACCACATGGAAGCGCGCCGGCTCATCTTTTACCCCGACCATTTCGTCGGGCAAGTGCGAACGCTCACCCGTCTCCCACACGTAGGTGTGGTTGGTGGAGACGACTTTGGCAAGATCCTGGCCATCCATCTTCGGAATCGCGCGCGACTTGGCAACGAGTTTGTCGGTATCGTCTTCGAGCGTCGAGATCACGCCGCGCATGACGCCGTAAGTGCGCAGGTGGCGAACCAGCGCGCGTGTGTCAATCTCGGCGAGCACCGGGATCTTAAACTGCTCCATGAACTCGTCCGTCACCTGCTGCGAGCGCCAGTTGGAGCTGACTTTCGAAAACTCGCGCACGATCAGCCCCTCGATATACGGACGCACGGCCTCGTTATCTTCGGGATTGGTGCCGTAGTTTCCGATTTCGGGGTTGGTCAGAACAACGATCTGCCCGGCGTAGGAGGGGTCGGTGAAAATTTCCTGGTAGCCGGTGATGGAAGTATTAAAAACGACTTCGCCGGAGCACTCGCCTTTAGCGCCGTAGCCTTTGCCTCGGAAGACTCTGCCGTCTTCGAGCGCAAGGATCGCTTGCATTGGAACTCCTGGGAGTGGATTTTACAGATTCTAGCAGGAGAGCAGGACGGTGTCAGCAGAAAGCTGTGAGTCATCGGTTTTCAGTTGTCAGTTATCAGTTGTCAGTAAAATCCAGGACGTCGGCATCTACCATTCACGTTGCGTTGGGTTTACTGAAAACTGACAACTGATAGCTGCTTTACCTCAGCCTTCCCATCTTCTCCATCGGCCAATATCCGAAGACGGCTTTCCCATAGATGAAGCGCTCGTTCACGGTGCCGAAGTCGCGGCTGTCGTTCGACATGGTGCGATGGTCACCGAGGACGAAGAAGCTGTTCGAGGGAACCACGATCTCACCATAAGAGCGGGCGTCCGCGTAGTCGCTCGGAACGTAGTCTTCGTCGAGCGCCTCGCCATTCACGAAAACCTGGCCGTTCTCGATACGAATTCGGTCTCCGGCAACGCCGATGACGCGCTTGATGTAGCTCTTCGAGGTGTCGCGGGGATAGCGGAAGACAACGATGTCGCCACGCTGGATGGGCTCCCAGCGATAGACGAACTTGTTGACGAAAATCCGCTCCTGGTCTTCGAGGCCGGGCATCATGCTGGTGCCTTCCACCTTTACCGGCTGGTAGAGAAAGATAATAATGAATGCGGAAATGGCGAGCGAGACCAGCAGATCGCGCGCCCAGACTGCCACCACCGGCAGCGGACGCGCACCAGATTCTTTTGTAGCCACCGGGGTCGGCGGCTGAGGGCTCCCCACGTCAGGCATCGTGTTCATATTTTATACGCAAGCAGGGCGAGGGAGCGAGAGGCCTTGCCAAGGCGCTCCGTTCTCCGTACAACTAGACTTCTCCTATGACCGACTACTCAATTTTCCCGAAGATCAATGCGACGTTGAACGGATCGAGCGCGGTGCTGCTGGTTACCGGACGTGTGCTGATCGCGCGCGGCAAGATGGCGGCGCATCGCGCGGTAATGCTGACCGCGCTGGCCACCTCTTCCCTTTTCCTCGCGTCCTATCTTTACTACCACTATCACGTCGGTTCCGTGCATTTTCGCGGCACGGGTTGGACGCGGCCGCTCTACTTCGCCATCCTGATCTCGCACACCACCCTGGCCGTGGTCATTGTGCCGATGGTGCTGATTACGCTGACCCGCGCCTTGCGCGAGCAATTTGACCGGCATCGGGCCATCGCGCGCTGGACGTTCCCACTGTGGCTCTACGTCTCGGTGACGGGCGTGATCGTCTATCTGATGCTGTATCAGATCTTTGTGTAGCGGGCGGGGAGTCCGCCAAAACCCTGTCCGATTCATCACATATTCCTGGTACGGGCGACACTGCCTCTGGGCCCCCCAATTCTGCTATAGTGTGCATCTCGAAGGTCAGCGTTCTCGAAGGAGCCCGCACTCATGAAAAGCGTAAACAAAGTCATTCTGATTGGAAACCTTGGCAAAGATCCCGAGATCAAATACACGCCGCAGGGCAAGCCGGTCGCGAAGTTCTCTTTGGCCACCAACGAGCGTTACAAGGACAAAGACGGCCAGTGGCAAGATCGCACCGAATGGCACAACATCGTGCTCTGGGAGCGGCTGGCGGAGATCGCCGGAGAGTATCTGAAGAAGGGCGGCAAGGTTTATATCGAAGGCCGCATCCGGACCGACTCCTGGGACGACAAGCAAAGCGGTCAGAAAAAATATATGACTCAGATCGTGGGCAGCGACATCGTCCTGCTGAGCGGACGCGGCGAAGGCGGCGGTGCCGAGCACGCCGGCAGCTCGCGCGGAATCGCGGCATCCTCGGGCGGGAACAATTTCGACCAGAGCGCGCCCGAACCGGAGCACGCGCCAGCCGGTAGTTCTCCGATTACGGACGAAGATATTCCGTTCTAGGACTCTCATCTTGAGGGGGCCTATGCTTGCAGACCGAAAATGCGTCCCTTGCCACGGCGGTGTGCCGACGCTCAAGGGCAACAAACTTGCGGAAATTCATCAACAGTTGGCGGACCCTGCGCAGTGGAAGATCGTCAACAAGCATCACATCGTGCGCGCCTGCAAGTTTCCCGATTTTAAGTCCGCCCTGGCGTTCGTGAATCGAGTGGGCGAAGTGGCCGAGGAGCAGGGCCATCATCCCGACATCCTGCTGGGATGGGGCAAGGTCGAGATCACGCTCTGGACGCACGCGGTCGATGGGCTGACCGAATCGGATTTCATCCTGGCCGCGAAGATTGACCAGCTCCTCTGAATCACCGGATCGCTCCAAACGCCGCACCCAGAGCCGGAACTGTGACCCGCGATGGCAAGAATGTGCAAAGCGCTGCATAGGATAAAAACCCAAACTCTGCAAAACTTCTATCGTTCTTATCGCGCCAGGCCTGATTCCGCCCGGAAAAACGACTCTTTGAATTAATTGTGAATGTCGGATGGTTGGAGGACAGCTTGCGAGTGTTTAGTGTGAAAGGAGTTCTCCTCCGTGCGAAATTTGGGCCCTGTTGTTCTGCTCGTCCTGATCCTGGCTGCGAATTCTTTCGCAGCACCTGCCGTTGTTCGATCCTCCGTCATTCCTGAACCCGGTCTGCTCGTCCTGCTCGGAGGCGGCCTGGTTGGCTTGGCCGCCTTGATTCGGCGTCACCTGAGTAATTAATTCTTTCTTGCCGAGAGCCCCCTCGGCACCCCTTCATCCTCGCGTTCGAAACAGCGCCGGTTACTCTCCCGACTGCTTTCCGTGCGCCACCAGTTCCAGAAAATATTGGTGAATGCGAGGGTCGTCGCTCAATTCAGGATGGAAGGTCGCCGCCAGCGTGTTGCCCTTGCGCACCAGCACCGGAACGTTGTCCCTGCCTTCCGTCGCAATCACTTCGACGTCCTCGCCTACGCGTTCGATCTTTGGCGCACGAATGAATACCATTTCGATGGGGTCGTGAAGAAATCGGCCTTCGCGGATGGAGCTGTCGATCTGGCGTCCGTAAGCATTGCGGCGCACGGTGATGTCGAGCGCTCCGAGGCCGGCCTGCTTCGGATTCTCTACTTCTGTCGCCAGCAGGATGCATCCCGCGCAGGTGCCAAAGGTCGGCTTGGCGCGCACGAAATCTTTCAGCTTCGCGAAACCGTCTTTGCCGAGCAGCTTAAGAAATGTCCCCGACTCGCCTCCGGGGATCACCAAGCCGTCGATCTCATTCAGTTGCTCGGATTTTTTCACCAGCACAACTTCCGCGCCGAGTTCCTCGAGACGGCGTCGGTGCGCATCGAAATCGCCCTGGAGCGCTAGAACTCCAATTTTCATGGTTGTCGTCGGTCGATCGTCGTTGGTCGTTCGTCGTCGATCATGGCCAAAAACGATGTGAGCTGATTTTATACGACGGCTTGTGGCGATCCTTGGATGCAAAGAATCGCGTGATCGACCGGTTCGGCGTTGGAGGGATTCAAACTTGGAATCGGAAGGCCTTCAGTTACTGTTAGGTTATTAATCCGTGTTTACTACTACCCCCCTCCCCCCTGGTCCTTAGAATCAGCGGGTTAGGCTGTGGAAAACTTTCAAAATCTAGAGAGCAAGGGAGTTATATGGAAAATATTCCGGAATAAGGAGTTAAGTCCAAAATCCTCGGTTTCTTCCCGATTTGGGCTGGATTCG